>Ga0209486_10001345_pt1 | contig 10686 bp, 8 predicted proteins | sample NCCompost_FD_187518 | JGI IMG/M metagenome (GOLD analysis project Ga0209486, IMG submission 187518) | Agricultural soil microbial communities from Utah to study Nitrogen management - NC Compost (SPAdes) (version 2) | ecosystem: Environmental > Terrestrial > Soil > Agricultural land | place: USA... | reverse complement strand
GATTGCGCCGACGATACCCAGGAGCGATCCGCCAAGGAGCAGCGCGATGATCACGATACCGGCGCTGACTCCGACCTGCCGTTCCATGACCTTCGGGACGAGCACGTGGTTTTCGACCTGCTGCTGCAGCAGGAAGAAGATCGCGACAGCGAGCGCGATCGTCGGCGAGACCGTCAGCGCAACGCCAACGGCTGGAATTGCCGAGAGAATCGGCCCGACGACCGGAATCATTTCGCCGAGCCCGGCAATCAGCGCGAGCACGTAGAAGTACGGCACGTTCATCAGCCACAGCGCGACGCCGGCCGTCGTGCCGATGATCGCGGCGAGCGCCAGTTGCCCCGCGAGCCACGCGCTCACTTTCGACGAGATCCGGCGGCTCGCATCCTCGACGCGCCCGCGCTCCGATTTCGGAAACAGTGCGAGGAAGTTCCTGAACATCCCGCGGCTGTCGAGCAGCAGGTAGAACGCCAGGATCAGAATCGTGAGGAAGCCGAACACGCCGCCGACGAATCCGGAAATCGCGCCGACAACGGTCGATACGGCATCGGGTCCGGTTCCGCCCGCCGCCTGTTGCACCGCCTCTCCGACCGACAGCTTGTGGGTGAGCAGGCCGCGCTCCATCAGCCATGTCTGCGCGCTGTCGAGCAGCCCGGGTATCGCCGTCCAGAAGGCTCGTGCCTGCTCGATGAGCGGCGGCATGACGAGCACGGCGACGAGGACGAGCACGACCGCCAGCAGAAGGTAAACCTCGAGAATCGCCACCCAGCGCGGCAACGGTTTGGTACCTCTGAGGCGCCGCCGCTCGAGACGCGTCACCACTGGCGACAGGCCAATCGCGACGAGTGCCGAGATGTAGATCACGAGGAGAGCGCCGCGCACCAGATACGCGGCCCAGAGAAGCGCGACGGTGAGTGCAAGACCAGCGAGCGCGTATCGAATCAGCGCCCGCGGGTCGGAAGCTGCCACTTAGTTGCGTCGCAGGTAGTCGCCCGTGAATGCCGCCATGTCGGAATAGATTACGGCCAGCTCACGCGGGTCCGCGAGGAAAACGATCCGGAGGAATCCTTCCTCCGGCCGCATGCCGAAGCCGGACCCGTGCACGCAGAGGATGCCGGTCTCGCGCAGCAGCGCCAGCACGTAATCCTCGTCCGTCTTGCCCGGCGGCAGCGCCACGGACGGCAACACGTAGAACGCGGCGCGCGGCGCAACGCACGAGACGCCGGGAATGGCGTTCAGCATCTCATTCGTCAGCCGGCCGCGTTCCGCCAAGGCCTTACGAAAGACTGGCTGGTGCGACCGATCGCCTGTCAGCGCAGCGACGATCGCATACTGCATGGGTCCCGGGCTGCACAGCCGGCCGTCGGCGAGCTTCTTCATCGCGGCCAGCGCGTCGTCCAGGCGTCGAGTCGGGCTGACGACGAGCCACCCCGCGCGCCAGCCGGGCGCGAGATACGCCTTCGACAGGCTGGACAGCGAGATGATCGGTGCGTCCGGTTCCAGCGTGCCGAGCGGAGGAACGGAGCCCTCGAATCCCAGGTCGCCGTACACCTCGTCGGCCAGAATCGTCAGATCGTGCCCCTCGGCGAAATCAATCAGCGCGCGGCGGACGGATGCGGGATACATCGCGCCGGTCGGATTGTTCGGGTCGATGACGACTAGGACTCGCGTGCGGTCGGTAACCAGGCTCTGCAGCGAGTCGAGATCCGGCAGCCAGTCGCGCCGCGGGTCCGTGCGGTAGTAACGCGGCACGGCGCCGATCTTGGCCAGCACCGCCGTGTAGAGCGGATAAGTCGGGAGCGGAACGAGGACTTCCTCGCCTTCGTTCACGAGCGCGTTCAGCGCCAGCTCGATCGCTTCCGATGTGCCTGTCGTGATCAGCACCCGATCCGGTGATACACCTACGCCACGCTGCTGATAGTCGGCGGCCACCGCCTCGCGGGCGGGCGCGATACCGGCGGACGCAAGGTAGCCATTGTGGCCGTCCCGCATCGCGGCGACGGCCGCTTCAACGATGTGGGGAGGTGTCTGAAACCCGAAGGCGACCGGGTCGCCGATGTTCAGGTACCGGACCGTCATGCCGCGCGCCTCGACGGCACGGGCTTCGGCCACGATGTTCCGGATCGCGTAGGAAAACCGGTGAACGCGCGAAGCGACCGGTATGGCTCGACCGCTCTCTGTAGCGTGCTTCAAATGGTGAGGATCCCTGGAGCCCATCTTACACGTGCGCTGGAGGCCGATTGGATGGGAGGCATTCTGCCCAGGCCGAAACCGGACTTTTTACAGCGGAACGCCGCGATGATGAAGTTTTTACACGGATCTTCGGTCCCCGAGTGGCGCCAATAGCGTGATTCACCTCGTAAGTCGTTGATCACGCTGGCTAACGGCCAATGGCAAGAGCATTGAAACAGCGGGCGGCGTGACGACGCGCACGCTGATTCCGACGGTCCTCGGCATACTGCTGACGACCACCCTCTCCGAGACCCCGGCGTCGGGTGCGGCAGAGGCACAGGACCAGGCGACGTTCCGCGGCGGCGTGGATCTGGTCACAGCCACGGTCTCCGTGCGCGACCGGCGTGGGCGGGTCATCACCGATCTCAAGCAGACCGACTTCGAAATCATCGACGACGGCGCGCTGCGAAAGATTCAGACGTTCGAGTCGGGCGAGTCTCCGGTGAGCCTCGCGATCCTGGTGGACATCAGCGGCAGCATGTCGGTCGGCGGCAACATCGATCGCGCCCGGACCGCCGTCACCGTGGCGATGGCGGCGCTCCGCAACGGATCCGACGAAGCGGCGCTCTTCACCTTCGACTCCAAGCTGCAGGAGATCGTGACCTTTACGTCCGACCTTGCCCGCCTGCGGCGCGTGCGCCTGGAAGGAAAGCCCTGGGGTCAGACCTCGCTGTTCGACGCGGTCGCCGAGACCGCGCGTCTTGTCGCCGATCGGGCGAACCGGCATCGGGCCGTCTTTGTCATCACGGACGGCGTAGACACCGGCAGCCGCCTCAAACCGCCTGAGGTATCGGCCATCGCGAGCGCGATCGACGTGCCGGTTTATCTGCTGACGGTGGTTAACCCCGTCGATCACCCCGGCGGAGATTTTGGCGTGCTGACGGAAGCGAAAGTCGCGGAGTCGGCGACTCTCGCCGACCTGGCACGCTGGACAGGCGGCGACATGCGCGTCGCGAGCATGCCTGAGCACACGGCGGAGGCGATCGTCGATCTGTTTTTCGAGCTTCGTCATCAGTACTTGATCAGCTTCGAGCCGGGAGAACGGGAGGGCTGGCACCCGCTCGAGATTAGGGCCCGAAAGAACGACCTTATCGTTCGCGCGCGCAGCGGCTATATGGCCGGGCGGCCGCGTCCCAGCTAATAACGTGAGTCGAGTATACAGAGGAGAAAACACGATTATGCGTAAGAGCCTTGTTGCTGCATCCCTGCTCGCGCTGACCGTCGCCGTGGCGCCGGCGTGCGCGACAAAGAAATTCGTCCGCACCGAGGTTGGCGGGGTCAATCAGAAGGTCGACACGCTGACTGGCACGGTTGAAGAAACCCAGGAGCGCACGCGTCAGAACACCGAGCGCATCGGGGTCGTTGACCAGAAGGCAGAGGCCGCCGGCAAGGCTGCGGCGGGCGCCCAGAGCACCGCTGACGCCGCGAACAAGGCCGCTGCCGCCGCGAGCGAACGCGCGAACCAGGTCGGAACCCAGCTCGGCGGACGGATCGACGAGGTCGTGGCGTCCTCGCGCCGCCTGGTCTATGAAGTGACGCTCAGCGAAGATCAGGGCAACTTCAAGTTCGGAGGCACGGATCTTCCGGACGCGGCGAAGGCCCGGCTCGACGAGATCGTCTCGCAGGCGAAGGCGGACCCGAAGGGTATCTACATCGAGATCGAGGGTCATACGGACAACGTTGGCAACCCGGCGTTCAACGAGAAGCTCGGAATGGAGCGCGCCGAAGTCGTGAAGCGGTACCTCTACGAGCAGCACCAGGTTCCGCTGCACAAGATCAACGTGATCAGCTACGGCGAATCCAAGCCGGTCGCGCCGAACAACACGCGTGACGGCCGCGCGCAGAACCGCCGCGTCGTCGTTCGCATCCTGTCGTAGTCAAAACTCCTGGCAAGGGGGTTTCAAGGGCACCCGCACCCGCGGGTGCCCTTTTTTTTGCGCCCGGTTTGGGCTCAGCTGCGCCCGTTTGCCTCCACAATGCACATTCGAATTCAGCGCTGAATGGCTGTTTACGAATGGATGGTCGCCGCCTACTTCGCGGCGTTGATGCTGACGGCGTGGCTGCTCCCGCTGCGGACGACGCCGCGGCTTCAGGCCAGCGCGCTCGGTACTGCGGTCTTGCTCACAGTGTTCGCCGTAGCTCCGTTTGCGGCGCAGACGTTCCGCGAATGGGTGCCGATTGCGTATTTGATCGCCGGATACTGGATGCCGGCGCTCCTTGTTCCCCCGACCGCAGGCGGGCGTTTCGAGGACTGGCTCCGCAGATCCGACGCCCGGTTTCGGCGGGTTCTGCCGGCAGTTCCGCAAACACTCAAGCCCGTCGCCGAACTCGGCTATCTCCTTTGTTATCCAATGGTGCCGCTGTCGTTCAGCGTTGTCTGGCTGGACGGTGGCAGTGCGGACGTGCAGCGGTACTGGCTGGCGGTCCTCCTGTCTGGCTACGCGTGTTACGTGACCTTGCCATGGCTCGTCAGCCGGCCCCCGCGGCTTCAGCCGGGTCAGGTTGCGCGCACCGGGGCGCTGGAGCAGCTCAATGCGCAGGTGCTGGGCCGCGTCAGCCATCGTCTCAACACGTTTCCAAGCGGGCACGTCGCTGTTGGTGCGGCAGCCGCGGCCAGCGTTGCGGTGGTTTCGGTTCCCGCTGGTGCCGCGCTCGCCGCCATCGTCGCGGCGATTAGCGTCGGAGCCGCCGCCGGCGGTTACCACTATGTGATCGATGTTGTTTCTGGGCTAGCAATCGCGGCCGCCGCGGTTGTCCTGGCAGGAATCCCGTAGGTTACATGTGCGTGCGTCGCGGCGGGGACGCGACGCACACACCCCCAGCACTGCCTGGCGACATGCCAAACAGGGCCAGGTGTGATCGGGGGAGCACGAACCAGACCACTCGCAATCCCAAGCAGCGCAATGACTTACATCCGCCGTCCCGACGGTTTCCTTACGGGGGCGGAAAGCTCTTTCGCGTACCGGCAAATCGACGCGCGTTCCGTCCACTAGACTTATCGCCGATGGAGCTCGCTGGACGGGTCGCCCTCATCACCGGCGGCCGCAGAATCGGCGCCGTCGTGGCGACCGAGCTGGCGCGCGGCGGCGCTGATATCGCGCTCGCCTACCGGCGTTCGCGCGCCGAGGCGGAAGAGACTGCGGATGCTGTCCGTGCGCTGGGCCGGCGCGTGCTTCTCCTCCAGGCGGATCTTTCGAGCCCTGCCTCATGCGAGCGCGTCGTCGACGACACCGTCGATGCCTTCGGCCGTCTCGACGTGCTGATCAACATGGCGTCGAAGTATGTCGCCAAGCCGGTAGACGAACTGACGCTCGAGGACTGGAATAGCCAGCTTGCCGTCGATCTCAGCGCCAGCTGGCTGTGCGCGCGCGCGGCGATTCCGCATATGCGCCGGTTGCGCGGCGGCCGCATCATCAATTTCGCCGACTGGGTCGCGCGAAGCGGACGGCCACGGTACACAGGCTACCTGACGTACTACGTGGCGAAGGCGGGGGTGATCGCGCTGACCGAAGCGCTGGCGCTCGAGCTGGCGCCCGATCAGATTCTGGTCAACGCGATCGCCCCCGGGCCGATTGTGGCGCCCGAGTCCGTGTCTGATGAGGAGTTTGCGAAGGTCGAGCACGCGACACCGCTCGGTCACTGGGGCGGCGAGAACGAGATAGCCAAGGCCGTGCTCGCACTCGTTGACGCCGATTTCATCACCGGCGAAACCATTCGCGTCGACGGCGGACGGCATCTGAAGTAGATCGCCGGCCGCTAGGCGGGCCTGACGCGGTGCGCGTCGTCGATCTCGTATGTCCTGATGTTTTCCTGTGCCGGACCGCACTTGACTTCGCCGGTCTGCACGTCGAATTGCGATCCATGCCACGGGCACTGGACCGTGCCGCAGATCAGCGCGCCGTCCGACAGCGGTCCGCCTTTGTGCGTGCACCGATCCTGGAACGCGGCGTAGCCATCTTCGGTGCGCGCCACGACGATCCGTGCCTCGTCCACATGGACAAGCTTCATCTGGTTGACACCCAGAGGCGCAGCCGCCGAGGTCAGCGCGCGGCTGCCGGCGTGGGCCCGCTCTTCCTCCTGCCAGCGTCCGGCATTCGCGTAGCGATGATCGATGGCAATCTGGTTCCGGTAGACGAGTGTTCCGCCGAGAAAACCTGCAACCGACATGACCGCGGAACCCAGTCCCTGGAGGAGGAACGATGCCGTCGGACGGCGGCCGTTTCGCTCCAGCAGCCAGCTCGCTGTAAACAGCCCCAACCCCGTCGTGTTCAGCAACGCATGTTTCCGCGCGCGATCCTTGCCTGAGCTGTGCGGCGGCACGACGGCAAGGTAGTCGATGACGCCCGGCACAGCCGCGACGAGGCCTGCAACGATACCGGCCGGGATGAGGTACCCGGCCACCTCACGCAGCTCGCGCTTCTTTGACGCCGCTGCCGCCGCGCTGAAGCCGAAGGCACCGGTGAGGAATGCGAACGGGTAAACAATCAACATCGGGTGGAGTGGGTGTGATTTGAACGAAGCCCGGCTCTTCATGCTGCCCCGAGGTGCAAACACAAGACCGCACGAGGCTCAGCGGCGCACGCTGCTCCACTAATATCTTCGCGTGGCTCAACTGACCTTCCTCGGCGCTGCACGGACGGTTACCGGCTCCAAGTACCTGATTGAACACGGCGGCTCACGTGTATTGGTGGACTGTGGACTGTTCCAGGGGCTGAAGGAGCTCCGCGAGCGAAACTGGGAACCGTTTCCGGTCGAGCCCGCCTCCATTCACGCCGTCGTCCTGACGCACGCGCACCTGGATCACGTCGGCTATCTGCCGCGGCTCGTCGCCAAAGGCTTTACCGGCCGCGTGTTCTGCACTGCGGGAACGATGGATTTGTGCCGGCTCGTCCTGCCGGATTCCGCGCGAATCCAGGAAGAGGATGCGCGCCAGGCAAACAAGCACAAGTACTCACGCCACGATCCCGCGCTGCCGCTCTACACGGAAGTCGAGGCGCAGCGCGCGCTGACGATGCTCCAGCCGATGGGTTATCAGCGGGCAATCGAGATTGCCGCGGGTGTGTCGGTGGAGTTTCTGCCCGCGGGTCACCTTCTTGGTTCCGCGTTCGTCGTCATGCGACTTCAGGGCGGTCCGGTAATCCTGTTTGGCGGCGATCTCGGAAGATACGGCCGTCCTGTTCTGCCCGATCCGCATCCCGCTCTTCAGGCTGACGTCGTGCTCGTCGAATCGACCTACGGCGATCGGGATCACCAGCCGGATGACAACGGGGCTCAACTTGCGGAAGTAATTCAGGATACGGCGGCGCGAGGCGGGAAGCTGATCGTTCCCGCGTTTGCCATCGGGCGCGTGGAGGAGCTGCTCTACTGGGTCCGCCGGCTCGAACGCGAAAAACGGATACCTGTACTTCCTGTCTACGTCGACAGCCCGATGGCGACCGAAGCGCTCCGGCACTACACCATGCGCGTCGCGGAGCTCGATCCGGACATGCAGCCGGCGCGCAGGGACGTTTCGACGTTTGCAACGGCGCGGTTCCAGACGATTGCGTCAACGCAGCAGTCCAAGGAGTTAACGGCGAACCGCCGCAGCGCAATCGTGATCTCGTCGAGCGGCATGGCCACGGGCGGGCGCGTGCTGCATCACATGGCCGCTGCTCTTCCGGACGCAAGGAACACCGTGCTGTTCGTCGGATATCAGGCCGCGGGTACACGGGGAAGAGCTCTTGTCGACGGTGCACGCGAGGTAAAGATCCACGGCCAGGCCATCTCTGTAGGCGCGCGAATCGAACGGAACGATTCAATGTCCGCACATGCCGATCGCAATGAGATGCTCCGATGGCTGGAGACGCTGCCCGCGGCCCCGCGGCGGCTGTTTCTGGTTCACGGCGAGCCGGTGCCCATGGACGCGTTGAAACAGCGGGTCCACGAGCACTTCGGCTGGGACGCTGCAACGCCGGCCCACCGCGAGGCCGTCAGCCTGTAAAGGGCACCAGCGTGTATCGCAAAGGCTCCGTGTCGTCGCGGCTGCCGGCAGTGCTGGCCTCGAACCGAATCAGTCGGGCGCTGGAACGATTACGGGAGGCCGGCGTCCGGATCGTCGATCTCACGGAGTCCAATCCCACTCGCGTCAGGCTGCCGTATCCGGAGTCGATCCTTCGCCCGCTCGGCGATGCGAGCGCGCTGCGCTACGATCCGCACCCATTCGGTCTGCGCAGCGCTCGCGAGGCCGTGGCGCGCGATTGTAAGCGCCGCGGTGTTTCCATCCATCCGGACGACGTCATCCTGACCGCCAGCACCAGCGAATCGTACAGCTGGCTGTTCAAACTTCTATGCGACCCGGGGGAAGCGGTCCTCGCACCCGTTCCCAGTTACCCGCTGTTCGAACACCTGACGCGGCTCGAGGCGGTTCAGGCCGCTCGGTATCGGCTCGAATACCACGGCCGCTGGGTCATCGACGTGGACTCGGTCCGCGCGGCGCCTATGTCTACCCGGGCGATCATCCTGGTCAGCCCGAACAATCCCACCGGCTCGTTTGTGTCGCCGCGGGAGTTCGCCGAAATCCTGACCGTTTGCCGCGAGCGCGCATGGGCGTTGATCGTCGACGAAGTGTTCGCCGATTACGCGCTGGAAACCGAGGCCCCTGTCACCGACCTCGCCGCGCGTTCCGACGTTCTGGCGTTTACGCTCGGCGGCGCGTCGAAGACGCTCGGCTTGCCGCAGGTGAAGCTGGGTTGGATGATCGCTGGAGGTCCGCCGATTGAGCGGCGCGACACGCTGCGCGCGCTCGAACACGTGGCCGACGCGTTCCTATCGGTGAGTACTCCCGTTCAGGTAGCCGCATCCTCATTGCTGGAGGGCGGCGCGGCGGTACGCGAGGTGATCCACGAACGCGTCCGCGAGAACCTGAATCGGGCGCGTGAAATCGCACGTCGGTACCCGTCATGTAACGTCCTGCGCGTCGAAGGCGGCTGGTTTGCGACCGTACGCGTACCCGCCACGCGCCCGGAAGACGCTCTGATCGTGGATCTGCTGGAATCCGAACGGGTGCTGGTGCACCCGGGGTACTTTTTCGACTTCTCGCATGAAGCCTTCGTCGTTGTCAGTTTGCTGCCGGAACCGGACGTTTTTGCCGACGCGTTCGAGCGTAGTCTCCGATTCATGAATTGAGGATGGATAATGGCGGGGTGCAGCGGCATCTGCATTGCAGCCGCTGTCGCAGGCTATGAGCCGTCGCGCCGGGATACTGGTTCCGCTCTTTTCAATTCCTTCGACCCGCAGCTGGGGCATCGGCGAAATCGGCGACATCGAACCGCTTGCGCGGTGGCTTGCCGCCGCCGGCCAGAGCATTCTGCAGCTGCTGCCGATCAACGAAATGCCGCCGCAGGAGCGGTCGCCGTACTCAGCCCTCAGCGCGATGGCAATCGACCCGCAGTTCATCTCGATGGCGGCAGTCGAGGACTTCGCGGCCATCGGAGGCGAAGCATCGCTCGAGGCGCGGATGCGGGAGCAGCTCGACGCCGTCAGGGCTGCCCGGGCGATTGATTACACCACCGTCCGCGCGCTGAAGGATCACGCGCTGCGCCGCTCGTTCGAGCATTTCCGCGATCGGGAGTGGATCGGTGATACCCGCCGCGCGTCCGCGTTCCGCGCGTTCTGCGACGAGCAGTCGTGGTGGCTGGACGACTACGCGCTTTTCCGCGCGCTGCACGCCCGCCACGGCGAGCGACGGTGGACCGAGTGGCCGGCGCCGGTCCGCGATCGCGACCCGCACGCGCTCGAGGCGGCACGCGGCGAACTGGCGGACGACATCATGTTTCGCCGGTACCTGCAATGGCTGGCCGGCGAGCAGTGGCGCGCTGCGCGAGATCGTGCGGGAACTGTCTCGCTCTTCGGCGATCTGCCGTTCATGGTGAGCGGGGACAGCGCCGACGTCTGGGCGCGGCAGGACGAGTTCCGCATCGATCTGTCGGTCGGCGTTCCGCCCGATGCGTTCAGCGACAGCGGACAGGACTGGGGCCTTCCTGCATATCGATGGGACGTCTTCGCCGATCGTGATTTCGACTGGCTGCGGCACCGCGCGCGCCGTAATGCCGACCTGTACCACGGATACCGGATCGATCACCTGGTCGGCTTCTACCGGACGTATTACCGCGACGGCCGCGGCGCGGCGGGCTTTACGCCGCCCGACGAAGCGTCGCAGCTGGCCCTCGGCGAACGCGTGTTGCGCGTGTTCAGGGATGGCGGTGCCGAGGTCATTGCCGAAGATCTGGGGACGGTTCCAGATTTCGTGCGCGCGTCGCTGGCGCGGCTCGGAGTGCCGGGCTACAAAGTGTTTCGCTGGGAACGCCATTGGAACGAACCCGGGCAGCCGTTCAGAGACCCGGCCGAGTACGCGGAACGTTCCGTGGCGACGTCGGGTACCCACGACACCGAACCGCTGGCGGTTTGGTGGGAGCAGGC
>Ga0209486_10001343_pt1 | contig 10689 bp, 9 predicted proteins | sample NCCompost_FD_187518 | JGI IMG/M metagenome (GOLD analysis project Ga0209486, IMG submission 187518) | Agricultural soil microbial communities from Utah to study Nitrogen management - NC Compost (SPAdes) (version 2) | ecosystem: Environmental > Terrestrial > Soil > Agricultural land | place: USA... | reverse complement strand
TTTGGTGTTTCTCAAAGGGCTCGGAGTGCCGTTGCCGCTGATCGGCAGCTGGCTGGGCGGTTAAGAATAAGATCGTTGGGAGTGCGATCTCGCAATGGATCTCTTCGCGAATCTTGCCTTGGGGTTGTCGACGGCGGGCACGCCCGTCAACTTACTCTATTGCTTGATCGGAGTTTTTCTCGGGACGGCTATCGGAGTGCTCCCCGGGCTTGGACCTACCGCAACCATCGCCATGTTGTTACCGTTGACTTTTGGCTTGGAACCGCTCGCCGCCCTGATCATGCTCGCCGGAATCTACTACGGCTCGCAATATGGCGGCTCGACGACTTCCATACTCGTGAATCTGCCCGGTGAGGCGGCGTCCGTGGTGACCACGCTCGACGGTTACCAGATGGCCAAGCAGGGTCGCGCGGGTCCGGCGCTGACGGCCTCGGCGGTCGGGTCGTTTTTTGCCGGAACGGTGGCGACGTTTCTGCTCGCCGTATTCGCGCCGCCGCTTGCCGATGCGGCACTTAAGTTCGGACCGGCCGATTATTTTTCTCTTATGGTTCTCGGCCTGGTAGCTTCCATAGTGCTCGCGCAGGGATCTTTGCTGCACGCCTTCGGTATGGTCGTGCTCGGTCTTCTACTGGGATTGATCGGCACGGACATAACTTCAGGGGCGATGCGCTTCACGTTCGGCATCCCCGAGCTCGCCGACGGCATCGGCTTCGTTACCGTCGCGATGGGGATGTTCGGCTTGAGTGAAATCATCCGCAATCTGGAAACCGAGTCGGAGCGCTCAGTCGTGATCGCGAAGATCACCAGTCTGATGCCGACCAAAGAAGATTGGAAACGCATCATCGCGCCGATTCTCCGCGGCACAATGATCGGCTCCGCCATGGGGATCTTACCCGGCAGCGGCTCCATCCTCGGAGCCTTTGCGGCCTATTCGATCGAGAAGAAAATTTCTAAGAACCGTCATCAATTCGGCAAGGGCGCCATCGAAGGCGTGGCCGCGCCGGAGTCGGCGAACAACGCGGGAGCGCAGACCTCATTTATTCCGATGCTGACCTTGGGGATACCATCCAATCCCGTGATGGCTCTCATGGTCGGCGCGATGATCATCCAAGGCATCCAGCCGGGCCCATCGGTCATCGCCGAGCAACCGAAGCTGTTTTGGGGCATCATCGCTTCGATGTGGATCGGTAATTTCATGTTGATCGTCCTCAATCTCCCGCTGGTCGGCATGTGGGTGAAGATGATCACGATTCCCTATCAGTTGCTTTATCCGGCGATCTTGGTCTTCTGCGGCATCGGCGTGTTTAGCTTAAACAACAGCACCTTCGACATTTACCTGATGGCGATCTTCGGGGCAATGGGTTACTTGTTCGTAAAGCTCGGCTGCGAGCCGGCGCCGATGCTGCTCGCCTTCATTCTCGGACCGATGATGGAGGAATATCTGCGCCGTGCCATGCTAATCTCGCGCGGCGATCCGTGGGTATTGATACAGCGCCCGATCAGCGCGACTTTACTGGCCTTGGCGGTGCTCGCGATGCTGTCCGTGCTCCTGCCGTCTTTCAGCAAGACGCGTGAAGAAGTTTTCAAAGAATAGTCTTAACGTACGGTTAGCGATCAGAGGCGGGGAATCGTGAGTTTCGATTCGTTACTCTATAGCGGCGGACGGTAGAAATTTACCGCGTTGCCGCCCAGCACCGCTTCTTTGTCGTCCTCGGTAAGATCCTTCCTTTCGAGCAATTCATCGATTTCATGCCGGCATTTCGCCGCGTCGAACACTTCGTGCGGGAAGTCGCTGCCGAACAGAAACGATTGCCGCCCGCCTTTTTCGACCGCAGTGTTCAAGCCGTCGTCGTCGCAGTCGAACCCGGCGAAGATCCGTCCCTCACGCAGTTGCTTCTTGAAATACGCGCTTGCTTTTTCACCCTGTTTGGGCCCGCCGGTAAGCGCGCCATTGAGATCGAGCTGCATGTGGCCGTCATGATAGGAGCGATCCAAGCGATCCATCAAGAACGGTATCCAAGTCGCGCCACCTTCGAGAAAGGCGACGCGCAGCTTTGGAAAGCGATCGAACACGCCGTGGGCGAGCATGCCCGCGCACTGGATCATCAAGCTAAAGGGATGACCCAAAGCGTGCGCCGGATAATAGGTCGCGAACGAATCGAGCCCCATACGATTTAGACAACCGACGTGAACGGCGAGCGAGCAGCCGAGTTTCTGGGCTTCTTCGTAGAGCGGCCAGTAGATTTTGTTTCCCAAGTGACCCTGGATGGCTTCGCCATTGGACGGCAACATGCCGCCGAGCATGCCCAATTCTTCAACTGCTCGGCGCAGTTCTCGAATGCCCGCGCCAACATCTTGAAAAGGGATGAGCGCGACGCCTTTGAGCCGCGAATTCTTTTGGAGAAATTTTTCGTAAAGCCAGTTGTTGTAAGCTTTGCACGCGACGACCGCCCATTCGGGCGCGATGATTCTGCCGACCGCAAGTCCGGCGGTAGGATACAGCACCGTCCAGCTGATACCCGTCTTGTCGAGAAACTGATTCCAATCGTCCGCTGAGGGATTGCCGGTCGCGCGACGATTCTGTTTCAGGTAGCGAAAATGCAAATGATCAAATTCCGGAAAGAGTTTCGCCATCTGATTGCCTTGCGGCATGTACGCGGCGATCTCTTCGCCGCAGGCGTGATCGTTGATATGGCCGTCGGCATCGATGATTTGCACGGATTTCTACCTCGTGAAAAAACAATTAGCTTACGCACCGATTATTACATTGCGACAAAACGCGTCAAGCGTTTTCTTCGTTCACGGGTTTTGCGTTGCCGCGTAGATTTCTGCTATGGTCCCTCGCTAAGGCGATCGTTCGACGATCATTGCTCACAAAGAGAAAAACTGGAGGTCAATGTGGACTGGCTGTTTCAAACTGACAACTCCTTTTCGTATGTGTTTTTGCGGTTCGGTTTGGCGTTGACGTTTTTCATGCACGGCACGCAGCATGCGTTCGGCTGGCACGGTGGCAAAGGACCCAAGGCGCAGGTCGCGAACTGGCGGGACAAGTATCATATTCCCGCGGCCATGGGTGTGCTGGCCTTGGCCATTGAATTATTCGCCGTGATTTCGTTCACGCTCGGATTCTTGGTCAGACCGGCTGCATTCGCGCTCGCGGTCTTTATTGCTTTCGCGTTATTTCTGAGTCATTGGAGCAATGGTTTCTTTTTGGCCTCGGGACCGGGCAGAGGTAGCGGGATCGAATACACGTTGGCGCTTTTCCTGATGGCGACGGCACTTGTGTTCGGCGGCGCGGGTGCCTTGTCGATCGACGGGTTGCTCGTCCGGTGAGAATGCGATCTCACCATGAAGCGCCCAGCGCGGCCGAGCCGCAACCAAAATTCGGAGTATCTCCCGCAAAGACGCAAAGAAAATTTAACCGTCATTTCGACCGAAAGGGAGAAATCTTTCTTAGATCCCTCGCTTTCGCTCGGGATGACAGGCCTCGGCCCGTCACTTGGCGCCTTGGCGCGAGAAAAGGTTTCTTTTGCCAACCGATGGGGAGCAAAATTTGCGCGAACCGCGAAAACTCTCAACTATAGTAATAAAGGTCACCAAGAAGCGGAATTGATAATTTTACCTTCGCGCTGGTCGTGAACGCCGCGCTAGGATCTTCGTGGCTAGAATCTCTATCCTTATCCTCTTTAATGTACCGTGATATCTAAGAATGCGACTCGCGGCAGAATGGTTTGGACGATCCTTGACCGAACCTTACGCCGTGCGATACGACTTTATCCATCTACCTCGTGTTAGGAGCCTAGTATGAAACCTTTCGATAAATTGTTTTTTGTTTCGCTGTTTTTCGCAATCTTTGGTTGGTCGGCAACGGCATGCGCTCAAGCCGATTTCTACAAAGGGAAAACCATCACGGTCTACATCGGCACGACGCCTGGCGCGCTGTACGATCAGTGGGGTCGCATTCTCGCCATGCATATGAGCAAGCATATTCCCGGAAAGCCGGACATCATCGTGCAGAATATGCCCGGCGCCGGACATATGATCGCGGCGAATTATGTGTACAAGACAACCAAACCAGATGGGCTGAGCCTGATCGGGTCCATCGTGCCGACGTTGTATTTCGACCAGTTGGTCGGGCGCAAAGAGGCGCAATACGACTGGGCGAAATTTGTCTGGATCGGTTCGCCAGTGCAAGGCGAGTCGCAGATGTACATGCGCGCCGACACGCCCTACAAGACCATGGAAGACGTGCGCAACGCCAAGGAGCCGCCGCGTTGCGGCGCTCAGGGGACATCGGACTCGGCTTACTACTTGCCGAAACTTTTCGAAGAAGTGATCGGTGCGAAGTTCAACCTGGTGCAGGGCTATCCGGGCGGGCCGGAGATCGATCTCGCGGTCGAGAGGGGCGAGATCCATTGCCGGGCTTTCACCATCGAGGCGTTCCTATCGCGCGAGCCGTATCACACCTGGCGCAAGAAGGGTTTTGTTCGCAACATCATTCAGACCGGCAAGAAGCGCGACAGCAAGCTGCCGGAAACTGAAACCATCTGGGAGCTCATGGACAAGTACAAAACGCCGGAAGGTTCGCGCCGTTTGGCGAGCGTGATGTTGGCCTCGGGCACGCTGGGAAGGCCCATGCTCGCAACGCCCGGTGTGCCGGCTGATCGCGTCAAGATCCTGCGCGACGCTTTTAAGATGACGATGGAAGACAAGGAATTTCTCGCCGAGTTAGATAAACGGAAATTCGATCTCGATCCGGTGCCGGGCGAAGAATTGGAAAAGATCGTCAAAGAAGTCATGGGCCAACCCGCCGATATCATCGCGCGCATGAAAAAGCTGCTGGGCCAGTAAGAGAGGAAACGGAGTGTTGGAGTAATGGAATATGGGAGTGTTGGTGGTCCTGATTACCCATCACTCCAGTACTCCACCACTCCCAGCGAGTCGCGCAATTTCGATAACCCATCGGACATAAAACGCCTCCTTGAAGCGGTCTAGGCGCCGTCATCGGTATAGCCCGTCGATATATCCTGACTTGTCGAGTTCCTGGAGAAAGCTAATATCGACAAATTCTCGCGGGTCGGCCGTTTTGGCGGCGGGTATCCGGTCGCTCACGTCCTTAAAGATCGTCTTGAAGCTCTCCATATTGGGATAAGGTTTGGGCTTCACGACCTCGCGCAGGGTCTGATAAGCGTCTTCCAATTGTTTCTCGTCTCGGGTCTTCCGGTACTTGACGAAGGCGCGCTTGGTGAGTTCCGGATTTGTTCTCACGATTTGGATTGCCTCAACGTAGCTCTTGACCATGCGCCGCGTGATGTCGCGATTTTTTGCGATGAACCTTTGCGTCGTCACCAGTCCGGTGCCTTGATAAAAAATATTCAGTTCGGCCATGTTCAATAGAATTCTCATACCGGCTTGCACTGCGGCGAGATGATCCGGCGGCGAGAAGCTCGACGCGTCGACGGAATTGCCGATCATCGCGACGATGCGCGCCGGAGTATCGCCGATCTGAAGAAAAGTCACGTCCTTCTCACTCAATCCGAAGCGCGGCAACATGTTAAGCACCCGCATATGCGAAGCGGCGCCGAAACGTGAAATCGCGATGCGCTTGCCTTTGAGCTCCGCGGGCGCTTTGATGTTCGGCCGCACAACCAGCCGGTCATCCAGCAACTCCTGAACGCTGACGAGCATGACCGGATCGCCGCCTTGCAGGCGCACCGGCGACATCAGCGCGCCGGTCATTTGACCGAACTGAATTTCTCCCGACAACAAGGAGGGCGCCGAGATGTTGCCGGGCATGTAAATAATTTCCAGATCGAGATTATTTTTCTTGAAAAGTCCGGCGGTGTCGCCGAGCCAGAGAAGGCCATGCTGCGGGCCTGGGGCGGTATAGCTGATGCGAATTTTATCCGCGGCCTTGAGCGGGCTATCGAATGAAAGCAGTGCGCCCACAAGAAGCCCAACGGTGAGTCGAATCTTTGGCGAGCAAAACACGGTAGCCTCCTCTGACCCGAGCAGCGATCGAACGATCGGTGTTTGTCTGAGAGAGGCTATTGCGGCGCCGGTGCCCCGTCAAGCGAATTCTTTTGGTAATAGGGAACGAGCGTCGTACGCTCGAACAGCGTACGTGTAGGTGGGTGGAATGCGGCGACCTAGCGGTGCGCCGTTTGCGTCGCTAGCCCAGCGCATGAAATAACTTGGAACGCCACGCGGCGATCGAGCGCGTCGGACATGTCATCTTTGCCCGTGCCGACCACATTCTCCTGGGAGCCGGCGCCTTGCGTGATGACTCGACTGGTCAGATCGGCGGCTTCGGTTTCCAGATGTTTTCTTATGTACTCGGCGCGTTGGAGCGAAAGTCTTTCGTTCACAGGCTCGGGACCGGAGCGACTGGTGTGGCCGGTGATTTTTAGGCAATCATTGCTCTGCGTCGCGCGCCGGGCGATCTCATTAACCCACATCGCGTACTTGTCGTTTTCCGACTTGCCTGCGGCAAAGGTAGCGCGGCCCGGTTGGAATAGAAAATTTATCGCGAGCAGCTTTTTTGCCATGCCGTAGTCGATAATGTTACTGAATGCCGCGGCGGCAGCGGCGCTACGGCCGAGCTTGAGGTACGCAAGATAAATTCCGTTATAAACGCGCAGCCGGTCGCCGGCATTCGTTGCAGCGGCGCTGGTGTAGCGCTCGAGCGCTTGGTCGTAGTGCCCGCTTTCGTAGAAGGCGATCGCTTCGCTGAGCAGGGCCTGGGTTAGAATACCGTCGAGATACGCCGGTTGAATGCGATCGCCGGGTTTGCTCGCGTCGCAGGTCTGGACATAGCCGGATGCGAACGGCTCATGCATCCAGGCAGGACTCTCCTGAAAATATGGCGTCGGGGTGTGGTTGACGCCGTGCATTTCCGCCTTGAACATCTGCTTGGAAACCACCGTGCCTGATTTGAGATCGGCCAGCGCCAGGCAACCGCGAAAGGCGTCGCGCCTTGCGCCGGTCCGGCCTGATCCGTTGACCGGAGTCAGGGTCCCAATCAAAATCAAGGGCGATTTATGCAACTGGGCCGGCGTGAACGGCTGCAGGGAGAAATGCGGATATTTCTTGCGTACGAGCTCGCCCAGGCGCGATTCGAGCTTGCGCGTGGCGACCGATTGTACGCCCGTGATGCCGTCAATAGGCGAGTCGATGAGCAACAGACGCTTCTCCCCGGGCAGCGGCAGTTCCACCAAAGCAAGGAGCGAATTCGCTGCATCCAGTAGCGCTCCGTCAAAAGATTTGGCTGGGATAAGCGCCCAATCCAACGATGGCTGGGCGGCGGTCGCATGGGTATTCGACGCCTCGATTTGCGTAGACGTCGCTTGGCCAGGGGAGAAAGAAAGCGGTGCCGACTCAAGCGCTGGCTGCCGCGCTGCGGTGCAGCCCATGAAGAAGAACAAGGTCAGAATGAACATGGTCAAAATTTCCAGCGTTGTCAGGCGTCCTTCGGTCCCGTTCTTCACTGGCAATCCTTTCATCGCTGCCCTGGTCCGGGGCTTGGGGTGGCTCATTGTAGGCTGTGTTAGAGCAACCCTTAGGCCACACGAAAACATCAAAAAGGTCGATTATTGCGACTGAAAAGCATCATCTCATGACATTTTTGTCCGGCTATGCTCAAAAGCCTGTCCAGGCGCGGCCTGAGCTTCATCGAGAGTATATTCGGCGGCATGGCTTCCCTGGGCGGTTGGCGGCGTAGTCCTGCGCAACCCGACTGGCGCATTCCGCTCGGCACGAGGGTGTGATATGGGAGTTTTCCTATGGAAAACAAACTCACGACAAGATTCGGCGCATTGTTGAAGCGGCGCGAGTTGCTGGTCATGTCCGGCGGTTTTAGTCCGCTGCACGCGCGCATGTCGGAAGTGTTGGGCTATGAAGTATTTTTCATGTCGGGTTCGCAGGTGTGCGCGTACGTTTACGGTTACCCCGACGTCGGGCTGGTCGGTTTGAGCGAGATGACCGAAGCGGTACGCCGCCTCACTACGGCATGCAATATCCCCATCTTTGCCGATGCCGATACCGGCTACGGCAATGCAGTGAATGTTTACCATACGGTGCAGGCATACATCCGCGCCGGCGCGGCCGGCCTGCACATCGAGGATCAGGAAGCGCCGAAGAAATCCGGAACCCTCGCTGGCCGCCGCTTGATCTCACGCGAGGAGGCGATCGGTAAATTCAAAGCGGCGGTGGCGGCAAAAAAAGAACTCGACGCCGACTTCGTCGTATGCGCGCGCTGCGATTCGATCGGCTCGGAAGGCGGCAACTTTAACGACGCGGTCGAGCGCTCGATTGCGTACGTCGAAGAAGCGGGCGTCGACGCGATCTGGGTGAACACTTTGACCAAACGCGAGGAGATCGAAGAGGCATGCCGGCGCATCCCCGCGCCGGTCATCGCGCCGTATTACGGCCCGCGTCCATCGCCGACGTTCGAAGAGTTTGAAAAACTCGGCGCCGCAGCGGTGCTCTATCCGAGCCTGACGACGGCCAATGGTTTACAAGCGACCTGGGAATTGCTCCACGAGTTTAAAGAGCGCGGCCCCATCGTGCTCGAAGAATGGAACAAGAAGGCAAAGGAGAGCCCGTGGGGCATGGTGCCGCGCACGCAGGATCCGATTCTTCCCGCCAAAAAAATCCACCAGCTCGAAGACGAATTTATTCCCAAGGAGCTGCAGCGCGATTACAAAGGCACGTTCGGGCACGATCGGCACTAGCTCTCACTCAAACCAGTATGTCCGCAGCAGCCGTGTGATGCGGCGAATTTCTGTGTAGGGGCGACCGGCCGGTCGCCCTCGGCTCACGCGGGCTTCCTGCTGGCTGCAGCGCTTACTGCATAGAGCAAATTGCGCATCGCTTCGCGACTTAACTGTGGAAATTGCACGAGAGAAATTTGGCCGGAGGAAAGCCGGCGATTGGGCGAGTGTTCTTTGATCTGCTGCCAGGCGGTCTGCATGGTATTCCGCATGAACTGCTGATCTGTGCTCCCGTCGATGACGAAGACGACGCGCTGAAGCGGCACGAGATTGAAAAGCTCGTCGATCTCGAAAATACAACCGGCATTGTTTTGGGAAAAGCCGCGCAAGTCCATCAACACGGCGTCGCTTTCGTCGGCCAATCTCCCCAGGGTTATTTTCCATGTATCGTCGTGACAGAAAAATTCGGCCACGCGATAGTGGGCGTCACTATCGGGTTCCAGATCCATCTGCTCAATTCTCAAGTCGAGGGTTTGTCCGGAGTCGATAAATCGTCGAGCCAATTTGCCGGTTACGAAATCCAAAAATTCATGAGGCTCGACGGTGGTCGTGGCGAGATCGGGCCCGGCGATCATCTGGATGCTGCCCGCGGTACGCCAGTGTTTGCCCAATGCATCGTAAAGGCGTTCGCTTCTCTTACCCAGGGCGAAGACGCGTAGTAGCAGTAACCGGGGCGCAGCGGAATTCTTTCGCCGACGCAAGAGAGAAAAACCCAACACGGCGACGATTTTGAAGGCAGCGAAGGCGACCAGTCCGCTCAACATCCAACGTGCGCCTTGAAACACCAGTCCCATGGAGTTCACGATGCCGAATGTCAGCCAGATCGTATCGACAGTCACGGACTGATCGCTCATCTTTTTGTGCTCATACATTTGGCGCAAGGAATCCAAAACCACCCAGCCGACGATCGCAAAGACGGCAAAGCCCAGCAGATGCAATCCCCAGACTGTACTGGCAGCCCCCAAGCCGATGGAATAAGCGAAATTGCTGATGGCGCGGAGCAGCTTGGGATGGCTGCCCGCGACTGAAACGAGCGAGGTCGCTCCCATGGCGCCGACAATCATGAAGATCAGCACCAGTGGCCCGACGGCGCGAATGCGGCGGTTCAAGAAAAACAGCAGCAGAATCGAAGGAATCAAGTTCGCATCGAACCACAAGTAAACGAGCTGGATGTTCGTGAGATCCGGGCTCCGATTCAGAAGGGGAACACTCAGGCCGATTCCGCTAAAAAGGTAAACTGCGAATACGATCACCCGGCCACGGCGCGTTACGTTCGCGACCAGGTTGGTGGTTGGCACCACTGGCCACGCGTTGACCCAAGTCAGATACAAAAAGCGTAACGGCAACAGCGCCATCTTCGAGGACAAAAGAAACGCCGCCGTCATTGTTGCCGCGAAACCTAGACCGGCGACGGTATAGACAATTGCGACGAGCCATGGCCGCAAACGGATTGCTTTGTAGAGGAAATTGTTTTTAAGAATCGTCGAGCCGAGCGTATCTGTGTTGACAAAGGTGAAGGGCGGCGTGGTCTCCGGCGGTTTAAGCGGTTCGCCCGGCGGCAGGAATCCGGTAAGCGTTGAAATTTCACTCCGAGTCCGGCGCTGCATCGATCTAATCACCGCGCGCCGGTAGCGCCGGAGCAGAAACAACGACGCCGCCAACGCAAGAATCGCCGCCGCGATCAGGACGATCGAAAGCTGTCCAGTGAGTGCTACGGTGAGCGCGTCGTGCTGTTTGTTCATGCCGGGGTTAGGGTCCGGCTTTGCGGATAGAAAATCAAGCGAGAGTTGTTAGCCGTGTCATCACGACGCGCAAATTTCACTAGAAAGTTTTTTGATGGTAGCGGTAAATGCGGTGCCAAGCGTAACCGGCAAAAAAATGGCCGTTGACGCGCGCATCGCATGTGGGCCATCCCTAT
>Ga0209486_10001342_pt1 | contig 10702 bp, 4 predicted proteins | sample NCCompost_FD_187518 | JGI IMG/M metagenome (GOLD analysis project Ga0209486, IMG submission 187518) | Agricultural soil microbial communities from Utah to study Nitrogen management - NC Compost (SPAdes) (version 2) | ecosystem: Environmental > Terrestrial > Soil > Agricultural land | place: USA... | reverse complement strand
GCGAGCACTGCCTGAATGATTGGCAGACTCAGCGAGTGTTTCGTAGTTTGCAGCGGAACGCTCTTGCCGGCGGCATAGACCTTGTGACGGCCGTGTTCTTCGTACCACTCGCCCAAGTTCGCCGTCTTATGCATGTTCTCGATGATCTGTCGCCAACCGACGCCGGTGTTGTAGGCGCAGAAGGAAATTTCGCCTTCCTGAGTGCCGTACGGGATGACGCACATCTCTGTGCGGCGGAAGTCGTAGTTGAAAAGATCCTGGAACCACATTCCTTCGACGCATAAGACGCGCCAGACATCGTTCGCGTTCGCCCCGGTTTGGGCCTTCATGCGGTCGTTGCGATCGGAATTCGAATTAGTCGAAGACGGTTTGAACAGATTCACGATCTGCGAGATCGGAAATCCTTCAGGCGCGCGCTCCGCGTCGAAGTTGCGCATGATGGCCATGCCGAGTTGGGCATACGAAAGCTTGCGGCCGCGCGCGGTGTCGGTAATTACCGCGACATCTTTCATAAACTGTTCGTAGTTGAAGAACTCAAACAGTGATTTGAACTCGCCCGTCTGGCGGTTCACGACGAGCAACGTGAAAATGCCGCAGTTTGGATGGCAATTGCAGGAGGACCAACCCCACGGCGCATCCGCGCCCTGCAACATGTCCATCACGCTGGTGAATGCCGAGTAAGACGAGAGCGGGAACCAGTCACGCAGCGGTTGAATGCTGTCGTTTAGCTGATTCTTCAAATCGTGCGTCATGCCGGCGAGCGTGTAGCGCCATTTCTTGCGCATCTCGTCAGAGATATCTTCGTCGCGGCCGGTAAACGAAACCGGTTGAAACGCGATCGTCTGTACCTTGTCGATGTTCTGCGCAGCAAACTCAACGATCTGTCCAATGCCGTCGTTGTTCAGATTGTTGACGATCGTCACGACAAGCGTGACTTTGATACCGACACTCGCGAGGTTTTCAATCGCACGCAGCTTCACGTCGAACAGATTGCCAACACCGCGATGCTTGTTCTTCTCTTCGCTGACTCCGTCAAACTGAAGATAAACGCCATGCTGTCCCGCGGCTTTCGCGGCCTTGCAGAATTCGATGTCTTCGGCGAAGCGAATACCATTTGTCGCGGCGAGAATGCGATAGAAACCGATCTTCTTCGCGTAGGCGACGGCTTCGAGGTAGTAAGGCGACAGCGTCGGCTCACCGCCGGAGAAGAGAATGATCACCTGGCGTCGTGGTTTGAACGAAACGGCACGGTCCAGGATCGCTTTTGTATCTTCGAATGTCGGCTCGTGAACGTATCCAACCTGGTTCGCATCCATGAAGCACGGGTTGCACATCATGTTGCAGCGGTTGGTCAGGTCGACAGTCAATACAGCGCCGCGTCCAAATTTGATGTTCGACGTTCCGTGACGATGTACGTCTTTGTCTTCGGCTGCGCGGAAGTCGCGGCCAAAGAACAGCGACTCGATGCGTTCGAGAAACGCGGGATCGGTCGACATCACATCTTCAAATTCGCCGTGCTTCGGACAGTTCTTGCGCATCACGACCTGACCGTTGTCTTCAACGATCTGGGCCTTGATTTCACCGGGATGCTCGTGCATTAAAGTTTCGAGTGCGACATCGCCGCTGATGACGGCGTTGCGAACTTCTTTTACACAGGTGGGACAAAGACTGTCGGTCTCGCGCGGAAAACCAAGTGGCGGAGCACTGCGTTCGTAGGATTTGAGAAGCGGACCCGGCGCCCAATTCGGACGAATGGATTCACCCTCCGGCAGCCGCTGGTTGACTGACTGAAACGCTTTCCAGACGACATCTGAGAGGCCGGAGATAAACTTCGAGCCTTTTACGCCCTGAAGTTTATTTTTATCCGACTCGCCACGGCGAAACTGATCACTAAACAAAGGCTTTACTGTCTCCTACTTAGTCAAACCGCACAACAACGGTGCATCATAAACAGGATTTGCAGGATCTACAAGACACGATTATTCTCAAACCCCAGCAAATGCCTATCCATCCCACAGCGATCATCGAAGATAACGTGGAAATCGGCCCAGATTGCGAGATTGCCGCGTATTCTGTCGTCAAACGCTATACCAAACTCGGGGCCAGAAACCGGATTTTTGAACATGCTGTCGTGGGCGGCGAGCCGCAGGACGTGAAGTTTCGCGGCGAGCAAAGTTATCTCCAAATCGGCGACGATAACCTCGTTCGCGAGTTTTGTACGCTTCACCGGGCCAGCGGCGAAGGTGAGACGACGCGCATCGGATCGCGCAACTTTTTCATGGTTGGTTGCCACGTGGCGCACAACTGCGTCATCGGCAACGACAACGTCTTTGCGAATGAAGTCGCGCTCGCGGGTCATATCGTCGTTGAGGACCAGGTGTTTATTTCGAACAACGTCGGCGCGCATCAGTTTGTGCGGTTTGGACGGCATGCGATGGTTGGCGGGAAGTCGAAGATCGTGCAGGATGTGTTGCCTTTTTTTACGACGGACGGAAATCCGCCGCGGTTGCGCGGACTGAACAGCGTTGGATTGCGGCGGGCGGGATTTTCGGAAAATGCGCGGCGAACGTTGAAGGACGCGTATCGCTTACTGTTTCGATCGACGACTCCGATGGAAGAAGCGTTGCAGCAGCTCGAGCATATCGACGACGAGAACGTTGCGTATCTGATTGCTTTTATACGTGCCTCGAAACGTGGGTTCACAAGATGAGAGTTCAGCAGCTCAGTGAGATTGTGAAAGGCCGCGTCGTCGGCGACGGTGAAACACGGATTGATCGGATTGCGAATCTTGACGACGCTGGTGAAGGTGAGATTGCGTACGTCGATAACGAGAAGTTTTTCGAATCGGCGCTTGCGAGCAAGGCGTCTTGTTTAATTGTTCCCGGAAGTGAGAGGTTTCCTGATCGCACGCTGATCGAAGTAGCAAATCCCAAACTTGCGTTTGCGATTATTGGTTCTGTGCTTCATGGCGTGAAGCGCGAGCCTTCGATCCATCCGACAGCAGTTATCGCTGAGACAGCAGACGTTGCTCCGACTGCTTACATCGGTCCGCATGTGGCCATTGGTGAATACGTTGTCGTCGGGGATCACTGCGTGCTTCATCCGAATGTCGTTTTGTACGACGGTGTGACGATCGGGAATCGCGTCATCCTTCACGCAGGCGTGTGCATCGGCGCTGACGGCTTCGGCTACGTGCGGCACGAACTCGGTTATCAAAAGTTTCCGCAGATCGGAACTGTCGTTATCGAAGACGACGTCGAAATGGGTGCGTACACTTGCGTCGATCGCGCCGCGCTTGGTCGTACGCGCATCGGACGCGGCACGAAACTCGACAACATGGTCCATGTGGGCCACAACTGCGACATCGGCGAACGAGTCGTGATCGCAGCGCAGACCGGCATCAGCGGCAGTGTCGTGATCGAAGACGACGTCGTGATCGGCGGTCAGGTTGGTTTTGGCGATCACACGCGCGTGATGAAGGGCGCGATCATCGGATCGAAAGCGGGAATCCTGCCGGGGAAGATCGTGCGGCCAGGCGTGTGGTGGGGAATACCTGTGCAACCGCTCGATCAATACAAACGAATGAACGCCCACATGAATAAACTGGCGGAGATGCGTGATGAGATCAAGCACCTCCGGCAGCAACTTGAAGAATTAAAATCCGTCAAATCCGTGTTACCAAAAACTTAAGAACGAGATCGGCTGCGCGTTCGGAGGCCCCGGCTTCTCCTAACCGGTTCCTGACGCGCCTCATTTCCTCACGCGCAGTTTCGTTTCGTTTTGGGTCAAGGAGTTTGATTATTTCCTGGACCAGCTTGTCAGGAGTGAGATCGGTCTGCATCAGTTCGGTCGCGATCTCGGCGCCCGCGACGAGGTTGACCAGACCATAGTGAGGGACCGTGATGAGCCGCCCCAGCGTGTGCCAGTTCACGGCTGATTCTTTGTAGACCACAACCATCGGAGTTTCGAGCAACGCGCCTTCGAGTGTCGCGGTTCCGCTGGCGATAGCGGCGGCGTCCGCGGCCGCAAGTGCCTCGCGTGTTTGTCCATGGACCAACAGGACCGAGTTTAGTGGAGACAAAATTTCTTTTGTCTCTTCGACTGTGCGGCTTGGCGCCACGACAATCACGGGCTGAATATCCGGATGAGCACCTTTCAGCTTGTTGATGGCTGCGACCATCGGAGGCAGAATGCGTTGCAACTCCTTTCGCCTGCTGCCGGGTAAAAACGCGACAATCGGTTTATCCGGATCCAGATTATGCTGCTCACAGAATTCCTTCCGATTAATCCGTGGTCTAACTTGACCCGCCAGCGGATGTCCGACGAACGCCACATGGTCCACCCCACGCGCTTTGAACCACTCGGCTTCGAACGGAAGAATCGAGAGCAGCAGATCGACATCGCGATGAATGCGGTTGATGCGACGCGGACGCCACGCCCATAGCTGTGGACTGATGTAGTAGATCACCTTGAGTCCACGACGGTGAAGAGAACTCGCAAGTCGCAAGTTGAACTCGGGCCAGTCTACGAGAATAACTGCATCCGGCTTTCTCTCGATCGCCGCTGCTTTCAACTTGCGAAACGCGGCGACGAACTTCGGAAACACTTGGGCGACTTCCAGTATGCCCATGATCGCAAGTTCGTCGGAGTTGACGACCGTTTCGACTCCAGCGGCACGCATCAATGGCCCGGTCGCACCAAAGTATTTAATCTGTGTTTTTTTCTGGAGTGCCTGAACGAGCGCGGCGGCATGCGCATCGCCTGAAGGTTCACCAGCTACAATCATTAAATTAAAAGGCTCAGACACGCGTCGGCTATGTTAGCATCCACCCGCCCTATGATTCGTGTGTCCCTGGTAATCCTAATCCTCCTACTGGCTTGCCAGCTTGGACTTGCGCAGCAAACGAATCCGGTCGATCGGAAAGTCTCAAACCCGATGACCGACACGCCGAACGTCAATCCATTGAATCCGGACCAACCTGTTCAGCGACGTCCGCCGCAGCGAAATGGCGCGCAGGGTGTCGGCACCGATCGGCTCGACGTTATCTCGTCAAAACAGTCTGTGTCAGGCCCGGAAACTGCTCGCATCTTCCTTTACGAAGGAAACGTCGACGCTCGCATCGGCACGTATCGTCTCCAGGCTGACAAGATAACGGTTTACGATGCGGAGAACAGGCTTGTAGCGGAAGGCAGCGTAGTTTTCGATCAAGCGGATCAACAGCGCATCACCGGATCGCGTGCCGAATGGAACTATCGCACCAAAACCGGATACTTCGAGAACTCCACCGGCTATACAAACCAAACGCAGGACGGCACGCGTATCTATTTCACAGCCGATCGCGTCGAGAAGATCAGTCTCGACACGATCGTCGCGATCAACGTTCAGGTCACTGCGTGCGACGAAGACGTTCCGAAGTGGAGCTTTCACGCGAGCAAGGCAACCATCAAGACCGGTGATCGCGTGCGCGTCGTTTCGCCAAAACTGCGACTGAAGAACGTGCCCGTCTTCTATCTGCCGTACGCGTCAGTGTCAATCAAACCGCGCGATCGCGCGTCAGGTTTTCTCACGCCGACTATCGGCGGTTCAGGTGCGAAGGGTTTTCGGTTGTCGACTGCTTACTACCAAACGCTCGGCCGCTCCGCTGACTTCACTTTTCGCAGCGACGTCTACACGCAGCGTGGCCTCGGCTTCGGAGCCGACTTACGCACACGCGCAAACTCGCGTTCGTACCTCAACGCCGGCTTCTACGCCGTCAAGGATCGCATCTTTGGACAGGAAGCATCCGCAGCGAATCCCGATCAGGGCGGATCGAGTTTGTACGTTGATGGTGTTCACTACTTCAAGAACGGTTTCATTGCCGCGGCTGATGTGAACGTCACGTCGAACCTCGCTTTTCGTCAGGTCTTCTCCGACAACATTCAACAGGCAATCTCACCGGAAGAAACGTCGCAGGTCTTTGTAAATAAGGACCACGAAGAGTACAGCTTCAATTTTCTCGCACGGACGCAGGTTACGTCGCTGACGAACGCGCGTATTCGTATTCGCCAGTTGCCAAGCGTCAGCATCGATAAGCGTCCGACCATTCTCAACTTTCTGAAAAACCTTCCGGTCTACTATTCGTTCAGCGCGGCCGCGGAAGGCGTTAGCCGCAAGGAGACAGTCGAAGATCCGGTGCTGTTCGTGAATGAAGTCGGTGGTAATCCGATCATCTCGCCATCGATCGTGCAGCGACTCGATCTGCACCCGCGGTTTGAACTCCCTTTGCACTTTGCGGGTTGGTCCATAACGACGTCCGCAACGGGGCGTGTGACGTTCTATTCCAACTCGCTCGATCCAACGACACGCGACGTGCTTAGTCAGAACATAACCCGCAGCTATGGCGAGTTTGAGTTGGACGTGCGGCCGCCCGCCTTCGCGAGGGATTTCCATCGCGGGAGTGGCGCCTTCTTCTTCCGTCACGTGATCGAACCGTATCTCGTCTATCGTCGACTCGCCGGCATTAACAACTTCGATCGCATCATTCGCTTCGATTACAACGATGCGGTCGCCGATACGAACGAGATCGAATTTGGTATCGCGAATCGTTTCTTCACGCGCCGGTCTACTGAGAATGTTACCGACGAGGCAGCCGAAGTAGCGCGCAGGGAAAATCGGCCGCTGCTTGCAAGCCAACCGTACGAAGCGCTGACGATCACCGTACGTGGAAAGTATTTTTTCGATCCGTTTTTTGGTGGCGCGCTAAAGCTGAATCAACGCAATCAGTTTTATCCGATCAACACGCTCTCCGGATTTGTTTATGGCGGAGTTCCGCGACGTTATTCTCCTGTGAATCTCGATGCGCGCTATCGTCCGCGACGTGATCTGTTTGTCGATTTCCGAACGGATTACGACACGCATGGCGGCGGTTTGCGATCGATGTCGACGACGTTTGGACTGTCTCGTCCCCTCGTCCAGATCTTCCAGAGCTTTTATTACACGCGCGCGATCGAACTCGATGGGAGCTTCGCGCAGTTCGTGGACAATCGCGGTTTTGAGGCGGGGACGTTGCGTGGTTCGCAGTGGAGCCCATCCGTGTTTCTGGGTAACGAGGCAAGCGGGCTATTTGGTGGTTCGTCGTTCTTTTTCGATTTTCAGAAGCGGCCTGGACGAGGCGACAACTCGCTCATCAGTTCCACGGTCACGCTCGGCTATAGCTGGGACTGCTGCGCGGTCACAGGCCAGTTCTCAACGTTCAACGTCGGTCTACGCAAAGAGAACCGTGTAGTGTTCAGCTTTCGTCTGAACGGCATTGGCTCTTTCGGGACCGAGCAGATCGGCCAGCGGTCTCGTTAAACACTTCGCTCTCCCGAACGCGTCAAACGGCTGTAAACGCAGCCAAAAGTGTTATATATTCTTGGCCGTCGTTCGCCCCCACTTAGTTTAAGTGACGACGCCAACCTCCTAACCTGCTCGATGAAAGATGTTTTTATGCCTATTACCCCTCTTAGGAAAAACCCTGCGCGTATCCGTGTCGCGCTAACGCTGTGCCTCTGTCTCAGTTTGATCGTACTCGCTCTCGCGCATTTCCCCTCACGATCGAACGCGCGCTATCGTTCGTCTCAAAGGTCGACACAGAGAAAAGGCGAGTGGCCCCGCTTCCGCGTGGGCGAAGTAATCGTGCGTTATCGCAGCGAATCGATTGCCGTCAATCGCACGGGCCGTGACGTCGTAGCGGCCATGACCGGTGAATTGATGCGGGTTGAAGTTGAACGACGAAAGGCCGCGGATCTGATTCCGGGGTTGCGGCTGGTCCATGTCGCGCCGGAAGACACACTCAAGACCGTCGCGGCGCTGCGAAGCCGGCCGGACGTGCTCTACGCCGAACCCAACTACATCATGCGCGCCATGGCAACACCCAACGATCCGCACTTCACGGCGGGACGGCAGCCGGCGCTGAACAAGGTCGGAGCGAATCTGGCGTGGGACGTTACGAAGGGAAGTACTGGTGTTGTGGTTGCGGTAATGGACCAAGGTATCGATACCACGCACGAAGATCTGCAAGGGAACATATGGACCAATCCATCGCCGGGTTCTCTTGGGATCCCCGGTGACGTCAACGGAGCAAATTTCACTGTCGAGCCTGAGACTGGAAATGTCTTCAGCGGTCAGGATCAGGAAACGCACGCCACTCACGTAGCGGGAATCATCGGCGCACGCGGCGATAACAATATCGGTGTTGCCGGTGTGAATTGGACTGTCAGCCTGATGTCTTTGAAGGTCCTCCATGAGGACGGCTTTGGCGACGTCATGGACGCGTCGGACGCGAGCACCTACGCAAAACAGATGCGCGATCTTTGGCAAACCTCGGGGGGCTCGCAGGGTGCAAACATACGCGTCATCAACGCGAGTTTTGGTGCGCTGGATTTCTCTCAAACGTTTCTGACCGCAATCGGCAATTTGAACTCTTCCGGAATTCTTTTTGTCGCGGCGGCGGGCAACGAAGACATCGGATTGATGGAAAAGGACAACGATAAAGTTCCCGTTTTCCCGGCCGGCTACAACGTGCCAAACATCATTTCCGTCGCTTCGACGAATCTCGACGACAACCTTTCTTCGTTCTCGCACTTTGGACCAACCAGCGTCGACATTGCAGCTCCCGGTGCGGATTTTGAAGACGACTTAGGGGCATTTGGCCTTCTGAGCACGACACCACCATGTGCCGATCCTGGTCCGCCAGATTTTAACTGTCTGCCGGATTTTCCAGATCCAGCTCCTCCCACGGCGGACACGTATAGTTTCTTCGCCGGCACATCGATGGCCGCTCCACACGTCACAGGCGCGGCGGCGCTTTTGTGGGCGCAGAACCCAAACCTCACCGTCAAACAGGTGAAGAATCTTCTGGTGCTAAATGGCGACGTGCGACCGGAATTACTAAACAAGACGCTGACGAGCCGTCGCTTGAATATCTTCAATAGTTTTCAAGCGCTCGCAGAGAACGACACAACGCCACCAGGCCCAATCACGAATCTTCGTCTCAACTCGCAAAACGGACGCAACCTCGAGATCAGTTACACCGCGGTAGGCGACAATGGACCTGCGAGCGGTGTTCCAAAACTGTATGAAATCAGCTTCGTTGAAAGCGTAACCGGACAAGTTTTTCCGTTGAAAGGCGTGTTGCCAGGAGCGCCTGCGGCCACTATGACCGTGCAGGTCTCAATTCCGATCCGTCACACGGTTGGAATGATTCGTGTTGTTTGTTTCGACGACAACGGCAACGAAAGCGTTCCCGGAGAGTTGCCCATCGCAATCCCGGCGCTCAGTGGCGATCCGTACGACGTCGTCGTTGGTGGAGCTGCACCGCTGACAACAGACACCAGCGTTCGTCACAGGCCCAACGGCGACGATCGGTATTTGGACGTCTTACTGCCGGCCGGTTTTACGTTTCCGTTCTTCGGCGAAAACTTCACCGAGCTGACCCTCTCTACGAACGGCAACATCTTCTTCTCCGATCCGCCTCTGCGTATTTTGCCGGCGTCAAATCCTGACGTCGCAGATGATTCACCGGGTTGGCCGTTGCAAGTCGGCGGCTACAAGATGATTGCCGGTCTTTGGGAAGATATCGATCTTCGGGAATCGAAACGAGGTGACGCTGGTATCTACCAGATAAGGACAAGTCCGACGCAGCTCGTCTTTCGCTGGCAAGGTGTGCCATGCAACTTCGACGGCAATGAATGCCAGGGTCTCGCAGTGCCGGGCAGTTCACCAATCAACTTCGAGATCGAACTCAACACCAACGGAACGATCAGGACGCGTTATGGAACCGGCAACAAGCTTATTAGACCGACTGTCGGTATCGGTGGCGGCGCTCAGGATCCGTACATCGCTTCTCACACAAACAAGGACACTTTCGTCAGTTTGGAGAATGCGGGTCAGGTCACGTTTGTTCCCAAGGGACAGTTTAGTGCAGCGACGCTGACTGGATCGCAGGTCGAGATGAAGGATTGGAGGTTCGGCGGTCGCTCATTTGTTTACGCGAAGCTTACCTTCCCGGACGCCGGCTATAGTGTAACCAACTGGGGTACGCCCTCTCAGTCGGGCAATGCTTTTACCGTCAATGCCACCATCGAACACTTCAACGGCGCAAATGTCCCGGCTATCAGTAGCAACGCACAGATCTGGGACCTTGGAGCGTTATCGCCGGGCAATTACAGTTTCACGTTCAGGACTTCCGGTACGACTGCGAAGGTCCATAATTTCACGGTAAGCTCGACACCGCCTCCGGTCAATCCGATCGAGGGGCTAGCGGGCGCCCGCGAGTTCGTTCGTTGGCAGTACAAAGACTTTCTCAGACGGGAACCGGATGGTCCAGGTTGGGACCACTGGACGGGCGAGATCACGATGTGCACCGATCCGACGAAACGGTTCCCGGGTGAAACTGAGCCGGCTTGTATCGAACGCAAGCGAGCAAATACGAGCGCAGCGTTTTTCTTCTCGCCGGAGTTTTCGAACACTGGTTACTTTGTGATACGAGTCTATCGTGGCTCGCTTGGACGAATGCCGAAATTTGGTGGAGGCACCAGTCCCGGACATGAGTTCACGCGCGACGCGGCAGCGGTTGGGAACGGAATCGTCGTCAACGATGCGCTCGATCCGAACGTGATCAATGCCAACAAGCAGGCATTTGTGAATGAGTTTGTCACGCGTTTCGAGTTTCGCCAGATC
>Ga0209486_10001340_pt1 | contig 10703 bp, 7 predicted proteins | sample NCCompost_FD_187518 | JGI IMG/M metagenome (GOLD analysis project Ga0209486, IMG submission 187518) | Agricultural soil microbial communities from Utah to study Nitrogen management - NC Compost (SPAdes) (version 2) | ecosystem: Environmental > Terrestrial > Soil > Agricultural land | place: USA... | reverse complement strand
CTCATGGCTACCACGGCTGCTACCTTCGCATCGATGTAACAACCGGATTCGCCACGCGCGTACCGCTGGCCGACGCGACGCTCCGCCAGTTCCTGGGCGGCAGCGGACTTGGCGTCCGGCTGCTGCTCGACGAGGGTGCCGCGGACGTCGGTCCGCTCGCGCCTGAAGCCCCCCTTGTATTTGCGTTCAGCCCGCTGGTTGGCAGCCCTCTGACGACCTCCGCAAAATTTGCCGTCGTCAGCAAGAGCCCGCTGACCGATCGAATCAACGACTCGCTGGCCAGCAGCGGCTTCGCTGTGGCCGGCAAGCGCTGTGGCTGCGATGCGCTGATGATCGTCGGTCGTGCCGCAGAGCTCTCGGTGCTGATCGTCGAACAGGACGGGAACGAGGAAGAGGCGCGGGTCCGTCTCGTACCGGCAGCCGCGTATCGCGGGGCGACCTGCCAGGAGACCGAGTCCGGGCTGCGCGCCGAGCTCGGCCCGCAATATCGCGTCGCCTCGATCGGTCCCGCCGGCGAGCAGCTCGTTCGCTACGCCACCATCTCGCACGATGGCCGGCATGCCGGACGGGGTGGAAGCGGGGCCGTACTTGGATCAAAAAACATCAAGGCGATTGCCGTCCGCGGCAGCCGCCGTGTCGAATGGGCCCGTCCGCAGGAGTTGACGGCGCTCAGCCGTGATCTCTCGAAGCGGTCGTTCGGCCCGGCGACGGCGAAATACCGCGAGCTCGGAACGGCAACCAACCTGCTGACATTCAACCGGTTCAATGCGCTCCCGACGCGGAACTTCCAGAGCGGTACGTTCGAGGAGGCCGTCAACCTCTCGCCCGAGCAGCTGACGGCGACGCGATCGAAGACGCGCGAGAGCTGCGTGACCTGCACGATCGGCTGTGAGCATATTTATTCGGTCAGTCCGGCTAAAGCCGGACTCCACGGTGGAGTCCGCCTTCAGGCGGATAAGGCTGACGGCGTTCGCGTCGAATACGAAAGCCTGTTCGCGCTCGGTTCGCTCTGCGGCATCGGCGATCCCGACGTCGTCCTGCGCGCGTCCCGGCGCTGCGACGAGCTCGGCCTCGATACGATCAGCGCTGGTGGAACGATCGCCTTCGCGATGGAATGCGTCGATCGCGGATGGCTGGACGAGCCGTGGCTTCGTTTCGGCAGCGGCGACGCGCTGCTGCGGGCCATCGAGCTGATCGGAGCGCGCCAGGGCGTCGGTCGCGTGCTTGCCGAGGGCAGCCGCCGCGCCGCAGCGGCGATCGGCCACGACAGCATCTCCATTGCTCCACAGGTCAAAGGGCTGGAAATCCCGGGTTACGAACCCCGCGCGCTGCAGACAATGGCGCTTGGATTTGCCGTCGGCCCGCGAGGCGCCGACCACAACCGCAGCGGCGCTTACGAGGTGGACTTCTCGGACAAGGTCGATCGCCGGAACATCACGCTCGACGCTGTCCAGCACGCCATCGAGACCGAGGACAAGGCCGCGTTGATGGACTCGCTCATCGTCTGCAAGTTCCTGCGCGGCGTGTTCGAGGACTTCTACGGCGAAGCCGCCGTGATGCTGCGGGCCGTGACCGGGTGGGATGCAACCGCCGATGAACTTCGAGAAACCGCGAGGCGCATCGTCGCGGCCAAGCGCCGATTCAATCTTCTCGCGGGGTGGACGCCCGCGGAGGACACGCTCCCGGAGCGCTTCCTGAATACTCCGCTGCCAGACGACCCGGCTGCCTCACTGAGCCGCAACCGGCTCAACGAGCTTGTCGCGGAATATCACCGTCAGCGGGGCGCCTGAGCCGCGGCGGCTCGTTTCTTCGCCAGCGACTGACGATTCTCCACCGCGAAATACAGAACGCGCTCTTCCTTGGTCCGGTTGTCGATGACGGTCATCGTGTCGACGATCGGTTCTCCGTCTTTGGGCGCAGAGGCGCCCTGCGACCTCGCCGTCAGGTTCATCGCCCGGAAAAACGCATATTCCTCGCTGACGTCGATCACCCGGTAGGCGGTCTCCTGGGTCTTGCCGTCGCCCTGCGACATGATCGAGCGCAGCAGGCCTTCGGCAATGAACCGGTGGAACTGTGCCTCCGGCTGGCGGCCAAGCTGGGCGTGGGCAATCGAGGCCACCATGTGGGCGTTCGGCTCCGCGTAGTTCCTCAGCAGGACCGCGTCGACGACTTTCAGCGCGCCTTCGAAGTCCTTTGCGTTGAGCGGGTTCCACAGCTGACGATAGATGCCCATCATCATCCCGTTGTAGGCATCTGTTTCGGTAAAAGCCATCCGCAACTCGGTAAAATCCACCGTGCGATCGCCGGATTTCAGCCGCTCCACAAGCTGGCTGTATGTGTTTGGCGTCTGTGCCCGTAGCGCCGGAGCGCCCAGTGTCACGGTCAGCACGAGGAGGACCGAACGGCTGATCAGCATCGCGCGCACCTTATAGCACGGACCCCGGACAAATAGACGCGGCGCGGCGTCTAAACGCCTGGAGGCAGCGCCATGGCAAGGATTCGCAGCTCGGAGATCACCGCTCGTCGCGTGTATCTGAACCGCCGGGCTTTCATGCAGAGCATGATGGTCGCGGGCGGCGCAACCGTGCTCGCCGAGTCGGTGTCCGCCCAGCAGCCGGCGGCGCACGGACGCAAACTGACGACGGTGCGAAGCGCGCTGAGCACGACGGAAAAACCCAACACCTGGGAACAGGTCACGACCTACAACAACTTCTATGAGTTCGGCACCGACAAGAGCGACCCGGCCGTCTACGCGCCGCGGTACCGCCCGCCACAGCCCTGGACTGTGGCCATCGAGGGTGAGTGCGCCAAACGGGGACGTCTGAACCTCGACGACATCCTCAAAGGCGAAACGCTCGAGGATCGCATCTATCGCATGCGCTGCGTCGAAGGCTGGTCGATGGTGATTCCCTGGGTCGGCTTCCCGCTCGCCAATTTGATCAAGAGAGTGGAACCGACGTCGAAGGCGCGATTCATCGAGTTCACCACCGTCCACGACACCGGACAGATGCGCGGTCAGCGCAGCGACGTGCTGGAGTGGCCGTATGTCGAAGGGCTGCGGCTCGATGAAGCGATGCATCCGCTGACCATCCTCGCGGTCGGGCTGTACGGCGAGGTGCTGCCGAACCAGAACGGCGCCCCGCTGCGTCTGGTGGTGCCATGGAAGTACGGCTTCAAAGGCATCAAGTCCATCGTCCGGATCCGCTTCGTCGAGAAGCAACCGCAGACGTCATGGATGATCAACTGGCCCGAAGCCTACGGCTTCTACTCGAACGTGAATCCGACCGTCGATCATCCGCGTCACAGCCAGGCAACCGAGGCGCGGCTGCCGTCGCTCTTCCGGTCGATGAGAACACAGATGTTCAACGGGTACGGGGACCAGGTCGCCAGCCTGTATAAGGGAATGGATCTGCGCAAGAATTACTGATGCGCAAAATAGTCCCGGGCATCGCCATCGCGATTGCCTTTGCGGTGGGTCCGCCAGAAGGCGGACACCAGGCCACGTTGCGCGCTCAGGCGCAACCCGACCGCCTGATTTTCATCCATGCCGGAGCGCTGCTGGATCGTCCCGGCCAGGCGGCGCGCGGCCCGTCCACCGTCGTCGTCAGGAACAACCAGATCGACTCCATCCGCGAGGGATACGTGACGCCGGCCCCAGGCGCGCGGCTGATCGACCTGAAGAAGGAGTTCGTGCTGCCCGGCCTCATCGACGCGCACGTGCACGTCTTCAGCGACGACGACAAGATGCGGGCGCGGCTGGAGGTGATCAACCGCGACGTCGAGGACAATCTGCTGATCGGCGTGGACAACGTGCGCCGCACGCTGGAGGCCGGGTTCACGACCGTTCGCGATCTCGGATCGGATGTGCACAGCGTCACGGCCCTGCGCGACGCGATTCTGTCCGGCCTCGTGCCTGGACCGACGATCGTGGCTGCGGGCGCCGGTATCTCCGGACCCGGGGGACATGCGGACTCCTCGAACAACACCAACCGCGACACCGCCGCGGTGCGGCGAACGCAGGCCACCAACCTGTGCAGCGGCGCCGACGACTGCCGCCGCGCCGTTCGCGATCAGATCTCGCAGGGTGCCGATGTCATCAAGTTCACCGCCACCGGCGGGGTGAACAGCAACGTCGCCGGCGGGCTGGGTCAGCAGCTGTTCGACGACGAGATGAAGGCCATCGTCGACACGGCGCATCTGTTTGGACGGAAAGTCGCCGCGCACGCGCATGGCGAAGACGGCATCGCCGCCGCGCTGCGCGCGGGGGTGGACTCGATCGAGCACGGCACGTTCACCAGCGCGGCGACGAATGCGCAGTTCAAGCAGAACGGAGCGTGGCTGGTGCCGACGATGGTCGCGCCGCATGCGGCGCTGGCGCAGGCGCGCGCCGGCGCACGCAGCAAGTTGACGCTGGCCAAGGCGGAGGAAGCCGTCGTCGCGCACGGCGAGAACATCGCCCGGGCGATTCGCGACGGCGTCAAGATCGCTTTCGGCACCGACTCCGGCGTGTCGGATCACGGGAAGAACGCGAAGGAGTTCGCCCTGCTCGTCAAGGCGGGCATGCGGCCGCCGGCCGCCATCCGCGCGGCGACGATCGACGCCGCGACGCTCCTCGACCGCGCGAGCCGCATCGGATCGCTGGAGGCGGGCAAGGACGCGGACATCATCGCCGTGACAGGCAGCCCGCTCGACGACGTGACCGTGCTGGAGCGGATGCGGTTCGTGATGCGGCAGGGCGTCGTGCACCTGATCGACGGCGCACGGCAGCCGTTCCCGGCGAACTAGAAATGCGTAGCTTCCGCCTTAAGGCGGACACTACATAAGCCCTGCCTCCGCCAGCGCCGCCAAATAATCCTCGCGTGTGTTGAGATTCCGCAGCGTGTGGAGCTCGGGATCGGCAACCCGCATCTCGTCCGTGCGGACGCGACGCGTCCGCACGGCATCGAACAGATACGCCGGCCGCAGGCGATCGTGCGCGAGCAGGTCCTCGATGCGCGGCAGCGTCGTCCGCCGATAGACGGCCGACAGCGGATGCGTGAAGCCGTCGATCTCCATCACGGCGATGTCGTGCTCACCGAGCAATTCGATCAGTCGCTGCACGAACGCCGGCACCAGCAGCGGAACGTCGCAACTGGTGACGTACGCGGCATCTGCGGTAGCAGGCAGCGCCTTCATTCCGGCGCGCAGTCCTTCCAGGGGGCCGCGCGCATCCTGCTCGTCGCGCGCGATCGACACCGCGGGAGAAAGTTCCGGCAGTTCTTGATCCCTCGCGGCAACCACCACGATCGGATCGACAACTGTTCCCAGAAGTCTGACGACGCGCTGCAGCATCGTCTCCGGACCGAAGGGCAACGTCGCCTTGGGAGCGCCCATGCGGGTCGACTTCCCGCCGCACAGGACGATGCCGGCCGACGTCACGGTTTCAGGCCGAGCCGCTGAAGCGCCAGCCGGACATCGGGCTCCTCCAGCAGCCGCTTGAATGCAACGACCGCTTCGCGATCGGCGCGAATGCGAGGCGCAATGAAGTCGTATTGCTCCGGCTGCACAGCAATGAAGCCCAGACCGGCTCCGTGCGCGACGGTGTCGAGCGTTATACCCCAGTCAGCACGTCCCTGGCGGACGGCCGCGGCAACGGCGTTGTGGTTGCGCGGCTGAACGGCGTAGCCCGGCGGCCGCGCGCCGCCGAGCAGGCGCTCGATGAGCGCCCGCGTACCACTCCCCTGATTCCTGTTCACCATCACGCAATCCGGCTGACTGGTCGCAGCCGCAATCGCGTCTGTTGGCGAGCGGCCCTCGAAACGTTCGTCGCCGCGGCGGAACACGATCCCCTGCAGCCTGCCATAGCCGCGTATCAACTCGAGCCAGCCACTCAGAAACGGACGGTTGTACTCGCCGCTCGCCGGATCGAGGAGGTGAACGCCAGCAATGTCGCACTCGCCGCGGCGCGCTGCGTCGAGGCCTGCCAGGCTGCCAACGGCGAGGAACTTTGAACGCACGCCGCGCCGCTGCAGTTCGCCGAGCAGGTAGTCCAGGCCGACGCAGTGGCTCCCGATGCACACCAGGTCGGCCAGCTGAAGATCACGACCGAGAAGCTGAACGTCAACGACAGTGCCAGCCTCGACGATCTCCTGATGTCGATCGATGGTGGCGAACCCATCCGCCCGGCTGAACGTCGTCACGCTGCCCGAGCCCTGCCCCATCGGATAGGCGATAAGGTTGGAGGGTGTGCTGACATCAGGGGCCTGTACCAGACCCACCAGCAAGTACTCCGTGCGGCCGATCTCGCTGTTCACCTTCACCGCCAGGCTCGCCGGCACGACGGTGCGCTCTCCGGCATCGCGGCCCGCCAGCATACGAATCACCGGCGCGACGAACTCGTGAAACGTGAAGATGGCGGATGTGGGAAACCCGGGGAGCACGACGACCGCTCGTCCGCCGGTTGCGGCCAGACAGATCGGCTTGCCTGGCTTGAGTGCGACGCCGTGCGCGACGATTCCGGGGTCATTGAGCTCGGCGACGACGCGGTAGGACACGTCGCCGGCGCCCTTGCTGGTGCCGCCGGACAGCAGCACCATGTCGGCGAACTCGAGTGCCTGGCGCACATGCTCGCCGAGCGCGGTCTCCTCGTCCCGAACGATCCCCAGCCGTGCCGGCTCGCCACCCGCTTCGCGCACCGCATCGGCCAGAATCTGTGCGTTCGAGTCGTAAACGCGCGCTGGCTCCATCTGCTGTCCCGGCGGGATGATCTCGTCGCCGGTCGAGAGAATCGCCACGACGGGCCTGCGCCAGACGTCGACCTCGAACACGCCAATCGCCGCCAGCACGCCGGTGTCCCGGCTGCTGAGCAGCTGACCCTGACGCAGCACCGTCTCGCCGGCGGTAATGTCCGTTCCCGCGAACGACACGCCGCTCCCGGCCGTGACGGCCCGGGCAATGCGGAGCGTGCCCGATCGCGCCTCCGCGTGCTCGACCATGACGACGGCGTCGGCGCCGCGCGGCATCATCCCGCCGGTCGCGATGGCAGCCCCCTCGCCGGCACGGATCGTCGTCGCCGGCACGACCCCGGTGTGAATGTGTTCGTCCGCGAGCCGGACTGCGCGCGGCGCCTCTTCGGACGCGCCGAAGGTATCTTCGGCGACCACCGCGAAGCCGTCGACATTGGAGCGATCAAAGGAAGGAACGTCGACCGGTGCGAGGACATCGGTCGCGAGCACGCGGCCAAGCGCCGCATCCAGCGGAATCCGTTCGACGCCGTGCGGCGTCAGATCCAGCGCCGCCCGGAACCGCTGCTCCGCTTCGTCGCGGTCGAGGACCTGAAGAAACTGCTCCTGCTCAGGCATAGAGCCAGACGTCAACGTCGGTCCCTTCGGCGAAGCCCTCGCTGTCGTCCCCGACGATCACGAAGCCATCGGCACGGGTCGTGGACGAGAGCACCGACGCGCCGCCGACAGCGATCGGATCGACGCGCCCCTCGACGAGCCGCACGCGCGCGTAATCGAGCCGCCCGATCGGCGAGCTGATCTTGCGGCCGAGCGGCGCCCGTACGACACGGTAGGGCCAGGCTGTGTCGCGTCCGCCCAGCGCGCGAATGGCGCGGCCGGCGAAAAAGTCGTACGCACACAGGCTGGAGACAGGATTGCCGGGCAGGAGGAATACCAGCCTGCGGCCGATCGTTCCCAGACCGGTCGGACTGCTTGGCCGCATCGCGATGCCGTGGACGGCAAGTTCCCCGTGCTCCGCAACCAATGTCGGCGCGAGATCCTCCACGCCGACACTCGATCCGCCAGAGACGACCACGATGTCGGCGTCGGCCGTCAGGGCGTCGATGATGGCCTGCCGGTCGTCGCGGACGAGGCCCGGAAAATCGACCAACCCGCCGTCGCGTTCGATTAGTGCCGCCAGCATCGGCCCGTTCGCGTCGGCAATATGAACCCCGTGCGGGCGTGAGCCGGCGGGCAGCAGCTCGTTTCCGGTGACGACAAGACGTACGCGCGGCCGCCGCAGCACGCTGACCTGACCGTGACCAACGGAGCTGAGGACGCCGACATCCTGCGGACGCAGCACGCGACCGCGCTCGAGGATGGTCGCCCCACGCGGGATGTCTTCCCCACGCCGGCCGACGTTCTTGCCCGGCGAAACGGCCGCCAGCGCCTGAATGGAGCGCGGCGGATCGCCGAGTTCCACGAACTCCGCGGGAAGCACGGCGTCGGCACCGGCTGGAATCGGCGCGCCGGTCATCACCCGCACTGCCTCGCCGGGACGAATCGATCCGTCGAACGGGCGCCCCGGCATCGAATCGCCGATGACGGTCAGCGCGAGCCGATTGTATGAGCCTGCGCCGTCCGTGCCCGCCGCATCCACCGCGTAGCCGTCCATCGTCGCGCGATCGAACCCCGGAACATCGATGTCGCTGACAACAGCACTGGCGAGCACACGCCCGGCCGCAAGGCCCAAGGGGACGGTCTCGACACCGAGCGGCGTGCCCTCAGCGACGTCGAAGGGGCGCAATCGCCCGTCGAGCCATTCGAGCGCCGCCGCAACTGTGTGGCGCCGCGCGAAGCCTCGCATGCGGACGTCACCCCTCGACTGCGCTCGGGGTGACCCTGAGCTCGTCGAAGGGTCATTCGAGGATTCACTGGTGGGACGATTCATCGGAGACGTATCCCCGATATGTTATCCGCCGGCCATATACCCCTGGCGGGCGGTAATCGCCGGACGGCGTCCCTTGACGCGGACCTGAAGGCGATGCCAGCCGGTGGCGGAAACGCCGCGCGGCGTGAAGCTCAGGACGTAGCGGCGCCGGAACTCGTCGAGGATTCCGACGAATGCCTTCTGCAAGTCCATCGTGGAGGAGATCTCCAGCGACTGCCCGCCGGTCTGCTCGCTGAGGCTGCTGACGAACCCGACCTTCCCCGAGCTTCCCGCCGTGACACCGTAGACCACCGCGTCGCTGCGTCGCGCCGATTCCAGCACTCGCTCGGCCGGCAGGATGCTGGCGGTATCCCGACCGTCGCTGAAGACGACAACCAGGTCGCGCCCCGCGTCCCGCCCGGCGAGCATCAGTGCGGAGTAGGCGCCGTCGACGAGCGCCGTGCCACCCGCCGGCTGCACCTTGTCCAGCGCGGCGCGGACGGCCGCCACGTCCGCCGAGAGCGCGTGCGCCAACTCAATGCCGTCGCTGAACGTGAGCAGTGCGGCGCGGTCGGCCGAACCAAGTCCGCCGAGCACGGCGCGGGCGGCCAGCCGCATATGCAGAAGCCGTTCGCCCGTCGTGCTGGCGCTCATGTCGAGCGCCAGGATCACGTTCAACGGTAACTTGCCGAACTCGATCAGATCGATCTGCTGCACCACGCCGTTGTCGGTGACCTCGAAGTCGGCCGCGGTCAGGCCGGTCACGGCGGCGCCGTTGTCGGTCACGAGCACGTCAACGCGTACGGGCGCAGCCTTCGAGGCGAACGTGGTGTCCTGCTGTCCGGCGATTCCCGGTGAAAGGCCGATCTGAAGGTCGGCCTCCACCACTGCACAAACCGCGAGGACAACGGCGAGCGGCGCGGCTAGACGGAGGACGGCGATCATTTCTGGCCTGCGGCCGGGGGAAACGCGCGGCCGAGCGACGCAAGGAGTGCGGCCGCGGTGCGGCCGGCGGACTGGGAATAGAACGTCCACGGGTCAGGCGACGGCGCGGACCCGGTCGTGCCCAGCGCCTCGTCCATCCATCGCCTGGCGGCAGCCCGGTTACCGGATCGCGTCTCGATTTCACTGAGCGCAAGACGAGGCGCCTGCGCTCGCGGAACGAGCGCCGCCGCGCGTTCGTACGCCGCCCGTGCGTTCGCGATGTTGCCGCGCGCGTCCTCTTCTCGTCCGATCAGGAAATGCGCATAGTAGGTGACTACTGGATCGCTTGCCTGCGACGCCGTTCGCAGCGCCGCCAGCGCCTCGTCGTGGCGGCCGAGCCGCCCCAGCACCTGGCCCAATCGCAGATGCGCTTCGACGTATTCCGGGTCTGCTTGCACCGCACGGCTGAACAGCTCCTCCGCGCGTCGGAGCTCCTCCCGTTCGGACCCAAGCACGGTCACGTCGCCGAGCGTTCGCGTCGCAACAGCGCTCTGGTAGCGCGGCGCGGCAAGCGTTTCATGATGGGCGCCGGCCAGAAACAGAACCGTTGTTTCGCCCGGGAGGAGCCGAAGCGCGGCAGCGGTATGCGTCACATCGAGCTGGCGCAGATCGAGCAGCGCCGCCATCGTCGCGCGATACCACAGGCGCACCGTCGGATCACGTTCGGGCGTCTCGCGCAGATCGGCGCGCGGGTCGGGGGTGACGAGCTCGAGCAGGCGTCTCGCCATGTCCAGGTGATCGACGGTCGCCTCCAGCGCGGCCTGCTGCCCGTCGGCGACCTGCACTATCGTCCGCTGCAGCGGAAGATAGTCCGCATTTGCCGCCCAGGTCAGGATCGGCGGCGCACGCAGCGCGACGTCTGTGTGGAGGAGGGCGCCACGCTTGAGGAGGTCGTTGACATCCAGCTGCGTAACGGTCCGTTTGGCGAATTCTCTGAGCTCGATGATGTGCTTCGACGCGTAGACCGTGCGCCACGCGCGCTGGGCTCCGACCTTGACCGGTTCTGTACGAAACCTGTCCGCCTGCTGCGGCGCGGGGCAACGCTCGCACATCAGGAGCCTGATCGCGGCGAGATCGTCGCGGACGTT
>Ga0209486_10001339_pt1 | contig 10715 bp, 6 predicted proteins | sample NCCompost_FD_187518 | JGI IMG/M metagenome (GOLD analysis project Ga0209486, IMG submission 187518) | Agricultural soil microbial communities from Utah to study Nitrogen management - NC Compost (SPAdes) (version 2) | ecosystem: Environmental > Terrestrial > Soil > Agricultural land | place: USA... | reverse complement strand
GGAGAGCCGCCTCCCGTGATATTGCCGTTGGCGTGCACCCCGCCGCAGGAGCCGCCGATCACCATGTCGTTGGCGGAGATCTCGACGTTGCCGTCGACCGAGAGCGCGGGGAATTCGGTCATCGCGAGGATCGTTTCGACCGTAGCGGTGGACCCGTCTGCCAGCACGCCGGTGGCGCGAATCAGGACTTGCTTGTTGAGGTCGGTGAACGCATTGCCGTCTCCATCCGCCGGGTCGTCGAGAACCTGCACGGTGTAGGTGCCGCCGTAGGCGTTCACTCCGGCGACCGGAATCTCCTGTCCGGAGGTGAGCCCGAACCCGGTCAGCCGTCCGTCGTCGGCGGTGTTCGGAAGATTATCGGCTCCGCTGAGCAAGCTGGTATTGGAAACCCCCGTGGCGGGTCCGCGCACAATCCCCAGGGCATGCGCCAGGCCCGCCTCGGCCACCTGGAGCGCCCGGGTGGTCCGGGCCCGCTGGCCTCCGGTCTGGATGACCGACGTCGTCATGATCGAGGCGCCGGCCACGAGGATGCCCACCACCGTCAGGATGACGAGGGCCACGATGAGGGCGGCGCCCCGTTCTGAGCGGGGGGCGGCGGCGCTCATGTGCGGTTGCGGAGGTACACCCATCCCGACCTCCGGAGCGTCCTGGTACCGGTCAGACCAACTGGAGCGGTTACCGTCACTCGCACCCGGGTGGCCTCCCCAATGGTGCCCAGGGTGGTGACCTGGGAGCCGTCATGCCTGAAATACTCGAACGCGAGGGTCCGCACCGGCATCGCCACCGGTTCGGCGGCGCCGACGGCGGTCCAGCGCACGAACATGGTGTCATTGACCGCCCAGACCCGGACATCCTCGTAGAGGTCCAGCACGTCCCCGTCGGTGGGATTGAAATCGGCCCGCACCTGCACGTTGTTCCACTGGCCGGCCACCAGCGGATTCGGGTGCAGCGAACCCGCGGGTATGAGCGAAGTGAACAGGGTGGCGATCTGCCGCGGATTGGAGCCGGCGTTCCGGACCGCGGTCTCGATCACCGCCAGGGCCGACCGGGCGGCTTCGTCGGCCCGGCGCCAGTACCGCTGCGAGATGTAGTCCCGCTGTTGCACCACCATCGTGGTACCCAGTGCCGTCATCACGGCCATGAGGAGGACGGTGGACACCAGCATCTCGAGGAGGCTGAATCCAGCCTGACCCGAAAACTTCGGCGAGGGTTTCATCGGATGAGGACCACCAGGGTGGATCGTTGGGCTGTCTGGCCGGCGAACGCGGCGCCGAGGGGGGACGCCTGCACCGTCACCACGAACGTCGAAGTCACCGGGCCGGCGGCCACGCTCCAGCGGCGCTGATGCTGCAAACCGCGCCCGTCCATCACCGTGTCGCAGTGGTTTGATGCGCAGCTGCCGGTCGAACCGCCGATGCTGAGGGGAGCCTGGTTGGCCTGGCTGACAGCGCCGACCAGCCGGAGCTCCTCGAGTTTTCCGTCGATCACTTCCGCGAGGTCCGCCCGCATCCGGGTCCGGGTGGACTGGGCCCCCAGGCCGCCCATGGTGCGAGCCAGCGCGAGGATCCCCACCGTCAGGAGGACGATGGCGATGAGCAGCTCGAGCAGCGTGAAGCCGCGCCGGGTCCCGGGTAGCCGGTTCATTGGACGGTCGTGATGCCGCCCTGGGAGACCCGTACCTGCTTGATCCCGCCATGGGGCCCCTGCACCTGGAACAGGGCCGGGCTCCCTACCAGGCGGCCGAAGGCGGAGAACTGGACGCTTGCGGGATCCCCCCCCGAGAAGGTCGCTCCGCCGTACAGCGTGCTCACGGAGACGCCCCCGACCTGGTAGGTAGTCGCGCTGGTGCGCAGGAAAGTGACCGTGGTGTTCAAGCGCATCGCGTCGAGCCGGCTGCGCTGAAGGTCCCCGGCCAGTTGCTCCGCGGCCACCTGGAGCTGGTAATTGTTAGCGAAATTTATGGTTCGAGGTACGGCGATGGCCAGGATGAGCGAGGCGACCGCGACGGCCATCATGAGACCGATCAGTCCGGCGCCTTTCCGGCCCAGGCCAGGGTCGCGGTAACCGCGACGGGTCCGTCGGACTCTGACAGATTTCATGCTGTTAATGACCTTGGACGGGCGGGTTGTCACAAACCTATACTGTCGCAAGCAAGTACAGCGCCACAGCGCCGCAATCCTAAGTGCATGTCGGCCACCGAGGCCCTCCGCCCGGAACCTCGGGGACTGCAGCGGGCACGCAACTCCTTGTTGCGCCGCTGTTATCTTACGGGTCGTAGAACCCGGGCGCCAGCGGTCCGGGAATCGACCTTCGCCACCCTGATACCCGGTCCCGCATGGCCACCCGACCCGCCCCCACCCGCGCGCGTCCCAGTGCCCGGCTCGACAAGGCCGACCTCCTCGACATGTTCCGGGTTATGCTGCTGGCCCGGAGCCTGGACGACAAGGAGATTCAGCTCAAGCGGCAGAACAAGATCTTCTTCCAGATTTCCGGCGCCGGTCACGAGGCGGTTCTGGTGGCAGCCGCCCGGGTCTTCCGGGCTTCCTACGACTGGTTCTACACCTACTACCGCGACCGGGCCCTCTGTCTCGGGCTCGGGATGACCGCCACCGAGCAGCTGCTGTCCGCGGTAGGCGCGGCCGACGATCCCAACTCGGGCGGCCGGCAGATGCCCTCCCACTGGGGCCACAAGGAGCTGAACATCGTCTCCGCCTCGAGCCCCACCGGGACCCAGTTTCTCCAGGCGGTTGGGTGCGCCGAGGCCTGGCTCCGTTACGACCGGATCACCGATATTCCCGACCGGGACGAGCGGATCAAGTCCGACGAGGTGGTGTTCGTGTCCTCGGGCGACGGCACCACCAGCGAAGGGGAATTCTGGGAGTCGCTCAGCACCGCCTGCAATCTGAAGCTCCCGGTGGTCTATCTCATCGAGGACAACGGCTACGCCATCTCGGTGCCGGTCGAGGTCAACACACCGGGGGGCTCGATCTCGAAGCTGGTGACCGGGTTTCCCGGGCTGCTCATCCTCGAAGTGGACGGCTGCGATCCGCTCGCGTCCTACGATGTGCTGACCCGCGCGGTGGAGTACGCCCGCGCCCGCAAGGGTCCCGCGCTGGTCCACGCCAAGGTGATCCGGCCCTACAGCCATTCGCTGTCGGACGATGAGGTCCACTACCGCCCCACCGCTGAGCGCGACGCCGATGCCGCCCGCGACCCGGTGACAAAGTTCCCGGCCTGGTTGCTGGAGCAGGGGATCGCCAACGAAGGGGAGATCGAGCGGATCCGCGCCCAGGTGGTCGAAGAGGTGGACATCGCCACCGAAATCGCGCTGGCCTCGCCCCAGCCGGCCACCTCCACGGTGTACGACTACGTCTACTCCCCCGACGTGGACCCCACCTCGGACCAGTTCGATACCGAGGACGATCCTCACTTCACCGGCGATCCCACCACCATGGTGGACCTCCTCAACGTGTGCATGAAGGACGAGATGACCCGGGATCCGCGGATCCTGGTCTTCGGGGAGGACGTCGCCGACGTGAGCCGGGAGGACTATCTCGGCCAGGTCAAGGGAAAGGGCGGGGTCTTCAAGGTCACCTGGGGGCTGCAGCAGAAGTTCGGGGGCACCCGGGTCTACAATTCGCCGCTGGCCGAAGCCAACATCGTGGGCCGCGCGATCGGGCTGGCCACCCGGGGTCTCAAGCCGGTGGTCGAGATCCAGTTCTTCGACTACATCTGGCCCGCCTACATGCAGATCCGCGATGAGCTCGCGATTCTGCGCTGGCGCTCCGACAACGACTTCACCGCCCCGGTGGTGATCCGGGTGACCTACGGGGGATACCTCAAGGGCGGCGCGCCCTACCATTCCCAGACCGGCGCGGCGGTATTCACCTCGGTGCCCGGCCTCCGGGTCATCTGTCCCGCCACCGCGCTGGATGCCAACGGCCTGCTGCGCACCGCCATCCGGTGCGAGGACCCGGTGCTCTTCCTGGAGCACAAGCACCTCTACCGGCAGACCTACAACAAGGCGCCCAACCCGGGCCCCAATTTCATGATCCCCTTCGCCAAGGCAAAAGTAGTACGGGAGGGGACCCAGCTCACCGTGGTGACCTACGGCGCAGTGGTGCAGCGCACCCTGGTCGCCGCCAAGGACCTGGAGGAGCGGACCGGCGCGAGCGTGGAAGTGATCGACCTTCGCAGTCTCTCCCCGGTGGATTGGGAGACCATCTACGCCTCGGTCCGCAAGACCGGGCGGGTGATCGTGGCCTACGAAGACTCCCTGTCCTGGGGCTACGGCGCCGAAATCGCCGCGCGGATCGCCGACGAGGCGTTCGTCTGGCTCGACGCGCCGGTGCGCCGGGTGGCTTCGACCGACACCTTCGTCGCCTACGCTCCCGAGCTCGAAGACGTGATCCTGCCGCAAAGCGAAGGCATCCGCGGCGCGATGGAGGACATCCTGCGATTCTGACCCCGAGGTAGCATGCCCATCCTGTCCCGGAGCGCCGCGGCCCTGACCGCGGCGCTGGTGCTGAGCCTCCCGGCTCCGCTCCCCTCGCAGACCCGCATCACCACGCCCAGAGAGGAATTCGGCGCCAACTTCGGCGACGACTATTTCCTGGCGAATTACCGGCAGATCTCGGCGTACTGGCGCAAGCTGGCTCGCGAATCGGATCGCATCGTGGTGCGGGAGCTCGGCACCACGACCGAGGGCCGGCCCCACCTGATGGCCATCGTCACCTCACCGGCGAACCACCGCAACCTGGCCCGCTACCAGGAAATCTCCCGGAGACTGGCCAACGCCGAGGGCCTGACCGACGCCCAGGCCCGCGAGCTGGCCCGGGAAGGGAAGGCGGTGGTCTGGATCGACGGCGGGCTCCATGCCACCGAGGTGCTCGGGGCCCAGCAGCTCGGCGAGATGGTCTACCAGATGGTGAGCCGCACCGATCCCGAGACCATGCGCTTCCTCGACGACGTCGTCACCCTCCTGGTCCACGCCAATCCGGACGGCAACGATCTGGTCGCCGACTGGTACATGCGGAATCCGGTGCCCGAGCAGCGCTCGATGGCTCAGCTGCCCCGGCTCTATCAGAAGTACATCGGGCACGACAACAACCGGGAGTTCTTCACCTCGACCCAGGCCGAAACCAAGAATATCAATCGCGCCCTCTATCGCGACTGGTTCCCCCAGATTCTCTACAACCATCACCAGAGCGGGCCGGCAGGCACCGTGGTGTATTCCCCGCCGCTCCGGGACCCCTACAACTTCAATCTCGATCCGGTGCTGATCCTGGGACTCCAGTCGCTCGGCGCCGCGATGCACACCCGGCTCGCGGTCGAGGGCAAGCCGGGCGCGACGATGCGCTCGGGCGGACCCTATGACGGCTGGTGGAACGGCGGCATCCGGAATACCGCCACCTTCCACAACACCATCGCGGTGCTCACCGAGATGATCGGCAGTCCGACCCCGATGCGGATTCCCTTCGTGGCCCAGCGGCAGGTGCCGGGGAGCGACATCGCGATGCCCATCGCGCCCCAGGAGTGGCACTTCCGCCAGTCGGTGGACTATTCGGTGTCGCTCGACCGGGCGGTGCTCGACTACGCCTCCCGGATGCGGGAAAACCTGCTCTACAACATCTACGCGATGGGCAAGGCCTCGATCGAGCGGGGCAGCCGGGATCACTGGACCGCCAACCCGAGGCGCATCGCCGAGGCGAACACCGCGGTGCCTGCCCCGGCCGGGGGAGGCGGGGCGGCGGCCCGGAGCGCGAGCCGGGATTCGGCGGTCTGGGCGATGCTGCGGAAGCCGGAGCTCCGCGATCCTCGCGCCTTCATCATTCCGTCGGATCAGCCCGATTTTGCCACCGCCGCCCGGTTCGCGACCTCACTGCTCGAGACCGGCATCGCCGTGCATCGGGCCAGCACCGCGTTCACGGTGGGAGGAAAGGAATACCCGGCCCGCTCCCTGGTGGTCTTCACCGCCCAGGCCTTCCGGCCCCACGTGATGGACATGTTCGAGCCCCAGGTGCACCCCGACGTGTTTCCCTACCCGGGGTCACCCCCCACGCCGCCCTATGACATCGCGGGCTGGACCCTCGCCTTCCAGATGGGCGTGAAGTTCGACCGGGTATTCGAGCCCTTCACCGCTCCGCTTGAGCGGCTGCCCTACGGCCGGCTGGCGCCGCTGCCCGGCGGAGTGACCTCCACGGAAGGCGGGGCCGCGTTCCTGGCCAGCCGCCGGGTCAACAACGCAGTCATCGCCATGAACCGGCTGCTGGCGGCGAGCGAACAGGTCTCGCTGCTCCGGGCACCGCTCGCGGTCGCCGGGAAGACCTGGCCGGCCGGCAGTTTCTACGTGACCTCCCGGGGAGTGACCCGCGCCCAGCTCGAGAAATCCGCCGCCGAGCTGGGGGTGAGCTTCGAGGGAACCGGGACAGCGGTGCCTCCGGAGAATCTCATCCGGCTCCGGGAGCCCCGCGTGGGGCTCTGGGACGTGTATGGCGGCTCGATGCCTTCGGGATGGACCCGCTGGATCCTCGAGCAGTTCGAGTTCCCCTTCGAGCGGGTTTTTGCGCCGGCCCTCGATGCCGGGAACCTCAACGCGAAATTCGACGTGCTGATATTCGTGACCGGGGCCATTCCCGGCCCGGCCGGAGCCGCGCGGGGCGGGGCCGGCGGCGGCACCGCACCGGCAGAGCCGCCGGCCGGGCTTCCGGCCGAATACCGCAATCACTTCGGCCGGGTGACCGCGGAAAACACCCTGCCCCGGATCAGGGAATTCATCGAGAACGGAGGCACCGTCATCGCCATCGGGAGCTCGGCCACCAACCTCGCGACCTGGCTCAGACTTCCGGTCGAGAACCACCTGACCGAGAACGGCACTCCGCTCCCCCGCACCAAGTTCTACGTTCCCGGCTCGGTGCTCCGGGCCCGGGTCGATCTCTCCCATCCGGTTGCCGCGGGGATGGAGGAGCACACCGACGTCTTCTTCGACGACAGTCCCGTGTTCAAGCTCGGCCCCGATGCCGCCGCCGCCGGACTCCGGCCGATCGCCTGGTACGACAGCCGGGAGCCGCTCCGGAGCGGCTGGGCCTGGGGACAGTCGTACCTGGAGAACGGGGTTGCCGCGCTGGAGGCGCGGGTGGGGAAGGGGAGGGTATTGCTCTTTGGACCGGAGATTCTCCAGCGGGCCCAGCCCCATGGGACCTTCAAGCTGCTGTTCAATGGGATCTATGCCAGCGTGAGCGGTCAGTGATCAGAGTTCAGGGGTCAGGGTCCAGTGGGGCGAATATCCCTGACCCCTGACCACTGAGCTCTGCTCCCCTCACCCGTCCCCTGCCATCCAACGTTCTAAGGCCATAGAGTGTCTATGTCCCTGGACCGGATAGTCCCTCCCGGCCACGGGATTCGACCCTCGAGGCACCCATGCGTGAATGGCTCGCCCGGCTCCGCGACTGGCTTCGCCGGGACCAGCTCGATGCCGAGCTGACCGAGGAGCTCCGCTTCCACCAGGAGCTCCTCTCCCGAAATGCCCCCGCGGGGGTCACTCGGGAAGAAGCATCCCGGCAGGCCCGGCGCCGGCTGGGCAACCCACTCCGGATCCGGGAAGACTCCCGGGAGCGCTGGTCGTGGCCCTGGCTCGATTCCTTTTTCCAGGATCTGCGCTACGCCTTCCGCGGGCTCCGCCGTTCCCCCGGCTTTACCGCCACGGTCATCCTGACCCTGGGTCTGGGCATCGGGGCCAACGCGGCGATGTTCGGGGTGATCGACCGGCTGATGTTCCGGCCTTTTCCCTACCTGCGCGATGCGGGCACGGTGCACCGGGTCTATCTCCAGTCAACCTACCGCGGCCGCATCGGGACCCGGTTCACGTTTCCCTATACCAGGTATCGCGACCTCGTGCGCGACACCAGCGCCTTCTCGCAGCACGCCGGAGTCACCGAGCGGTCCCTCGCCGTCGGAACCGGTTCGGCCGCCAGAGAGCGACCGGTCGCCGGCGTCAGCGCCTCCTTCTTCGAGTTTTTCGATATTCACCCGGTCCTGGGGCGGTTCTTCGGTCCCTCCGAGGATGTGACACCGCTCGGAGCGGCGGTGGTGGTGCTCGGCCACGGATTCTGGAAATCAGATTTCGGCGGGAGGCCGGTACTCGGCGAGATCCTCAAGATCGGCACGGTGGATCACACCATCATCGGGGTGGCGCCGGAAGGCTTCGTGGGTATCGCGGAAGCCGATCCTCCGGCGGGGTTCATTCCCATCACTTCGTTTCCGCTCGCCGCGGGCGAAAACAAAACGAGTGACTACTACACCAACTACAACTGGGATTGGACCATGGTGATGGTCCGCCGGAAGCCGGGCGTCACCCAGTCGGTCGCATCCGCCGGCCTGAGCCGGGCGTATATCCGCAGCAGAAATGCCCACCGGGCCTTCAATCCGGCCGTGCTGCCCGATTCGATTGCCCGCCCGCGGGCGATTGCCGGTGCTCTCAAGACGGCGGCCGGGCCGGATGCCGGGCTGGAATCCCGAACCCTGTTGTGGGTGACCGGCGTGGCGGCCATCGTGCTGCTGATTGCGTGCGCGAACGTGACCAACCTGATGTTCGCCCGGGTGCTCCGCCGCCGGCGGGAGATCGCGGTGCGGGTTGCCCTCGGGGTGAGCCGGCCCCGCCTGGTGGCGCAGTTCTTCGCCGAGAGCATGTTGCTGGCGGCGCTGGGCTGTGTGGCCGGGGTCGCGATCGCCCAGTGGGGCGGTCTCGCGCTGCGGCGACTGGTGCTTCCATCCGCGATGTCACTCGATATCGCGACCGATTGGCGATCGCTCGCGGCGGCCTCGGCACTCGCGCTGGCCGCCGGGGTGGTGACCGCGATCGGCCCCGCCCTGCTCGCGCTGCGCGACGACCTCGCGACCACGCTCAAGGCCGGCGCCCGGGAGGGAGCCCAGCAGCGCTCCCGCTTGCGGTCGACCCTGCTCGTCCTGCAGGGGGCGCTCTCCGTCGCGCTGCTGGTTGGCGCCGGCCTCTTCGTGCGCAGCCTGATCCAGGTCCGGGCCCTGCGCCTCGGCTACGACCCCGCTCCGGTGCTGATGGTGTCGTCCAACCTTCGCGGCCTGGCGCTGGACAGCAGCGCCATGGTGGTCTTTCGGCGCAGACTGCTGGCGGCCGCGCGGACGATCCCGGGAGTGGAGGCTGCCGCCCGTATCAACAGCCGGCCGTTCGGGACTAATACTACCAGGCTCGTCGTGTCCGGAGTGGACTCAGTGGAGCGACTCGGCCGGTTCAATTTTCAGGTGGCCGATCCCGACTACTTCACGGTGATGGGGACCCGGATCGTCAGAGGCCGGCCATTCACGGCCCAGGACGGTGAGGCTGCACCGAAAGTTGCCCTGGTGAGCGAGAGCATGGCACAGGCACTGTGGCCGGCGCGGGACCCGATCGGGCAATGCATCCAGGTCTCCTTCACCGCCACGCCGGACCGGTCCTGCATCAGCGTCATTGGCGTCGCTGAAGATGCCAGGCAGCAGAGCATCACCGACGAGCAGCGATTCATGTATTACCTGCCGGTAGATCAGGTGAATCCCTCGTGGGGGAGCCAGATCTTCCTGCGGATCGCGAGTGGCGAGGCGATCGCCGCGTCGGAACGGGTGCGTCTCGCCCTGAACGCCGTGATGCCAGGCGAGGGCTATGTTGCCGTCCAGCCACTCGAAGAGCTGGTGGATCGCCAGCGCCGCTCCTGGCGGCTCGGGGCCACCATGTTCGTGGCGTTCGGCGTGCTGGCGCTGCTCGTGGCGGCGGTCGGTCTCTACGGGGTCATCGCGTACAACGTGGCCCAGCGGATGCATGAGCTCGGCGTTCGGATCGCCCTCGGGGCTCAGGCGCGCGATGTGGTCAAGCTCGTGGTGGGGCAGGGCATTGCGTTCGCGCTCGCGGGTGTGGCGATCGGGCTCACGGTGGCCCTGGTGGGTGCGCGCTGGCTCCAGCCGCTCCTGTTCCAGCAGTCGGCTCGAGACCCCGGGGTCTACGCCGCGGTCGCGGGCCTGCTCTTGCTCGTGGCCCTCGTCGCCAGCGCGGTGCCCGCGTTCCGGGCCACCCGCGCCGATCCCAATACCGCGTTGAGAAGTGACTAGCCAGTGTGAGTGGTCAGTGATCAGTGGTCAGGTCACTGCCCACTGATCACTGATCACTTCTTTCGGCAAATCATGACTTCGGTGCTTGGACTCTCCTTCACCCGATTCACCAGCGCCTTCTCCAGCGGATAGAGGAGGGCGCCCACCGCCCAGCCGATCGGCTCCGCCAGCGCGGCCGGGGCGACCATCGCCGTCCAGGCCCAGCGCGCCAGCTTCGAGGTGGTATCGGCGGGGTAATTCATCAGCACGAACATCGGAACCCGCTCGATGACCTCGAACCCCGCCGCCTCGGCCGCCGCGGTGCTCTCCCCGAGCGACCGGCTCACCTGGTGGGCCACCCGCTCAGTGGGATGGCGGAGAAAGTTGTCCGACCAGAGCAACCATCCGCCGGGCCGCAGCAACACCGCGATGTTCTGAAACGCGCGGGCATAGGCCGCGTCGTCCACGATGTGGAACAGCACGTCGAAGGCCGAGACCGCGTCGAACGCCCCCGGCGGCAGCAGCCGCTCGCCGAACGGTCTTCCGCCGAGCGGTGCCCCGATGTCGGCCTGCACGAAATTGGCGGCGGGAAAGCAGCGGGAGAGCTCCCGGACAGCAACCTC
>Ga0209486_10001338_pt1 | contig 10716 bp, 6 predicted proteins | sample NCCompost_FD_187518 | JGI IMG/M metagenome (GOLD analysis project Ga0209486, IMG submission 187518) | Agricultural soil microbial communities from Utah to study Nitrogen management - NC Compost (SPAdes) (version 2) | ecosystem: Environmental > Terrestrial > Soil > Agricultural land | place: USA... | reverse complement strand
ATTTCAGATACCCGGGCGGAAATCGTGGATCTGCGGTGGCCCACCCCGCGGATCGCGATCGCAGAAGTCCGCTGGCCCTGGCTCGATGCCGCAGGAGTCGAAAAGGGCGACGAGGTTTCGAGCTACGTTTTTCGTCGCGATGAGGCCGGCAAACTCAGGATTCAGGCGGTAATCATGCACGGCGCTTCGTCGGACATGTGAAGGCAACACTCCCTCCCGAGCTATTGGGACAGCCGGCCGGTGCGGTAGCGCGCAGCATCGGCCGGCTGTTCCTGCTCAAGGTGCTGGAAGAATCGGCCCGGATCATCGCCGACGAAGACCCCGAGGCGATCCACGACTTCAGGGTTGCGCTCCGCCGCCTCAGGAACTGGCTCCAGTCCTTCGAGCCGTGGCTCGAGGACACCGTCACCCGGTCCAGCACCCAGCGGCTCCGCCGGCTGTCCCGGGTGGCGGGTGTGGCCCGCGATCTCCAGGTCCAGCGCCTCACCCTGCGCCAGATTGCCGAGGCCGACGGTCCTCCCCTGGCCACCGAGGGCCGCCGCATCGAGCTCCAGCTGGACCAGGAGGAGGCCAGCGCCAGGGAAAAGCTCTACCGGCGAATCGTGGACGACTTGTCCAGCTCAGGGGCTAAGCTGGCGTCCCAGCTCCATCGCGGCGGGCTGGACGCCGGCGCGACGGCCGCGGGACCCGGGCCCAGCATGGCGGCCGCGATGGCGGCCCTGCTCGCGGAGCGGCTGGAGGAGGTGAATGCCAGCATCAGACGATTGCGGAGTGCGAGTCAAACCGAGATGGCTCACGCGGCACGGATCGCGATGAAGAAACTGCGCTACCTGCTCGAGCCGTTCGGGAGCTCCTCCCGGCTGGCCGCGACTGCGGTCCTGCGCCTCACGACGGCTCAGGCCGCCTTCGGGAAGCTGCATGATATCCAGCTCCTCGCCCGCCGCATCACCGGCCACCGTGCCAAGCCGGCCTTTCGCGCCGCGGTGCGCCGCAAGCTGCAGACCGCCTTCCGCGAGGCCCACCGGTTGAGCCGCTCCCGCGACCTCAAGACGGCGCGGGACGCGACCACCCGGCTGATCCGCCGGCTCGAGCTCCGAGGTTAGCGCCGCCGCGGCTCAGGCCGGGATGGTCTTTCTCACCAGTTTATACCCCTGTCCCAGCACCGCGGGAATCACCGCCAGCCCCAGCACGATCGTCCAGTCCGCCATCGAGAGCGGAACCGTTCCCAAAACGGCCGCGAGAGGCGGGAGGTGGGCCGACACGATCTGCAATGCGGTCACCAGGACAACCGCCCCGAGTGCCCACCGGTTGGAGAACGCGTGCTTCGGAGTGATTGCCGGGCCGTTCCGGCGGGCGTTGAGCAGATGGAAGAGCTGGGCGAAGGCGAGGGTCATGAACGCGACCGTCATGGCCCGGCGCGGATCGGTGTCGCCCCTGGAGAGCGCCCAGGCGTATCCGCCCAGCGTCGTCGCCGCGATCAGGACGGCGTAGATCGCAATTCGCTTCACAAATGAGGCCGAGAGGATCGCTTCGTCGGGATTGCGCGGCGGGCGCCGCATGATGTCCGGCTCGGCCGGCTCCAGCGCCAGGGCCAGCGCCGGAAAGGTGTCGGTCACTAGGTTGAGCCAGAGGATCTGGACCGGAAGCAGCGGGGCGTGTCCACCGGCTGCGGTCGCCCCCAGCAGCACCACCACCTCGGCCAGGTTACAGCTGAACAGGTAGAAGACAAACTTGCGGATGTTGTCGAAGATGACCCGGCCCTCTTCGATCGCAGCGGAGATGGTGGGGAAGCGGTCGTCCTGGAGCACCACCGCGGCCACCTCTTTGGCGACGTCGGTGCCCCGTTTGCCCATGGCCACCCCGACATCCGCCTTCTTGAGCGCCGCGGCATCGTTGACGCCGTCGCCCAGCATGGCCACGATTCCGCCGCCATTCTGGTAGGTCGTGATGATGGTAAGCTTGTCTTCCGGGCTCACCCGGCTGAAAGCGGCCACCCGCTCCAGGCGGGTGCCCCGGTCCGGCTCCGCCACCTGAGCCAGGTCCTTCCCGCTCATCACCTCCTGTCCCTCCTGGAGAATGCCCAGCTCGCGGGCGATCGCCTCCGCGGTGAGCTGCTGATCGCCGGTGATCATCACGGTGCGAATGCCGGCTTCATTGAAATTCCGGATGGTGTCCTTCACCCCCTCGGCCGGAGGATCGATGATCCCCGCCAGCCCGACGAAGGTCAGTCCGGTGAGAGCTGATTCATTGGTGGAGGATGCCCGCGCGGCCGCGAGCGCGAGCACCCGGAGCCCCCGCGAGGCCAGTGCCTTGTTGGTGTCGAGAACCCGGGCCCGGCCGGCTTCATCGAGGGGCTTCTCTCCGTCGCCGTCGAGCACCTCGGTGCTGAGCTCGAGGATCTTTCCCGGGGCGCCTTTCACCAGGGCCTGGATGGACCCGTCGCTCGCGGTGTGGAAGGTGGCCATCAGCATGCGCTCGCTCGAGAACGGCACCACCCCGGTCTCGGGCTGCTCCCGGAGCAGCTCTTCCCGTTCCAATCCGGCCTTGCGGGCCGCCACCAGCAGCGCTGCGTCGGTTGCATCGCCCCGCACCGTCCAGCCTTCGGCGGTTTGCGTCACCTCGGCGCGGTTGGCAAGCGCTCCGATGGTGAGAGCGAGCCGGAGTGCGGCATCGTCCCTGGCCGAGACCTCGCGGTCCTTCTCGTTGAGCTTTCCTTCCGGTGCGTAGCCGGTACCCGAGATGGTCACCTCGCGGCCGGCAACCCACAGGATCTGCACCGTCATCTGACCGGCGGTGAGGGTCCCGGTCTTGTCGGTGCAGACCCGGGTCACCGATCCGAGGGTTTCGACCGAGGGCAGCCGCCGCACCAGAGCACGGCGCTTTGCCATCCGGCGGACTCCGACGGCCAGGGCGATGGTCGCCGTGGCGGGGAGACCTTCGGGAATGGACGCCACCGCGAGCGCGATCCCGGTCTCGATCAGCCGGCCGATGGGATGGCCGTAAACCGCGCCGATCGTGATGACCACCGCCCCGATGGCGAGGGCAAGCCAGACCATCCGGCGGCCCAGGGTGTCGAGCCGCCGCTCCAGCGGAGTGCGCTCATCCTCGATCTCCTCGACCAGCTGGCCGATCCGCCCCAGCTCGGTCCCCATGCCGGTGGCGATGACCACCGCCTGTCCGGTTCCGGCCGCGACGGTGGTGCCCTTGTAGATACTGTTGACCCGGTCGGCGAGCGGAGTGTCCGCGGGCAGGGGATCGAGCTGCTTGACGACCGGAGCGGATTCGCCGGTGAGCGGCGCCTCGTTCATTCGGAGGTCCGCCGCGGAGAGCAGCCGGGCATCGGCGGGCACCGAGCGGCCTTCTTCGAGCTCGAGAACGTCGCCGGGCACGATGGTACGGGACTCGATCTCCACTTTCTTGCCGTCCCGAAGCACCAGCGCCTTGGGAGTCTCCAGGTCCCGAAGCGACTCCATGGCCCGGCGGGCGCGGAGCTCGGTAACGAAACCCAGCAGGGTGTTGATGATCAGCACCGCGCCGATGGCCGCTGCATCCACCAGATCGCCGAGCGCCAGGGCGACACCGCACGCCGCCGCCAGCAGCAGCACCACGACGCTCTTGAGCTGGGCGACCAGGATGCTCCAGGCGGAGACCGGGCGGATGACCCGGAGCTCGTTGGGTCCTACCCGGGCGAGCCGCTCGGCGGCCTCCGCCCCGGTCAAGCCTTCGGGGCGGCTCTGTACTTGCTCGAGCGCCTGTTCGGGTGAGACCGCGTGATGGGGCTGGCTGTCCGGCATCCGGGCTCCCTTTCCCTAGTCCACAATCCCACCCTTCGATGGATGGTAACCTGCCCGAATCGGTCTAGCCTTCGTTAGGGCCGGAATTTCGCCCTCATCCTCCTTGAGAGAGAGTCTCGTGCGCAAATCAATTCGTCTGCATCCCATTGCATTCCTGCTCCTGGCCGCGTGCGCCACCAAGACCCAGACCGGAGCCGTGGTCGGCGCCGCGGGCGGAGCAGTGGCCGGCGGGGTGATCGGCAAGGTGGCCGGCTCCACCGCCAAGGGCGCCATCATTGGAGCCGTGGTCGGCGGAGTGGCGGGTACGCTGATCGGAGCCCAGATGGACAAGCAGGCCGCCGAGCTCAAGCAGAACATCAAGGGCGCCACGGTGGAACGGGTGGGTGAAGGCATCCAGGTGACGTTCGCGTCGGGACTGCTTTACGATTTCGATTCCGATGTGGTCCGGCCCGAAGCACAGGTCAACCTGCGGGAGCTGGCGGCCAGCCTGTCCAAGTACGCGGATTCCGATCTCCTGATCCTGGGCCACACTGATCAGCTCGGCTCGGCCTCGTATAACCAGGAGCTGTCGGAGCGGCGGGCCGGGTCGGCGGCCAGGTACCTCGCCGGACAAGGCGTGAGCGGGATTCGGATGGCGACTCGAGGACTGGGCGAAACCGAGCCGGTGGGCACCAATGAGACCGAAGCGGGCCGGCAGGCCAACCGGCGGGTCGAAGTCTCGATCTTCGCCAGCAAGGAAGCCCGGGCCGCGGCGCTGAAGGCCGGTTCCCGGTGAGGCGCCTCGTTCCGCTCGGCATCGTCGTCCTGGGCGCATGCGGGGCCGGCTCGTCCCAGTCCGCCACCGTCCTGACGCTCGGCTCCGGCGCTACGATTGAGGCGACCACCGAACGGGGCATTTCCTCCCGGACCGACAAGGCGGGCGAGACCTTCACAGCCAGCGTGTCGAGGCCGGTCAAGGACGGCGATGGCCTGGTCGTGATTCCGGCCGGCTCGACCCTTCACTTGACGATCGCCGAGCTGCAACCGGCCAACGACAAGAGCGCGGCCGACGGCAGGATCTCGGTGGTGCTGAGCGCGGTTACTGTCGGCGGCAAGCAGTTCCCGGTCTCGGGCGAGGTGACCTCGATGGCGCACGTCCTCAAGGGCCGCGGCGTGGGGACCACCGAGGTCGGAAAGACCGCGGCCGGCGCGGTCGTCGGTGGAGTGGCCGGACGGGTGATCGGCGGGAACGCCACCGGCACCGTGATCGGCGCGGTGGTGGGCGGGGCGGCGGGCGCGGCGGTGGCAGTCGAAACGGCGAACCGCGACGTGGTGGTTGCCGCGGGCACTCCGATCATCGTGACGCTCGCGGGACCGGTGACCATCAGCTTCCGCTGATCAGGCGGCCTGGGCTCGTACCTCGGCCAGGATTTGCGTGAGCTTGGGGAAGTCCACCGGCTTGACCAGGTGGGCGGTGAACCCGGCCTCGGCAGTGCGCTGCCGGGCCTCGTCCTGGCCCCAGCCGGTGAGGGCGATGACCGGAACGTCCCGCCCCCACGGCTCGGCCCGGATGGCCCGGCACACCTCGTATCCGTTCATCTTGGGAAGCCCGATGTCGAGCAACACGACGTCGGGTCGCCATGACGCAGCGAGCCTCACCGCCTCCAGGCCGTCGTGGGCCGTCTCGGTCTCATAGCCCGAGAGCGCCAGCAACAGGGCGAGACTTTCCACCGAGTCCCGGTTGTCGTCCACCAGCAGGACCCGCCGGGCTGCTGCGGGTGTCACCAGCTCCGGTGCAGGGGCGGGGACGCTGACAATTGGCAGGCCGCTGTGGAGCGGCAGCCGCACCGTGAACTGGCTACCCCGCCCGGCTCCCTGGCTGTGGGCGATGATGGTTCCGCCATGGAGCTCCACCATCTGCCTGGCCAGGGACAATCCTATTCCCATCCCGCCCCGGAACGCTTCCCCCGAGGGAGCGACCTGAACGAAGCGCTCGAAGATCCGCTCCAGCAGCCCGGGATGGATGCCGATGCCGCTGTCCCTGACCGCCACGACCACGTCGCTTCCCTGGAGCTCCATGGTGACGGTGATCTGTCCGCCAGAGTCAGTGTACTTGCAGGCGTTGGTGAGCAGGTTTGAAAAGACCTGGATCAGCCGGCCCGCGTCCCCGTCCACCCATACGTTTGGGGACACCGGAGCGAGGGTCAGAACCTGCCCACGGGCCTCCATCGCCGGCCGGGCGGCCTCCACAGCCTGTTCGAGGAGCAAGCCGAGATCCACGCTGGTTCGGCGAAAATCGACCTGACTCCGGGCGATCTGGCTGACGTCGAGCAGGTCATCCACCAGCCGCTTCATCTGGTGAACCTGCCGCTCGATCATGGCCCGGGCGCGGTTATGCATGGTCCGGTCGGCGTCCTCCCGCTTGAGGATTTCCAGGGAATTCATGACCGGGACCAGGGGGCTCCGCAGCTCATGCGCCACGGTCGCGAGGAATTCATTCTTGCGCTGGTCTGCATCGCTGGCGCGTGCGAGCGCCTCCTGGAGCACGGCGGACTGGTGCTCGAGTTTTTGCCGGCTCAACACCTGCTCGGTGACGTCGAGGTCGAAGGTCATGACCCCGTCGACCTCGCCGGAGGGTGACCGAACCGGCTGGTAGACCACGTTCCAGTAGCGCTGCTCGAACGGGTCCGTCATCTCGGTCGCCGAGAACGATTCACCGGTCGCCAGAACTCCGCGCAGAATCCCCGGGTAGGCCTCGTCCCGGTACTCGGGCACGGCTTCCAGAAGCGGCTTCCCCAGCAGGGCGCGACCGCCCAGGCGGCGGACGGTTCCCGGGTGGGCGAACTGGAAGACCAGCTCGGGTCCGCTCAGGAAACTGACCAGCGCCGGGATCCTGCTCAGCAGCTCATGGAGACGGTCTCGTTCGGCGACCCGATGCCGGCGTGCCCGGGACAGCTCGAGCTGGGTATTCAGCCTCGCTCGCAGCTCCCGGGGCGGGAACGGCTTGACCAGGTAATCGTCGGCGCCGGCATCGAGACCCTCGATCCGGGCGGCTTCCTCCGCCGACGCGGAGAGCATGACGACCGAGAGCGACGACAGGGCCGGCGAAGACCGGATCGCCCGCAGCAGCCCGAAGCCGTCCAGTCGAGGCATCATCACATCGGCCAGCACCACGTCGAACTGGCCGGAGGAGAGGGCCGCCAGCGCTTCCTCCCCGTCGCCGGCCGTCTGGATCTCCCAGGTATCCCGGAGCAGCCCCTCGAGGAATCGCCGCATGTCCCGGCTGTCATCCACGACCAGGAGCCGGCCCCCGGTCACGGTCCTTCCCCGCGCCGCGGCAGTCAGGACCGGAGCCTCCTCGCGAGCGGAGGGCAGCCATTGCAGCGCTTCCTCCACGAAAGCCGCTGCTTCCGACGTCCCCGGGGCCCTGCTGCCGGGAAGCCCGACTTGATGCTGCGGGAGGTGACCCTTGCCGCGCTGGAGGGTGATCGTGATGCTGGTGCCTTTGCCGAGCGTGCTGTCCACCCGGATCTCTGCCCCATGCATGCGGACCAGCTCCCGCACCAGGGCCAGGCCGATGCCGGACCCTTCGTAGCTCCGCGCCTCGGCGCCTTCGATCCGGTGGAAGCGCTCGAACAACCGGGGAAGCTCGTGGGTCGCGATGCCGGTTCCCGTGTCACTCACCGTGAGCTCGATGCCACCGCCCGCCTGCCGGAGACTGAGCCGGATGCTGCCATTGAGCGTGAACTTGAAGGCGTTGGACAGGAGATTGAGAACGACCTTTTCCCATTTGTCCCGGTCGACGTACACCGGCGCGTCGAGAGGTCCACATTCCACCTCGTAGCGAAGCCCTGCCCGTTCGATGGCGGGCCGGAAGGCACCCGCCAGCTCGGTCGTCAGTGCGGCCAGCTCGACCGGCTCATACCAGGCTTCCAGCAGTCCTGATTCGATTCGGGAAAAGTCGAGGAGGGCGTTGACCAGCCGAAGCAGCCGGAGCGCGTTCCGGTGGGTCGCTTCCAGATTCTGATCGGTCAGCCTCCGACCCGGTGATCCCAGCGCGTCCTCGAGGGGGCCGAGCATGAGGGTGAGCGGGGTCCGGAACTCGTGGCTCACGTTGCTGAAAAAGAGCGTCTTGGCCCGGTCAATCGCTGCCAGGACGTCGGCGCGGTGCTGCGCTTCTTCGCGGGCACGAGCATTGCCAATGGCGGTCGCGAGTTGGGCCGCGATGAGCTCGAAGAACCCGCGATAGCCGTCATCGAGCAGGCGTCGAGCGCTTACTCCGCCGATCACCCAGCCCAGCGGCCGCTCCTGCTTCTCGGATTGAATCGGGACCACCACCGCGGTGGTCGGCGAGTCGCTCCAGGGTCCTTTCGGCACCGCCGAAAAACGCTCGGGTAGCCGCTCCACCGGCCACGACTCGCTGCGCATGGCGGAGCCCAGGGGCCAGCCGGGCACCGGCTGATCCAGCTCGATCACAGGCGGGGCAATCTCGGCTCCGGCCTCCACGCCTGCGGAACCGGCCAGACAGGCCCGTTTTCCGTTGGCCTCCAGCAGGTACAGCAGCGCGAAGGGAATATCTTTGGGGTGACCGGCTAGGGTCCGTCCGGCGATGGCACAGGCTTCCAGCGCGGTATCAGCGATCGGCGCGCGAGCCAGATCGCGAAGGGCTTCGATGCGTCGTTCGGCAATGACCTTGTCAGATATCTCGTGGACCGTGGCGAGCACCCCGCCGATGCCGCTCGGCACAGCGGGATCGGGCACCGGACTGTAGGCGACGGTGAAATGGGTTTCCTCGACGTACCCGTCCCGGTCGATTTCGAGCGCGAGGTCCTCCACCCAGGTGGCCGCGCCGCCGTGCATCGGAATCTCGATCAGCGGTCCGATCACATGCCAGATATCGGCCCAGCATTCCCTGGCTGGCTGTCCCAGGGCCTTCGGATGCTTGGTGGCGAGAATGGTTCGATAGGCGTCGTTATACAATTGCGTATACGCCGGGCCCCACCAGAGCAGCATGGGAAAGCGATTGGCGAGGACCAGGCGGGTGACCGCCTGAAGCGCGGGAGACCAGGATACGGCGGGGCCGAGCGGGGTGGCAGACCAGTCGGTCTCGTGCAGGAGCCGGTCCAGCGGACTGTCGCTCTGGACGAGTTTCCCAGGAGGGCTCGTGTGTTTTCTGTGCATGATTGTGCTTCACAAGTATCGAGACTTGTCCCCTTCCGCACCATCGGTCGTTCGCATTAGCTCCGCCTCCATCCTGCGATGGATGGCGGAATCGCTCCGATGCCCTACACTCCACCAGGACCACATCCAGGGGGCAGGTTCATGGATCTTCTCACCTTGATCGTCGTCGGCCTGATCGCTGGACTTCTGGCCGGGCTCGTAGTCGGAGGGGTCGGTATCGGCCTGCTCGGCGACATCGCCGTCGGTATCGTCGGTGCGTTTCTGGGCAGCTGGCTCTTCGGCGCGCTCAACATCCGGGTTCCCTTCAGCGGTCTTGGCGGCACCATCTTCGTGGCGTTCATCGGTGCGGTGGTCTGCCTGCTGATCCTCCGGGTCATTCGCCGAGGCGCGCGTACCTAGCTGATCAGGGATCCCGATCGAAGCGGGGCCAGCGCTGGTGAATGCCGATCGTGAGCGCCGAGCGGCGACCTTCGGTCAGACCCGTGGCGAGGTCGAGCCGGATCACCCCCGACTGGCCATCGGCGATGCCGATCCGCAGACCCACTCCCCCGTCGAGAAGCCAGCTGTTGGGACTCCCCTCGCCGGATGGCACCACCCGGGCGGCGTCGAGGAACCCTCCGGCGGCGACCGCCAGCGGTCCGACCCGCCCGATCGGGTGGTCGCCGGCGAGCCCCGCATGGAGGATCCCCCGTCCGGCGACCAGGCTTCCCCCCTCGAGCGAGTGGGCCCGGAGCGGGACGGCCCAGGACACACCCCCACCGGCTACCGGCCAGGTTCCTCTGGGGGCGTTCCGGCTTGCCCAGTCGATTCCCACCCGGGTGGACCAGGCCGCGCGGCGAAGCCCGGTCCCGGTGGCCCAGATCGCTCGGGCGCTTCCCCGGGTAAACGACCGGTGCGCCGAGAGCGCGAGCGCGCGCTCAGTCGTGGCGGTGAGCGCGAGCCGGTCGCCCCGGGCCCGGAGCTCGGCGCCCACCGAAACCGCGAGGTAGTCTCGCTGTCCCGACCAGCGCTCGACCCGAAGACCTCCTGAAGGACGAATTCCCGCCGTAAGCCAGCCATCGAAACCGACGAAGCCGGCCCGGCGGGTTTCTTCGACGCCGGCGGTGCTGAACTGCTCCCAGGTACTCTCGACCCCTATCACCCCGGGAAACAGAAGTTGCCCAGGCAGGTCCACCCGCAGCGCGGCTCGAGGCCGGATGGATGCCCAGCGCCAGCTCCCGGTCCAGAGCTCTCCGGCACCGGTCGGCGACGCCACCTCGAGGCCCATTTCGCGCTGAGCGACCGCGCCGATCGCGCCGGCGACGAGCAGTCGCCAGACCGGGTCCACGACCGGACGTTCCACGATCGCCACTCGAACTTCCGCGATCCCGCCGGGGACAGGCTGGTAATCCACGACCCCGCGTCGAAGCGCGGGCACACTGGACACTCGGCGCTGCGAGAGCGCCAGGCGCGATGGAGTGAGCAGGGTTCCCGGGGCAAGGGATGCTGCCTCGGCGATCTCGCGGTAGCGGATCTTCCGGCTCCCATCGACCCGGAGGAGGTCGACAGTCGGACGGCCCAACTCGTTCCACGCGGCCAGTGCTCCTTGCGAGTCGCCGGCCAGATAGCGGCTGGCCGCCAGGAGCTGCCAGCCGGCCTCATCCTGCGGGGTCGTTGCCAGATACTCCTCGGCCAGCCGGATGGCAGCGGAGTGCATGCCCTGCTTGAATCGGACGCCGGCCATCTCCCGCACCACCAGCGGTTCGCCGGGGCAGCTCCGGCC
>Ga0209486_10001337_pt1 | contig 10719 bp, 7 predicted proteins | sample NCCompost_FD_187518 | JGI IMG/M metagenome (GOLD analysis project Ga0209486, IMG submission 187518) | Agricultural soil microbial communities from Utah to study Nitrogen management - NC Compost (SPAdes) (version 2) | ecosystem: Environmental > Terrestrial > Soil > Agricultural land | place: USA... | reverse complement strand
CTGATTCTAGTGACGGCGTTGATGCTTGCAAGTTGCGCTGTTGCCGAAGAAAAAACTGTTGAAACAAAAACCATAGACACCAAAGCGGATGTCGACGCGCTCAACAAACTGCGTGACGACTTCATCGCCGCTTTTAACGCCGGTGACGCTGCAAAGATCGGGGAGCTGTATTCCGAGGATGCGACAGCGATGCCTGGCGACGGAAGCGCGAAAGTTCAAGGGCGCGCCGCGATCATCGAACGTAACAAAGCACTCTTCGAACAATTCTCGGCGAAAATGACGCTTACTCCGGTCCGAAACGCTGTTTCAGGTGACCTCGGGTACGACCAGGGTACTTACAGGTTGGAATTAACCCCGAAAAAAACGGGCGCCAAACCCGTTACGGAAGAGGGCAGGTACGTTGTCGTACTTCGCCGTGAAGCCGACGGCTGGAAGGTTATCGAAGACATCGATAACAGCGTTAAGAAGTAGTCCATCGGACGATCTCATCTAGAAGTAGGACGAATTTGGTGACAGAGAGCTATTTCGCGACGTGAAATAGCTCTCTGTCACCATTTCTACATCGCGGGCATGGGAGCGTCGGTGCCGCCCCACAGGTTCATCGTGTTCAGCTCTTCCCGGCCACACGCCTTGAGATATAGAAACAGCTGCGTTCGGTAGGCTGCGTGACCGCCGAGGACCAGGAACGTCAAGACGGCGCCGCGGCTGGATTTCCCTGAACCAAACAAATCGATTTCTCCTCGGAAATCCGCCTCAGAGAATCCTGCAAGCAGATCGGCATAGATGCCCCGCTGCCTTTCGATCGCCTGAAGCACCTGGTCGAGACTCATGGCTTTGGCTTCTTCAGAAGCTGCCGTCCAGGCGGGCGGATCGAACGATCCGGCCCTGATCGCACGAACCAGTTGCGGCCCCATAACGACCAGGTACTGGAGCAGTTCCATCGTGCTGCGCTGCTTCGGTGTAGGCCTGTAGTCGAGCATCTTGGGTTCGACCTTGCCGGCCAGATGGCGAAGTATCCGTGCTTCGTTCTGGAGCGATCCGATGAGTTCTTCTTTCGTCAATACCATAGTGTTAAAACCTCGTGTGAAGCGTAGTGAAGTGTCAGACGCTGCAGTTTGGGAAGGTTGAAGTCTAACTTAAGACGCTGCCGCCCCGCCCGAAAATCTCAGGGACTCCGATCGACTTATCCACCCATTGGCGGCCCGCCTGCCGTAAAATACTTCGATCATGTTGAACAATCCCAGTGAACAGAATGAAGGTACGAACGACAAGTCGTTCGCCGATATCCTAAATGAGTTTGAAAGTGCCAACCGCCCAGCGCAACACGACTCGAGGCGCTCAAGCGCGAAAGTTAAAGGCCGGGGCAGACCCGCACCCCGACCCGCTCTGATCGGCACCGTCGTCGGTATTTCCGATGACTACGTCCTCGTGGACTATGGAGCGAAGTCGGAAGGCGTGGTTTCTGCCACCGGTCTTCGAGACAAAGACGGCAACCTTACCGTCAAGATCGGTGACACGTTTAATGTCGCGATTACCGGCTTCAACAAGGAAGGCCTCGCGACACTCTCTCGGGTGATGGGACCGCGACCGCGTGATTGGGAAGGACTCAGCCACGCCTTCCAGAATAGAGACGTTGTCGCAGGGCGTGTGGCGGGAATGGTGAAGGGTGGCTTCACTGTCGACGTCGGAGCACGCGCATTCCTGCCCGCGTCACGCAGCGGCGTTCGCGATGCCGCGGACATGGAAAAACTTGTCGGTCAGGAAATTCGCTGCCGCATCATCAAGTTCGATGCCGATGACGAAGACGTTGTGGTCGACCGACGTTCCGTGATGGAAGAAGAAGCCGAGCAGGCACGGCGCACCCTGGTCGAGACTCTTGAGGAAGGCAGCGTTGTACGCGGCACAGTCCGCTCGATTGCCCAGTACGGCGCGTTTGTGGATATCGGAGGAGTCGACGGCCTGCTGCATGTCGGAGACATGACGTGGTCGCGATCCGCGGACGCATCCTCGGAATTGTCTGTCGGCGACGTCCTTGACCTGAAGGTCTTGAAAGTCGACAAACAGGCAGGAAAGATTTCGCTCGGTCTGAAGCAGATGTCGCCCGATCCCTGGGAAGAGGCCGTGGCGAAGCTGACTCCCGGCGATCGTGTGACTGGTGAAGTGAGACGGCTCGTCGATTTCGGCGCCTTCGTGGAGATTCTTCCCGGAGTGGAAGGCCTGATTCACGTTTCGGAGATGTCGTGGACGAAGCGAATCCAGCGCCCTGGAGATGTTCTCAAGCTGGGGGAACGCGTCGAAGCGGTCGTTCTGAAGGTGGATGCTGCCGGCGGGCGTTTGAGCCTGGGTCTGAAGCAGGTTCTCGGCAATCCATGGGACACCCTCAAGGAACGTTATCCCGTTGGCAAGATCGTCGAAGGCAAGGTCACGCGACTTGCCAAGTTCGGAGCCTTCGTGGAGGTCGAGGAAGGCGTCGATGGTCTTGTGCACATCTCGGAGTTCACGAACGAGAAGCGGATCCAAACACCCGGCGAAATCGTGAAGGTCGGGCAGGTCGTCCGTGCGGCCGTCGTGTCTGCAGACCCCGAAACGAAGCGGCTTAAACTCAGCATGAAGCAGCTGGAAGCGACTCCGGCGGATCAGTTCGTGCAGGACGTCGCGGTGGGAGACCAGGTCACCGGCCGAATCGTCCAGGTCCGAGGCAATGAAGTGCGGGTGCAGTTGGGTGAAGGCGTCGAAGGCATCTGCACGATCGCGTCGAATACTTCAGAGAGCAGCGGCGCGTTAGGTGGTTCCCTTGCTGAACAGCTCGCCGCCGCCTGGAAGGGCGGCGTGAAAACGCCGGCAAGGGGCGGAAGCGGCGAGCGCTACGTCGAAGGCGAACTGCGATCCTTCCGGATCAGGGCCATCGACACGGAGAGAAAGAGAATCGAGCTGTCGCAAGCGTAAGGGGAAAATCGGGTTCTGACCGGTGATCGGGATAAGTACAACAGTCATCGGATAACACTCATCGGATAGCCGACATTTGGGGGAAAACGTTCCGCAATGTCGGCTATCCGATGAGTGTTATCCGATGACTGTTGTACTTATCCCGATTTTTCCTAGATCGTCATGGTGCCGGTGCTGTCGCCGAACTTCTCCTGACGGATATCCATCTTGTCGAGGATTGCGAGCAGCAGGTTCGACATCGTCGTCCTCGGCGCGTTGCGAAGGTGACGCCCACCCTTAAGCTTTCCGGATGCACCGCCGACCAGCACGACCGGCAACGGGGTGTGATTGTGTTGGTTGCCATCGCCCATCGCGCTTCCGTAAAGCACCATCGAATGGTCGAGCAGGTTTCCGTCGCCATCGGGAGTGTTCTTCAGTTTGTCGAGAAGGTAAGTCAGGATCGTCACGTGATACCGATTCAAGACCGCGAAGCGATCCATATTGTCCTTCAGGTTCGAATGATGCGACAGCGTGTGGAACGCGTCGCGCACGCCGCTCCTTGAATACACAGCGCCGCTGAGTTCCTTGGCCATCAGCATGGTCGCAACGCGCGTAACGTCGGCCTGCCACGCCAGTACCTGAAGATCGAACATCAGCTTGATGTGATCTTCGAAGTCCGCTGGAATGCCTATCGGCGCAGCGGGAAGCTTGATGTCGTCGGACAACTGATCGCCGGCCTTTTGAATGCGGCGCTCAATCTCGCGAACCTCGTTCAGATACTGATCGAGCCGGCTGCGATCCGCGGCCGGAAGATTCTTCTTTGCCGTGCCGACTTCACCGACGACCGAATCGAGAAGGCTCACCGACAGGCTGCGGCGCGACTTCCTCTCGGCATCGGTGCTGCCGTCGCCGAACAGACGCTCGAAAACGACCTGCGGACTGTTCTGCATGGGCAACGGCGTTGTTTCGTTCAGCCAGGAAATTGTATTGCGGTAAGCGCAACTGAGGCCGTCGCAGCTCAGGGTGCTTCCCTCAATCATCATTTCGATCGAAGGCAGCGGCGTATCCTGGCCGAGTTTTTTCGCAATAACCTGGTCTACGGTGACACCGAGAACTGCTCGCGGTCCTTCGAGCGCGTGTGCCCCACTGAGAAAGGCGGCCGCCGACCGGTTGTGGTTCGCTGTGGCAGAACCGCTGCCATACGCAGCGGGGTGGCTCATATCGCTGATGACATTAACGTATTTCTTGAAGGGCTCGAGCGGCTGGAGAATCTCCGAGAACTCGAAGTCGGTTCCATCTTTTTCCGGCGTCCACTTGTACATCGTGGCGCCATGAGGCACGTAGATCGCGCCAAATCGCGTTCGCGCCGCTGCTGCAGTCTGAGCGAGCGGTGTGGCGGCGGGAATCATCGACTCGAGTAGGGGCAAGGCCAGGCAAACGCCTGTCCCCTTCAGGAATGTGCGGCGTGAAAGGTGCTTCTTCGTGATGAATGCCATCGTTGTCTCCTTCTAGTTCCCTGCTGCCGTCTGAGCCTTCTTCATCTTCGTCGAAAATGCCGGGCTTTTCACAACCCCGACAATCATAGCCGAAAAGCGATAGTCCTGCTTTCCGGAGTCTCGGACAATCGCCCGCACCGTCGGCATATCGCTGTGTTCAATGGGCCGTCCCAGTGCATAGGTCATCAGTCTTTCCATGGTAGTCGTTACGAAGGTGTCGGAGCGGCTCAACAGCGCCTTTCGCAGATCCGCAACCCCCCGGACCGGTGTGCCGTCGACAAGCGTGCCCGTCGAATCGATCCGCACCCCGCTATCGGTCTCTCTCCACTTGCCGATCATGTCAAAGTTTTCGAGCGAGAATCCCACGGGATCCATGATCTTGTGGCAGGACGCACAGACCGACTGGGTACGGTGCAGTTCAAGCCGCTCGCGCAGAGTATTCGGTTTCGGCGCCTTGGGATCCGCCTCGAGGTTTACTTCCACGCCAGGCGGCGGGTCCGGCGGCGGCGCACCCAGAAGATTATGAAGAACCCACTTGCCCCGCATCACCGGAGAGGTGCGGGTCGCGATGGAGGTCACGGTCAGAAAGCTGCCTTGCCCCAGAAGTCCGCGTCGCGGGCTTGCAGCATCCAGCGAGATTCTGCGGAAGTAGTCGCCGCGGATGCCCGGCATGCCGTAATGCCGTGCGAGCCGTTCGTTGACGAACGTATAGTCCGCGTCGAGTATCGTCAGGATGTTGCGGTCCTCTCGGACAATGCTTTCGAAGAGGAGTTCAGTCTCACGCCGGAATGCCTGCCGGAGATTGTCGTCAAACTCTTTGGTAACGGGCGTCACTGAAGCAAGGTCTCGCAGATAGAGCCACTGCCCCGCGAAGTTATCGATCAGCGCCTTCGACTTCGGATCTTTAAGCATCCGGCGAGTCTGTTGCTCGAGCACGGCCGGATCCTTCAACCGACCCTTCGCAGCGAGATCGAGCAGTTCATCATCAGGCATGCTGCTCCACAGGAAATAGGACAGTCGCGAGGCCAGAGACGCATCGTCGATACGGTACGTTGCGCCGTCTTTCAAACCCGCCGGCTCCTGTTCCATTCGGAAAACGAAACGGGGCGCCAGCAGCAAGCGCGCAACCGCCTGCTGGATGCCCGTCTCAAAGTCGCCTTCCTTGCGGCCTCGCTCATAAAAAGCCATCAGGCTATCGACTTCGGCATCTTCGATGAGATTGCTTCGAAACGCTCGACGTGCGAGGTTTGCAACGACCTTGCGAGCGCACGATGTCTCTTCACCCGCATTCTGTGGCGTGCAAACGAATATGCGACGTCGGCTTGGCGTATCGCCGACGCCCTGGGGACTGTAGGGCCCGGTAATGACGATGCTCTGGACACCCCCGCCCACCGCAAACCTGGAATTGACGCGGTAATCGGAGTACTGATCATCGACTCCGCCGGCGCGTCGTCCATCCACTACGGCAACAGCAATCGTGTGGGGACCCGCCTTTACCTGAACACGCCCGCCGCGCGCGACCTGTACGGGCTGGCCGTCTATGGTCATGTCGGAACCGCCGCCACCTCCGCGACCGCCGCCTCCGCCAATCTGGTACTCACCGTCGAGGGGAAACGTATGCTTGATGACCATTCCGCCCCGCGTGCCCAGCGGCAACCCTTCAAAGTGCTGCTCCTGATTCAGTCCTGTCGGCGCCTGATAAGTAACCTGATTCGGCACCGCCGTGCGATCACCGACCGCAAGACGACTGATCTTCATCGCCGCGGCGACGTAGCCCTGGATGAGTGTCGGCGAAACGCTGAGCGCATCCGCGATATTGTCGAATCCCTCGTTGGAGTCGTCGGAAGGAAGCAATGTCGTGACGTCGACTTCCAGATCCAGCAGATCCCGAACCGAGTTGGCGTATTCCGTGCGATTCAACCGATGAAGCGAGGGCGATCCCGGATTCGGACTCGCTGCAGCCGCGCGATCGAGGCGCGCCTCCACTTCCGAAGCCAGGGCATCGAGAATCTGCCGTTCCGGCCGGCGTGAGCCGCTGGGCGGCATCATGCCGCTGCGAATCTTGCGGACGACTTTCTCCCACGTGTGCGGATGCTTGCCGACATTAGCAAGATCGAGCGTATCCAGCGCAAGTCCGCCGACTTTCGCAGTCTGGTTATGACAGGACATGCAGTATTGGGTGAGCGTTGCCTGCGGCTGGGACGCCGGCGCAGGAGTCTGCGCATTGCCTGCCAGAAGCAGGAGAAAGATTGCGGCAACAGAGAATGCGAGCTTGCTGGTGTTAGTCATTCGTTTTGATGTTCTGCGCAGCCAAGTAGCCTTTGATGAGTTCAATCGCGCTGGGTTTCGGCACGCCCGGATGCGTCGCCAGGAAAACACCCTCCGCCCAGGTCAGCGGCGTCCGCCCTTCGTTGTCCTTCACGTCGAGCCTGGCGCCTTTTTCGACAAGGAACTTGATGATGGGATCCGAACCGGGCCGATTGGCTGCGGCATGGAGTGCAGTCAACCCCATCGAGTTCGCATCGTTAACGCTCATCCCGAGGTCGAGGCAAAGCTTCAGGGCTTCGAGCAGCCGGTCCGTACCCTCGTCCCAGGTCTGAGCAAAGGTCCAGTTCATGCCGGCCGCAGCCATCAACGCTGTTGTGCCACCGAAAGTCGGAATCTTCGGATTCGCGCCCTTCTCGAGGAGCATCTTCATGACCGTGATGTCGCCGGAACGGGCCGCATAAAGGAAGGGAGTCATGCCGACGAAGTCCACCCATTCGAGAGAACCCGTTATCGGCAGGATGAATCGTCGAATCGGCGGAGTCTCCGCCGTTCGAACGTTGGGGTCCGCACCCTTGTCGAGAAGCAGTTTGATCAGTTCGAGAACAGGCTCGCGATTGACGCCGTTGACGAATGTCGCGTTATCCACATCCATGTTCCGCACTTCCACGGCGGACCAAAGCGGGCTGCGTCCATACCAGTCCACAACGTTGATCTGCGCGCCACGCTCGATAAAGAAGCGGGCCGTTTCCATCTGATTGTTCGTGATGGCCATCAGCAAAGGCGTGATGCCGTTTGGATCCGTTGTCTCGATGTTGGCGCCGTTTTGAACCAGCAACCTCGCAGACTCGATGCGGCCGTCGCGGGCGGCATAAAGCAGTGGGGTCATGCCGCCGGGAGTCAGATACCGGGAGCCGCGCTCGGGCAAACCGCCGCGAACAATGCCGACTCCATGCCCGAAACCGGGAACAGAGTTGGGGAGCACCCAGTTGGGAGTCGCACCGACGCGCGTGACGGAATTAACCTCCGCTCCTCGTGAGATAAGAAGCCGAACGATGTCGGGATGATCTTCGCGGACAGCCAGCATCAGGCTCGTCTGCCGGACCGAGTCCTTGAAATCGACAGTCGCCCCGCGGTCCAGCAGAATCTTTATCGCATCGACATTGCCGCTGCGGATAGCGGCCCACGTCACGGGTTCGTTGTTCTGATCGATGGTGTTGGCATCGACGCCGGCATCCAGCAACACGCGGAGAATTTCGACATTGCCGTTGGCAGCCGCGAGGGCGATGGGTGTCACGCCCAGCCGATTTGCTTTCCTCGGATCGGCGCCGGCGGCCAGCAGCATCTTCGACGTTTCGAGGTCATCGATGCGAATCATCCATTCCAAAGCCGTTGTGCCGTCGAGTCCAGTCGCGTTGACGTCCGCCTTCTTTGCCAGAAGGGCACGAACGGCAGCAATGTCCCGGCGCTTCGCCGCTTCGGCCAGGGGAGCGTCGGGTTCGGCAGCGGCCGCAGCGACGCTTGCGATCGCGAGTGACCCTATCAACACACACGTCGAGATGAGCGAGCGAGAACTCATGATTCCTCCACTAAATTAACGCACCAAGGAATTATCGCGCCAACACCCGTAAGTCAACAGAAAATAAAGGTAATCCCTTGGATTTTTGAGTCAGGACGGCGGGACGGTGAGCGGGTCGGGCGTCCGAGGCTTTCTTCCTGAGAGTCCGAGCATTGTCTAAGGACAACAGTCATCGGATAACACTCATTGAATAGCCGTCATTGGGGGAACCGGCTCTTCCCAATGACGGCTATTCAATGAGTGTTGTCCGATGACTGTTGTCCTTAGACAATGTTTTGACAGATGCCACGACTTTCCAAGTTATGATCCCCGCTCCAAATGACTCTTGCCCCAAAGGAGCAGAACGCATGAAGACGCTACGCACTTTGACGATGCTGGTGGCAATCTCATCCATCACTGTTTTTTCCCTCGCCCAGGCGCCTCGCGCGGGCGCTCCTCAGGGAGGCGCAGCCCCGGCCGGTGGTGCGCGGGGACCTGCTGGCCCTCCCATGGCCCTGACCACAACAGGCTGGATGGACGGCACCATCATTCCCAATAAGTTCACGCAGGCCGTCCCCATGCCCGTATCGCCGGCCCTGACGTGGACCAATGCACCGATGGGAACGCAGAGTTTCGTGCTGCACTTCCACGATCCGGATGTCGCGATAGCAAGAGGTACAGGAGACCAGGTGCACTGGCTCGTGTGGAATATTCCCGCGACCACGACAAGCTTCGCGGAGGGAATGCCGCAGGGAGCAACACTTCCGGATGGAAGCAAACAGATCAGCGCATCCGGCCAGGTTTACCGGGGCCCCGGCGCTCCAGCGACAGGTCCCTACCATCACTACACGTTCGAGATCTACGCGCTCGACATCAAGCTGGATACGGTCGAGCCCGGCGCCAACGAGCAAGAGACCCGGACGAAGGTGATGGCTGCCATGCAGGGACATGTGCTCGGGAAGGCCGTGATGGTTGGTCTTTTCCGACGTCCACCAGCGTAAGATGAATCCATGCGTTACCTCGTTACAGCGCGAGTAAAGCACGGTCAGGAGAAATCGCTCGAGCGCGCCATCGAAGACGGTTCGCTCGGGCGCGGCTCCATTGCCGGCGACGAATACCAGCGCAACATGGATGAGGCAAGGCAACTGGCGGATGGGCGGGTGCAGTGGGTTGAAATCTGTTACTGCGATCCGCCTCTCGACGAAGAACGGCCGTATTGGGAAAAATATTTCGATCTGCTTAAGGTCCAGGATGCCCATGCTCGAGTTCGATGCCGTGACTGGAATGGCACGGAGAACTGGGCCTGCGACCACTGCGACTGCACCGAACGTCTCGAAGCCTGCCTCGCAACCAAAGGAAAAGCCTTCCGGGAAAAATCAAATCCGCAGCGTTGAGGGGCGAGCTATTCCGCGAGGGTTGCGGCTTTGCTCTTCAAACAAAGTGACTTAGTATACGGCGCGAGGAAACGCTCCATGACACAGATGAACCGTCGCGAATTCATAGGTACTACCGTTGCCGCAGGCCTCGCACTGCAGCAGGCTCGTGTCCTTCCCACGCGTCCGAATGTGATCTTCATTCTGGCAGACGATATGGGCTACGGCGATCTGAGTTGCTATGGCAGGCCGGATTACAAGACGCCAGTCCTTGATGCGCTGGCCAGTGAAGGCGTGCGCTTCACAGATGCCTATGCGGCGGCAGCCGTCTGCACGCCGACCCGCGTCGGGTTTCATACAGGACGGTATCCGCAGCGATTGCCCATCGGACTTCAAGAGCCGCTGCAGGATGCGAATGGGACTCTGGGTATCCCTGTGGAACACCCCACCATTTCATCTCTGCTCAAGGCCAACGATTACGAATCCATCCTGATTGGGAAATATCACCTTGGCAACGATCCGCAATTCAATCCTTTGAAGCATGGCTTCAGTGAATTCTTCGGAATCGTCGGAGCAGGTCAGAGTTACTTCACTCACCGCAACACCGCAGGTGTCATGGATCTTTTCGATGGGGAGCGTGCGGTTGAAATGGACGGATACCTCACGGATCTGTTCACGGATCGCGCGGTTCAGTTCATCCGTCGAAGCCGGACGCGTCCTTTCTACATGAGCCTTCACTACAACGCGCCGCATTGGCCGTGGGAAGGCCCGGGCGACAGGGCACTCAACGTCCAGCGGGCCGCAGCGGCAGGAGGATCGCAGGAAATTTATGGCGAAATGGTGAAGAGCATGGATTCGGGAATCGGCAAAGTCCTGCAGGCGGTTCGAGACCGCGGCCTCGAACGCAACACCCTGATCGTCTTCACCAGTGACAACGGCGGCGAGCGATATTCCAATATCTGGCCCTTCTCTTTCCAGAAAACGTTTCTATGGGAAGGTGGTATCCGGGTGCCTGCCATCGTGCGGTGGCCCGGCATCATTCCGGATCACAGAACAACAAACCAGGCGGCAATCACGATGGACTGGACGGCAACATTTTTAG
>Ga0209486_10001336_pt1 | contig 10720 bp, 9 predicted proteins | sample NCCompost_FD_187518 | JGI IMG/M metagenome (GOLD analysis project Ga0209486, IMG submission 187518) | Agricultural soil microbial communities from Utah to study Nitrogen management - NC Compost (SPAdes) (version 2) | ecosystem: Environmental > Terrestrial > Soil > Agricultural land | place: USA... | reverse complement strand
TCCGGGTCGCGGCCGAGAACGCCCGCCTGAACGGACTCGATCGCCGGCTGCGGTTGACCCGCGGCGGCCCCGAGTCGATCACGGGCACGTGGCCGCTGGTGCTCGCCAACGTCCTCGCGGCTCCACTGATCGAGATGGCGCCCGCACTCGTGCGCCGCGTGGGCCGCCGGGGCCGGCTCGTGCTGTCGGGCATCCCCGCCGGCGTTGCGGCGGACGTTGACCAAGCCTACAGGCGGCTGGGCATGCAGGGCGTGCGCACGGCATCGCGCGGCGGCTGGACCGCCCTGGTGCTGCACGCGACGTGGTGAGGCAGTCGAGCGTCGCGAAATGATTGCGGCTGGCCGGTGAACAACCGCTCGAGGTGTCCCGAAGAGTGAAGTAGCCCGCTTAGATCCGGCCGAACCCCCAGGAAAAGGGCAACGACCCGGGTCCCCCGCCAGTGCGTACGCCGCGGAACATCGTCTCAGCGATGAAGAAGTCCACGCCCAGGATGGCCACGTCCACCATGAGCTCGGTGTCGGCGATGAACCGTTCGAGCTTCTCGGGCGGCGTGGACACCGGGTAACCGCACCAGTACTTGAGGTCGTGATAAAAGCACGCCGGGTAGATGTTGACGTTGGCGAGCTGATTGAAGAACAGGCTGCAGCCGTCGCTCACGAACGGCTTGGGCGGCGGGTCGGCGGCAATCCGCTCCCAGAGCCGCGACAAATCCTTGGCCTCGCACAGCCGCTGAATGTCCGGCAGCGAGACGACCACGCCCTTGGGCGGCACCTCAGGAAAATTCACCATGCAGATCTCGCGCCTCGAATAGGCGCGTAGCGTAGCACGCGCTCCGGCGCCGCGTACAATGGCCGCGTCACAAGGAGTCGAACGCACATGCCGAAGGGCAATCTCGTCGTGAAACTGTCGGACATGACGGGCGACCTCGTCCGGGGTCGCGTGGAGATCGATCTCAAACGCGTCTCGGGCTCGAGCGGGGCTGGCGGTGAGAACATGATCGTGAAGGTCAACGGGCCTGTCGGCGCCCTCACCATCACCGGCATCAAGTGCCAGACCGGCCCCGGCACCATGTACGAAGTGCGTGCCTCCACGCCACACCACCGCAAGTACGCGTTCTTCCAGCTGATTCAGGAGAACCGGGACAACACCGCCAGCGACGACGTCGAATTCTGGGTGAAGCCCGGCGAGGTCAAGGGCATCCAGGCGCCGGCCGTGGCCGGCCTCCCGGCCGCCGCGCAGGCGATGCTCTCGCAGGCGACCATGATCGTGGACCGGCGCGAGGACCAGGAGCTCGCGGGTCTGTCGGGGCTGGCGCTCTATCAGCAGATGGATCCGCAGCGGCGGGCGTGCTTCCTGAACATCGTCAAGAAGGCGTCCCACGAGGCGACGGCTGACAACAGCATCGCGGCGTTCGGCGATCTGTTGATCCTCAGGCAGGACCGGCTGTTCGCGCGCGTGGCCGCCGGGCTCCCCGAGCAGCTGCGAAACGCGGCGATGTTCAAGTCGGCCCCCGGCGCGCTGCACGAACCGCCGCCGGGGTTCTCGCCGCCGATCGAGAGCTTCAAGTCGAAAGATCCGCACGCCAACCTGCAGATCACGTTCATGACGGAGCTCGCCACAGGCGGACTGGCCGCCGACATCGACATCGACGAGGCCTCGGGCATCGAGCACGGCTTCGAGGTGATTCGCAACGCCGTCTTCAACAACCGCACGAACCCGTACCTGATTCGCGAGTTCATGAACGCCGCGGATCTCGAAGGACGCTCGCTGCGCTCCGAGTATCGCTTTACGTTCTGAGCGCTCGGGCCCGCTCGATAAAGGGGTGGAACCAGCGGCGGCTCGCCAGCGCCTGAGGCGTCAGGCTGCTGAATTCGCGGACCTCGGCAATCATGTGCGACTGATCGGCGTAGCCGAGATCGACGGCCGCCGCCGCCCAATCGACCCCGGGACCGGCGCCGGCATGGACGAGACCCGCCTGAAAGCGGGCCAACCGCGCGTAGAGTTTCGGCCCCACGCCCACGCGCTCCTTGAACACGCGCGCCAGATGCTGCCGCGAGACTCCGGCGTCACGCGCCATACCGTCCACCGTCTCTCGCCCCCGCCGGCGGACCACGCGCGCCGCCAGCCGATCCACCTGCAGCGACTCGTCGCGCAGCCGGCCGATCGCCAGCCGGCGCAGGAGCACCGACTCCAGCCGCTCGATGCGCTGCATCTCGTCCAGCTCTCCCAGCTCGCTCGCCAGGGCGCTCGTGCCCCAGAGCCCCTCGATATCGACGGCCGCGTCGGTGAGCGCTGAAATCGGCGCGCGCAAGAACGGTGCGGCCCGCCCCGCGCGGAAATAGACGCCGATCATTTCCGGCCGATTGGTGCCGTCCGTCCGCCCGACGGCGCTCAACGGTCCGGCGACGGTGCCATGCGGCGCCGTGGCGTCAGTACTCCAGTTGCCGGCCGTGTCGCACGTGCGTCCGAGGTCGAACACCAGCGAGACATGGCCATCGGCCAACTGCGGAGAACAGAACGTCGCTTCGGGAAACGCGATCTCGCGCCGCGGCGCGCGCCCCGGTGCAGGGGCCAGGGGACCGGGCACGAACGAGAAGAACCGGTAGACATCGGCCCGCAACGCCTCGCACGGCGCGAACTCCCGATACCAGGCGAAGGCGAGACCCACGGATTCTGTATAGCACGCCGACGGTTCCATTTCTCCTATCCCGTCGATCAGGCAGGGACGTAGTGTCGTGAACCGGAGGAGCAACAACATGGTTCGACGGTACATGACACTTCTCGTGTTCGGCGCCGTGGGCGCCGCCCTCACGTCCGGTCACACGGTGAACGCCTGGCAGGCCGACGCCATCATCGCGCTCGAGCGCGGGGCCCTCGACCGGTGGGGTCAGGCGGATCCCGGCGGGTATCTCGCGCTCTACGCTCCCGACGTGACCTATTTCGACCCCATGCGCGACCGGCGCGTGGACGGACTGGCATCCTTGACGCAGCTGCTCGAGCCGATCCGCGGCACGTTCAAGTCGGACGGCTACGAGATGATTGCGCCGAAGGTGCACCGCGCGGGCCCGATGGCGGTGCTCACGTACAACCTGATCAGTCGCGGCCGCGGACCCGACGGCAAGGCGATGGTCGCGCGCTGGAACTCGACGGCGGTGTACGCGCAGGTGGACGGCCGCTGGAAGATCGTCCACAGCCACTGGTCGTTCACGAAACCCGAGCTCAAAGCGCCCTAGCCGCCCGCCCGAAGGGCGGGCAATTAAGCACTGCCCCAGCGAGGCGGAGCCTGCATGCTCGTCGGTGTGAGGCGGAGCCTCGCTGGGTTCAATCGGCGGTCGGCCGCTCGAGGGCGTCGATCCGCGCCTCCGCCCTCGGCGCAGGATGAGTGGCCCGCGTGCGTCGTCAGGTTCACGCCGAGCCGGTTGTACATCGGCTGTGCCGCACAGTCGACTGAGGCGGTGCGGAACCCGGGGCCGAAGCGGTCCGCCCTGGCGCGCACCAGCGCGAACACGGGCATGTCGCGCGTCTCGCGGTGCGTGGCGAGCTTGAAGCGCTCGGCGAGCAGGGCTCGCAGCAGCGGCCGCATCTCATCGGCCGTCGTCACGGCCGCAGGCGCCTTGGCCACGATGTCGTAGCGCTCCGTTGCGACCCAGGACGGCGCGCCGACGATCTGCGAATCCATGACCTCGAAGGCCTGGCGGAACAGCGGCTGGAGGGGCGCGTTGATGGCGCGGGCCCGCAGGACAGGTCGAACGAGTAGCCGGCCTCGCCCGACTCGTTCCGCTTGATGGACGCCACCTCGAATTCCGAAGCGCTCTGCGCGGCGACGAGGACCGTCGCCGACAGGGCGATCGCCGCGACCCGGCCCGGTGTCCGCATGCGGGAATTGGACACCGGGCTCCCTGAAGCGTTCCGGGGAAATCGTCCTGCAAAAGCCAACCGGCGCGGTGCAACGGGAGTCCAATGGCACGACGCCAAAGGAGCTGCCATGCGCGAATGGGTGACGGCGGTTGCAGTCGCCGGGTTCACGATTGCCACGGCTGTGGCGCAAACGGCGCAGGCGGCCTTCGAGGTCGTCTCGGTGAAGATCAACCGCTCGGGAGAGATCCCGATGCGGATCACCGCACCGCCGGGGCGGTTCGAGGCCACCAACGTCACGGCGAGATTGCTGATCCTGAACTCGTACGGCCTTCCGGACTTCCGGCTGGCCAACCTGCCGGCCTGGGCCGGCGACGAACGGTTCGATGTCGCCGGTCGCGCCGCGGAACCAGCCAGTCGCGACGAGATCTCGGCGATGGTGCGGGCAATGCTCGAGGATCGCTTTCAACTGCGCGCCCATCGCGAGACGCGCGAGCTGCCCACCTGTGCGCTCGTGCCGGCGTCGGCGGATCGCCGCCCCGGCTTGGCCCTGCGCACGTCGTCGATCGACTGCTCCGCCCCCGAGGATCGTTCGAAGTGCAACACGCGCATCACGCCGAGGTCGCTCACCGCCACGGGCATGACGATGACGCGGCTGGCGGCGACGCTCACCGGCATCGTCGGCCGCGTCATCACGGACGAGACGGGTTTGCCCGGCGCGTACGACCTGGAGCTCACGTTTGCGCCGGAGGGGCCTCTGCCTCCGGGGGCGCCACCAGCCGCGGCCGACAGCGACGCGCCGTCGCTCTTCACCGCCCTGCGCGAGCAGCTCGGGCTCAGACTCGACGGGAGGCGCGGGCCGGTGGAGGTGCTCGTCGTCGACCGCATCGAGCGGCCGACCCCCGACTGACCTCCGGCATTGCGATATCGTTGGCCCATGAAACACATGGGGCTGCTGATCATCCTGCTGACCTTCGCGCGCGCGGCCGCCGGTCAGAGCGCGGACGATTATCGTGGCGGCTGGCGGACCGACAGCGGCGAGGCTCACACCTACCAGTTCTCGATCCGCGGCACGACCGTCCGGGGCATCTACTGCACCTACTGCGCGGACGCGACCACCCTGGCGTTCGTCGATGGCACGTTCGGGCCCGACGGACTCCGGTTCGAGGTCACGCACGTCAACGCGGACGGCAGCACGAAGTACAAGGACAAGGCCCTCGCGACGTTCAGCCAGGGGCGCCTGACGGTGACCGGCACGAGCGGCGCGGGCGGTCGCGGCTTCGAGCGCGTGCTCATCAAGGATCCGCGCGGACCGGATCCGATCCCGGCCAAGGTGTCGGTGCTGCCGCGGGATCGTCCGCCGGTGCCGGGCAACATCCAGCGCCGCAATCCGGACGGCGCGGATGGCCTACCCTACATCCAGCCCGGTCCCTGGAAATCAAAGCTGACCGAGAAGGACGTGGTGGGCGTGTGGCTGGGATTCGGCGTGGGCGCGCCAAAACAGTTCTTCATCATCAAGAAGGTCGGCGACCGGCTGCGCGGAATGGTGTGCGGCACGTGCGACAACCCGTACACGATGGCCGCGCTCGACGACTTCCGGATCGACGGCGACACGCTGCGGTTCAACATCCTCCACGAGGACTGGGGCGACGGCGAGATTCCGACGTTCGACAAGCACGTGACGGCACGCATCGGCTGGAACGAGATGCGCTGCACGACGGCCGCCGATCACATGCCTGCCCCTCCACCGCCGCGTCCGGGCGTTGTGCCGGGGTTCTCGCTGCAGGGGCCGGTTCCGATCGAAGCGACCGCGGGCAACGTGTGGCCCGAATGGCCGCCGAAGGGAACGTCGTCGCCGCGCTAGCCGCCGTGGCGCGCGAACACCGTCGTCTTACCCTGCTTGTCGAACGCGAGCACGGAGTACGGCTGGACGCGCGACCCCACTTCCATCCCCGGTGAGCCGATCGGCATACCAGGAACCGCCAGACCGACGACGCCGGCCGGCCGTTCCTTCAGCAGACGGCGGACATCTGCTGCCGGCACGTGGCCTTCGATGACGTATCCAGCCACCATCCCCGTGTGGCACGACCGCGCCTGAGCCGGCACGCCGTTCTTGGTCTTCACCTCGTCGATGTTCGTTACGTTGGTCGTCTTGGTGGCGAACCCGTGCTGCTCGAGATGCTCGACCCACTTCGCGCAACAGCCGCAACTAGCGTCCTTGTACACGCTGACAGTCTCAGCCCGCCGTTGACCGCCGAGCGCGAGGCCGCTCGCCACGACCATCGCCGCCACGACAGGCACCGCGATCGTTGCTCTCATCAATTCATCCTATACGATACCAACGCATGCCACGTCGACGGTTTCGCGTGCTCGCGGCGGTTGCGCCACCCGCGACCGCCGGTTCCGTGCCTTCGAGTCGAGGACCGGCAAGGAACTGTGGTCCACCCGTCTCGACTACAACGTCACCGCGATTCCAATTACTTATATGGGGTGCAACGGCAAGCAGTACGTGGCCGTCACCGCCGCCTCGCAGGGATCGGGGAACAACGAGTCGCTGCACGTGTCGCGCTGCCGTAGGAGAGCGAGATGATTCGACTGGTCCTGGCGCTGATCGTCCTGGTGGCCCTTGCGGGCACGACGTCGAGGGGCCAGTCCGCGCTGCAGCAACGCGTCGATCGGCTCGAGGCGCTGACGCAGCGCGTCGAGGCGCTCTCGGCGATCAAGCGGCTCCAGCACGCCTACGGCCACTACTCGGAGCTGGGGCTGTGGCACGACTTCGCGGACCTCTTCGCCGATACCGGCATCGGCTACTACACGCAGGGCGCGCTCGATCGCGAAGGGATTCGCGCGCTCTTCCTGAAGGAAGTCGGACAGGGACGCCTTGGTCTCGCCGACGGACGCATCTACCCGCACATCTCGATGCAGCCGGTCGTGACGCTCTCGGCGGACGGCCAGTCCGGCAAGGGCCGCTGGCACATCATGGCGATGCTGGGCGGCCACGGACGGTCGGCCTCCTGGGCTGGTGGCGTCTACGAGAACCAGTACGTGCGCGAGAACGGCGTCTGGAAGATGAAGGAGGTCCGCTACCTTCCTCAGTACTCGGGACGCTATGAGGACCCGGGGTGGACCGCCACGCGCGAGCCCACCCCGTTCCACTTCGACGCGGCGCGTGTGGGGAAACCGGTGCTCGACGTCCCCGTGCCCGCGCCATCCGCCACGCCGCCCACCGTCGCCGCGTTGGGCACGCGGCTGGCTGACCTCGCCGCACGTGCGCAACGGCTCGGCGACGAGATCGAGGTCACGAACCTCCAGCACCAATACGGCTACTACCTCGATCGGAAGATGTGGGACGACGTGGCGGATCTGTTCGCCGCCGACGGCACGATGGAAATGGGCCTCCAGGGCGTCTACGCGGGGCGGACGAGCATCCGCCGCGGGCTGAACGCGCTTGGCCGGGCAGGACTCGCCGAGGGCGAGATCAACGATCACATCCATCTGCAGACCATCGTGACGGTGATGCCCGACGGCCGCACGGCCCGTGCGCGCGGCACCGACATCGGTATGACGGGCCCGTCTTTGCTTGACGGCTCCGGCGCGGCACGCACGACCAGGCGTGCGCTGTGGACGCAGTCGATCTACGAGAACGAGTTCGTGAAGCAGGACGGCGTGTGGAAGTTCAAGGCGATGCACGTCTACCCGCGCTTCATCGTGGATGCCGAGAAGGGCTGGGCCAAGGACGCGCAACCGGCGCCAGGGCCGAGCCGCGAGTTTCCGCCGGACCGCCCGTCGACCGAGACGTACGAGATCTATCCGCGCTTTCACATCGCGCCGATCCACTTCGACCATCCGGTGACGGGCCGGCCGCCGCAGTATCCGGAAGGCACGAACGCCCCGCCGCGGCCCCGCCCGCAGGTCCCCGCGGCCCCGGCTGCGGTGAGGAGCGCCGCCGCGCTCGAGGCACTCCTCGCAGCGACCGAACGCTCGATCGAGCGCAGCAAGGCGTACCACGCTGCCGAGAACCTGGCGACCGCCTACGGCTACTACATCGACGAGTTCGCCTGGGACGAGACGGCGGACATCTTCTCCCGCGACGGCTGGAAGGAGCTCTCCTTCGTCGGCACCTACGTGGGCCGGGAGCGGATCCGGCAGTCGCTGAAGCGGCGCTACCCGAATCCCAAGTCGCCGAACTTCCTCACCCTCCATCAGATCGTGCAGCCGGTGATCCACGTCGCGCCGGACGGACGCGGCGCCAAGATTCGCGTGCGGCCGTTTCAGTTAGGTGGTCCCGCGGGCGGCGAGGGCTCGTGGATCTCGGGGATCTACGAGAACACGGCGGTGGACGAGGAGGGCACCTGGAAGCTGTCGGGCATGGACCTGGACTACGTATGGCAGGCGCCGTCACGCGGCGGTTGGGTGCGCGTCACGGCGCCGCCCACCGCGCCGGAAGTGCCGATGGCCAAGGAATTCCCACCCGACCGGCCGCTTCGGGGCTCGATTGCGGCGCCCTTCCCCAAGGTGCACGCCATGCCCTTCCACTACCGCAACCCGGTGTCCGGGCGGGTGCCGTCGGTGCTGCTGCCGTTCTGACGCCGGCCGGGCCGGCGCCGCCGATCACTGGGTGCGCAGCACGCTGGTGGGATCCGCATGGATCACGGGCCGCGCGGCCATCACGCCAGCGGCCAACGCCGCGCCGATCACGACCAGCGCGGCGCCGCCGAGCCCCAGCACGTCCGCCGGGCTGATGCCGAACAGGACGCTCGACAGAATGCGCGACACGCCGGCCGCCACGACCACGCCGATTGCGGCGCCCACGGCGACCGGGCGCATCGTCTGGCGAAGGATCATTGCGAGCACGCCGCGCGCCGTCGCACCCAGGGCCAGGCGAATGCCGATCTCCCGATAGCGCCCGGTGACGGCATACGCCACGACGCCGTAGACGCCCACCACGGCCAGCACCAGCGCCAGCACGCCCAGGCTTCCGAACAGGCTCGTCACTGTCGCGGAGATGCCACGCGACCACCCAAGGGTCGCCTCCAAGGGAAGCACCGTGACGAGCAGCGTCGGATCCGCCGTCCGCGCGGCGCCGCGGATCCCCGATGCCAATGCGGCGAAGCCGCCTCGGCTCTTCACCATCAGCGCCGCCCCTTCCCCGGGCACGTAGACGGAATACGGATCGATACGTCCAACGGCGGTCAACTGCGCGTCCGCGACGACGCCGACGACGCGCAGCGTGTCGGTGGGGGTGTCCGTGAGGAGCGTCCGGCCGATGGGATTGCGATCGGGCCAGAGGTTGCGGGCCGTCGTGACGCTCACGATGGCTGGACGCGGACCCGGCCTGCGCGTCGCCACTTCGGCCTCGGTGAAGGCGCGCCCGAAGACGATCGGCAGCTCGAGCAGCGAGAAGTAGTCCTTGCTGACGGCAGTCAGCTCCGCAATCCGCGTTTGACCGTCATTCGCGCCTGGACGCCGAATCGCAACCGGCGACATGTCGTCGCCCAGCGGCTTGTGGTCGGAGGACGCGACCGCTTCGACGGCCGGCAGCGCTCGCAGTGCGGCCATCAGCCGGTTTCGCCGTGCGCTGGCCTCTTCCTCGGTGTAACCGTCGAACGCCGATTCCATCGAGATGAACGCCACGTCCCGATACTCGAACCCCGGGTCGACGGTGTAGGTGGCATGGAGCCCGCGCAGCAGGAGGCCGGCCGCGATCATCAGAACCATGCACACCGCGACCTGCGTGCCGGCGAGGATGCCCCGCAGCCGCCCGCCGCGACCGGCACCGCCGGTGGGAACCTGCTTCATGACCGCATGCAGATCGGGGACCGACAGCTGCAGCGCCGGCGCGAGGCCGAACAGAATCCCGGTTGCCGCCGCCAACGCGATGGCGAACACCAGCACGCTGGCGTCGGGGCTGAGGTCGAGGGTGATCGCCGGAAACCAGGGCGGGAGCACCGCGGGCACGGCGAGCGAGACGAGCGCCTGAGACGACCAGATGGCTGCCATCGAGCCGAGCGCACCGCCCGCAAACGCGAGCAGCAGGCTTTCGGTCAACAGCTGGCGGACGATGCGGGCGCGGCTGGCGCCGAGCGACAGGCGGATGGCGATCTCCTGGCTCCGTGACGCCCCGCGTGCGAGCAGCAGGTTCGCGACGTTGGCGCAGGCGATCAACAGGATCGCACCGAACGCCGCCATGAGCACGGCGGCAGCCCTCGTCGCGGCACCGCGAATCCCGGCGGGCAGGCCGTCGCTCATCCCGGCAGGGTCGATCATGAGCGTGGTGGACCGGCCGGGCTGTTGCCGATCGATCTGCGCCGCGATCACGGCGAGCTCTGCCCGCACCTGCGAGCGGGCAATCCCCTCGCGCTGCCGGCCGAGCAGATTCAGCCATGGTTGCGTCGCGTCGTCGTAGCGGGCGTCCGCCGACGCCAGCCGCCGGCCGGCATTGAGCGGCATCAGGTAGCCGCTCCGCAGCAACGAGCCGCTGAACATCGCTTCCGACGCCACGGCGGCCACCGTGACCTGCTGCCGATTGAGTTGAATCGTGCGACCCACGATGCGCGGGTCGGCCGCAAACGCCGTCGTCCACAGATCGTGGCTGAGCACGACGACGAGATCGGCGCCCGGCTCGCAGTCGCGCGGCGCCAGCGGCCGTCCGAGCGCGGGAGGCTGCTCGAGCACGTCGAAGTAATTGCAGCTGACGAGCGCACCCAGCAGCTTGCGTGGCGTGTTGCTGCCGAGCGTCGTCTCACCCCTCGCATTGGCGAACGCCGCGATTCCCGACAGCGTGTTGGCACGATCGCGGTAGGCGAAGTACTCGGCCGTCGTGAACTGGGTCTGGTCCGCGAACTCCCGCGCGCCCTGGACCGTC
>Ga0209486_10001335_pt1 | contig 10722 bp, 7 predicted proteins | sample NCCompost_FD_187518 | JGI IMG/M metagenome (GOLD analysis project Ga0209486, IMG submission 187518) | Agricultural soil microbial communities from Utah to study Nitrogen management - NC Compost (SPAdes) (version 2) | ecosystem: Environmental > Terrestrial > Soil > Agricultural land | place: USA... | reverse complement strand
GCCCGCTTCTATGGCGAGATCGTGAGCGAGCATCCCGGCTGCGATCGACGGCCAGAGCCGGGGGCTGTGCCACTCACGGTGGAGCAAGCGCGCGGCAGCGGAGAGTTCCTCGTCCCGCTCGTCGTAGTCGCGCTCGCTCGCGTTTACTGTCACGTATCGACCCTTTGCACGAATCCGCGTCCAGCGAGTGTCCGCTTCAGCTGACGACGCGCCTCGAACAGCCGTCCCTTTGACGTCCCCTCAGGGATCTCGAGAATACCGGCGACCTCTCGATGCGTGTACCCTTCGACCTCGCAGAGCAGAAACACATCCCGATAGATTGGCGCCAACCCGTCCACTGCGCGCTGCAGTGTCAATCGCATCGGGTTGTCACCCGCCGGCGTCGGCATATCCACAGCCACGTCGGCGTCCACCATCTGGTTGTCCCGCCGCGCCACCCGGCTTCGGCCGATGTCGTGGCAGGCGTTCAGCAGGATGCGATAGACCCACGTCCACAGCGCCGCGTCACTCCGGAACGAATGCCGGTTTTTGTACGCGCGGAGGAACGTCTCCTGCACGGCGTCCTCGGCGTCCGAGCGATTCCCCAGCGCGTTCAGCGCGAGGCTCTTCATCCGGGCCCCGTGCGACTCGTAAAGTGCCTCGAACGCGGCCAGGTCGATCGGCACGCGGCGCGTCTCGGTTCGTGCGCCGGGTATTCGACGGGAGGTCAGGGCAGACCGTTCGGTGGCCGCGACGGTGGAGTAGTAAGCCTCAGGCATGGCGTTTGCCTCTGCGGGCACCTGCCCGGTCGCTGCCCGTCCAGGACAGCGGATCAGGCAGCCGTGACTGTTCGAAGTGAGACAGGCGGCATCCCACGCCCGGACACGCGGGACCGCGTAATGCAGTGTGAGAAGGGTTCGAAATGACCATCATCCAAGACATCCGTAGCGCGGCGCGGACCCTGCGGCGGAGCCCTGCGTTTGCTGCTCCAATCGTGTTGTCGCTGGCATTCGCTATTGGAGGAAACGTCGCAGCGTTCAGTCTGGTTAACACCCTTTTCTTGCGACCCTTGCCCGTCGCCCAACCGCATACGCTGTACCAGGCGACCTACAGTGGGGCCGGCGGCATCACCAGCGGGGCGAATTACGCGTGGTACGAGCGGGTGCGCGATCGCACCCGAACGATCGACGGAGCGCTTCTGACATTTCAGCGCGCGGCGATGAAGGTCGCTGTCGACGGGCAGGTCGAAGCGCTCAGCGGTCAGATGGTGAGTGGCAACTTCTTCTCGCTCCTGCAGGTGCCGCCCCAGGTCGGACGGCTCATCAGCGTGGATGATCAGCCGGACGTCGCACCTGCGCACGTCGCGGTGATCAGCGATGGCTACTGGGCCAGGCGATTCGGCCGCGATCCCTCGGCGATCGGCCGGCGGATCACGGTGGACAACGTGCCGCATGTCATCGTCGGCGTGACGCCCGCGTCGTTCTCTGGACTCGACGTCGCACGCCGTGTCGATGTCACGGTGCCCATCGATGGTGCGCAGTTCAGACAGGGCTGGCTCTCGATGTCGATGCTGGTGCGTCTTCGTCGTGGTGTCGCTTCGTCCGCTGCAGCCGCTGAATTGACGACGCTGATGCAAGCGTTTGCGCGAGAGGTGCCGGCGCGTGCGCGGCTGGCGGACCTCCGAGTGGAGATGACGCCCGCCGCGAACGGCATCGGCGATGTGCGTCGTCAGTACCGGACACCGGTGACGATCGTCATGGTGCTCGTCGGCACGCTGCTCCTGCTGGCGTGCACGAATTGGGCAACGCTGTCGCTGGCGCGCGCTTCGGCGCGCCGCCGCGAGATGACGATCCGCATGGCGCTGGGCTCATCGCGCGGTCGGCTCGCACGGCAGGTCGTGCTCGAGTGCCTCTTGATGACGGCCGTTGGCAGCGCGATCGCGTTCGTGGCCGCGTCGTGGGCAGTCACCTATCTTCCCGGCACGGTGCTTCCGCCGGACCTGCGCATCGTGCCAGACGTCCGGGTGCTGCTCTTTACGCTCGTCATCTCGCTGCTGAGCGGAGCGTTGTTCGCCATCGCTCCGACATGGATGACGAAATGGGCACACACGTGGGACCTGCGGGCGTCGTCTGTGACACAGGACCGTCGACGCACGACCATCAGCCGCAGTCTCGTTGTCGTGCAGGTGGCGCTCACGCTGTCGATTGTCGTAGCCGCCGGGCTCTTCACCATGACGCTCCGCAACCTGCGCGGGCAACAGATGGGATTTTCCAGTGAAGGCGTGGTGACGTTCACCCTCGATGCCGACGGCAGCGGCATCGAAGGCGACGCGCTTGCTGACGCGCATCGGCAGGTCATCGATCGCCTGCGCCGGCTTCCCGGCGTCCGCGGCGCGACGATCGCGACGGTCACGCCGGTCAGCGGCAACGAGGACGGCAAGGGCATCTCGATTCCCGGGTTCGTGCCTCAGTCGCCGGACGACACCGTGGCGCAGGTGAACACCGTTGGTCCGGATTACCTCACGACGTTCGGCATCCGTTTGATTCGCGGGCGCGGCATTGCGGCTGGCGACGTGAAGGGGGCGCCGCAGGTCGCCCTCGTGAGTGACGCCGCGGCGCGGTATTACTTTCCAGGCGCCGACCCGATCGGCCGTCGTCTCGAGATTCGCGGTGGCGAGACGCTGCGTCCCGAGATCGTGGGCGTCGTTTCTGATGTGATGTACGACGATTTGCGATCTGCCGCAGAGCGGATGTTTTATGTGCCGCTGTTTCAGAAGACGCCGGAGGGGTCGTACGTCTTTGCCGTGCGCAGCGACAACCCCGACGCGTTGCTGCGCCGCATTCCGTCCGAAGTGAATGCGGTGGTGCCCAACATCCCGGTGCTCGAGCTGCAGACGCTCGGCGGCCAGATCGACGTTCGCCTGGTGAACGAACGGGCACTCGCGGCGATGTCGATCGTGTTCGGCGTGTTGGCGCTGATCGTGGCTAGCGTCGGTATCTACGGCATCGTTGCCTACGGGGTAACCCGACGGACGGCGGAGCTCGGCCTCCGCATTGCGCTCGGTGCGCGCCGGCGGCAGATCATGTGGCTCGTTGTTCGCGGCACGCTGGTGGTCGTTGCGACCGGTGCCGCGATTGGGCTGACCGTGGCCAGCCTGGCGAGCGGCCTGATCAGGACGATGTTGTTCCAGCTCGACGCGACCGATGTGCGCATCTACAGCGCGGCGATGGTGTGTCTCGTGCTGGTCGGTATCGCATCGTGCGTTCCACCTGTGCTCAGAGCCCTGCGTATTCAGCCAGAAACTGCGCTGCGTTACGAATAGCAGTCTTCACAGACTGCTACCAGTAGCAGTCATCACAGACTGCGCGTGCCCTTAACACGGAGCAACGGAGCAACGGAGGACGCGCGGCCCGCCGCAGCCCTCCGTTCGTGCTCCGTTTCTCCGTTGCTCCGTGTGAAAGACACCTGAAGTTAGTGGAGGTCGCCTCAGTCTTGGATGTCGTTTCGAATTAAAGACCGGTGATCGAGCGGCAAGCGCCTGATAGGCACCAAAGACGTAATCAGGAGAACCGCAATTGACAGCCCCAGCCGAATTGCCGGATGCTTGCCGGCTACGATCCTTCGACACGCGTTCATCGCTGGAGCGGACCGTTTATGACCTCAGAGACGACCGGAAAGATGGAGACCGATCTGCGAGCGCTTTACGAAGATTACACGAGCGGGGCGATCGATCGGCGTGCGTTCATGCGCCGCGCCGTCGCGCTGGGCGCCGCCGGTGCCGCGGCGGCGGCGCTGGGGCCGCTGGCCTCGCCGGCTGGAGCCGCTGCGCTGGCGCAGCAGAAGGCCAACGCCTCAGCGAGGATTCCGCTCGAGGTCGACGAATGGAGCTACATGTGGGTGAACCTGAAACGCGCCGACACGGCGCGCGGCGCGTTCGTCGGCGGCCAGCAGATGTACGTCGAATACATGATTCCCTCCGTCGTCCGCCATCCGTTCCCGATTGTGCTGGTGCACGGCGGCGGTGGTCAGGGCACCGACTGGATGGGCACGCCTGATGGGCGGCCCGGATGGTTCCAGTATCTCGTCCAGGAAGGCTTCAAGGTCTATGTCGTCGATCGGCCGGGACATGGACGATCGCCACTGCATCCCGATCTGCACGGTGGCTTCGCCGCGCAAGCGGCGGTACTCGAGAACATCGCTGGGCGGTTCACGCCGCCGAGCGCGAACCCGGCGCAGACGCCGAACGAGTATCAGAAGAATCACAACCAGTGGCCTGGTGTGGGCAACGTCGGGTCGCCCGATCTCGATCAACTCGTCGCAGGACAGGGTGGCAGCTACGTGCAGCAGGCGGCGGCTGGTGCAGGCCGAGGGCGGCAGGGAGGTGCGCCGGCGGGAGGCCCTCCAGCCGGAGGTCGTAGCGCGACGCCGCCAGTCGCCGCGAACATCGTCCAACCCGCGCCACCGCTCAACGTACAGCACGCGACGTGGCGTCAGGCCGGTGCCGATCTGCTCGACAGAATCGGGCCGGCGATCATCATGACCCACTCGGCCGGCGGTCCCTTCGGGCTGCTCGTCGCCGAAGCGCGACCGAGTCTGGTGAAGGCTACGGTGATCATCGAAGGCGCCGGATCGGGATTCGCGGGTGGCAACCGCTGGGGTATGTCGACCATTCCGGTCACCTACGATCCGCCGGTGAGCGACCCGGCAGAGATCAAGACGCACTGGGTCGCGAACCCCGAGCCTGGCGTGGCCGGCTATTTCCTGCAGACCGAGCCAACCCGGCGGTTGCCGAATCTGCGAACCACGCGAGTCGTCTTCGTCACCGCCGACTCGTCGTTCGCGTCACCCGGCAATCCCGGAGGTGCGGCGTTTCTGAAGCAGGCTGGCGTGCAGGCCGAGGAGCTAAGGTTGGGCACGCTCGGCATCAAGGGCAACGGCCACATGATGATGGTCGAGAAGAACAGCCGGCAGGTGCTGCAGCCGATTCTCGACTGGATCACGAAGAACGTGACCGGCAGCAACACCCAGTCGCCGGCGCCGCGCCGCGGATCGGGTGACTCGCTCTCGCTCAAGCTGGCCGACACGGGCATCTTCTGGGTGGGTACGGGCAACAAGAAGAAGATGCCCTACGGCACGATTCACGTCGGGCAGATGTTCGTGCAGTACTTCGAGCCGGCGGAGCGGCGGTATCCGCTGCCGGTGATCCTCGTGCACGGCGGCGGCGGACAGATGGTGCACTACATGGGGCTCGGCGGGATGTCGGGCTGGGCGCACCACTTCGTTCAGGCTGGCTATAAGGTCTACCTCGTTGATCGCCCGGGCCACGGCCGCTCGCCGTATCACCCGGATGCGCTCGGCGAGATTGGTCCGCTCGTCACCTACGATCTGCTCACGCGCGACACGGTCACGTCGGCGCGGACCCCGAACAAGCAGTGGCCAGGCACGAGCGGCGACGTCGGTGATCCGTTGGTCGATCAGCTGGTCGCGGCGGCCAACTCGGCGCCTCGCGATGCGCAGCTCGCACAGTCGCTGTGGAAGATGAGCGGTGGCGAGCTCGTCGAGCGCGTCGGACCCTGCATTCTGATGACGCACTCGGCCGGCGGTCCCTTCGGATGGCTGGTCGCGAACGATAAGCCGAATCTGGTCAAGGCCGTCGTGTCATTCGAAGGCGCGACTGCGCCGCTCGTCGGTCCTGGCGGTGCCGCTGGGACGCCGCTGCCGAATCTCAAGGGCATGCCGATCATGTATCTGCTCGCCGAGCGTGGCGGCCGGCCCGGCAAGCCGATCCTCGATGCGCTGATGCAATCCGGCGCGCGCGCCGAGCTGATCGATCTCAAGGAGCGCGGCATTAACGGCAACAGCCACTTCGCGATGTTCGAGAACAACCGGCGTCAGGTGTTCGACGTCATCAAAGGCTGGATCGAGCAGCGTGTGCCGGCGGGCACATCGTCGACGGCGCGGCTCTGAGTCGGAACTGAGACGTTGATCGCGCGTTCATCGCTCGCGATCTCGCTGGCTATCGCGGGTCTCCTCGCCGGGGCCTGTGCGTCGTCACGAACCGACTCGGCCGACGCCAGGCTCGATCCACTGTTCGCAGCATGGAATCGGGCCGACTCGCCGGGCTGCGGTGTCGGGGTCAGCCGCAACGGCGCCGTGATCTTCGAACACGGCTACGGAATGGCGAGCCTCGAGCGTCGTGTTCCCATCACGCCCTCGACAGTGTTCCACCTAGCGTCGATCACGAAAGCCTTCACGGCGATGAGTGTTCTGCTCGCGGCAGAGCGCGGCGTGCTGTCGCTGGACGATGATGTCTCGAAGTACGTCCCAGAGTGGTCGATTCGTGAGCCGCACGTCACGGTGCGACACCTGCTGACGCATACCAGCGGGCTTCGTGACGCCTATGTGCTCCAGGGGTGGGCGCCGGAGAACGGCAATTCGAACGACGCGTTCCTGAAGATCCTGTCGCGCCAACGCGGGCTGAACTTCGTGCCCGGCGCTGAATACCACTACAACAACGGCGGTTACCTCCTGCTCGGGAACGTCCTGCAGCGGGCGAGCGGTCAGACACTCGGTGCGTTCGCCGATGCGAACATCTTCACGCCACTGGGGATGACGGGCGCATATTTCAATGGCGATCCCGTACGGACTGCGCCCGATCACGCGTCGGGCTATTCGCCTGAAGCGAAAGGCTGGCGTCTTCTGCCGGAGAGCTCCGGATACGCCGGGAACGCCGGCATGATGTCGAGCGTGCGTGATCTCCTGCTCTGGGTGAAGAACTTCACAGACGCTCGTGTGGGTACGCCAGCGCTGTTCTCGACCATCCAGAAGGCGACCGTCCTGACCAGCGGCCAGCCAACCCAGAGCGGGATGGGATTCGGCATTGGCACCTATCGCGGTGCGCGTACGTTCCGCACATCGGGAGGCGATCGCGGAATCGCTACCGAACTCGTCCTCTTCCCCGATCAGAAGGCAGCCGTCGCCGTCCTGTGCAACATGGACTCGGTCGTCATGGGTGGGTTGGCCACCGTCAACCCCGACGAGTTGACGAACGGCGTCGCCGATGTTTTTCTCGAGGACGTTTTCGAACCACGCGCGGCACAGAGCGCGAGCGCCGCGCCGGGCGCCAGCGCGTCGGCGCCACCGCCGGTGCAATTATCCGTGGACGAACTGACCAGCAAGGCCGGGCTCTACCGCCTCGGTCCCGACGAGAACCACATCGTGTCGATATCGATGCGCGATGGGCGGTTCGGTGTGTGGGACTACTACGGCGACAACTATCACATGCTGCTGACTCCTATCAGCGCCAACCGATTCCAACTTTCGGGCGCGATGCTCGAATTCTCGCCCGCCGGAGCCGGGCGGCCTCGTGCCTGGCACATCGTGGACGGCGAAGGACAGCGGCTGCTGGAGCTTCCGTTGGTGTCGTTCGATGTGTCGAGGGCCGAGCTCGGCTCGTTCGCCGGCGCGTACAGAAGCGACGAACTGGACGTGACTTACACCGTCGCGTTGCGTGAATCGCAGCTCCTGCTGCAATCATCAACGCTGCATCCCGTCTCCACGGACGCGTTCGTCGGCGACTACTTGGGCACGGTCCGTTTCTTCCGCAATGCGCGAGGCCCGATCGCGGGCTTCACGCTCAACCGGCAGGCTGCGCGCGGCGTGCGATTTGAGCGTCTGAACACGGCCCCTGACAAACGTGAAACTTCTCGCGGCTCATGGAAAAAGTCGTCGTACAACGCTCGCGGATTCACGGGCGAGGTGTTTTTGCGGCACGACGGATTGAACCCGGCGAAATCATCAAAGATGGATTTTCGTGTCGGTCATGGGCGCGCAATACATCCTTCTTCAACACCTCAAGAATGATTTCCACCACACGCTGTTAGCCGCTGCGTGTTATCCGCAGGAAGTTCATCTCGGGCTCTGGTGCGGTGAAGCCGCATTTCTCGTAGAAGGGGATCATCTCCGGCTTGCAGTACAGCTCGACGTGATGGACACCGGCCAGCATCTGATGAGTGAGTACGTAATCGATCAGCCGCTGCCCGAGCCCCGCGCGGCGGTGCGCGTGAGCAACGATGACGTCGAAGACCACCGCCTTGAACACCCGGTCGGTGAGCACTCTGGCGAAGCCGACCAGCTGTCCGCCAGGATCGGTGCAGGCGCCGACCACCAGATCGGTGTGCTGCAGCATCCGCGCGACATCCTCCTCACGCCGCTGATTCGTCCACCACTCGTGGCGATACAGCTCCATCAGATCGCCGCGTAGCCGGACATCGATCTGCTCGACGAAGCGATAGCTGGTCATAATCAATTCCCAACCTCCAACGCCCAACTACCAACCACTCCCAACTTCCAACGCCCAATTCCCAACAATCTTCAATTGAACGTTCAATTGCCTGTTATTGGCAGTAGGAAGTTGGGACTTGGGAGTGGTTGGTAGCTGGGCATTGGAAGTTGGGAATTGACTGTCCCACGCTATTAGTATCACTATGTAATAGTAATGCTGCTGGGCGAATTCGAGTATCTGATGCTGACCGCAGCCGCGCGCCTGGGCAACGAAGCCTACGGCGCGGCGATCCGGCAGGAAATCGAGGATGCCACCGGCACCGCCTGTTCGATCGGAGCGCTTTATACGACGCTCGATCGCCTCGAAGACAAGGGCCTCATCAAGACCTGGATGGGCGATCCGACGCCGGAGCGTGGCGGCCGCCCGAAGCGGATGGTTCGCATCACCCCGAAGGGCATCGATGCCGCCACCTCCTTCTACAATGCCGTGCGCCGCGTGAGCCGCGGCGTGGCATGGGCGAAGTCGTGACGCGCATCGGCTGTGTCCTCGCCGACCTGACTGCGCAACTGCTCGAATCGCACGAGCGCGAGGCGGTGCGCGGCGATCTCGCGGAATGCGGCGTCGGTGGATGGCGCGCCTTTCGCGAAGTGCTCGGCCTCGTCCTGCGTCGTCAGGCCGGATTGTGGACCGAGTGGCGGCCGTGGCTGGCGCTCGTGGCTGTCGTTCTTCCGCTCGGCATACTGCTGAGTCACGCGTCGCGATCGTGGGCGGACAGCAGTGCCCTCGATGTGTCCCTCTATCTACGACTTTGGGACTGGTCGTACCTGGAGTATCCGGGGTGGCGTCGGGACTTGTTCCGGGCCGTCTGGTCGATGGGTCTCAGTGCGACCGCGCTGAGCGTCTGGTCGTGGACGTGCGGTTATATGCTGGCGTCGGTCTCACGGCGTACTGTCTGGGTCGCGGTGATTGCGTTTGCGCTCGTCGTGTTTCTCGCCACGCTTGGCTCGACCACGGTGGCTCGCATCACGCACGACAAGTTTGCCGGGCACTTCTACGGCGTCGTGCTGCCTCGATTGTTCAGAACCGCGTTTGTGATGCTGCCTTTGTTGTGGGGAATCCATAGCCGGCGCAAAGGTGTCATCAGGCCGACGACGTTGTTCCTTGGAGCGGTAGTAGTGATCACGCTCACAGTGCTGAAGTCACCTGGGCTCGAGAACTCGCTCGTGTGGGGGCGTGGACTGTGGGGCGAAGCAGGCCCAGACCGGACGTTTGGGACCAGCGACGACCCTCGTCCATTGTGGCCGGTTGCGCTCGTGATGCTCTGGCCGACCGCCTACATTCTCGCCACGGCGCTGCCGACTCGTCCGCGGCGTTTCGATGCTGCGTAAGGCGCTCCTCGTCTGCATCGTTGGCGCAGCGACCGTCATGATCCATGCGCAGCGCCCATCTCGCGACTACGTCCAGTGGCGGGGTGCCCAGCGTGACGGGTCCGCGTCGGCCTTCACCGAGCCGAAGCAATGGCCCGACGCGCTGACGCGACGCTGGAAGGTTGACGTCGGCGAGGGATACGGCACACCGCTCATCGTTGGTGACGTCGTGTATGTCTTCACTCGTGTGGACGGGCAGGAAGGCATCACAGCCCTCGATGCCTCGACCGGCCGCCAGCGATGGCGAACGAGCTATCCCGCGCCGTATACGCCATCCAAGCCTGCGGAAAAGCATGGCGCCAGCCCCAAGGCGACGCCGCTCTATCACGAGGGCCGGTTGTTCACGCTCGGCATCAGCGGCATCGTGTCGGCGTTCGATGCACGGAGCGGCAAGCGACTGTGGCAGTCGGCGGCGCCGAAGGAAGCGCCGTTCTATGGCGCCGCTGTGTCACCACTCGGCGTCCGTGATCTCGTGATCGTGAACCCGGGCGATTACGGTCCACTGACCGCGTTCGATACCCACACGGGCACTGTGAAGTGGACGGCCGGCTCCGGCGGCTTCTTCGCGTCGCCGATCCTGGTGAGTCTTGAAGGAATGACGCAGGTCGTATCGGTGACACTGGACTTCGTGATCGGCGTCGCACTCGACGGCCGCGTCCTGTGGCGCTTTCCGTCGGACGCCAAGAACGGTTCGACCACGCCAGTCCTCAACAACGACACCCTCATCGTCAACTCGCCCGACCGGGTGATCGCTTTCAGACCACGGTTGAGAGATGGTGTGTGGAGCGTGGAGACGCTGTGGGAAACGAAGGACGTCAGCACGTACTTGAGCACGCCCGTCGTCGTTGACACCGTGCTCTACGGACTCTCCACCAAACAGCGTGGACAGTTCTACGCGATCGACGCAAAGACGGGTCAGGTGTTGTGGCTCGGATCGCCGCGCGAAGCGGACAACACCGCGCTGGCCAAGGCCGGACAGCTCCTGTTTCTGTTGAATGACGATGCCGAGCTGATCGTCGCGAAAGCGAATCG
>Ga0209486_10001334_pt1 | contig 10724 bp, 10 predicted proteins | sample NCCompost_FD_187518 | JGI IMG/M metagenome (GOLD analysis project Ga0209486, IMG submission 187518) | Agricultural soil microbial communities from Utah to study Nitrogen management - NC Compost (SPAdes) (version 2) | ecosystem: Environmental > Terrestrial > Soil > Agricultural land | place... | reverse complement strand
TCGGAGCGCTGCACCACCCAGGTCGCGATCGCGGAAGTGATCTCGGGCACGTCCCCCAACGCGGCCTCGAGCGCGATCGGAACGTTCGGGTGCGAGGCACGGATCGCGTCGAGGATGCGCGGCAGGTCGCCCTTCAGGTGCCCGCCCTGCGCCATGAAGAGCGGGAAGACCATGATCGACGAGGCGCCTTCCTGCACGAGCTCGCCGATCGCCTCCGCGAGCGTCGGCTGCATCGCCTCGAGGTAGGCCAGCGCGATCGGGTTCTCCGGGCGTTGCCGCCGCACCGCGTCGCGAATCGCCTCGAACGGCCGCGCCCATTCCGGGTCGCGCGCGCCGTGGGCGAAGAGGACGATGCCGCGCATTCAGGACATTCGGGCCGGAGGCGTCAGTGCTTGCCGGTCGAGCCGAAACCGCCCGCCCCGCGCGCGCTCTCCTCGAACGACTCGACGATGTTGAGCTCGACCTGCACCACGGGCACAACCACCAGCTGCGCGATGCGCTCCAGCGGCTTCACTTCGAATGCGGTGCGCCCGCGGTTCCAGCACGACACCATCAGCTGCCCCTGGTAGTCGGAGTCGATCAGCCCCACGAGGTTGCCGAGCACGATGCCATGCTTGTGCCCCAGGCCCGAGCGCGGAATGATCACCGCCGCGAGCCCGGGGTCGGCTACGTGGATCGCGAGGCCGGTGGGGATCAGCGAGCTGTCGCCGGGCTCGAGCATGATCGGGGCGTCGATGCAGGCGCGCAGGTCCATGCCGGCGGACCCGTTCGTGGCATACGCGGGAAGCTGCGCACGGATCCTCTCGTCGAGGATCCTGATGTCGAGCTTTTTCAGTACGCTTGCTTTATCGGCGTGACGGTCGCGCCCCTGGGGCGCGACGATTCCGCGAGCGCGATCGCGTGCGCGACGATGCCGTGCGCGATCTTGGACTTGGGGGCGCGCGCGAGCGGGTGGGCGCCGGCGTCGTCGTAGATCGTGACCTCGTTCTCTTCCTTGCCGATGGTGTGCTGCACGAGGTTGGCCACGATCATCGGGATCTTCTTGCGCGCGCGCTTGGCCTGCGCGTAGTCGGCGAGGTTTTCGCTCTCGGCGGCGAAGCCCACGCAGAAGGGCGCATCGGGGAGGGCGGCCACGTGGGCGAGGATGTCCTCCGTCGGCTTCAGCTTGATCTCCATCGGCTCGGCGGTCTTCTTGAGCTTGCGGCTGGAGCGCGTGACCGGGGTGTAGTCGGCCACCGCCGCCACGCTGAAGAAGAAGTCCGCGTCGGCCACGTGCGACTTCACCGCGTTGGCCATCTCGGCGGCGCTGGTCACGTAGACGAAGTGCGCGTTGGCGGGCTGCGGCAGCGCCGTCGGCCCGCTGATGAGCGTCACCTCGGCCCCGAGCGTCGCGGCCACGTCGGCGATGGCGTAGCCCATCTTCCCGGAGGAGAGGTTGGTGATGCCGCGCACCGTGTCGATCGCCTCGAAGGTGGGCCCGGCGGTGACGATCACCTTGCGCCCGGAGAGCTGCTTGGGCGCGAGGAAGGCGAGGATGCCCTGCAGCAGCTCCTCGGGTTCGCTCATCCGCCCCATGCCGACCTCGCCGCACGCCTGGTCCCCGGCCGAGGGGCCCAGGATCACGACCCCGTCGGCGCGCAGCTGCAAGACGTTGCGCTGCGTGGCGGGGTGCTCCCACATCTCGACGTTCATCGCGGGCGCCACCAGCAGCGGGCAGTTGCGCGCCACACATACGGTGGAGAGGAGGTCGTCGGCGAGCCCGTGCGCGAGCTTGGCGAGGAAGTCGGCGCTGGCGGGGGCGATCACGATCGCATCGACGCCGCGTGAGAGCTCGATATGGCCCATGTTGTTGTCGACGCTCGCGTCCCACAGGTCGGTGGCGACGGGCTTGCCGGTGAGCGCCTGGAAGGTCACGGGCGTCACGAATCGCGTGGCCGCCTCGGTCATCGCAACGCGGACTTCCACGTTATTCCTCTGTAGCAGCCTCGCAAGCTCGGCCACTTTGTAGGCGGCGACGCCGCCCGTGACGCCGAGCAGCAGACGGGCATTCAAGGTCTTGTCCATGAAGACATTTTACAGGTAGTGACTCAGTTTGGAGTCCACATGCTATTGAACTGCACACGGATGCGAACCGAGGTTCTCGTCTGCACGCATGCCGCAGCCGGCTACGTTGCGCAGACCCGGGCCCACTCCGGCCCGGTTCAGGATATTGCGAGCGGCGCTGAGGTCCCGGTCGATCGACAGGCCGCAGCTAGGGCAGTCGTGTTGTCGAACGGCCAGACCTTTGGGAACCTTGGTTCCGCACCTGGAGCAATCCTGAGTGGTGTCTCGACAATCCACCTCGATCAAGCGCACACCAGCCTTTTCAGCTTTGTAGCGCAGCAGCGAGATGAACTTCCCCCACGAGGCGTCGTGGACGTCCTTGGCCAAGGCGCTTCGCGCCAGACCCTTTACGTTGAGCTTCTCCACCGCGACTGCGTCATAGTCACGGACCAGCCGGGCGCTCGCCTGATGGAGGTGCTCTCGGCGCCGGCGCGCCGTCTGGGCATGACAGCGCGCCGCGCGTGCGCGGGCCCTGCGCCTTCCCCGGGAGCCGCGCTTCTTGCGCGAGAGCGCCCGCTGCGCGATCCGAACTCGCCGCTCAGCTTTTCGAGCCGCTCTGAGGCTCGGAATGAAGCCTCCATCCGACAGAGCTGCGAAGGTCGAGATACCCAGGTCCACACCGACCGCTGTTTCAATTCTTCGAGGATCCGAGTAGGGAATCTGGATCACGAAGCCCACAAACCAGCCCTTGCAATCACGCTTGAATGTGCAGCCCTTGATGAGGTGCCCGCAAGCTCGCGATGCCAATGAACCCTAAGGGCCCCCGGCATTCCCTTGAATCGCAGTCGTCCGTCTTTCAGTGTGATGCCCGCGAACTCGCAAAATCCAAAGCTATCGAACCACCCTTTGCCCCGGAACCTTGGAAAGCCAGGTTTGCCGCCCTCGCGTACTCGGCGAAAGAAGCCACGATAGGCATCGTGCAGGCGCTTGAGCGTGGCACGTTGAATGTTCACCGGCGTTTGGGCGGCTTCGGGATCGTCATTTCGCCATTCGGTCAGGCTCTTTGCCTGATCGAAATAGGTTAGCGACTTGCCTACCTTTTGGTAGGCGCCAATGCGTTCTTCCAAGGCCGCGTTGTAGAGCTGCCGCTGCGACTCGAGTAGTCGCTCGAGAGCGCGATGCTGAGCTTTCGAGGGCAATAGTCTGTAGCGAAAGGTCAGGACCATACGGGCGAGATTACGTCGCCATGAGCTCACCAGGTGAGCCCGCCGCGCAGTTTTGGAACCAGCCGGTCGGCGCGGGTCGCCCACGTTAATGCTGAAACCCAGCAATGCATGAACTGGATCACATTAGGAGGATTGCATGTCGATGGCCCGATGGCCGGCCGGCGAGCGGCCGCGCGAACGATTGCTGGCGCAGGGACCGGCGGCGCTTTCGGACGCGGAGCTCATCGCGCTCTTCCTCGGAACGGGCGTGCGAGGCAAGAGCGCGCTGGACGTGGCCCGCGAGCTGCTTGCCCGCTTCGGCCGCGTTTCGCGCGTGCTTTCCGCCGCGCAGGGCGAGCTCGACCAGGTGCCCGGGGTGGGAGCGGCCAAGTACGCGCAGATCGCCGCGGTAACCGAGCTCGCGCGTCGCGCGCTCGCCGAGGAGATGCGCGCGCGCGACAGCCTCACCTCACCCGCCGCGGTGCGCGGGTATCTGCGCCTCAACATGCAGGAGCTCGGCCATGAGTGCTTCTACTGCGTCTTCCTCGATGCGCAGAACCGCGTGATCGCGGCCGAGCAGCTCTTCCGCGGCACCCTCACGCAGACGAGTGTCTATCCGCGCGAGGTGGTCAAGCAGGCGCTCGCGCATAACGCGGCGGCGGTGATCCTGGCGCACAACCATCCGTCGGGGGTCGCGGAGCCGAGTGTGCAGGACCAGGCGCTCACGCGCACCCTCGCCGAGGCGCTCGCGCTCGTGGACGTGAAGGTGCTGGACCACTTCATCGTGGCGCCGGGGGCATGCCTGTCGTTCGCCGAGCGGGGACTGATCTAGTGATGCGGCACGAGTCGCAGGCTGAAGAGGCCAAGGCTCATTCCGATCTCGGCGTTGCCGACCACCTCGTTGTTGAAGTGGAAGTTGTCGACCAGGTAGTCGGAAGGGTTCGTCGATAGCGCCGGGTTGATGCGCCGCGCGCTATCGACCACACGCTGGAACTCCTCCCGGTCCATCCGGAAGTCGAACGAGCCGCTCGCGAAGCCCTGGAATCCGGGCGGCGTCGGCAGCGCGCTCGCACCGAGGCTGCGTCCGTAGGGCGTAGAGCCGCGGAACTCTGTGCCCACGATCACCTTGCCCGATGCCACGTCGCGCGCGAGGTAGTCGGTGCCCTCGGGCCGTCCGTATGCGAGCGCGGTGAAGTAAAGGTGTTCGCCGGAGCGCGCGTCGATGAACTCGAGCGTTGGGTGCCCATAGGCGTGGCTCTGTCCGTCGTGCACGTTGATGCGGCGCACGTAAATGGTGAACTGGATCGAGAGCTCCGCTTCCGAGGGCAGGTCGGTGGCGGCGAATGGGAAAAATCGCTCGCCGGCGGCGTCGGATCCGGGGGAGGTGCGCAGCTGGTAGAGCGGGTTGATGCTCGCGAAGCTCGACGCTTCGCGACCGCGCGTGTCGATGTGGATGCCGACCCAGTGCGCCAAGCCGTCGGCGTCCGTGACGGTATTCACGAAAGTCCCCTGCGCGAGGGACTCGACGGTGGTGCCGTAGCCCCCGCCTGGCCAGTAAACGTTCGGCGAGTTCAAGCCGGTCACGGAAAAGAAGATGCCGGGGTCCGCCACGGCGAACGGAGCACGCGAAGCCGGCACGGGCAGGTTGTTGACTGCAAGGCACGCCCCGAGCCCTTGCGCCTCGTCCTCGCATTGAGCCGATGGCAGGATCCGGCTCCCCATGGGGACTTCAACCTGGAAGGTCTTGAAGGGAACCTCGACCGCCGCCGATGAGCAGAACCTCACTCCCTCGTCGACCCAACCGCGCGAGATCATCTCGTCGCGCACGCGCTGGCTGGTCACGTAGCGGTGGTTGCTGTCGTTGAACATCCAGCGGTTGTTGTACAGGCGGTATACGGGCGCGCCGGAGGGCGAGCACTGGCCGCTTGCACCGGGAACCGCGATCAAGAAGGCAGTCTTCTCGTAGGACCAGCCGGTTCCCGGGCGTCGCAGGCCGGCCGCCTCGTCGGGATCCGCCGTGAAGAAATGCGAGTTGGGCCCGAGCCCCGGCGTTCCGTAGAAGCGTTCGACGGGCACGCACCCCGGACAATTGCCGGGCAAGTAGGCGATGAAGGTATAGCCGGTTCGACGCCACCCCGGACCGGCCCCGCCATTGTCGATGCTAGACATCTCAGGCGACCCTTGCGCGGTCATGAAGTAGTGATCGGTGATGGAGTTGTGGAACTCCACGACAGGCACTGGGTACGGCTGATTGATCAGGAATGCCGGTGCGTCGAGCGCGGCGAGGAGGGCGAAGAGGGCAAGGATATTGCGCATGAGACGGGGGAAAGCCAAGCGGAAACCAACATGGCTTTCAAAATCATTGGGTTAGGGCGTCAAGTCTAGCCCAGGGCCACGCCCTGAGCGAACGTAAGCATGGTCCGAATGGCCGCGTTTCGGCGGTTGCCCCGAGAGTGCCGCCGGCGCCGGAGCCGAAACCAAAAACCTCAATCAAATCAGCTTGAAAGGAGGTCGCGCGGCAGGCTATAATCGCTGTCTTTCGTCAACGCCGCACCGATTTTTCCGGAGAATTCCATGGCCCGCGTTTGCCAAGTCACGGGGAAGGCCCCCCGCACCGGACACCATGTGTCCCACGCCAACAACAAGACCAAGCGGCGTTACCTGCCGAACCTCCAGTACCGCAAGTTCTGGGTCGAGGGCGAGAACCGCTGGGTGAAGATGCGCCTCACCAACGCCGGCCTGCGCCTGATCGACAAGAAGGGCCTCGACGTCGTGCTCGCAGAGATGCGCGCCCGCGGCGAGAAAGTCTGAGGAGCCGGCCATGCGCGAAAAGATCAAGCTCGAGTCGTCGGCCGGAACCGGCCACTTCTACACCACGACCAAGAACAAGCGGAACCAGCCGGACAAGATGGAGATCAAGAAATATGATCCGGTTGCAAGGAAGCATGTGCTTTACAAAGAAACCAAGTTGAAATAGCGCTTTCCCGCTACGCCGTTGGAACGGACTGACGCCGCTCAACGGCGTGCAAGCAGCCTAAGAAAAAGCCCCGCCGAAAAGCGGGGCTTTTTTTGTTGCCTGCACGGCGTTGAGCGGCGCTTGCGTCCGCTCCAACTGCCGTAGCGCGATCTGCTTCTGCCTGCGGCTTACTTCTTCTTCTCTTCCTTCTTCGGCGCAGCGGGCTTCGGATCGGCCTTGGCCGGGGCTTTCGGTGCGGCGGCGGCAGTATCCTGCTTGGCGATGATCTGTTCCTTGATGCTGTCGTAGACGCCCTGCGGGACGATCTTCTTCTGCACCAGCTCGTCCTTGCCCTTGTACGGGCGGCCCTTCACGATCGCCTTGGCGCGCACGGGGCCGATCCCCTTGAGCGAGGCGAGCTGGGCTTCCGAGGCGGTGTTGATGTCCATCGGCTCGGCCGACTTGGCCACCTCGGCCTTCGCGGAGGGCGCGTCGGCGGCCTTCTTGGTGGCGTCCTTGGCGGACGTCGCCGACTTCTTGGTGGCGTCCTTCGAGGGTTCGGCCTTCTGGGCCAGGGCCGAGCCGGCGGCCAGGCCGAAGGCGGCCAGGGCGACGATGAGCGATTGCAGGATTCTCCGCATTTGGGCAGTTCCTCTAGTGGGGGTTGGGGTGACGCGGCCTCTCAACGGGCGGCCTAGTGTACCCGTTGACGCGGAAAGCAAAAGCCCCGCACTTGCGGGGCTCTGTCGTCATCCCCGCGAAGGCGGGGATCCAATCAATCGGGCCCCCGCCTTCGCGGGGGGCGACATTCAGGCGTAGCTGCGCAGCCGGTGCGAGAACTCCACGAGCGGCAGCACGTTGGTCTTCTCGGCGCGCTCGCACCAGTCCTTCAACTGGCCTACGAGCTGCTCGGTGTTGAGTGTCGAGCGCTCCCAGATGCGGGTGAGCTCCTCGCGCATGGTCCACGAGGCCTTGAGCGCGGCATTCGTCTCCAGCACCTGCGCGATGCGCGCGCGATGTTCGGCGGGCACGGTCGCGGCGTCGCGGTGCCACCACTTGCGAATCGCCTGCACCGGTGCGTAGTCGTGGCCCTTGGCGCGCAGCGCCTCGATCTCGATGCGGGTGGTGCGCTTCATCGACTTGGCGTAATTCGCCATCACGTCGAAGCGGTGTGCGATGACGGCCTGCAGGGTGGCGGCGTCGACTTCCCACTTGGACGGGTCGAGCTTCACCTTCGGCGCCTGCTTGCGCACGGTGACGAGCCCGAGCGATTGCGCAATGCGGATGTACATCCAGCCCAGGTCGAACTCGTACCAGCGCAGCGAGAACTTGGCCGACGTCGGATAGGCGTGGTGGTTGTTGTGCAGCTCCTCGCCGCCGATCCACGCGCCCCAGGGGACCATGTTGGTGCTGTCGTCCTCGGTCTGGAAGTTGCGGTACCCCCAGTAGTGGCCCACGCCGTTGATGACGCCGGCGGCCCAGAACGGGATCCAGCCGATCTGCGCCACGTAGATGATGGTGCCGGCGATCGGGCCGAAGAGCAGCAGGTCGATCGCGGCGAGCAGGACCACGCCCCACTTGTTCATCGGGGTGTAGACGTTGCGCTCGAGCCAGTCGGTGGGCGTGCTGTGGCCGTAGCGGTCCATCACCTCGGTGTTGTGCGACTCCTTCACGTACATGACCACGCCCGTGAAGAGGATCTTGTTGATGCCGTGGATGCGCGGGCTGTGCGGATCGTCTTCGGTCTCGCACTTGGCGTGGTGCTTGCGATGGATCGCAGCCCACTCCTTGGTGATCATCCCGGTCGTGAGCCACAGCCAGAAGCGGAAGAAGTGGCTGAGCGCGGGGTGCATGTCCAGCGCGCGGTGCGCCTGGCAGCGGTGCAGGTAGAGCGTAACGGCCGCGATGGTGATCTGGACCAGCACGAGGCCGACCAGGACGTAACCCCACCACGGGAGATCGATCAGACCGCTGAACATGGAATGTGCACCTCGACTGGATTTCCGCTTGGATACAGCGGTATAGCAAAAGATTGTACAACGGCTCACCCGGCGGCGGTCTGTTTGTTCTCCAACGTAGCCGTAACGCCCTGTTTCGAAGGGCTATTCCTGCGTTTCAGCCGTAGGATAGAGATGCACGTCGCGGCGCGGGTATGCCAGGGAGATTCCGGCGGCGCGGAAGCTCTTCAAGAGGTCCTTGTAGAGCTCGCTCCGCAAGTCGCTTTCGCCCGCCGCCGGATCGGCGACCCAAACGGTGAGCTCGAGCTGGATTCCATGGTCGGCGAGCCCTTTCACGCGCGCGGTGGCAGGGGGATCGGCGAGCGTGCGCGCCTGTCGCCGGGCCATCCCGAGCAGCACCTCGCAGGCGCGCTCCACGTCGCTCTGGTAGCTCACCGTCGCCGCGACCACCACGGAGATCCGCGGATCGGAGTAGGTGTGGTGATGGACGATCTCGGTGATCAGCTTCTCGTTCGGGATGATCGACTCCACCCCGTCGCCGCCGCGCAGGACGGTGAAGCGCGAGGCGATCTCCTTCACCTCGCCGCGGCGCTCTCCCACGGTGACCGTGTCGCCGATGCGCAGGCTCCGGTCGAGCAGCACGATGAAGCCGCTCACGTAGTTGGCCGCGATCTTCTGCAGCCCGAAGCCCAGGCCCACGCCGAGCGCGCCGCTGAAGATCGAGAGCGCGGTGATGTCGATGCCGACCAGCGGCAGCGCGACCAGCACCGCGAGGAAGGCCGCCGCCACGCGCACGAGCTTGGAGACCACCACGCGCGTGGACATGTCGATCGTCTGCGCCGCCATGACGCGGCCTTCGGTGATGCGCGCCACCCACATCGCGACGGTGAGGGTGAGGGCGAGGGCGGCGATCCCCTGGGCGACCAACCAGAGCGAGATGCGCTGCTTGTCGGTGCCGACCGCGATCCCGACCTCGTCCAGCGCCTGGATGACCTCGGGCAGGAGCCCCGTCACGTGGAGCAAGACGGCGACCCACGCGATCCATGCGACCGTGCGCACCACCGCGCGCAGGAAGGCGCCGGCCGGCAGCACGAGGCCGAGGATGTAGACCGCGATCCTGATCACGATCCACGCGACGAGCGCGGCGGCGATGATGTCGAGCAAGGCCACCGGCTGGTAGCGCGCGAGCACGGCGCGGCCCATCACGGTGAAGACGTAGGCGAGCAGCGGGTAGGCGACACGCTCGAAGTCGCCCTCGCCGAACTTCCAGCGCTCGCTCGGCCGGATGCGGTGGAAGAGTGCGCGCGCGAGGCACCACGCGAGCAGGACCGCGGTCGCCGCGACCGCGAGCTGCCACAACCAGACCGCGGGCGTGGTGCCCGCGCTCAGGTGCTCGAGGAATTGCCTGGCCGGGGAGGTGTCGATGCTGAACGCCATCGCGGGCGAGTCTACTTCTTCTTCTCGAGCACCGCCGCGAAGAACCCGTCGGTGTCATGGACGTGCGGGTAGAGGTGCAGGTAGTCGCCCGCGCCCTTCACCTTGAGGCCCTGGCGGTCGAGCACCGCCTTGGCGGGCACGAGCGTGAAGTCGGGATGGGCGGCGAGGAATGCGGCGACGATCTCCTCGTTCTCCTCGGCCAGCAGGCTGCAGGTGCCGTACACGAGGCGCCCGCCGGGCTTGAGCAGCGCCGCCGCGGCGGCGAGGATCGCGCGCTGCTTCACGTTGAGCTCGGAAAGCCCTTCGGGCGTCTGGCGCACCTTGAGGTCGGGATTGCGCCGCAGCGTCCCCAGCCCGGTGCACGGCGCGTCGACCAGGACGCGGTCGATCTTGCCGCGCAGCCGCTTCACCTTGGCGTCGTTCTCGCCCGAGATGCGCTGCGGGAAGACGTTCGACAGGCCCGAGCGCTTGAGCCGCGGTGCGAGGTTCGTGAGCCGCTTCTCCGACACGTCGAACGCGTACAGCCGCCCCGTCGAGCCCATCGCCGCGCCCATCTGCAGCGTCTTGCCGCCGGCGCCGGCGCAGAAGTCGACCACCATCTCCCCGCGCCGCGGCTCGACCAGCATGCCGAGCACCTGGCTGCCCTCGTCCTGCACCTCGACCGCGCCGTCGAGGAACATCGGATGCTTGTTGAGCGCGGGCTTGCCCTTCAGGCGCACGCCCAGGGGCGAGATGCGCGTCGGCACCGCTTCGAGCTCGTCGTATTCGAGGCGCTCGAGCACCGCCTCGCGCGGCGCCTTCAGGGTGTTCACGCGCAGGTCGAGCGAGGCGCCGCGTTGCAGGCCGCGCGCGAGCTCCATCAGCTCGTCGTCGCCCAGGCGCGGGCGCAGCCGCTCGATCACCCAGTCGGGAAGGTCGGCGCGCAGCTCGTAGGGCAGCGTCTCGAGGTCGAGCGCCTTCAGGCTCGCGAGCCACGCCTGCTCGCCGTCGCGCAGCGCCGATTCGATGTGGCTCACACCCACGCCCTGGAGCTTCACCAGCGTCGCGAGCGCGATTTCGCGCGGGGTCGCGTGCGGGGTCACGTGCTCGAGGAGCCTCCTGCGGCGCAGCGCCGCATAGACGGTG
>Ga0209486_10001333_pt1 | contig 10725 bp, 7 predicted proteins | sample NCCompost_FD_187518 | JGI IMG/M metagenome (GOLD analysis project Ga0209486, IMG submission 187518) | Agricultural soil microbial communities from Utah to study Nitrogen management - NC Compost (SPAdes) (version 2) | ecosystem: Environmental > Terrestrial > Soil > Agricultural land | place: USA... | reverse complement strand
CGTACGCCGATCCGTCTCGCGCAGCTCGCTGGCATCCACGCCGCCGAGACCGCCGGCGAGCGCGTTCGCGACGGCGTCGATGGAGATCCCGCGCTCCGCGATCCGCTCGCGCTCCAGCGCGATTTCCACCTGCGGCTGCGTGCCGCTGTAGGCGTCGCGCACGTCGGTGAGCGAGGGCAGCTTGGCGATTGCCAGGCGCGCCTGCTCCGCCCAGCGCTCCGCGTCGGCAGCACGCGGCGCCGACACTTCCACGCGTACGAGCCGGCCTTCGCGGCCGATGAGACTGCCGAACTCGGACTGCCCGGCGAGGTCCAGCGCGAGGGCGCCAGCCGCGAGGTCCGGCACGGCGGCCCGGAGGTCCGAGGCGAAACGCGCGGCGTCCTGGCCACGCGGAACCGGCAGGATGAGCTGCGCCGTCGCGGACGTGCCCGGATCCGCGCCGGCCAGCACCTCCTCGTCGGTCGCGAGGCCGACGCGGGCATAGAGGCCCGTCGCGCCGAGGTCGCGCGCGGAGCGCTCGATGCGGGCCACCTGCCGGATCGTTTCCTCGAGCGCAGTCCCTTCGGGCAGGCGCACGTCCGCCACCACGCTCCCCTCATCTACCTGCGGAAGGATCTCGCGCGGCAGCCGCGCGAGAACGAGCACCGTGGCAATGACCAGCACGATCGCCGAACCGAAGACTTCACGCGGGTGCGCCAGGCACCAGAGCATGCCGCGCTCGTATGCCTCGGCGAGGCGATGGCCGAGTGCCGTGAGCCGTGTCGGCGGTCGCACCTGGGCCGTTTCTGGAACCACTGCAGCCCGGCGCCGCCCTACCATCATGACCGGCATCAGCGTGAGCGCGAGAACGAGCGAAGCCGCAAGCGATGTGACCACGCTGAGGCTGAGGTCCCGGAAGAGCGCCGCCGCCAGTCCCCGCACGAAGACGATGGGCCCGAACACGAGGAGCGTCGTCAGCGTGCCGGCGATCAGCGGGCCGGACACCTCCGCGCAGGCTTTGATCGCCGCATCGGTCGTGCTCATGCCCTGCTCGCGATAGCGGCCGGTGGCCTCCGCCACGACGATCGCGTTGTCCACGAGGAGGCCGATCCCGAGCGCGAGTCCGCCGAGGGACAGAATGTTTATCGTGACATCGAGCGCCTGCAGGACCACGAGCGCCATCAGGATCGACAGCGGCACGATCAGCCCGATCGCGAGCGAGCTGCGCACGTCGCGAAGGAAGAGCAGGATCACCAGGAGCGACAGCACGCCGCCCAGGACGATTTCCTGGACCAGGTTTCCCAGCGCCGCGTTCACGAATTCGGCCTGCGCCGCGACGACCGTCATGCGAAGTGCCGGGAACTCTTCCTGCAGCAACCGGATCGTTTCGTGGATCGAGCGGGTAACCGCGACGGTGTTCGCCCCGGCATCCTTGTAGACCACGAGGCCGACTGCGGGGGCGCCGTCGAGACGCGTTACCGTCCGCGCGTCCTCCGAGGCCAGGCGAATCGTCGCCACGTCGCGTAGCCGGATCCCGGACCGCGTCGGTCCGATCGGCGTCTCGCCGATCTCGTCCGGGGTGCGGAACTCCGTGAGCGCGCGAACCGAGAACCGGAACTGGCCACGCCGTATCGTGCCGCCGGGCGCGCTCCGGTTCGCATTCTTCACCGCAGTCGCGAGCTCGTCGGGGGACAGTCCGAGCGTGCGCATCCGCTCCGGATCGACATCGATGCGGATCTCGTCGCCCGGCGCGCCGACGACCGCGACGCTCGCGACGCCCTCCAGCTGCTCGAGACGGCGGCTGTGCACGTCCTGGGCGGTGCGCGCAATCGAGCGCAGGTCGCCGCTGCCCGTGAGCGCCAGGACGGCGATCGGGCGCTCGCCGGGATCGCTGGTGAGCAGCGTGGGCCGCTCCGCGCTCTGCGGCAGCGCCTGCCGCGCATTGTCGAGCCGCTCGCGGACGCCGAGCACCGTCGCCGGCATGTCGGTGCCCCACGCGAACCGCGCCGTCGTCGTGGCTTCCCCGTTCCGGCTGACCGAGCGCAGCTCGACCAGCCCCGGTGTGGCCGCGAGCGCCTGCTCCACCGGCTCGGCGACGAAGCGCGACACCTCGCTTGCCGCTGCACCGGGGTAGGCGGTGCGGACCGTGAGCACCGGAAGCGTCACGTCGGGGAGGAGTGAAACGGGAAGACGACCCAGCGAAACTGCGCCGAGCAGCACGATCGCGAGCGTCGCCGCCACGGTCATGACCGGCCGGCGGATCGCGGCGGAGGAGAGCGACATGAGTGGGGGGTTCGGCTACGACTGGTCGGGACGCGAAGGCGTCTCGGCCTTCTCCACTACCCGGACCGGGGCGTCGTGCGTAAGCGTGAGGTGTCCCTCGATCAGCACGCGATCGCCGGCCTTCACCGGGATTTCCCCGGTAGATGAGTCGGGAAGCACCTCGGTATCGACGCCGTTCGACCGGCCGGTGGTCACGTAGGTCCATTTGGCGCGGCCATCCTGTACCACGAATACGAGCGTGCGTCCGTCGCGCTCGAGCACCGAGGCCGTCGGCACCAGCACGCGGTCGCCCAGTCTCGTGGACTCAAGCCGCACGTCCGCATACATGCCGGGGCGCAGCGATCCGTCGTTCCGGAAACGCACCAGTGCGCGTCCCGCGCGCGTCGTGCTGTCGATCAGGGGCAGCACGGCGGCAACGCGCCCGACGATCTGCCTCCCGGGCGCGGCCGAGCTGGTGATGATGGCCTGGCCGCCGACCCTGATGAGCGGCAGGTCGTGTTCCAGCACCGCCGCCTCGATGCGGAGATCGTTCACATCGACGATGGTCGCAACCTCGGCGCCACTCGTGACCCGCTCTCCCGCCGCGACGCTGACGCGATCGATGACGCCCGTGAACGGCGCCGTAAACGTGGCGCGCTCGCGATCGTACCGCGCCCGGTCGAGGCGTACTCGCGCGCCCTGAAGACCGGAACGGGCGAGCGCGTTGCGGCGCCGCTCCTCGGTCGGCGCCCTTCCCGACACGATCGAATCCGGCACGATGTTGTCGTTGTATTGCACTTCGGCCTGAGCAACTGCCGCCTCGGCCTCGCTCACCGCGAGGTCGAAGGGGCGGGGATCGAGCCGCACGAGCGCCTGGCCACGCGTGACGCGCTGCCCCGGCACTACCAGGACCTGGTGAACGTTTCCGCCGGCCTCGGCCCGAAGGGTGGCGACGGCGCCCGACCGCACCTGCCCCGTGGTCGGCACCGTGAGCACGAGATCGTCCTTCCGCACCTGCTCGGCAACCACGGGCAGGGAGAGGGTCGAGGGCGCGGACCCCGTGTCCGTCGAATCCGCCGCGGTCTCAGCGTTCGCATCCTGCTTCTTGCAGCCGGCGGTGGCGCTGGCGATGAGCACCGCGCCGAGCAGGAACCGCGCGATCCGGTAGGTCATGGGCACCCGTGGAGCGTTTGGGGAATGTCGGCCGGCAAGGAAATGATGCGCGGGAACCCCGAAGCGACGCACCATCCGCCAGCCTGCGGGCGCCGTCTTGCTGCCAGCACCGTCTCGCCGCGGGCGCCCTCAGGCGCCGGGCGCCTGCCTGATCCGGTACGTACGTACCAGCTGCTCGCCGGATTCGGATTCGACGACCAGATGCAGGCGCCCGTCTCGCACGACGAACGGAACCGACGGGTCGCGGGCTGGCGCGGGAATGTTCGCCAGCATTCCGCCGGCAGCGTCATAGACATGGAAGTTGTAGCCACCCGGCACCGTGGCCTCGACCCACATCCTTCCTTCATCGTCGAATTCGATCGACCGAAGGACCGGACGCGCCTCCGGTTTCGTCTGCCCGTCCCGATCGCAGTCCGCGTTCGGGTGTTTCGCGCGAAAGTCGCGGTACTCGGCGGTCACCGAGTCCCACTCTGCACTGCTGATCGGAACCGGTGTCGTCCCATAGAGCGTGAAGCGCTGCGCGTTACCGCCGGGATCGAGGAACGCGATCCGGTACTGGTCGTTGCGCGTGAGGACGAGCTCGCCCGCGGGGGAGACCGAGCTCACGAGTTGCGTGGAGAACGGCGTATCGAAGATGCCGATGCTGCGGCCAGGGAGGTTGCAGACGACGACCGTGGGATCGGCGCTGTCGGGCTTGCGCGGCAGGCGCAGGGTGTCGCTCGGACCAAATTCCCCCGGCGTGACCAGCAGCAGCTCGATCCCCTTGCCATCCGGCGCCGGCCGCCACGTCGGCATGAAGAACCTGCGCCCGGACTGGAAGAGCCGAACGTCGCTGCCGGTGATGCGGGACCCGGCCCACGCGCCGACCGGCTGCCCGTTACGGGTGACGAGCTGGAGGCGCGAATTCCCTGGGTCGTATGCCGCGAGGGTGTCGCCGGCCCAGGCGATCGAGTAGAGGTCGGTGAACTCTCCCGGTCCGGCGCCCTGCCGTCCGATCGTACGGACTTCGCGGCCCGCGGAATCGAAGACCCGGATCGAGTATGCGCCCTTGTCGGCTACATATACATTGCCCGAGTCGTCTGCGGCCAGCGACGACACGCCCACGAACCCCCCGGCCGGCGCCGCCTCCGCCAGGACCTCGAGTCGCCACGCCGGACGAGCCCGGTCCGACGACGCTGCATCACGCGCCTCGGGGCGACAGGCCGTGGTGAGAATGATGCATCCGGCGATGCGGAGCGGTGAGATCACGAAGGCCTGCGCGGACGGTCGTACCGCTCGAGGACGCGGAACCCGTCGTCGTCCTCGTGCATGGCGTAGATATGGCGCCCGGTAATGAGCACGATCTGTCTTCCCTTCGGCAGCGAAAGAGTTCGGACCGAGGGCCCGGATACTGGAAATATGGCATACCGCTCGCGCGGCGCCGACGGTTCCTGCTGGAGCCGCGTCCACACTTCGCCCTCGGGCGTCGCGACTGCATCGGAGAATGGGCCTTTCTGAGGCGGCAACTTCCGCCAGGTGGTATCGGTGGGCGGCGGTGCCCCGGGAAACGTGGGGTTTTTCTGTCGATCCGCGTCGGTGGTCGGCACGGGCACGAACGGCCGGGGTATGCCGATGGTCCACGTACCATCGCTGGCGCGCCGGTCGACCCGGTTCTCACGACCGCGCGCGATCCAGAGAGTCCCGTCGTCAAGAACGCCCCACACGTCCGGCGTGACATACAGGGGCCGGAAGCGTCCAATCCCGCTGCTGCCGAAGCGGACAATCTCCCATCCGATGTCGAAGAGCTGGGCGACCGTATCCCGCCCCGGCTCGCCCGGCTTCAGTCGATAGACCCAGGTCGAGTCCTTGGGCCCCAGACTATCGATCTCCTGCCCGACGACGACGAACCCGGTCGACGTCGGCTGCTCGACATACAGGTTGCCCGCAGTGTCGAATGCGAGCTCGAAGCCGGGCAGGTTCGCGATCGTCGATGTACCGAGCACGCGGCCGTCATCGATCGACCAGGCGGTTCGCCTTCGCTGCATCGCATCGAAAATCTCAAGACGACCGTTGCGCACCGTGACATAGCCCGGGGCGCGGTATTCGCCGGGGCCCTGTCCCACCTTGCCGATCGTATCGATCGCGCCGGTCGCGAGGTCGGCGATGAGTACCGACGGCACCGAGGGCTGGGCGATGGCGACACGGCCGTCGGGAAGCTCCGCGAGGTGTCGCGTGCCCTCGAGCTGCCCGAGCGATGCCCTCGCGGAATCAATGACGATCTCGGCGCCGGCCGCATCGCCGTCGTCGGCGGTGTCTCCGGCACACGCGATCGCCAGGCTGGCGATCGCGAACAGGCATTTGCGCATGGTATTGCTCCACGACGAGGCGGGAGAGGCTTCGGTTGAGCTTGGATGCCTCGCCGTGGAATATCGTTGCACCGCCCGACTTGCGTGAAGTCAGCAGGCGCCGGCTGCTGCAGTAATGCGCGAGCCGGCTCCGGGCTCGACGAGCTGCCCTCCCATGATTGTTCCCCCTCCGCCTGCGTCGGCGCAGACGGGGATCTCCACCACCGACGTCGCTCCGCCCCTTCCGTAGACCGACTCCCTCGGCGTCGCGCGAACGGTGATCACATAGCGGCCGGCTGGAACGGACAGGTCGTGCGACATTCCCCCTGTGACGATGTACGGAGCGTGCAGCCGGGAATCGCTGTACGACACGCTCCACACGACGGAGAATGGAGGTGCGCCGCCGGAGATTTCCGCGGTGACGGTATGGCTGCCGGTCGTGGTCAGGGGCTCCGTTCCGGCGAAGCTCGCGATGAACGGCCGAGCCACCGCCGCGCGAGCCACATCGAGCGTGCCCGCGCCCCAGTGGTCGTCCCATCCGGCCGGCCCGCGGTCGACGGCGGTCTCGCTCAGTCGCCGAAGGATGAGGTCGGGCCCGGTGAATCCCGCCTGCACCAGCAGCGCCACCGCACCGGTCACATGCGGCGCAGAGAACGAGGTGCCGGAGTGCAGGTTGGTGTTCACGGCGGTCGCGGGATCGGCCGTTTCGACCTGCGCCGGCGCCGCCAGATCGATGCCGGCACCGTACTGAAACGTCGGACTCTGGGTGCCGTTCTTGAGCCAGTGGGCCACACCGATGACGCCGGGCGCGCTCGCCACGCTGCTCACGGTAGAGCCCGGCGCGCAGCCGCTGCTCGGGCCGTTTCCGGCGGAGGCGATGACGGCGATTCTGGAGTCCGCCAGCCGGCGGAGCCCATCGGCGATCCGCCAGTCGAGCGCGGTCCCGCAGTTGCCGAGACTGAGATTGATCGCATGCATCCCGGCCTTCCTCGCCCAGAGAAGCGCCGGCCAGATGTCCGCAGCCTCGCACGTGCCGGTGTCGTCGCAGACCCGGAGACTGTAGAGCGCCGCCTCTGGGGCCACGCCGAGCACGCCGCTGCCGTTCCGCGACCCGGCGATGATGCCGGCCACCGCCGTTCCGTGCGACGGAAAGCCGAAGTAGTACCCGGAGCCGCAGACATCCGAAGTCCCGTCGACGAAGTCGTAGCCGCCGGCGATCCGGTCCCGGAGGTCTCCGTGCGCGCACAGTATCCTGGTGTCGAGAACTCCGATGCGGACACCACTGCCACGGTATCCCGGGGTGGCGTGTACTGCCGCGGCGCGGGTCGAATCGATGCCCCAGGTGATCAGATCGGACATTGGCCGGAGCGGCTCGGCCGCCGATACCTCGACTCGATCGACCCACGGAACACGTCGCAGCCCTTCGGCGGCCGCGAGCGGCATGACCGCCGCGATGGTGCGCTCTTCCGCGACATCGTGCGCCGAGCGTGCACCGGCGGCGATGACGAGCGCGCGCCGGCCGGCGGGCGCGTCCGCGCGGTATGTGATGAATACCGACCCTCGCTGCTGCTGACCGGACGCCGTCGAAGAGAGTGCCCTGGTGTGGTGCACCTGGAAGTGCTGGGCTGAGATCTCCACCGAGATGAAGCTGACACGCGCCTCGAGGTCGGCGACCCGGCTCAGTGGCATCACCGCACTGATCGTCTGCTCGCTCCCGACGAGATGGGCCGATCGCGCACCGGCCGACCGGACGAAGGCCGCATCGGCTTCCGTCGGCGGGCCGTCGGTGGTGATGAACACCGATACGTCCGGATCTTCCTCGCTGCCGAGGTCGCCGATCGCGAGAACGCCGGGCACGACCGCGTAGTCCCGTGCGGTGCGTGCGTCGGCACGCATCGAGATCGATCGTGCCACCGCGATCCGGTGCTGCAGATCGCCCCCGACGGCTTCAAGTGCCGCGATGTCGGCATCGCTGGGAACCTCGGTGAACCTTACGATCGCGGTGGTAAGGGGCTCTTCCGGACCGGTCGAGCACCCGACCGTCAGAACCGCGAGGATACGGAATAGTGAACGCACGGAGATCTCCAGATGGGGACTCGGCACGCTAGGCTCCGATGCTCAACCCTCGTTCAAATGTCGGGCGCATCCGGCGAACGCACCCGCAAACGAAGAGGCCCCGGGAATCCGGGGCCTCGGCATGCTCGATCGTGTGTTCAGGCTGGCCGGCGGAATCGCTGCAGTACCTGGAGATCGTCTGCATCGGTCTGCGCGACGTACACGCTGGTCGCGCCGAACCCGACCACGCGCGAGCGCGGCGCGAGTCGTACCTGGCGGACGAGGCGTCCCTGCGCGTCGAACACGTCGTAGAGGCGCGCCGCGCCTGCCGGCTGCGACCGCTCGACCCAGAGCTGCCCGTCGGGAGCGGCCACGACCGAGTTCGACACGAACGGCGGCTTGAACTCCGGCCAGTCGGGCTCGGGCAGCTGCGGCGCGACCGGAGCTCCGTCGCCGCGCCCCGCCGCGTTTCCGCCGACCGCGATCGTCACCCGGCCCCGCGGATCCTGGCTCCGCCGGCCGAACTCGTCCTTGTCGCCCTTCGTCACCGGCACCCGTGCGGCGCGCACCGCGGGACCCGCGACCTTCGGCGCTCCCAGCCACTCCACGTGATAGTCACCCACTCGTGCGATACCGATCCGGCCTTCTGGTGTCACACTCCAGTCGTCGCTCGGGCTGAACGGCTGGGGGCGCATGATGACGGCGCGCGCGTTCGCCGTGCCCGATGTGGCCCGAGCGATCGCCGGAATCTTGATGCGGCCGAGGGAATCGATTGACTTGCCGGCCGGATGCCACCGGAGGAGTGCGACCGAGTCGGGGATTTCCGCGTCGGGCCCCCGGGGACCGCCGAGCGGTCCGCCCCGGAACGGGCTTCCCTGGAAGTAGACCCGGCCCTGGCGATCGGCGCCCTTGACGCTCACGATCCCGCCCACGCCTTCCGGGAAGGAGATCGTGCCGACCGGCTTGAGGTCCGGTCCGATCTTGAGGAACCGACGCTGCGCCGGATCGACCACGAGCGTGGTGTCGCCCGGCAGCGCGACGAGGCCGCCGGGGAATGCGTACTCGCCCGGTCCCTGTCCTTCGCGGCCGATCGCGGTCGCGGAGCCGGTGCGGAGGTCGACGACGGACACGGTTTTCGCGAACAAGTCGCTCACGACGACGCGGCCGTCGCGCAGTTCGCGGATCGCGGTGACCTGATCGAAAGGCTCGGTGAATTGCGCGTCGGGCTGGCTGAGTGTCACGGTCTGGACCGCCTGCGCCATAAGCAGCGATGGCGTCGCCGCGAACGCGGTGATCAGAACTGCAGTTGCTCGAAACGACGGGCCGCGCATCGGATCTCCACTCGTGAGGGTTGTGGAGAGTGATGCGCGGCCCGGTGGGAGGGTCGCAGCCGGTACGTCGCGACTAGCTGGCGCGGAGGAGCAGCACCGTTTCCTGTCCGGGACCGACTGCCGGCTCGTGCTTCGGCTGGACTACGCGCCCGATCGGCCGGCCGATGGCGTCGTACATGACGTAGCTCTGCTGGTCCGCCTGCTCGATGTGCATGTTCATCGTCCTGCCCCTTCCAGTTCACTGGTCCCGATTTCCCGGCCGGTCCCCCCGTCCCTGCATGATGAGATGCGACGAAGCCCGGAAAGGTTGCGCTACGTTTCCCGAGCAACCCTTCCCGGAGCCCGCGTGTCAGAAGTTCGACGCCGAGGCTCTGACCCCGAGGTGCGCTGGAGGCCGGTGGACGACCGAGAGCTGATCGCCCAGGTACTGGCAGGAGATCCCACCGCCGAGCGCGTCCTGTACGACACGCACGTGGACCGCGTCTTCCGCCTCGTGTACCGGATCTCGGGCGACATGGATCAGGCGAAGGACCACGTCCAGGAGACGTTCATCAAGGCGTTTGCGAAGCTCGGTGACTTCCGGGCCGAGTCCACGCTGGGCACCTGGATCGGGGCGATCGCAGTCTCGGTGGCGTTGAACGGGTTGAGGAAGGTCAAGCGCTTCAGGACGCGCGAGGTGGCGATCGACGACGCACCGGATATCGGGAGGATGCCGCGCGAAGCCGATCCGGATCTTCGCACCCGGCTCCACCAGGCGATCGACCGGCTGCCGGAAGGGTACAGGACGGTGTTCGTGATGCACGACGTCGAGGGATACACGCACGAGGAGATCGGGAGCATGCTGGGAATCCAGTCGGGCACATCGAAGGCGCAGCTGTTCCGCGCGCGGGCCCGGCTTCGCCAGGCGCTCGCCGATTTCGCACCGGAGGCACGATGAACGACCACGAAGACCGGCCGCTCGACGAGACGCTGCGGGGAATCGTGACGGGCTACAACGAGCCGCCCGCTGCACCGCGCGACGAGATGTGGAGGATGATCCAGCGTCGGCGTACCGAAGCGCGCATCGCGGCGCCCGCCGACCACCGGCCTGCTCTTCGATTCCGCCAGCGCCGCCCCGAACTTCGCTGGGCAGCGGGAATCGCCGCCGTGCTCGTCCTCGGTATCGGGATCGGTCGTTTCACCGCCGATGGAACGGATCCCGCACCGGCAGTCGCGAGCGCACCGTCTCCGGCCGTGGCCGGTGAGGGGGCTTCGGGGGTCGCTCTCGAGCTTACGGCGTCGCGGCACCTGGAGCAGTCGGAGACGTTCCTCACGCTCTTCCGGACGGCCGTGGCGACGGGCCGGCCGACCGAGCTCGCACCCGGCGCCGCGCGCGAGCTGCTGCTCAGCAATCGTCTGCTTCTCGACTCGCCGGTCACCGAGGATCTGCGCATGAGACTGCTGCTGCAGGATCTCGAGCTCGTGCTCGCGCAGATCGCGCAGCTCCCGGCCGACGACGCGCGGGGCGACGCGGATCTCATCACTGAAGGAATGGATGCAGGCAGCATGCTTCCCCGGCTCCGGCTCATCATGTCGGAGGGGGCGAGCGCAACCTTGAGGCA
>Ga0209486_10001332_pt1 | contig 10734 bp, 11 predicted proteins | sample NCCompost_FD_187518 | JGI IMG/M metagenome (GOLD analysis project Ga0209486, IMG submission 187518) | Agricultural soil microbial communities from Utah to study Nitrogen management - NC Compost (SPAdes) (version 2) | ecosystem: Environmental > Terrestrial > Soil > Agricultural land | place... | reverse complement strand
GGGAAAATCGGCGGCAGAAAACTCGAAACGACGCTGACTGTCACCGCCGACGATGCGGACTACGCGGAAACCTGCGTTCTCAACTTCATCCGTAGACGCCTGCCCAGTGAAATCGAAGTCATTGAAGCAAGAGCCATTGCCGCACCCGATGCAATCCCGCACCGATTGGCGAGCCTTAGCGCGGATCGCCGTCAGCAGCCCGCCTGAATGAGGATGCAAAGCCCTCCACGCGGCGTCGCACGCCGGCGGAATGCGCAAGCTAGGGTCGGAATCGGATAGTTGCGAATTGCTCGCGTTTCGCGCAGGAGTTGTCGCTATTAACCGCTGCCTACCCCACCGCCTACCCCACCTTACGGAACTTGGGGGATCCCCTTCGCGTGGCTCGGTGCTCCGCGTTCCCTGCGCCTGAAGATCGGATACAAGGGTAGACCAAGCGCCAGAAGCCCGATCGCTGCCGCCGCCTCCGCCGGGCTTTCGACAATTGTGCTGGCAAGGACACCAAGCATTATCGCAACGAAGGCGAGTGGCACCCATGGGTAAAGCGGAGCTCGGTAGGGCCTGGGCGCGTCCGCCATGCGCCGGCGCAGCACCATGAGCGCGATACCGGAGAGTCCCCAGAACAGCACGTAGTTTAACGTCGCGAGGGTCGTTAACTGATCGAAGGTGCCGCTCACGGCGAACAGGAGCGCGAGCACTCCGTGCCAGACGATTGAAGCCGCCGGTACGCCTGCTCCCGGGCTCAGTTTCGCAAACTGTCGAAAGAAAAGCCCGTCGCAAGCCGCTGCATACGGCACCCGCGCACGCGTGAGGAGCACCCCGTTCAGTGCGCCGACACCCGAGATCACGAACACGATAGCGGCAATTGACAGCGCGTTAGGGCCGAGGAAAGTTTGCGCCGCGCGGGCCCCAATCGCGGGCGCCTCCGGATACACAGTCGAGTTCGCGGTCGCGACAGCATCGAACGGTAGAGCGTAGAAGTATGCCGAGTTCACGAGCAGGTAGAGCATGACCACTAAGAGCCCGCCGCCGATTACCGCGCGCGGGAGGTTGCGGTCCGGATCGCGAACCTCGGCCGCCGTCATCGGCAGGTACTGCCAGCCGCTATAGGCCCAGAGCGCAGCCAGCATCGCAAACCCGAAGGAACTCAGACTGAGTGTTGGCGAAGTTGCCACAGCCGCGACGGTCATTGCGGGGTCCGGAGCCTGCGCTTCCGCGGCGAACAAGTACACACCCGCAATAACTGCGACGAGCGCCAGCACTTTGAGCGACGTCAGGAAGGTCTGCACGCGGCCACCGAACGCGACGCCCACAAGGTTTACGGCCGTAAATATCACGATCACCGCGATACCTAGCACTTGGCGCACGCCGAACTGCCAAATCGTCGGTTGGCCGAAAAGGTTTAGCTCGCGCTCGACCCACGGCGCCGGAAGCGACACTACGTCGGAGAGGAAAATAGAGAACGCGGCGCCGTAGGATGCAAGGCTGGCCGCACCGACGATGAAACTCACGCAGACATACAAGAAGCCTGGCAAGTCGCCGAAGGCCTGGCGCACGTATACGTATTCGCCCCCCGCGCGCGGCAGCAGCGTGCCGAGCTCTGCGAAGCACAGCGCGCCTAGGATCGCGACGAATCCGGCCGCAGCCCAAGCTGCCAGCACCCAGGATGCGGAGCCGACCGCCTGCGCCATTGGCGCCGATTTTAGGAATACGCCCGTACCGATCGTGACACCCACCACGATGGCGATACCATGCACGAGAGTCAAATCGCGCCGCAATTCGGTCATTTGCGGCTGAGCTTAGCAGACAGGTCTACTGGGCCCGGTCCCGAAGGTGTCGGGCCTCTTCTTTGTGTTCGAAGTCGTTACAGGGCTCCCCCGTTGAGCCACTCTCAGCGCACTCTGCGTCCATGGGGGAGATTTGGAGCTGGACGATTCGTGAGCTGCTTGAGTCGCTGCAGGGGGCTTCGACCACAGGTGCCCGCGTTAGGCGAATAAGTAAAGTTGGACGGCGACCGCCTACGGCGCGCCAAGTGAGCTACTGGCTTGCCGTCGCCCCTTTCCTTTGGACAATTCGCGCGATGAAAGGCACGTCCCTCTGTTCCTATTGCAATCGACCGCTCGTTTCGGTTCTGACCTTGTCTGCGCTCGACCACTGGACTCGTGTCTGGTTTCGACTTTGCGATGGCAGTTGCGATGCGAAGGATCATGCGGCCGCTGCCAATACAGCGGTCCCAGCGTCGACATACGCCGTGCCCAGCGAAGCCCGTAACGTCTGAGCGTTTCACGTGACACCACGTGGGGACACTCTGTCCTCACCTTTGGTGCGGAGCCAGGATCCTCGCAGTGATCCGCTTGGCGGCCTCTCTCTTCATCGGATCGGACTCCAGGTCGCGCGGCGCGCGCGCCCCTGGCGCTAGCGCGTCCGCGCAAGAGGGATAGTCGGACTCCCAGTCCTCACCTTTATGTCGTTCCTGTCCTCACCTTCGGTCGTCTCTTCGCCGCCTGGTCGGCTCGGTACGTTGCGTGCCGATCCCGGACAAGGGTGGCGCATTCCTGACCGCCCACTTTGAAAGGGACTCCCAGTCCGCGCCTCTGCTCGAATGGTAACGAACAGGCGACACGGACTGGGAATCTGCGTTGGTAGCGGGGGCGTGAGTTGGATTTATCACAGCCCTGAATTTATTGATGTTGAGCTGCGCTAGGTCACCCTCCTTTTCTGCCCGCCGGCCAAATGAAACCCCGGCGCAGAGCCGGAGTTTCGGGTCAATATGATGGTTTACTCCACACAGCCAATGGCATCCATGATCGCGGTAGCTTTCGACGTGAAATCGGCTGCCTGCTGCGCTGTGAGCTTCTTCCCGCGCTGCGCCTGCACCTGATTGAGAAAATCGGTCAGCACGGCACATGTGGCGGGTACGTCGTTGGCCGTCAAGTAGACCTGCGCCAGCTCGATCTTTTCCGCCAGGCTCGTACCTGGGCCCACTCCCTCCACGTCGTTGTGTAGTTGCTGCAGGAGCATGTGAGGATCGGGCGCCAAGTCGGGAGTGATTGCGACCGCCAAAGGGGCAGTTCCGACGGCCACAGTGTCGATGACCGTGTTGCTCGCTGTCTCAATCACCGAAACGTTGTGTGATTCGAATGCATTGGTAACGTACGCGAAGGCGCCATCGGGCGTAATCGCAACATCACGCGGGTCGTTACCGACAGCGACCGTCGCGGCGACGGTATTGCTGGACGTATCGATTACCGAGACGGTGGCTTGGCCAGAATTCGTGACGTAGGCGAAAACGCCGTCCGGCGTGATCGCAACGCCGCCCGGAAACATGCCGACCGCAATCGTCGCGGTTACGGTGTTGTTGGTAGTTTCGATTACCGATACGGTGCCGGAGCCATTCGACGTGTCGACATGTGAGACGTAAGCACGAGCACCATCAGGGGAAATCGCGACACCATTAGCCTGACCACCAACGAAAACGGTTGAAGTGATCAAATTGCTCGACGTGTCGATGATCGCGACGGTGCCGACGAGTTGATTGGTGACGTAGGCGTGGGCGCCACTAGGTGTGATGGCTATATCGAGCGGCCCAATGCCAGCACCAAATGTCACTGTTGCGGCGACGGTATTGCTGACGGTGTTGATCACCGAAACACTGCCTAAAGCAAAGCTGCTATTCGTCACGTAGGAGAAGGCACCGTCTGGGGTAGTCGCAACACCACGTGGCGCTTCCCCGACCGGCACGGTCGCGGTGACGGTATTGCTAGAGGTATTGATCACCGAGACGGTGTTACCACCGAAGGTGTCTCTGTTTGCGACGTAGGCGAAGGTGCCGTTCGGAGTAATTGCAACGCCACTTGGCTGTGTCGCTGCACCTATTCCGACCGTTGCGACGACTGTATTAGTCGCTGTATCGATCACCGAGACGTTGTGAGTGCCCGCATTTGTAACGTAGGCGAACGGCCTGGCGTTCGCAGGTGACGCTGCGATCAGCGAAACTATGGGTAGCAGCAAGAATTTTGAGTACATGATCGCTCCCTCCGCCCGCGTGGGGCTTGCACTGGGTCTGATGTCGGAATCCCAGCCGCCAAACCGGCGATACGCAATTTCATGTCGCTATTTCAGGTCGCTCCTTTAAGGTCAATCGATCGGATTGTCGGGTTACAGTGATCCTGTCCTCCGTAGATAGTCAACGGAATTCCACGACTCGACATGTCAACGAGAAAAATTTGAAGTAACGCGCCCACGCGGCTTCGACCGCCTGCCGGCCAACTTTGAACGCATCGCAAGATGCGGAAAACAGAAATCCCAGCGCGAGGCCGGTTTCTATTCGAAAGTGGTAGCAGGGGCACGCTACAACCCCAACGACTTTTGCGTATAACGCTGCGGAAAGCGGCATAACACGCGACCGCGAGAGCCGCGCGAGGCCCGGCCCCGCAAGGTGCCGGGCCTTTTTGCTCCAGCACGCTGGGCGATGGCACGCAACCTCGAGTTTGAACAAGTACTTACATCGGAGACGGCGATTAGGCGGCCGAAATATTGTAAAACAACGTGCCCTTAATGACGTCCTGCTGAAGGTAAGCCGCTTACATCGATCACATTCAATCGGGAGGAAGCCGTGCTGACTCGCCGTGTTCTTATGACCCATGGCTCGGGTTTGGCCTAGTGCTTGGATCCGCCAAGGCGTCTCCCGAAGACTTGTCGAATGCAAAAGAAGCTCGCGAGTTCATTGACCCACATGACCTGCCGTGGCACCCGGCTGCCGGCCACGGCCCTGGAGTCTGGGAGCAGATCGTAAGCGGTGGTCGCGACGTTGGCGTGACGACTCGCTTTCTTCGCTTTGATCCAGGATCGGGTAACTCCGAAGTCGTCACCCATGATTTTTGGGAAGAGATTTACATCGTCTCCGGAACCTTCGAGTCCGGGAGGCGGGCGTACCCCGCCGGCTTCGTAACCGTGCGCCCACCAGGAGTTCCGCACGGGCCTTTCCATTCGACGACTGGGTGTCTCAATTTCAAGGTTCGCTACCGCGTATCTGCATAGCGGGGGCAGGACTCCACCTCAATCACTCGTGCGAATTCTGTTGAAAAAGCGTGTTGCGTGAATTGCCGGTTGCCCAGCCAGCGTTCCCAGGCGAGATAGAAACCCCGGCGCGACGCCGGGACCTCCTTCGAATGAAGGAAGCGGGGGGCCAGCCCCAAGCATTCCGTAAAAGCGGCGTTTCCGTGCATGCCGTGGCCGGGCTGACACGGTAACCGGGCTTGCTCCCGCTTGGGCGAAACCTTCGTAGGACAACGCCAATGGCTGACGAGGATGGCGTAGTGTCTGGTATACGGACGCCAGTAAGTCGCACGGAGGATCATTACCATGAGTAGATCTGTTTTGTTCGCGCTGACAGCATCCGTTTTGCTTACTTCGTCGGTTCCACTCTTCGCCGAACAGGACTCCTATCCATGGTTGACCGTTCGCCGATATGAAGGCGTAACAGATACGGAAGAGGCTGCCCGGGTGGTACAGGAAGGACTCGTGCCACTGATCAGTAAACTCCCAGGATTTATCGCTTACAACTATGTGGACGCAGGAAACGGTGTAGTGATTTCGGTAAGTGTTTATACGAATAAAGGAGCAGAGGAAGAATCAAATCGCGTCGCTGAGGATTTCGCAAAAGAACGCATGACTCACCTGTATCCGACGCCACCCCGCATCACGGCCGGTCAGGTAGTTGCAACGGCGCCGAAGGGCGTTTCACTTTCTGCCGAACAGGAATCCTATCCATGGCTAGCCTTTCGTCGATATGAGGGCGTCACAGATACGAAAAAGGCGGCCCAGGTGGTACAGGAAGGATTCGTGCCACTGATCAGTAAACTCCCAGGATTCATCTCTTACTATTGGGTGGACGCAGGAAACGGTGTGATGATCTCCGTAAGCACTTATACGAACAAAGAAGCAGAGGAGGAAACAATTCGCATTGCTCACGATTTCGTAAAACAACACATGGCTCCGCTGCTTCCGAACCCGCCCCGGGTCACGCACGGTCACGTCGTCGCGGCGCCAAAGAAATAGGTAAATTCGCAGTTCCCAAACATTGCAATCAGAACAGCGAACAAGTCGATGGAGCGGACAACGCCTGCGCCTCACAACGTCATGGCGCTTGCAATTTCGCTTCACATGCGATGCGCAAGGCGCATCGCCTCCTGCCGCCCGCGCCGACTTCAACGAGGCGCGTGGCCTCGTGCACGACCTGATTGGCGGTCCGATGCCGATCCGGCAGCGCGCCGATGGTCGGGCGATCCTGTAGATAACGATTGACCCGGCACCCATTTTCATGGCGACCGGGTCAATCGCAGATAACGTGGTAGCGGGGGCCCGATTTGTTACATATAAACGAGTCTCCCTGGCGGCCTAAGCTTCAGGCTAGGGTCGGAATCGAAGAGATAAGAAGTACTCGTATTTCGCGCTACTTTACACGAGCGATCGCGGCCCTCTGCAACTTCTGCGGTTGGCAGAACGCCTTGCCCGCCGACACATGCTAGCCTTGCGCATCGTACAGGCTGGATGGATGTTCACCCGATGATCGCGAGCCTCAGATTTCCGGCAGTGGCGGCGCTGATCTTGGCTATAGCCGGTCTTGCCGGCTGCACGCAGTCCATCCGCGCGACAGGGGCCTGGGCTGAAGGAGCGACCCGCCCCCAGACCTTCAGGAAACTGCTGATTGTCGGCGTGAGCCCCGACTACAACCAGCGCTGCAACTTCGAGTGGGTGCTGGCGACGAAATTGCGCAGCGAAACAGTCGAAGCGATCACCAGCTGCTCACTCATGAAAGCCGACGTGCAGCTCAGCCGGGAAAGCATCGAACCGGTCATCAAGTCCTCGGGGGCGGACGGCGTCGTTGCGACCCGCCTGGTAACTTCGGGTGGCAGCCTCAAGCAGGGCGGCACGAGTGATACGCGGGGAAGCGCGATGTACAAGGCCACCGACATGGGCTACGGCTATTACGGGATGCCCGTGGTGTACGGCGATTTTGCGGCATCGCGTCCCATCATCGAGCTGGAGAGTACGTTCGACGTCGTGACGCAGGTTTACGAGACCCGCGGCGCCTCGCCGGTCTACAGCCTCAAGACGACGGGGAAGAGCCGGGATGCCATCAACATTATCCGCGAAGACATCAGCTCGGCGATTGCGGAGCGGCTGCGCCAGGTCGGCTTGATTCGATAGCGGCCGCGTGACCGTGCGCCCACCGGGGAGTACCGCATGGCCCGTTCCACTCGACGAGTGGGTGTCTCAATTTCGAGGTTCGCTACCGCGTATCCTCACAAGGCAATCGGTAAGAAGCCCGGCGCGGTCGAGGGCGCATCGCCGTGTCTGAAGTTCCAGATGACTGGAGACCGACTCGCGGTCGCTGCCGGAGCCGGTCCCAGTGATTGCATTGGTAGCGTGGGCGCGCTACGTCTCAATATCTCCCGGCACGTCCGGGCAGGCGGCGCGGCGTGATAGACGGCTGGAAATAACGTACAACATGGCGTCACTTTCAGACCCAATAGTAGTTAGACGGCTAACAGGAACAGGGACACGATCTATGCTCCGAAATGTACTGGGAACACTGAATGGCCTCGCGGTAATGGCCATTGCTGTGGGCGTCATACGTGCTCCGGTTGCATTAGCTCAACAGGGAACTGGCAAGCCTGCCTTGACGGTCGAAGCGCTACTCGGCAGCTGGCGCCTTGAGCGGTTCGAAGCCGTGCGTGACGACGGTCGCGTCTTTCTGCCATTCGGGGACTCTGTTTCTGGAACGTTGGTTTATCTCGCAGACGGACTGATGGTCGTCGCATATGGACGGCAGGATCGCCCGATCCCGCAACAACCGAACTCTCCCACGCCTGTAGAACTGGCGAAGATGGTGGAAGGATTCGATGCGTATCGGGGCTCGTTTGAAGTGGATGTTGCTCGTGGCCAGGTTACCCACCATGTGAAGGGAGCGTTCGAACCGCACGTTACTGGTACGGATCGAGTCCGCTCCGTCCTGCTCAGTGGCGACACTTTAATTCTGTCAGTTCCTCGTGGCCCGTGCTGGTGGGAACTAGTGGGCCAATGCGTCGCCGGCGAACAGATTCAGTTGAGGCTCACTTGGCGCCGGTCGTAGTTCCGTTTCCCCGTGCCGTCTAACACGTAAATGGAGCCGATGCGCCTGATGATCTCTGCGGCCCCGTGGCCTCGGCGCGCGGCTCATTTGCAACACGGACCCGGCTCCCCTTTTCAGAGCAGCCGGGCCAATCGCAGATAAGTTGGTAGCGGGGCGCGATTTCCGCTTAGAGTTTCTGAGATCGTGCTGCCCTGAAGCCTTTGACTAAGCGACCGGGATTGCCCTTACATCTCCGCTTCGGCGAGAAAATGGTCGAGCCTCTGAGCTTGTTCAATGAGCCGTTTGCTGTACAAGAGCCTCATGTCGAGGTCGTTAACGCGGTAATTCAGGTCGCGCTTGAGTTCCGGTCTCCGGATTGCAACAACGCCTGCGGCTACTGTTTCGGTCGGCAAGTCGAGCTTGCAATTCTCGCGTATCTTGACAACAACGAAGCCACGGGAATCGAAAACTCTCTGGTTGTCGCATCGCTCGACCATTGCGGCTTGCACGCTGTATGGCATATGCCGGCGTAGATTTTGGCGGTATGGCGGCATCCTTTCGATGACCTGATCGCTGCTTTCGACGCTCCGGTAGAAAATAGAGATCCGCGCCCAGACCTCAATATTCTGTAGCGAGTTCATCGCGCCCGTGGACAGGATCTGATCGAAGGTCGAACGCTCGATGGTGCGATCGATTAGTCGGCTTGCGTTGTATGCATCAATTAGGAACTGCTCGTCGAGCTGATCTACCGGTTTCTCGAAACCGATTAGTGCGTCGAGAGCATGATTCTTGACTGCTCGATAGTAATTCTCCTCCTGTCGAATGATTTGCACATTTGCGGCAAGGTCCTGTCGGATACGGGCGATATAGCTTTTAGCTGCGTTTCTTTCGAGACGGTCCGCATTCCAATTCGCAACCTGAATACCAATGAATACGCCGACGACGACAATGACGAGGTCAATCACAACCGCAAACCAGTTGTGGGTCTTTACGTGCTCGTATAGGCGGCGAGGAATCATGGGCGCGTTTTCCGCTTAGAGTCTGTGAAATTGTCCTGCCCTGAGGGCTCAAATTGCCCTCCCGCGGGCGAACCTAAGTGCCCTCTTGCCCCGACTGCCCGACGTTTATCGCGAGAAAGTTCGGCGCTTGGAAGAGATCTCAGAAAGCAATCCGCTAAAGGCTCGCCAAGCCCTCAGGGAGATCATTCCTGAGGCAATTATCCTTCGACCTGATAACGGTAGCCTAGTAGCTGAAATCGGCATCGTACCCGTCCAAATGACGGGTACGGATGCCGGAATGTATGGTAGCGGGGGCAGGATTTGAACCTGCGACCTTCGGGTTATGAGCCCGACGAGCTGCCAGACTGCTCCACCCCGCAACAGGGGCGCGAATTATAGGCGGCAGCAGTTAGGTTTACAAACCGGCTGCCCCGGGGCTTGCTCCCGGTCATTGCCTCCGGCAGTACTCCCCTGAGCCTGGCGAGCAGGTATTGCGGACCCGCTCGATGTCCCGCTTGTTTTCCTGCTGCGCGGCCAGGTAGTCACGCATCTGTGCGTCGTAGCACGTCTCGGACTCGAACCGCGTGCCGAGGGGCGTTTCCGCCTTGCAATAGAGCGTGAACTTGCCGCGCTTCTTGACCTTGAAACCCGGGGGCAGCCGCTCCTCGATTGGTATTTCCTTCTGGTTCGCCGCGGACTCGGCCACCGCCGGTTGCCTCTTGGCGTCCGCGGCCGGCTTGTCGTCGGACAAAGGCAGGTCGAGCGCCGCGGTTGCGGCAAGCGAGATGATCAGGGCTCCGAGAGTTCTCAGCACGGCGCCCCCTCCCCCGCGTTCAGTTCGCGTCGCAGGACTCCACGCTGGCGCAAACCTTGCAGTTCAGCTCAAAGCGTGCCTGTTCCTGCTCGCGCTCGACACCCTGGGCGCGGAGCTTCTCCTCGCTGTAGCATTTTTCCTGCGAGAAGCGGGTACCGGTCTTGCCGTTGCCTTTCTCAACGAATTCCATGACTTACGGCAGCCTAAGGTATTACAAGTTCGCACAGCCTGAGGAGCACCCCCGGATACAAACCCAGCACCAGGATTGCGAGCCCATTTACGCTTAGAAGGACCCGCACGGCCAGTTTCGCGTCGACCGGCCCGGCAACGGTTGGTTCATCGAAGTACATGAGCTTCACGACCCGCAGGTAGTAATAGGCTCCGACGACCGACATCAGCACGGCGAGTGCCGCGAGCCAGGTGAGGCCGATGTCGAGTACGGCCGAGATGACCTGCAGCTTGGCCCAGAACCCGATCGTGGGCGGAACCCCCGCCAGCCCGAACATCACCAGCAGCATCACGAAGGCGAACCAGGGGTTGCGGCGGTTCAGGCCCTTGTAGTCGTCGAGCGCATCCGCCTCGAACCCCTTGCGCGACATCCAGAGCACGACACCAAAGGCGGCCGTCGTCATGACGACATAAGTCAGCGTATAGAACATCGCGGTGCGGTAACCGGCCGGGTTCGCGGCGAGCACGCCGAGCAGGATGAAGCCGACGTGCGAGATGGTCGAATACGCCAGCATGCGCTTGATGTTCGACTGCGCGATCGCGACCACGTTGCCGACGATCATCGACAGGGACGCCAGCAC
>Ga0209486_10001329_pt1 | contig 10754 bp, 8 predicted proteins | sample NCCompost_FD_187518 | JGI IMG/M metagenome (GOLD analysis project Ga0209486, IMG submission 187518) | Agricultural soil microbial communities from Utah to study Nitrogen management - NC Compost (SPAdes) (version 2) | ecosystem: Environmental > Terrestrial > Soil > Agricultural land | place: USA... | reverse complement strand
CGCCAGCGGCGATCCACTCCCGAAGGCCTCCGGCCATTCGATCTCGGGCCGCAGGACCGGCGTCACGTAGTCGCTCTTGTGATTCGGATCCGCGAAGAATCGCTCGTGAATCCGATACCCGGTGTCCTGGACCTTGGCGACATACCAGGGGCGTCCGGCGAACTGGCGAAGCTCGCGAACGATCCGAGCGACGGTCGTCGGGATCAACTGGCGTCCCTGCCGGCGCTCCCGCCGCTCGCGGCGGCCGGAGGCGGTCAGGCGGTGGTATCGCCCGGGGTTGAAATCCAGGTCACCGCGATTCACGTGGTTCAGATCGACGAACGTGCACATGACGCTCGGGAAGTAGCGGAACTTCGTCGCGCGCCGCGGGTGGTGCGCGGCGCCGAAAAACGACAGGCCATGCGTCTCCATGTGCGCGAGACAGTCGGCGATCCAGTTCGGGCGCACGATGAAGAAGTCGGGATCGAGGACGAGCAGGAACCTCGTCGCCACGCGCTCGATGATCTGCTGCAGTCCGGCCGCATGATGCCGGCCTTTGGGAAAGTCCTGTGACCGATCGGCCGGCGCCCGGCTGAGAAGGACCGTTTCAGCCGCGAGCTGCGGCGCTACCCTGGCCGGCTTCTTGGTGTCGTTGGTGACGACGATCCATTGGACGCGCACACCTGGATTCAGGAAGTGCGTCAGGCGCTGATTGAGCGCGACATACGGCGCGCTCTTGTACGACACGCACCCGATCGTCAGCACGGGTCCGTCCATCGGTTATGACCGGAGATACAGGCTGGCGCTTCGGGCAATCTGCAGCGCCGAAAGAGCGATGACGGCGTACAGCGAGGTCTGCAGCATGCGTGACCTCCGATCATCGTCCTCGAGAATTGACACCGCAACCAGGATGAGCAGGAGACCGGGACCGAGAATCAGCCGATGCGCGATGTCCGCGTCCGTGTACAGCGCGGCGAATACCAGCATGGAGATCGCGGCAATCCACAGCGCGCGCCTGACCTCGATCCGGCTTCGATACCTGATCAGCACGGCAAGGGCCCAGACGAATGGAAGCCCAAAGGTCGCGCCCCACCCTCCTCGGCCTGGCCAGACCACGCGCGTAATCTGCCCGAGGTCGAACAGGCTGATGAGGAAGCGGACAACGCTGACCGCGGCCTGGCTGACAGTCTCGTTCCGGTTGCCCATGGCACCGGATTCCTTGAACGCGGTGACCGGACTGCCGTACACGCGAAAGTTCTCGACGAGCGTGAAGAAGAATCCGCCGCACATCAGGCCGATGAGCCCCCCAATGGCGCCCGCACGAACGGCTGCTGCCCTGTCGGCGCGTTGCATCAGCAGCGTGCCCGCGAGGACGAGCGCTATCGACGCACTCGTCACCTTGACCGCAATCGCGAACCCGCACAGCCATGCCGCCCAGGTGATCTCCTTTGGCGTCGCAACGGAGGCGCGCACGACGAGCCACGTCAGCGCGACGAGCGCCGGCACGGCGCCAAACAGATCGTTCTTGATCAGGACGAGCTGATGAAAGACGACGGGCACGACGAGCAGTGCGGTGAGATACCACTCGCGCGAGGGCGGCAGCCACGTCCGTGCCGCCGCCAGCGCGAGCAGGTACATGACCAGGCCGAGCAGACCGTGGAACCGCACAAGGATTGGGCCCGCGGACGGAATCTGATGGAGATCTACCAGCACCAACTCGTAGGTCCACCCGAATGAATTCACCTTCGGCTCCGCGGCCAGGTCGTAGGCAATCGTGCCGAACCGCTCGATCTGCGCCATGCGGTCGAGGTGATACGGATCGGCAGCGAGCACGGGCCGCATCGCATTCAGGACCAGCACTCCGGCGGCAAGCAGGCAGACGCCGACGATGTAAGCCGTGGACAGCGGCATCCGTGAACTGACGGGAGCCGGCCGCGAGTCTCTTCCTCGCCAATAAACCACCGCCGAAACGAGTGCGGCAGCGAGGTTCACCAGTGCCAGCGAGCGGACGGTCGCGATCGACAGCCACGTCGCGACCTGCATCTCGAGCGCGAAGATGCTGATTGCGGCGAACAGACGCGTGATCACGGCGACGGCGCGGCCCGGCGGAACCCACGCCGGCATCGGCCAGCCGTGCAGCGCGACGAAGAGGATGAATGTATTCAGCGGTGTGCGGTCCCTGCATTGTAATCCGTTGCGATTTGGTTACAGGGAAGGACCGCGAGAGTCGTACGCGTGCAGATCTGATCGAGCCGATCGTCTCCGTTTACCTCGCTGTTTCCTCAAGATTGCCATCGCGTCACGCCGTCGTCATTGCGTGTTGACGATCCGTCAGTAGCCTTGCCCGTCCCGGTGTTCAAGGGGTTGGCAAGTCCATTAACGCATACGCACGAGGGATCACTTCAAGGAGAGTTCAACATGGCACGTGTCGACGTTCGTCGCGAAGCCGGTCAGTTCGGTCGTCGCGAGTTTCTCAAAGGCGGAGCGGCCGTCGCCGCCGCGAGCCTCACCGGCCCGATGGCGTTTCTTCACACGAAGGCGCTGGCGCAGGGCGTCGGATCGCTCGTTGGCACGCGCGGAATCAGCCCCTACGGACCGATCGCCCCCGCAAAGGACCACGCGACCGGGCTCGAGCTGCTCATGCTGCCGCAGGGATTCCAGTACTGGTCGATGTCGTGGCGGGGTGACCGCCTGGATGACGGCAACATCTGCATATCGGGACATGACGGCATGGCGATCGTGGACGAGAGCCGTGGCATCTTCACGCTAATCCGCAATCATGAAGTGTTCGGGCTCGGGACGCCTATTGCCCCGGACTTCAATTACGACTCGCGAGGCCCATCCGGCACGACTGTGTTGCAGGTACGCGGCGGCAACAACCTCATTGACGCGCGCGTCAGCATCTCGGGGACGAGTTCAAACTGTGCCGGCGGCCGCACGCCGTGGGGAACATGGCTGACATGCGAAGAGGGAACGGATCAAGGAAACCAACCGCACGGGTATGTCTTCGAGTCGACGCCGTCTCGGGTGACGAACCCCACTGCACTGACAGCGATGGGGCGCTTCTCACACGAAGCCATCGCGTTTGATCCGCGCGACGGAAAGATCTACGAGACCGAAGACAACAGCAGTTCGAGCGGCCCCGCGGGTACCCGCCGCCGAGGCAGCTCCGGCTTTTACCGTTTCTCTCCGAACGTTCCGCTGGGGGCGCAAGGTTCGCTCACGTTCGGCGGACAGCTCCAGATGTTGCAGGCGCTGCATCCGGACACCGGTGCGATAGTCGCCGACCTGCGCGACCCGGCGCCGTTGTCGGTCTATGACGTCAAGTGGGTTCCGATCACCAGCCCGAACGCCGCGCCGTCAGGAGGCGTCTCGGGGCCGTACTCGGAGGGGATCAGCAAGGGCGCGGCACGATTTCAGCGCCTCGAGGGGTGCTGGTGGGATCCGACCACAAACCGCGTCGTCTTCATCGACACGGAAGGCGGCCCCGCCGGGGCCGCTCCGGGGCGCGTGGATCGGGCCGAAGGCGCTGTGTGGGCCTACGATCCGGTGCAGGAAAAGCTGTTCAATCTGTTCGTCTCGCAGGGTGCGTTAGCTCCTGCCGCATATGGAGCGGACAACCCCGACAACGTGTCGGTGAGCCCATCCGGCGGAATCATGCTGTGCGAAGACGGCGACCAGAGTGATGGCAACCCGCTGTCGTTGCTCGGCCTTCTTCCGAACGGGCAGTCATTCGAGTTCGCGCGCAACAACATCATCATTACGCCGGGCGACGCGGACGCGCTTGCGAAGGAAGGGCACGACCCAGCGGCAATCGGTACGGACAATTTCACCGACAACGAATTCGCTGGCGCCACGTTCAGTTCGAACGGGCAATGGTTGTTCGTCAACATCCAGACGCCGGGAGTGACGTTCGCGATTACGGGTCCGTGGGGCAAGGGCGTGTTCGGCGGACCGGGCCACGGCTGGTGGTAAACCTTCGGCGCTCGCTTGATGGCTGGCCCCTGAGGATCTTCGCAGGGGCCAGTCACACTCTCCCCACGAGCGCACCCTCGTCGCGCATTCTTCTTGTTCAGCGCAGCGGATGGACACGATCAGAATCGTTTTTGCTGCGATACCTTGGTAGTCGACACAGGACGAATGGCGGTTGATTTGGTCTTCTGTCATCACGGCTGCAGATTGAGGACGCGCATGACTTCGGGTGCGACGTCCATCAGGCGCATCGGCACGGTGCGCGTCGACGGCGGCTCGCCCGGCACGCGGATGATCATCGGAATGCGCTGCACCTTTTCCTGCGCCCCGCCGTGACCGCCGATGCGTCCGAAGCCATAGCCGTCGGCCATCAGCGCAACGAGGTCCGGGCCGCCGGCGCCAGCCATGGTGTTCACGAGCTCGCTGCTGTATTGGCGCGCCCACGCCCGGAACGCGGCGCTCTGTGTCTCGAGATTCGCGTAAACCTGTTCGTACCGGTACTCGGTTCCGGTGCGACGTTTGGCATAGACCTCCGTCACGCCGGATATGTCCTGCAGCCCACGCGTCAGCGCCTGTTCGTTGGCCTCCGACTGATCGGCCAGCCACAGGTTGATGCTCGAATCCGCGTACGCGGTCCGCAGCGTGCCGAGCTGGTTCAGGTGATCCAGCCAATACGGCGGCTCCACAGGGCCCGTGAAATTCTCGAATCCGCAGCAGGACTGAAAGCGGCCGTTTCCCAGATAGACGTCGTGCCGCTGGCCTCCATGATCTGCGGTCACGACCACCATCGTGCGGTCCGCGAGATCCCGTGCTTCCAGCTCGTCGAGAATCCTCCCCAGTTGCGCGTCGGCCACACGCAGCACATCGGCAAGACGGTACTCGCTCGGGACGCTGACGAGGCCGCGGCCGTCCTGCTCGCCGAGCATGTGTGCGACCCTGTCGATCCCGCCGAAGGTCAGAAACAGCGCGGACCATTTTTCGCGGCGCATGATCTCGAGCGCCGCGTCCGCCGTCCACACATCCCCGCCCGGACGCGCGGGGTCGTTCCCCGGCACGTATCGGCTGCCGTCGAGCGCATAGATGGTGGAATACGCGGTGCCGTACGGCTCCGAACAATCGAGCGAGAAGCGCGGGTTGCCGGCAATATAGGACGGCACGTTCACACCCGAGGGCACGCACCTCCCGTCCGCCTTTTCGAGCGTGACGATCGACGACGCGTGTGGTCCCCCAAACGTTTCAGCGGCGTAATCCTTTTCGCCCACGGCAAAGACGGGACCCAGCGCGTCGTTGATGCGAGCGGGAAGAAAACGCTCCCGCGGGATGCGTTCGAGGAAGCGCCAGATGTCCTCGCGCGAGAGCTCGTCGGCATCGTACGCTGCACCCGGCTTCCCGAGGACGCCGGCCACGTCGATAAACGCATCGTCCTGCCAGGGCAGTTCCCGCGGCGCCATTCCGGTCGGGATGACGAGATGGCTGACGATCGTCTGCGAGGCGAGATGCCCGATGTAGGCGTCGGGATAGTGGCGCGCTGTCGCGCGAAGCCGCTTGAAATGTTCGAGATTGAAGCGGTCGATGTAATCCGGCCGCATCTGGTCGAAGACCATGATGACGACGCGATCCGGCTCGGCCGAGGAAGGAGGCGGCGTTCTGTTGCATGCCGCGGACGCAACAAGGGCGGCGGCCACGAGAATCAGGTAAAAGAACCGCTCACACATATTCGGGAAATGATAGTCACATGCGGCTGACGGTCGAAGAGGCACGGCAGCTCGCCGATCGGGCGATGCACTCGATCGGACACGATTCCGGGGACGCGCGTCTCATCGCCGATCACCTGATCGATTGCGAGCTGCGGGGCGTGACGTATGGCGGGCTGGCGCGTGCCGTGAGCATTGTCGAGCGGATTCTGACGACGGGTGTCAGCCGTCAACCGATACGCATCGTGAAGGAAACGCCGGTGTCGGCGTCGATCGACGGCGGCGATCGGATCGGCTACGTCGTCGCTCACCGTGCAATGGTTCTCGCGATCGAGAAGGCATCGGCCAACGGAATCGCGATCGTCGGCGCTCGCAACACCTGGTACACCGGCATGCTGTCGTATTACGCCGAGATGGCGGCGAAGCGGGGACTCGTGTCGCTCATCGCCTCGAACGCCTCGCCGTGGGTGGCGCCCTACGGCGCCACCGAAGGACGATTCGGCACCAACCCGATCTGCGTCGGCTTTCCGAGCGCCGACGAACCGGTGATCTGGGACATCGGCACGTCGGCGATCATGCACGCGGAGGTCAAGCTCGCGGACCGACTCGGGCGGCAGCTGCCGGAAGACGTGGCCTTCGACGCGGCGGGACGACCGACGCGCGATCCCATGGCGGCGCTCGCGGGCGCCTTCGCGGCATGGGGCGGCCATAAAGGATCCGGGCTGGGCATGGTCGTCCAGCTGTTCGGGATGCTGGCCGGCAGCCCCGCGCTTCCGCCGGAGCTCGCCGGGTTCGGGCTGGTCATCGTCGCTGTGCGGCCTGACCTTCTGACGTCTCCCGACGAATTCGAGCGGAGCGTCGCCGTCTACGCGGAGGCTGTCCGCGGGGCGCGTCCGGTCCCCGGCGGTCCGCCGGTGCGGATGCCGTTCGACCGGTCGCGCGCCGAGCGGAAGCGGCGGCTGGCGGAAGACACGATTGACGTGGCGGACGCGGTTTATTCGAAACTGGCCGAAATCGCAGCGCGCTAACGGGACCGTGGGTCGTCGGGGGAGGCCGCAAACAGGCCTATACTGTCCGGACAGTTCGCCCAAGGAGGCGTTCACGATGCGCATCAGCTTCATCGCCCTCGCTGGAACCCTGCTGGGAGCGTCGCTCGTCGCCGCGCCGCAGAGCTCGCAGGTCGCGACCTCCGCCGCAGCAGCGGCCGCGCCGACGTTCTACAAGGACGTGCTCCCGGTGCTGCAGAAGAACTGTCAGGCCTGCCACCGGCCGGGCGAGGTGGCGCCGATGTCGCTCCTCACCTACGAGCAGACGCGCCCGTGGGCACGCGCGATCAAGAGCGCCGTCGCCACGAAACAGATGCCGCCATGGTTCGCGGATCCGGCCTACGGTCACTTCGCCAACGAACGCCGGCTGAGCGCGCGCGAGATCGCGGCACTCAACGCCTGGGTGGATGCCGGAGCGCCCGCGGGCAATCCGAGCGATGCGCCGGCGCCACTGACCTTCGAAAACGGCTGGAACATCAAGCCCGACATCATCGTGGAGATGCCGAAGGCGTTTCCGATTCCCGCGGCCGGGACGATCAACTACAAGTACGTGCTCGTCAAGGGCGTGTTCACGGAAGACCTGTGGGTGAGCGCGGCGGAAATGCGGCCGGGCAATTCGAAGGTTCTCCACCACGGCAAGGTGTGGGTGCGCCCGCCGGGATCGAAGTGGATGGCGAGGGCAACCATCGGCGAGGCCTACGAGCGCGAATCACACCGCGCGATCATGGGCGACAACATGATCGAGGAAGGCAACGACATCCTCGGCAAGTTCAATCCCGGCCTCGGCGCGCAGCGCTTCGACATCGACGGAGCGGCGAAGTTCATTCCCAAGGGCTCCGACCTGGTGTTCGAGCTTCACTACACGACATCAGGCGAGCCGACGTCGGACGCGTCGAAACTCGGCCTCGTCCTGGCGAAGCAGGCGCCGAAGACGCGTTACTACTTCCACGCCGGGCCGACGGCGATGAACCTGGCCATTCCGCCGTCCGATGCCAACGCGGAAGTCGTGAGCGAGATTACGTTCGGTGAGGAGGCGCGGCTGGTTTACGCGCAGCCGCACATGCATCTGCGCGGCAAGGATTTCGAGCTGCGGGTGGTGACGCCGGACAAGAAGATCACGACGGTGCTGAAGGGCGCGTGGAACTTCGAATGGCAGATGGGCTATCAGTACGCCGAGCCAATCGCGCTGCCCAAGGGATCGAAGCTGCAGCTGATCACGCACTTCGACAATTCAACGGCAAACCGGTTCAACCCGGACGCGACGAAGAAGGTCGTCTGGGGTCCTCAGAACTGGGACGAGATGAGCAATTGCTTCATCGGCGTGCTCTTCCCAACGGGGACGGCGCCGGAGAAAGTGTTCCTCCGCTCCGGTCCGAGCATGCTGCCGCGCGGAGAGAACGGCCCCACCCTGGCCGCGTTTTCACAGGTGGATCCGAACGCCGTCGGCAAGGCGAGCAACGCATCGTCCGGCGGCGCGGCGGTGCCGTAGACCGTCTGGGGCGAGCCTTTCAGGCTCGCCTCGCGAACCCGAAGGGTTCGCGCCGCGGACGTTTTATTGCCAGCGGCCAATCGTCTTGCCATCGGCGTCGAACTTCGCGCCGATGAAGAGACCGGCGGCGGAACCGTCACGCATCGGATTGAAGCGGACGGTCACGATGTCGCCGGCCTTGAAGGTCGTCGCGCGCCAGCCCTGACGCGATAGCGTATTCGGGCTTCCGCCTTCGAGGCTCCACTCCGTCTTCGTTCCGTTCTCCTCGAAGACGACCTGCAGCCAGATGTGCGGGTTCGTCCACTGCAGTTCCTTCACGGTGCCCTTCTTCTCCACGACCTTCGCGTCGTCGAACATCGACGCGGAGTGATGGGCGAGAACAGGCACCGCGAGGGAAACCGCGACCGCGGTAACCAGAAGAGTTCGTCGATTCACAATCGGCCTCCTGATGATAGTCGCCCGTGGCGCGAACCCTTCGGGTTCGCGAGGCGAGCCTGAGAGGCTCGCCCACACGGCGGAAGCTACTTGTCCAGCTGTTTGCCGTCCGGACCGAGCGTCAACGTCCTGCCCGACGGATCGATCGGATTGCGGTTGTTCTCCGCGCACGCATAGTCCCACGCCCACGTGCCCGGCGGCTGCTTCACGTACCGCTTCGTCACCTTCCAGGGCCCCTTCAGCGCCTTGGCGTCCTCGACGAGGATCTCCGCTTCCATCGTCTTCTCGTCGACTTTGCGCAGGCGCGTGGTCGCGCGGCTCGCGTCGCTCAGAATCAGACCCGTGCGGTCGACGATGACGTCGTTGTCTTTGGAACCCTTGAGGCTGATCGTGGTGAAGACGAGCGTATCGCCTTCCCAGTGGCCGACCGACGCACCGTTGTAGGTCGGCCAGAGATCCTCGGGCGCCGGATGTTTGCGGCCGTCCGTGTAGATGCGCAGCACGTTCGGGCCGTTTTCAGCGATGACGTACACCGCCGTTGGCGTCACGGCGAACTCGTATACGTCCGGCACGTTCATGATGCGCGGGAATCCGTGCGGCGTGCCGCAGGTGCTGACGGGATCAGGAAACTTGCCTTGCTTGACCAGCTCGATGTTGCGCCGGTATCTGGCTTCCCACTCGTCGGTATAGGGCGGCGACTCGCGCACGCCAGGCTCGCCGGCGCGGCCGTTGGGCGGCTGGACGCTCGCGCGATCGAATATCGTGTTGCCCTGCATGGCCCAGACACCCGTCCAATCAGGCAGCGCCGCGCGCCCACTCTGCGCGCGCACGCCAATGGCGGTGGTCAGACCGAAGATCGCCGCGAAAGCCGCGGTCGAAAGGATTAGTCGTTTGCCGTTCACGGACAGCCTCCTCGCTTGCGGAATTATCGCTCCACAAACGACGTAGTGTCCGCCTTCAGGCGGACCGGCCCGAAAAGGGGGGCGGACCGGAGCGCTTTTACCGCGGCAACGCCTTCTGCGTGTTGCGGAGGTTGTGAACGACCAGGTAGGCGCGGAAGCCGGCCATTGCCCACATCCCTGCCGCCGCAACTTTCGGATGCCGCGGGCCGATCACGGTATTCCACGCGGTAAAGGTCGCCGCGTCGATGGCCGCGCCCACGAGCACGAGCTTCCCCGGCGACCTCTGGAACGGCTGCAGGAAGATGTTCGTTTCGCGGACGTGATAGTTGGTCATCGCGTGATACGTGGACGCCCAATCGGCGGCGGCGGCGACGCTCGCGATGGTGGTCGGTATTCTCAGGCTCGGCCGCAACTCCTGAGCTGAAGCGGTGCCGGCCCCGAACGCGCACAGCGACACGACGAACACAGCAGCAGAGAGCCGCCATCCGCGCGGGATGTAAGGCATAGCTCCTCTATCGGCGCAAAAACAGTTGTCGGTAGAAGGGTCGAGGCGATGAGTATACGGTGAGGACGAGCTTCGCGGTAGAGGTGATTCTCAGCTCATCTGTAATCTGAGCGCTGGATAATGATGCGCATGCCTCGTCAGTCCAGTTCCTCCTGCGTCCGGCTCGGTTCCGACGCGCTCCTTTCGTCCGGCAAGCTACGCGGCCGCCGCGTCGGGGTGGTCTGCAACCACGCGTCAATCGACCGCGGCTTCCAGCACATCGTCGATCGGCTTGCCGAAGCCGAGGGCGTGACGCTGGCGGCGATATTCGGCCCGCAGCACGGCTTCAGGTCGGACGTGCAGGACAACATGATCGAGACGCCGCACGGCGACGACGCGGCGCGGCGGGTGCCGGTGTACTCGCTCTACAGCGAGACACGCGAGCCGACGTCCGAGATGCTGAAAGGGCTCGACGTCCTCGTCATCGACCTGCAGGACATCGGCGCGCGCATCTACACCTACATCTACACGATGGCGAACTGCCTGCGCGCCTGCGGGAAGCACGGCGTGCCGGCGATCGTCTGCGACCGGCCGAATCCGATCAACGGCAACGACGTCGAGGGGCAGACACTCGTTCGCGGCTACGATTCGTTCGTCGGCCTGTTCCCGATTCCGATGCGCCATGGAATGACGATCGGCGAGCTGGCCAGGCTGTTCAACGAGTCGTTCGGCCTGGGTGCTTCGCTCGACGTG
>Ga0209486_10001328_pt1 | contig 10758 bp, 19 predicted proteins | sample NCCompost_FD_187518 | JGI IMG/M metagenome (GOLD analysis project Ga0209486, IMG submission 187518) | Agricultural soil microbial communities from Utah to study Nitrogen management - NC Compost (SPAdes) (version 2) | ecosystem: Environmental > Terrestrial > Soil > Agricultural land | place... | reverse complement strand
TAGTGCGCGCGCGCGCGATCAATGCTTCCTCGGTTTCAATGTTGTTCGGATCGGTGACGCATACGTCGACCGGGCAAACGGCCGCGCACGCCTCATAATCGTGAAACCCAACGCACTCGGTGCACAGAAGCGGATCGATGACATAGACCGGATCACCCTGGCTGATGGCGTTATTGGGGCATTCAGGTTCGCACGCCCCGCAATTGATACAATCGCTGGTGATCATCGTTGCCATTACAGTTTGCTCCTAATAGATATTTTTTTACGTGTTTCACTCTAGGTTGTCAATAATTTACGCCGTGTTGCAAGTCGCGAAAACTTCATGTTACCTAACGAGTCAAGGCGGCGTACCCAAGTGGTTAAGGGAGAGGTCTGCAAAACCTCGATGCAGCGGTTCGAATCCGCTCGCCGCCTCCATTTCAGCTTTGAAATCGTTGACGATTCCCAGTCCGCGCCCTCTTCTCACTAAAAAAATGTTCCGGTTTTGTTCCAACTTCGGCGTCAAAACCGCGTTGATTGCCTCTTTCATTTCCGGAGACACGGTTGCGCTTTGCGTTTCACTCTCCGCCGCCGCTTTGTAGCGGTCTTCGAGCTTCGCTACGGCTTGCGCTTTGTGCTCTTGAGCAAGATGAGTATAGCGGTTTGTCATGTTGATTGTCTTGTGGCCGAGCAATTCCTTCACTGTGACCAAGTCCACGCCCGCCATGACGAGATGAGATGCAAAGGTATGCCGAAGGTCATGGAAACGGAAATCGTCGATCTTCAGATAAAATGGCCTTGCGCTATGTCGCCCAAGCGCGAATTTAACGCCTCCTTCGCCACTTCTCGCGTGAACCCTCGGGATTTTCTCCCTACCCGCTCTTTTATGTCCGTTCCCTCCACCTGATAGCGGATGTAATAAGTCGCGTCGCCGTTACGGCCCTTGCGCTCATAGATGCCTTTGGCCATAACCACCTCGCCGTAATAGTCTAACCGCCGATACGACGGTAAATCTCCCTCCGGTGTCCTATGCGGACAATGAGCACCAGAAGGAGCTTCCCCTTCACTTGATAGAGAATCCGATAGTCGCCGACGCGCAAGCGGTAAAGCTCGTCTTCACCTTCGATTTTTTTGATGCCCGATGGAAATGGATTTTCCGCAAGCGAATCGATCCGCTGCTTGATCCTTCCCCTGACCGAACCATCGAGAGATTTGAAGTCTCTTTGCGCCCGCGGCGCAAACTCTATCCGATAAGCCAATTAGATGCCCAACTCTTTCTTGATCTTTTCCCAAGACACGGTGCCTTTCTTCTTTGCTTCGGCCAGTGCCGCCCGCGCCTCTTCAAGATCGATCTTGTCTTCCAACGCTTCGAGCAACTTCACGTCCTCGATAGGTACGACTGCGACAATCTCTTTTCCCCGGCGAGTGAGCGTTACACGCTCCTTGCCGAAGGCCGCTCGATTGATGATCTCCGAGAACTGCGCCCGCGCATTGACCGTATTGACTTGTCCCATGGCCTAGTACCTCCTACTGACTGAAATGTACATTTCAGCGCAGATGGAGTCAAGCCCAGGTTGTCAGTCCGTCAACGTCTCAATGGGGTTCGCCTCCAAAAAATTCTCCAGGTCAGCCTTCTTTATCAACACCCGCCGCCCCACCTTTTGCGCTCTTAGCTCGCGGCGCCGGACGGCGAGACGGATCGTTGACGCGCCCAGCCCGGACGTGGCCGCCGCTTGTTTGATCGTCAGGAAAGCTTTTTCCGCTGCCGTCGATTGCGTTAGGCTACGCAAGTTTAGATTCAGTGCCTCCCGCAACGCTTCTTTGACAATCGGCTTGATGATCGCGGCTAAGGCTTCCGCGAAAGAGTTATTCGGTTCATTCATAGAATCTCTCGTTACGCGGTCGTTGCGCACTCCCAGCAGACCCAACACGGGATTCCGTAAATGTCCTTTGCTCTCGTCATGGTCACACCGCAGTTCCAGCAGGCCGGCGAGTTTAAGACGCGTCGCAGTTCGTCCCTTTGGCCTCGCAGCGTTTCGAGCAGCGCTTTTGTCTCGCTATCCGGTTCGGCGCGCGCTTCGGCCTTGATTCGTTCGCCGTCGATTTTGAACGTGACGCCCTTGCTCTTGACGGTTTCAGCCTGGCCATGTTTGCAGCGCACGCGTTCGACATTATTAAAACATTACTCGCGATCTGGATTCTGTGTGGGCTAGTGTGGGTTACGTTCTACAAGTGGTATCCCTCCACGCGAAAGAAGGTTTCCGATGAAAACAAAATATCAGGCGATGCAGCCAATTCTACGGCTCTACGCGATTGAAGAAAGGGTGAAATCTATGGGCCGCAGGGGTTATAAATAGGAGAGTCGCGCCGTTTGCGATTACGGAGTATGCATGAATCTCAACACTGAAATTCGCATCCCACCTATACTGAAATGGACGGGAAACATCCTTCTCATACTGTTTGGGATTTGGATTGCATGGAAGTTAATGAACGAATTTGGCTGGATAGTGCTTGCCCACATATTTCAGGCTATTGACCGCGCTAGCGCATTTTCAGCAGAAGAGATTAGGTTCTATGTTTTGCTCGTCTTAGTCTGGGTAATTTTGGCGAAATTAATTCGGTTACAGTCCGAAATATCAGCCATTCGGAGAGACATGTTCTCGCTGCGAACGGATAACTACAAGGTAACCAAAAAAGAGCAGAAGTAAGGTAGTTTAAATCGGGATAGTGCATTATTACGAGTCTCACTCCCTCGTGTGTCCGGCAGGCCGGGCAATTCTCCAGCTCGGTTTCCCGCTGCCGTATCTCTTCCTCTGTCGGATTACTCAAGATGATCGGCAAGCGATGATTGCAGGCGCCCGCGTGTACCTCAAGTCGCTTTATTCTTTGCTTTAAACCGTACATACGACCACGGCCTTTGCCGATATTGCTCCTCGAATATTTGACGAAATTCTGCCAACCATCCCTCTCTCAGCTCCTTACGCGGATACGGGCCAGGTATCTCCGGTTTCGGCATTACTCGATCTTCAAGCCGTTCGACTCGCCGTCTAGCGTTTCCCATAATTGGCGCCTTTCCCCTGCTTTACACGCTCCTCAAGCTCCACGATCCGTTTCTCGAAATTCTCATACTCAAGCGCCTTTTGGGTGTACTCGATGATCTTCTCCGCCGCTCTAATGCTGATATTCTCCCTCTCGCTGTCCAAGTGTTTCGCTAGCGTGTCGGTTGCCTTGACGACGTTGGCCTTGAGATTATCCAAAGCGCTCTCGGTAACAGCGTTCCGTTGACGTTTTAGCTCTTCCCTGAAGGGCTCTTCCTTGAGCCAGCCATAAACGGTAGCTTTGCCTACTTGCGCCCGCGTGCATCCTCCTCGATCGACCGCGCCGCCAACAAGTGTGGGATGACCCTCCGTTGCCTTTCATTAAGCGCGATGTGATCGTTCAATTTCGTTCAGAACCGTTCCGAAAAAACGTTCCAGTTTTGTGCCAAAAACAGGTGACAAAACGCGCGTGCAACGGGGTCGGGCATAACACTCGTTACAATCTTTCGAAGACCCTGACTGAAAAGAAATAAAACCCATCGATCGAAAAAAAATACTCCAGAAGTGTGCCAACTTCGGGGAAAAAAACCGTATCGCCCAGTGTTCCCGGGACCTGGCCTTGAAACATTGCCAATTGTAGTTAAAGCAGCATTTCCTGGCGTCTGAATTCAGTTCCGTTGGATTCTTTGAAGCTCGAAACATGGCGGTTGGGGCGACGGATCGAATGTCACAATAAAATTGTCAAAGAAGCCGACGTAGCCTAAAAGATTCTCCGTGAGATCCCACGAGAAGCCCGCCTTTATGTCAACGATATCGGTTCCGACTACGAGTTTGACGTTGTGGTAATAAACTTTTGACCGCGGGCCAGCTATGACACCGCCCAGATCACCTTCCGCACCGTCATGAATCTTGATCCCCATCGAGGCTCCGATACTCGCGTGAAAAAGGCAGTAATCGGAACCAGTATCGATGATCGCTTCGAACCTTGGACTCTTGGCGTGGTTGTGGATGATTTGGACCGACAGGATCGGGCGCCAGATACGGGTTTGCTCTGGAACGCCCCGGTTGCGAAACGGGAAGGATTTGTACGCTACGCGCAAAGAAGAAAAACCCTAGGCTCCCAATTGTCGGGAACTTTGATCAACAGGGGATCGTTTTCGCCGTGTGCTTTTGCGTCTTCGACGGCTTGCTCGAAACTATCGCCGCGACCAGCCACGCGTGACTCGTCACTCGACAGTGCCAGCCAGCTATTGGGCTTGGCCTCGCGCAAGATTTGGACTCGTTCTTCGTCGGTCATCATAACAGCCTCGTCAATAGTCGAAGCAGGAGTTCATTTCAAGTAGCGATTATGGATGATTTGCCGACTCAAATCAAAACAGCGAGCCCCCCATGAAGGCGCATTGACGCTGAATCGCACCCTCTGTGAGAGCCGTCCCGATCTATTGTGTATCGATCCACTACCCGTCAGAAAAAACGTTCCAGTTTTGTGCCAAAAACAGGTGACAAACCGTATCACTCGGTAACAAGCCAAAAATGAAAAAGCCTGGAAATCCAGGCTCTCTCTTACTCCGTATCACTTCTTGCTTTTAGGCTTTTCCCCTCGATGCAGCGGTTCGAATGCGCTCGCCGCCTCCATCTAGAACCAATCAAATCCGCAAAGACGCAGATTATTCCGCGCATTCTTGTCACGGATGCCTTTTACTCAGAGCCCAAGCATTCGATCGAGCTCACCCGTCGAGTCTAGATAGCGCGCATCATCGTATCCGCCGATCGATTGACCATCGATAAAAATCTGCGGCACGGTGCGGCGCTGGGAGCGGTCTTCCATTTCCGCGCGCCGCTCCGGATCGTTGGTCACGTCGATCTCTTCGAAGGCGACGTTTTTAGAGCGCAGGAGCGCTTTCGCCGCCGTGCAGTATGGGCAGTAGGCGGTGATATAGATCACAACTTGAGCCATAGGTTTTTTTTCACCTCCAATTCCGATTACCCTGCATGACGCGCTTGCAGTTGAAAGCCCATGCCGATTTTGCCATTAGTGTGGCGTGAAATTAATCGGCTTAACCGGCGGCATCGCCTCGGGCAAAAGCACGGTCGCGAAAATCCTGAAACGTTTGGGTGCCGCGATCGTCGACGCCGACGCCTTGGCGCGCGAAGTCGTCGAACCGGGACACGAGGCCTGGAAAGACATCGTCGAAACATTCGGCGCCGAAGTTCTGCAGCCCGACCGAACTCTCGACCGGCAGAAGTTGCGCGCAACTATCTTCAACAATCCCGCCGCCAGAAAGAAACTCGAAGCGATTATCCATCCGCGCGTCCGCGCTCTGGCCGAGGAGCGCATCCATCAGCACACGGCCGCCGGCTATGAGATCGTGGTTTATGAGGTGCCGCTGCTTTTCGAAGGCAATCTGCATGAATGGCTGCGTCCCGTGGTCCTGGTCACCTGCGACCTCGATACTCAAAAACGCCGATTGCAGGAACGCGACGGTCTCAGCGCTGAAGCCTCGCAAAAACACATCGACGCGCAGATGAGCTTGGCGGAAAAACGTCGACTCGCGGACTACGTGATTGAGAACGACGGCAGCTTGGAAGATCTCGAGGGAGAAGTTCAGACCGTTTTAAACAAAATCAAAGCTACTTGACTCGCTCCTGATAAGAGCCATCGGTCGGATCGACGCGCACTTTGTCACCCACCTGAATAAACGGCGGAACTTGCACAACGACGCCGGTTTCCAACTTCGCCGGTTTGTACGACGCGCTGGCGGTCGCCCCTTTCATCGATGGTTCGGTATCGACGACTTCCAAATCGACGGTCGAGGGCGGATTGATACCGACCGGCTTGCCGTCGTGAAATTCGATACCCACCACGGAATTAGGCAGCAAATACGACAGCAACTCACCGATATCCTCCGCGGCTAAGGTAATCTGTTCGTAATTTTCCGTGTCCATAAAAGTATGCAGGTCCCCTTCCGCGTACAGGTACTGCATGTGCCGGTTGTCCAAGATCGCCTGGTCGACGCGATCCTCGGAACGGAATTTGTATTCGGTGCCGATGCCGGTTTTCAGGTTTTTCATCTTGGTCTGCATGAAGCCGCGCTTGTTGCCCGGCGTGAGATGATGCACTGCGGTAACGCGAAAGAGATCGCCTTCATGGATGATGATCATGCCCGGCCTAAGTTGCGTCGCTTGAACCATTTTTCAAAATCCTTTTCTAAATTTCTTGCTCCTCTGGTTAGCAGTTTATCCGCGCCGCTTCAATGCGAACGCCAACGACGATTACGCGTAAAGCCCGCGCCACAGCATAGCCCGGGTGACCCGATCGATGCCGATCATGAGCGCCGCCATGCGCATGTCGACCGAATGTTTCTGGCTCATATCGAGCACCTGGTGGAAGGCTCTGACCAAAACATCGCGCAGTTTGCTGTTCACTTCGTCTTCGGTCCAGAAGAAATTTTGCAGATCCTGAACCCATTCAAAGTAAGAGACCACCACCCCGCCGGCGTTGGCCAGAATATCAGGGATTAGGAACACCCCTTTTTCTCTGAGAATGGCGTCCGCTTGCGGGGTCGTGGGCCCATTGGCTCCTTCCGCGAGAATGCGGCACTGCAGGCGCGACGCATTCACCTCAGTGATCTGCATCTCGAGCGCGGCGGGAACCAGCACGTCGCACTTAAGCTCTAGAAGCTCCTGATTGCTGAGCTTATCCCCGTACGGGCACCCTTCGAGACTGTGGTTCTTGTCGGCGACTTCCAAAAGTTTGTCGATGGGCAATCCCTTCGGGTCGACGAAACCGCCGGTTCGATCCGCCACGCCGATAATTTTCACGCCGCTCTTTACCAGCTCTTTCGCCGCAACCGAACCGACATTACCAAACCCCTGAACCACCGCCGTGCACTTGCTAAGATCGATCTGCAGATGTTTGGCCGCTTCCATAATCATATAGACGACGCCTTGCCCGGTGGCGTCGCGCCGCCCCAGGGTTCCGCCGATCGCCACCGGTTTCCCCGTGACGATTTCCGGTACGGCATGGCCCTTGTGCTGGGAATAGGTATCCATGATCCACGCCATGACTTGCTCATTGGTGCCCATGTCAGGCGCGGGCACGTCAACCTCGGGTCCGATGAAATTGATGATTTCCGCGGTAAAGCGCCGGGTCATCGCCTGCAGCTCGTTGCGCGACAGCGTCGCGGGATCGCAAGCGATGCCGCCTTTCGCGCCGCCGAGCGGCAAGCCGACGAGCGAGCATTTCCATGTCATCCACATCGCCAGCGCGGAGACTTCGCCGAGATTCACGGCGGGGTGATAACGTACGCCGCCTTTGAATGGCCCCAAAACGTCATTGTGTTGCACCCGATAGCCGGTAAAAACATGGACGCGCCCATCGTCCATCCTCGTGGGGACGCTGACAATCATCGCCCGCTCCGGCCGGCGCAAGCGCGCTGCCACGTTGGGATCGATGCTGAGTTTGCTGGCGGCGGCGTCAAACTGCTCGACGGCCATTTCACTGGCCGCGCTGCGCGGTTCATCGACGGACATGAATTCCTCCACTGGTGTATCGAATCGAATCGGGACGGTGAATTATCCCGGCGGCCAGCTCATCAAGCGCCCGCCGATAAGATGGTAGTGCAAATGAAAGACGCTCTGGCCTGCGTCGGCGCCCGAATTGACGACGACGCGAAATCCGGAGTCGGCAATTCCGTGTTCGCGCGCCAAGCGCGCCGCGATTTGGAAGATTTGACCGATGATCGCGTGATCATCGGGTTCGATATCGAGCACGCCCGCGATGTGCTTTCGCGGAATGAGAAGAATATGCACCGGCGCCTGCGGCTTGACGTCCCGGAACGCAACGATACGATCGTCCTGATAGACGATATTGGCGTTGATCTTTCCTTCGACAAGCGCGCAAAAAAGACAGCCGTTCATCGCATGCTCCTGAAAACTATGTGTGATTAACGCGCACGTCACTCATCGGCATCCGCGCCCGGGAGACGCGCGTAAACCCGCCCTTCCTCGATTTCCACCGGCACACTTTGCAGTGACAAGCCGACGCAGGGTCCCCAGATACACTCGCCGGTCGGCGGTTCGAATACCGCGCCGTGGGTCGCGCACATGATGTAGCGGTTGTCCGAGCTGAAAAATTGATTGTTGACCCAATCGAGGGTGATCCCGGTATGCGGGCACCGGTTGATATAGGCAAAGTGCTGCCCTTCGAAGTTGACCACCAGGGCTTCGAGCTCGCGTTGGCCGCGGCGCAAAGTGAACTTTTTGCTCTTGCCGTGTTCAATTTCGCCGACGGCGCCGACCAATTTTCGGGTGGAATGTTTTTCAGCCTTGCTCATTGCCAATCCTCAGTCTGCGATCTGCTTTAGCTCCCCTTCCGGACAACCGACCAGTACATCATCTCGATCCACCCGCACCGGAAGGCGGTAAAGCGATTCTCCCTTACATGGCCCGTCCACACAGAGTCCGGTGGCGAATTCGTAAAGCGCGCCATGCGTGTAGCATCGCAAAAACCGCCCATCGTCGCTGACGAATTCATCTTGAACAAAATCCAACGGCGTCGGCATGTGCCGGCAGCGATTGACGTAAGCATGGAAGCTGCCGCGATCGTTAATCAAGAACCCGTCCAACCGATATTTCTGGCAGATCAGCCAAAATTTTTTCACGTTTCCGGGTGCGAGATCGCCGACTTTGGCAACCACCCGGCCGCCGTCCCGGCTCTCCGCCGCCATCCTGCGTTTGTCGCGCAAAAAAATCCAGCGATGGATCGCCAGCCCGATGAGATAAAGCGCTAAAAAAATCAGAGATAGATAGATCGTGATAGCCATAATCGGCGAGATCGCTCATCTACTCTGACTCTTTGCCGGCGTTGCCGCGGATGCGCTTGACTTCTTGCGCCGTCTGGTTCCCCGCGATGCCCATGACCTTCATCAGTTGAGTGGTCATCTCCGCGGTCACCTGGTCCTGAATACTGCCGCTGCCATCGGGATCGGCTTTGAGAAAGCGGAGAATTTTCTCTTTGTCCACTCCCGTTTCTTCCAGGCCGTCGAGAAACTGACCGTAGCTGACTTTGCCGCGCAGCTCCGCCACGCGAGCGAGAAGTTTTTTACAGTCCGCGCAAGCTTTGCCGAAGAGCCCGGCGCGTTCGCCGCAGTAGACACATTTGCGCATCACATTTCCCAGCACTTACCGGCGTTACTTGTCGCCCATGGCCTGGGCCCACATCCCCTGCAATCCGCCGGACAAGGCGCCATTGGCCGCGATCACGCCGCGATGCTTGGGCAACTGGCGATTGAACCTCATCGCCGCGCCACTGCCATCGACGACTTTTCCGCCTGCTTCAAGCACCATCAGCACGCCGGCGCAGATATCCCATTCGTGGATCGTTCGAAAAGTAATGGTGGCGTCGCCATCGCCGCCGGCGACTTTGGCGAGCCGAAATGCGATGCTGCCGACCGGTTTGATGTCGCAGCGATCGACAAACACCTGAAATTTTTTCTGCGGCTCGGAGCGGCTCACCAAGAGCAATGCTCCGTCCACGTCACTGCGCGACGTCACGCGGATCACCTGGTCGTTCAGGAAAGCGCCTTGTCCCGCCGCCGCCTTATAAAAGCGATCTTGCGCCGGATTGAAAACTATCGAAACCTTAGGGATTCCCTCGACAACAAACGCAATCGAGACGGCAAATTGGGGCACGCCCTCGATAAATTCCCTTGTGCCATCAATGGGATCCACGACCCAGACCCGCGAACAGGCCAAGCGCTGGGCATTATCCTGGTCTTCTTCGGAGAGCCAGCCGTCGCCGGGAAAACACTGGCTAATCTTTTCGCGAATAATGCGATTGGCCTCGAGGTCGGCGGTCGTTACGTGATTATTTTTGCTTTTCTCGTGCACGTCGTATTTGCCTTTGAAAAGGCCCATGACCGCCGCGCCCGCGTCGCGCGCCGCCGTTTCCGCCGCCGCCAATTCCGCTTTGTACTCAAATTCGTTCGTCAATGTGTTCCTCTGAGCTAGAGTCGAATCTAACTATTCAACACCAGAATCAAAGTTTGAGCAACCGACCGGGACGCGCGCGCCCAACCGAGGTACCTTTAGATTGACAACGCGTCGATCGAAGCGAGCGATACTGCGCCGGCCGCAAGCATTTCGCGAAGCGCCTTTTCGGAATCGTCAGGAGCCAAATTGACGCCGCGAATCGCATCGCGGAGCACCACGACCTTGAAGCCCTGTGAAAGCGCATCCAGCGCCGTCTGCTTGACACAGTAATCGGTAGCTAACCCGCCGATGAATAGTCTTTCCACACCGAAGCCTTGCAGCACCTCGGCCAGCGAAGTGCCAGATTCATCTTTGCCGTGAAAAGCGGAATAGCTGTCTTCATCCGCTCCCATGCCTTTGGACATCACGATGATATCGCTGGCAAGCCGCAAGTTCGCATGGAACGCCGCGCCGGGACTCCCCTGAACACAATGATCGGGCCATACCCCACCGTAGCGTTTGAAATGGCTCGTCCTCTCGGGATGCCAATCGCGCGTGGCGATCACCCGCAGCCCCGCTGCTCTGAATTTGTCGATATATCGATTTAAGATCGGAACGATTTCGTCGCCGCTTTGGACCCCTAGCGCGCCGCCGGGGCAGAAGTCGTTTTGCACGTCGACGATGATGAGCGCAGCTTTTTCCCGCATCGATTTTGATTATAAAGCATGCTAGCTTCGTTGCAATTGGATGCCAGCATGACGATTCAAGC
>Ga0209486_10001327_pt1 | contig 10758 bp, 9 predicted proteins | sample NCCompost_FD_187518 | JGI IMG/M metagenome (GOLD analysis project Ga0209486, IMG submission 187518) | Agricultural soil microbial communities from Utah to study Nitrogen management - NC Compost (SPAdes) (version 2) | ecosystem: Environmental > Terrestrial > Soil > Agricultural land | place: USA... | reverse complement strand
GATCGGCGTACCTGCCCCCGACCGGGGACAGCGCGACGGACGTGACGAAGAGCGCGCTCAGCGCGAGACCGCTGCCGAGCGCAGCGCCCGCGCCGTCCGCAGAGCCCGCCAGCACGATCGGCACCGCGAGCATGGTCCCGTACATCGCGAGGTTGCCGAGCGCGATCGCGCCGTTGGCCGCCGCGAAGGTGCGGTCGCGGAAGAGATCGGGACGGATGATCGCGTCGGTGCGGCCACGCTCGAACCGCGCGAAGGCGACACCGGCGACAACGAGGATCGAGACGAGCGCGGCCGTCATCGCCGCGGTCTCCGATCGCAGGCGCCCGAGGGTCCAGGCTCCGAGCCCGAGCAGTGCGGAGAGCCAGACCGCGCCGACGGCGTCGAAGCGGCCGGACGCGCGCGGACCGTCGGCAGGGATGCTGCGGTGAGCCAGGACGAGAGCGAGTCCGACGAGCGGCAGATTCACCAGGAACGTCGCCTGCCAGCCGAAGCTCGCGACGAGCACGCCACCGAGCACCGGACCCGCGGCCGCGCCGGTGCCGGTCGCCGCGGCGATGAGCGCGTATGCGGAGCCACGTCGCTCCCCCACCTCGGCGCGAACGAGCGCGCCCGCGTTCGGGAACATGACCGCGCCCGCGAGCGCCTGGAGGAGCCGAAAGGCGATGAGCCACTCCAGCCCCGAAGCGAGCGCCGCGCCGAGCGACGCGGCCCCGAACCACGCCAGGGACCCGAGCAGCAGCCTGCGCCGGCCGTAGGTGTCGCCGAGCTTCCCGCCGACCGGCTGCAGCGCGGCCATCGCGATGAGGTAGAGCGTGATGAGCCAGGTCGCCGACACGAGATCGACGCGCAACGCCTGCACGATGTCGGGGAGCGCGATCGCGATCATCGTCGAGTTCAGCGGGATCAGCAGGGACGCGATACCGAGCGCCGCGATGAGCGACCGCGACTCCCTCGTCAGCTGGCCGCGAGGATCCGGACGATGCCGCGGTCCCCGTCCACCTCCACCGTGTCGCCGTCGCTGATGAGCGCGGTCCCGTGTCCCGTGCCGACGACCGCGGGGATCCCGTACTCGCGCGCGACGATCGCCGAGTGGCTGAGCGCACCGCCGGCATCGGTGACGAGCGCCGCGATCCGTGCGAACAGCGGCGTCCACGGCGCCGCCGTCATCTGCGTCACGAGGATCTCGCCCTCGGCGATCCGCGCGGCGTCCGCCGGCGTGTGCGCGACGCGCGCGATGCCGCGCGCGCGGCCCGACGAACCGGGATGCCCCCGCACGAGGCCTTGCTCGCTGGACGGCGGCGGCGCTCCGGCGAAGCTCAGGCCGGCGCGGTCCACGATGCTCGTCCCCGCGCCGAGCCACGCCGCGCCGAGCGACCTCGGCGGATCGATCCTCGCCGCGCGCTCGAGCTCCAGAGCGCGCGCCGCGATCCGATCCGCGAGATCGGCGGCCGGATGCCCGAGCAAGGCCTCCGACAGCTCCGCGAGGCGCAGGTGGAAGACCTCGTCCACCTCCGCGATCACGCCACCGGCGACGAGGAGCCGCGCGGCAGCCTGAGCGCGGGTGCGCATGAGGAACGACGTCGGGAAGTCGATGTAGAAGTTGTGCGTCTCCTGGATGCATACCGCGTCCTGCCCGGCGCGAAGGAGCACCTCGAACTCGTCGCGAACGGGCTGCGGGTACGAGCGCAAGCGTTCGCGCGCCGCGGCCACCGCCTCGTCGCGCTCGCGCCGCACGGCGGCAAGCTGCTGCGCTGGGTCGCGCTCGCTCGCGAGCAGCTCCCGTATCTCGCCGAGGACGGCGCCGGGGCGCTCGATCACGCTCGGCTCCGCCGGATCCATCGTGATGCCGCGCCGACCGTACCGCGCGAGGTGCTCGGCGAAGAGCGCGCGGAACGCAGCGGCCTGCGGGGCGGCCTCGACGGCTTGCGCCACCTCGTCCGGCGCGGCGCTCGCGAGCAGGTCCGCGACGGGCGGATCGGCGCGGGCGATCGCGGCGACGGCCCACAGCGAGCGCGCGGCCTCGACGGTCTTGGAGTCGCCACCCTGCAGCAGGCGCAGCGCGTCGAGCTGCGTCGCGTCCTCGAACAGCTCTCGATACAGCTCGGTGAACAGCTCCATCGCCGTCAGCGCGGGCGGCATCACGAGGAAGTGCAGCTCCCAGAGCCGGGCGAAGCGCGTGGTCGCGAGCGCGAGCTCCGTCGCGAGCTCCGTGCGGTCCAGGCGCTCGAGCGGCACGGCGTCGAACGCCGCGAGCAGCGCCTCGATCTCGGGCAGCATCGCGCTCCAGATGTCGCCGACGCGGCGCGCGAGCGAGACGTAGCGCGCCTCCGCGCGGCGCTTCCGCGACGCGAGCTCGTCCGCCGGCAGCTCGACGGGCCGGGCGCCGCGGTACAGGTAGCCGTGGATCCGTCGTTGGAGCCGCTCGATCGGGCGCTCGAGCGCGGCGTCGGCCCGCGACATACCGGCGTCCTGGGAGAGCGCCCGCAGGTCGTTGGAGAGCACCGTGATCGGCCGTGGATAGTGGAGCCGCGCAAGCGTCCAGCTGACGCGGGCGTCGCGCGGATCCTGCCACTCGACCGCGGGAGCCTCGGGGACGGGCTTCGTGATCGCCTCGCTCATCGCGCGCCCCCGTCACGGACTGTCGCCGTGACCGGACGGCACTGCAGGAGGAAGAGCGTGCCGGCGTGGAACGCGCACTCGAGGTCGACGGGTGCACCCGTCTCGGCCTCGAGAGCGAGAGCGAGCTGCGCGGCCGCGCGCACGCTCGCGTCGTCGAGCGCGTGGCGGTCGCGCAGGACAGCCGGGACGGCGACCTCGCGCGTCCCGCCGGTCGTGCGCACGGTCATGCGCTCTTTCGCCCCGAGCACCCGCGAGCGGATGCCGAGGTCGCGGCGCCGGACGGTGTAGACATCAGGGGTCGCGGTCCCGCCCACGATGCTCTCGCCGAGGCCCCAGCTGGCGTTGATGACGACGTCATCCGAGCCGGTCCGCGGGTCGACGCTGAACACGACGGCCGCGACGTCCGCGGGAACGAGCTGCTGCACGAGCACGGCGATCGGGGCGTCGGCGCCGAGAGCCCTCGCCGTCCGGTACGCCAGCGCGCGGTCGGAGCGCGCCGACGCCCGGCAGCGCTCGACGGCGTCTGCCACAGCGTCCGCGCCGCAGAGGTTGAGGAACGTGTCGTGCTGGCCCGCGAACGAAGCGGCCGCGCCGTCCTCGTCGATGGCCGAAGACCGGACCGCGACCGCCGGCTCCGGCTCGCCTGTGCGCCGCGCGAGCTCGGCGTACGCCGCAGCGATCGCCGACCGCGCCTCGCCGTCCGCGGCCAGGCCTGTCGCCGTCGCGGTGAGACAGAAGCCCGGAGGCACGCGATGACGCGCGGCGAGGCGGCTGAGGCTCGCTGCCTTCCCGCCGACCGCGCGCGCGTCGTCGGCGCCGGGCGCGCCGAGCCAGAGGATGTCGATGACGCGCGAGTCTAGGTCGGCCTGACCCGATCCACGACGTCTTCGAGAGCGCGCGCGGCCCGCTCGCGCATCCCCGGTGCGTGCGGCGCCGGCAGCGGGCTTCCCCACCACTCGAGGACGGCGGCACCCCAGGTGAAGCCTCCGCCGAACGCGACGAGGAGGACCTTCTGGCCGCGCTTCAGGCGGCCCTCGTTGGCCGCCTCCGCGATCGCGATCGGGATGGACGCGGCGGAGGTGTTCCCGTACTTCTCGAGGTTCACGAACACCTTCGACATCGGGATGTCGAGGCGCTTCGCGACGCCTTCGATGATCCGCTTGTTGGCCTGGTGCGGGATGACGATGTCGATGTCCTTCAGCTCGAGACCCGCGTCCGCGATGGCCTCCTCGGCCGCATCGGCCATCGACTTCACGGCCATCTTGAAGACCTCGCCGCCCTGCATGCGGATGAAGTGCTGCCCCTTGTCGACGGTCTCGTGCGTCGCGGGCACTTTGGACGCGCCCGCCTTCACGTAGAGCAGCTCGCCCTTCGCGCCGTCGGAGTGCAGGACCGTCGACTCGATGCCCACCGAGGCGTTCGACGCCTGGAGCACGACCGCTCCCGCGCCGTCACCGAAGACGACGCACGTCGTACGGTCCTTCATGTCGAGCATCCGCGACAGCGTCTCCGCACCGATGACGAGCGCGTTCTTCACGGAGCCGGCGATGATCATCCCGTTCGCGATCGCGAGCCCGGACACGAACGAGGTGCACGCTGCCTCGATGTCGAACGCGCCCGCGCGATCCGCACCGAGCGCGGTCTGGACGAGGCACGCCGTCGCGGGCATGAGGTAGTCGGGTGTCAGCGTGCCGACGATGATCAGCTCGACCTCGGACGGACGCATCCTCGCGCACTCGAGAGCGATCCGGGCCGCACGGGTGGACATGGTCGCGGTGCTCTCGCCTTCTCCCGCGAATCGGCGCTCCTTGATGCCCGTCCGCTCGGTGATCCACTGATCGGACGTGTCGACGATCTTTTCGAGGTCGAAGTTCGTGACGACGCGCGATGGCGCATAAAAGCCCCATCCGGTCACGACGGCGTTCTGCTTGGCCACGCTAGCTCGGCTCGGTGCTCCGCTCCGTCGTCTTTGCGCGCGCGCGGCTGCGGACCGCGAGCAGGTCGTCGAGCGCGCCCTCGTAGGTTCGGAGGAACTCGTGCGCGTCGAGCACCTCGTCGAGCGTCACGGGCGCCTTCTTGCGCGCCGCGCTCGGGTGATCCTTCTTCGTCGCGACGGCCTTCGCCTCATCGATGACGACGAGCAGGCGGAATTCCGCCTGACACGAGTGGCAGATGACCCGGACGATCCAGGCCAGCTCGACCCTGCCGACGAGCTTGATCTCGGAGCGCGCGTGGTTGGCGCCGCAGACGGTGCACTCGTACTGCTTCGCCTCTTCGCGCAGGTACCGCAGGATGTTCACGCTTCGACTGTATCGCTTCGCTCACGTCCCGTCGTCGCCCGGCTCGGTCCGCAAGCGGCCTGGCAGGGCTCCTAGGACGTGCCCCCAAGGCGCCACGCCAGGAACGACCAGATATCGGCGAGATCGTCCACCTGCTTCGCGAGCGGCTTGCCGACACCGTGCCCGGCATCGCGGTCGACCCGTAGCAGCACCAGCTCGGCGCCGGGATGTGCCTGCAGCAGGGCGGCCATCTTCCTCGCGTGCATCGGATCGACGCGGCTATCGCCCTCGGCCGTCGTGAACAGGATCGGCGGGTAACGTCCGCCGTCCCGAACGTTGTGGTACGGCGAGTACGCGCGGAGCCAGCGGAACTGCTCGGGATCCTCGGACGATCCGTACTCCGCGATCCAGAACCGCGCGATGAGCAGGTGCTGGAAGCGCAGCATGTCGAGGAGCGGCACCGTGCAGACGATCGCGCCGTAGAGGTCGGGGCGCTGCGTGATCGCGACACCCATCAGCAGGCCGCCGTTCGACCCCCCGAACGCGCCGAGGCGCTCGCGCCGGGTCCAACCGGAGCTGACGAGGTGCTCGGCCGCGCAGTGGAAGTCGTCGAAGACGTTCTGCTTGTTGCCGAGCATGCCGGCGCGGTGCCACCGCTCACCGAACTCGCTGCCGCCGCGGAGGTTCGCGAGTGCGAAGACCCCGCCCCGCTCCGCCCAGAGGATCGCAGCAGCGGTGTACGTCGGGACGCGCGCGACGTTGAAGCCGCCGTACCCCGTGAGGACCGTCGGAACGTCTCCCGTCGGCACCAGGCCGGCCCGGTGGACGAGGAACATCGGGATCTCCGTACCGTCCTTCGAGCGGTACGTCGTCTGATCGACGACGATCTCGGCGCGCAGCGCAGGCTGGGCCGTTTCGACGACGAGCGTGGTGGCTCCCGTCCTCGCATCCAGCGCGTAGGCGCGGGGCGAGAGCGCGAATGACTGGAAGGCGAAGCAGGCCGTATCGCTCTCCGCGTCCGCGGAGATCCCGAGACCCGGGATGCTCGGCGTGACAGCACCGAGTGCCGGGAGCGTGACCTCGCGCTCGTGGCTGCCATCCCGCCGCCAGAGCGCGAGACGCGAGGTGGCCCGCTCGAGGCGGTGAACGAGGACGTGATCCTTCGTGAGATCGAATTCCTCGATCGCGTGCTCGCCCTCGGGGACCACATCCCGCCACTCGCGCGGGCGCTCGTAGTCGGCATGCACGATCCGGTAGTTCGGCGAGCCGATGTTCGTGCGGATCCAGATCCCGTCGGCATCGAGCTGCGCGCTCGACAGACCGTCCTCGCCCTCGACCACGACGGCGAGCCCACGTTCGGGACGCTGTCGGTCCAGCAGGTACAGGTCGTTCGTCACCCAGCCTCGGAAAGCGCTGAGCAGCACCCAACGGCCGTCCGGCGAGGTCTGGACGCCGACGATGTCCTCCTTCGCGCGGCCCTCGCCGAAGACGACCGTGTCCTGGTCCCCTCGGTCGGGCGAAGCCCTCCCTCGGGAATCCCTGTCCGCTTCGCTGCCTCCGGCTGCTCCGCTGCCAGGGGCCCAAGCCAGCTGGTGATATCGCACGCGCCGGTAGTAGTGCTCGTCCCCGGGCGGGACCGTCCCCGGCACCGGATGGACGACGTAGTAGAAGCCCTCACCGGCCCAGGCGACCTGCGATCTCTGCGTGTGAGGGATCGCGATGCCGAGGTCGCGACCGCTCGCGACATCGCGCACGTGCAGCGTCGACATCTCGGTGCCACCGCGTGACAGCCCGACCGCGACGAGCCTCGCGTCGGGCGACGGGTAATACCAGTCGATCGTCACGAGCCCGGCGCGGTCGAGCGCGTTCGGGTCGACGAGCGGCCGATCCTGGCCGCGGGTGCCCTCGCGGACGTACAGGACGGCCTGCGCCTGCGAGCCTTCGCGGCGGAGGTGGAAGATCCGCCCTGCGACCGGCCGCGGCGTGGCGAGCAGGCCGACCGAGAGAAGCTCGCGGAACCGCGTCGCGAGGGCCTTGCGCTCGGGCAGTGCGTCGAGGACGGCGCGGGTGCGCGAGTTCTGCACGTCCGTCCACTCCGCGACGCGCGGGCTCGCGGCGTCCTCGAGCCAGCGGTACGGGTCCGTGACCGTGTCTCCGAAGTAGATGTCTGTGACCTCGTCCCGGGGCGTGGGCGGCGGCGGTGGCAGCTGCACGTCCCGAAATGTAGTCAACGTCGACGGACGTGGCGGGATGTCGGCGGAGGAGGGTCGGCCGGGAAGCGGCCGTGCGCGCACGAGTGTCGCGACCCGAGCCGTGGCAGAAGCCCTCCGACGACGACGTCCCGCCACGTCCCTGCGATCGACAGCGCCCGACCTTGCGCTACCCGCTCCGCTTCAGGCGACCGGTCCGCTTCGCGTAGCGCTCCGCCCAGATGAAGAGCCGCAGCCCGACCGGGATCGAGAGCGCGCCGATGAGCAGGGCGGGCCAGACGAGCGGCCAGAGCGTCACGAGGTCCGCGCCGTCGAGGAGCGCCTGCCGCATCCCCTCGATCACGTACGTCGCCGGCGAGACGACCGAGATGGCCTGCAGCCAGCCCGGCAGCACGGTCGTGGGGTAGTACACGCCGGAGACGAGCAGGACGACCGCCTGGACGATGTATGCCATCTGCAGCCCCTTCTCCGTCCAGATGAGCGGGAAGCAGGCGGACGCGATGCCGAGACCGATGAAGGCCATCGTGCCGACGCCGAGGAGTGCGATCGCCGACAGCGCGTTGGCCCGTGAGAGGTCGACGTCGATGAACAGAACGACGGCGAACAGCACCGCGATGCTGATGACCGCGGCGCGGATGACCGTGCCGATGGACATACCGATGAGGTGCGTGAGACGCGGCACGGGCGCCATGAACGTGTACTCGATGGTGCCCTCCCACTTCTCCCAGGCGATGATCTCCGCGATGTCCTCGAACACGATGCCGAGGAAGCGCCAGGCGATCGTGCCGACGAGCAGGTAGAGGACGAAGCGCGACGTCGTCGCCGCGTCCACCTGCTCGCCGGTGATCGCCGGGGCCGCGAGCCCGATGTAGGCGACCGAGAGCGAGGTCGTGATCGAATAGATCACCCAGACGAGCTCCCAGAGCCAGTACCGCTTCATGAGCGCGACCGTGCGCTCGACGAAGGCGTAGGCGAGCTTCGGCTGCTGCGTGAAGGTCGTGAACATCACGCCGTCTCCTCGCCGGTCTGATCCGCGTCCGCGAGGGTCCGTCCGGTGACCGTCATGAAGACCGACTCGAGGTCGCCGCCGTGCCGCTGGCAGAGCTCGTCGGGCGTCCCCTCGGCCACGAGGCGCCCACCGTGGATGATCCCCACCCGGTCGGCGAGCCGCCCGGCCTCGTCGAGGTCGTGCGTCGTGAGCAGGATGCTCGCGTCGTGCTCGTCGCGGAGGTCCCGCACGAACGTCTGCACCTCCCGCTTGCTGCGGATGTCGAGGCCCGTCGTCGGCTCGTCGAGGAGCAGCAGCATCGGCGTCGACAGGAAGGCGCGGGCGATCGACACCTTCTGCTGCATGCCGCGCGAGAGCTTCTCGAGGGGCTCGTCGAAGCGGGCCGGACCGATGCCGAGGCGCCGCAGGATCGTCGACGCGGTCACGCGCGACCGCGTGGCGTCGACGCCGTACAACCGCCCGGCGTAGACGAGGTTCTCCATCGCCGACAGCTTCTTGAAGAACGAGGCCTCGACGGAGACGCGGTTGATGAGCCGCTTCACCGTCATCTCCTCGAGCTGCACGTCGTGGCCGAAGATGCGGACCTCTCCCGAGTCGGTCTCGAGCAGCGTCGAGAAGAGCCGGATCAGCGTCGACTTCCCGGAGCCGTTCGCGCCGAGCAGCCCGTAGATCTCACCCCGACGGACGGACAGCGAGACATCGTTCACGGCATGGACCTGCTTGCCCTTCGAGCCACGGAACGATTTGCTGACCCGGTGGGCGAGCAGGGCAGGCCCGGCCGTGCGGCCTGGAGCTGGCGGGGCGTCGCGTGTCGCGAGAGCCATGGCTCGTTCCCTTTCGAGTCTCCGTGCCCACGTCGCCGTCATCGGCGAACAAAAAAACCGTGGGCCTTTGCTGCCCACGGTCCGGAGGTGCTCGCGCGGCCCTGCTTAGGCCCTAATGGCTCCGGAAGGTGGGCAGACTGATCCGAGGATCGACCTCGGTGCGCGGTGCGAAGAGGGTCAACACCAGCTGCGCCACTTCCTTTCGTGATCTGGTCCCGCCCCGGGACCGCCGCACGTTAGCAGGGGGACGCTTGGTCCGTCAATCCCGTGGCGCGCGAAATGCGGGACCGATGCGAAACATTTGGGGGTGCTCCATGCCGCGCGAAGAGATCGACACGACGCCGGGGAAGGAAGGCGGCTCGCGCTACGTCCGCCGCGACGAGAAAGGCCAGTTCGGCGACGACCAGACGGGCGCGGGGCGTTCGGTCGCGCAGGACAAGCGCGTCGACGCCGAGAACGAGGCGAAGAAGGGCGATAAGGACAGGGGCGACTAGCTCAGCAGCAGCACGGTCCGCCGCGCGCGCAGCCGTCGCAGCAGTAGTCGCGGCCGCCGACGATCACCCGCTCGCCGCGCAGCGTGATGAGGCAGTTCGTGCAGCGGACCGGCGGCTGCGCTGGCCCGACGCGCTCGACCTGTGTCGACATGGCTCGACGCTAGGCGCCGAAGGTCAACGTCACGTCGACAGAAGGTCAACATTCGGTCACTCCCGCGCCGGGAACTGGTAGCCGACGCCCCGCACGGTGAGGACGTAGCGCGGCGCCTGCGGCTCCGGCTCGAGCTTGTTCCGGAGCCTGCCGACGTACACCTTCAGGTAGTGCGACTCGTTCCGGTACTCCGCCCCCCAGACCTTCGCCAACAGCGTCTCGTGCGGCATCACCCGGCCCGCGTTCGTGGCGAGGTGGTAGAGCAGGTTGTACTCGATCGGCGTGAGCGCGACGACGCGGCCGCCGACGCTCACCCGCCGTTGCGCGTAATCGATCTGGAGCTGGCCGTGCGTGAGGACATTCGCCCGCCGCTGCGCGTTGGCCGCGCGGTAGCGGCGAAGCACCGCGTCGATGCGGGCCATGAGCTCCTTGTGGCTGAACGGCTTGGTGATGTAATCGTCGGCGCCGAGCTCGAGACCGCGGACCTTGTCGGCCTCGAGATCCCTCGCCGTGATCACGATGATGGGGAGCTCCATGCCGGCGTTGCGTAGCTCCTCGAGGATGCCGAACCCGTCGCGGCCGGGCATCGCGAGGTCGAGGAGGAGCAGGTCCGGTCGCTCGGCCTCTACGCGGGCGATGGCATCGGTAGCTTTCGTGCACTCGACCACGGCGTAGTCCGGCCGGTGGAAGGTGATGCCCATGGCCGTGAGCGCGGCGACATCGGGCTCATCGTCGACGACGAGGATCTTCAACTGACGGCGCTCGCCTCGGCGGGCACTGCTTCGTGCGTCAGCGCGACCACGAAACGGGCGCCGCGCGGCCCGTCCTCGACGCTGATCCGTCCGCCGTGGAGCTCCACGAGTGTCTTCGCGATCGCGAGACCGAGACCCGTCCCGCCCGCGACGTCGCGATCGCGTCGCAGGCGCACGAACTTGTCGAAGACGCGCTCCCGCTCCTCGCTCGGGATCCCCGGCCCCTCATCCGTGACCGCGATCTCGACGTCGGGGCCGCGCCGTTCGGCGCTGATCCCGATGGTCGCCCCCTCGGGCGAGTACCGGATGGCGTTCGAGACGAGGTTCGCGAGCACCTGGAGCATCCGCCTCCGGTCCACGTACACGGGTGGCGCGGTCGAGGCCGTCACGATGCGCTGTCCGCGCGCCGCGGCAAGTGCT
>Ga0209486_10001326_pt1 | contig 10759 bp, 9 predicted proteins | sample NCCompost_FD_187518 | JGI IMG/M metagenome (GOLD analysis project Ga0209486, IMG submission 187518) | Agricultural soil microbial communities from Utah to study Nitrogen management - NC Compost (SPAdes) (version 2) | ecosystem: Environmental > Terrestrial > Soil > Agricultural land | place: USA... | reverse complement strand
ATAGTTCCAATTTCCTCCTTGCATTTTGTAAGTAAACGACATATAGCCCAATAAAGCAAAAAGACCAACAGTGGCGAATGCCCCGAGTAATAAAAATAATTTCAGCGAAGAAAGATCTTCAAAGGTATTTTTGCGAAATATAGCGTTAAGAAAAAATAATAAAAGCGAAATAAGCACGATCACATTTATTATTTCAAGGCAATGCAGAGAAGTTTTTAAAGAAATGCCGGCTATATGAATTGCCTGGCTTGCTAAAAAGGCGAGATTTATAAAAGAAGACGGAACAACAGGAAACCAATGCAGAATATTTTCAGGATAAAAACCCCTTTCTGTCGGCAACGCATAGCCGGCATGACCAGTCAGTAATTTCAGAAAAACAAAAAAAGTAACCGTAAATAAACCGGTAACTATAAAAAGCCACCAGCCCTTTCTTTTTAAAAGAATATCTTTTTTAAAATAGCCAATAAATAAAACGCCAACAATGGCCGCAAATGAAATTGCCGGGTAGTTATATCGGAAGAAACAAGGAAGAAATAACAAGAATGAAACAAGTATAATTTTTTTAATTGAGAAGTCTTTCAATATCAGAAGCTTTATTAGTTGGTCGAATCCTATAAGAAATAATACAATAGAAATAGAATCAGTCGGCAAAGACTCGTTGATGAAAGTGTATTCAAAGCATCCGGCAATAAGCGTCATGATATTAATGGCAGCTATAGGCAAACCAATTTGCCGGCATATTTTCCTAACAACAAATATTAATGCAACACAAAAAATAATATCCAAAGTGGTGGTAGCCCAATAAATATTGTAATTAAAGAGTTTTAAAAAAGGAGCAAGCAGAATTGGGTAACCCGGGGGCCACAGGGGGGTAAAATCATAAACTGGGGTTACTGTATTTGAAGTAAAGTATTGTGGAACCGCAAAGCCCTTTCCTTGCAGCAAGCTTTTGCTTTGAAATACAAGAAACATTTTATCTCGGCCATAATATGAAACAAAAAGGACGTTAATTATTCTTATAACAATAGAAAGGAAAATAATTACAATGGTTGTATAACGATTGGAAAGAAAAGCGAACAGTTTGTTCATACAAGATCAAAAATAATCTACAATTAATTAAAGACTTATTTTTCCGGGATAAAACTGCGACTTTGATCGAAATATTTGAAACCTATTGTTTCATTTCAAGGTTTGATTGTGGAAATAACTAATAATACGCTGACCGATATTTTCCCGGATATTCATATAATATAAATTGATATCTCCAACATGATAGTTTTTTGTAGAGTATAAAAAACTCCATGGAAATTTTGGTCGCCTTATCCATATTATCCCCTCATAGATCTGTGCATCAGTTGTTCGTTTGTAAATTTTATTGAATTTAAACAACACGCTTCCTGTATTCATTTTTTTGGGAGCATAAGTGCTATCTGTCTTCCATGTAATAGGATTCGTAACCAATGAAAATTCTTTTTCAATCTCAACATAAGGAGCTTTATATCCTTTTCTAAAAGTTCTCCAACCACAAACACAGCCTGTTTGAAGTGGATCTTCACACATTTTCAATGAAGAAAAGGAGGTCTTTGGAATGACCATACCAACAATATATGCAGCCACCAATTGTTTTTGTAATGACTTATCCTCAAAGTATTCTTTTAATAACCGAAAAGCATGTGTTGTTCCCTGGCTGTGCGAAGCAATGATTATTGGCCGATCATGATTATAATTTTTCAGATAGTATTCAAAAGCGGTTTTTACATCTTCGTATGCAAGATCAAAAGCATTTAATGCGGCCACTGTATCTTTTGGAAAGTAAGCAGAGATATGTGCTTCCCGAAAACGTGGCGCATAAATCTTTGCATGTTGATTAAAAACACTTGCCTGGTATAAAATACTGGAATAATCTGTTTTCGCATTTAGATATGCATCATCTATATCTGCATTCAAACTGCCGTCTTTTAATTTCATGGTGTACATGGTGGGATGCAAAAAGAAAACATCAACGAGAGTGTCTCTTTTTTCTTTCCGAAGCGGCTTAGGTATGCTATCTGAGGGATCCCATTTTAGCGGATGTGCTGCCCAATAATTCAAATTTGAATAATCTGGTTTTTTGTCCTCACTCTTAAACTGGTAAAGACTTTTATAGGAATGATATTTATCAGAACAGGAAGAAAAGAGCAATAAAATAAGAAAACCAATAGGAAAATATCGGGTAGAGATTAATTGGAAAAACCTCCTTTTTTGTTCTTTCATCATTATAATGGCCCGACTATCAAAGTCAGGAATTTTTTTTTTAAAAAAATAACTCGAGCATATATGAATGAAAATAAGCTAATTAAGCTTAAATAATACATAAATAACCGGCAGCAACCTTCAAAAGACGAGTACTATGTTTTGTATAGTACCAAACATCACCCTATCTTTGGATCGTCAAAGGCACGAACCTAAATATAAATAAGAAAAAGACGATTTATGAATATTGAAAACACACAGAGCCAGATGAGGAAGGGGATCTTGGAATTCTGTATACTTTCCATCATTCGTCGGGGTGAGGCTTATCCAAGTGATATCGTGGAAGAGATGAAAGCCGCCAATCTCCATATCTTGGAAGGAACTTTATATCCCTTGCTTACCAGGCTTAAAAATGCAGAGATGCTTACCTATCGTTGGGTAGAAAGTAATTCGGGACCTCCCCGCAAATATTTTTCCCTTACTGAAAAAGGAGAAGCATTTTATAAAGAGCTTCAGCAAACATGGCAAGAACTTGCCAATGGAGTAAATGCATTAACCTCTAATCACCAACCAACCAACTTATAACTTCAACCACAAATTTTTTGCAATGAAAAAGATTATTAACATAAACCTGAGTGGCAGAGTAGTACCGATAGAAGATTCTGCCTACGAAAAATTACAGGAGTATATTGAAAGTCTTCGCCGATACTTTGCCAATGAAGAAGGTCGTGATGAGATCATCAATGATATTGAAAGCCGCATTGCTGAGTTGATGAGTGAAAAAGTTCGCAAAGGTGCTGATAGCATCACTGATGCTGATGTAAATGAAATTGCGAATTCAATGGGTCGCCCTGAAGATTTTGAAGGCGAAGAAATAAAAGAACAGTCTTATGCTTCTTCTGCTTCTACTGCAGGTTCAAGCCAACAAACAACACAATCGCAAGCTCCGCCAAAAGCAAAACGTGGTTTGTACAGAGATACAAGTGACAAATTTATCGGTGGTGTTTGTAGTGGTATCGCTGCTTACCTAAATGTTGATCCGGCTATCGTAAGAATATTATTTGCCATCATCACATTCGGTGGGTTTGGCTTAGGCTTTATGGCATACATTATTCTTTGGATCGTATTACCAGCTAAAGACGTAGAAGGGTATGCAGGTAAAAGATTATTCCGTAATCCTGAGGGCAGAATGATCGGAGGTGTATGTAGTGGACTTGGCGCATATTTTAATAAAAGCGCTGTAGGTATCAGGTTAATATTTCTTGCACCTATTTTATTGAACATATTGATAAACATGCTGGATGGTTTTGGATCAAGAGGTGGGTTTATATTTTTTCCAAATATCATTGCCGGATCGTTGACAAGTACATTTATTATCGCCTATATAATTTTATGGATAGTATTACCTGAAGCAAGAAGTTCATATGAAAAAATGGAAATGCGTGGTGAAAAAGTGGATGTGAACACAATTAAGCAAAATGTACAGGACAGGGCAAAAGAAATGGGCGAGGATATAAAATCTGCCGCACAAAATTTCTCCACAAAAGCGAAAGAGTTTTCAGAGACAAGAGGAAAAGCATTTGCTGCAGAAGTTAGACAAACAGCAAAACCGATCGGCAGTGGTATCGGTCATGCAATTGCAGTGTTGTTCAAAGTTTTCTTTCTATTCATCGCCGGTGCTATTGCGTTTGGATTGTTTGTGGCCCTGATGGCAATAATTTTCGGAGGAGTAGCATGGTGGCCTTTTAATGATTATTTATGGACAAATAGCTGGCAACCTGTATATGCATGGGGAACGCTGATCCTGTTTCTTGGTATTCCTTTAATTGGTTTTATCGTTTGGTTGATCAGGAGAATTATTGGAGTAAAGTCAAGAAGTAATTACCTGGGTTGGATCTTTGGTGGATTATGGACATTAGGTTGGGTGTCTGTTATTATGCTTGTATCAACTGTAGTAAGAGAAACCCGCTATTTTGAAGATTCCGATCCGATAACAATTCCAATTACACAGCCCGGCAATAAAATGACAGTAATGGTTTCACAACCTGTACTGGAGTTTACTGATAAAGCATGGTGGGTCGATACAGATTCTGAAGGATGGACCATAAATGAAGATTCTTTAAAACTTTCATTGGTTGATTTTACAATAGAAAAAAGTGCCGATGCTGATTATCATGTAATACTGGTTAAAAAGAGTATGGGCAGATCGTCAAGTGATGCAAAAACAAGAGCCGGACAAATTCAGTATAGCATATCAAGTGCAGATAGCACACTTGATATTGGAAACGGGTTTGCAATCAGCAAAAACAGCAAATACCGTGGTCAAATGATTGAATTAAAAATTCAGGTGCCGGTCGGTAAAAAATTAAGATTTGATGAATCTGTAACAGACAAGCTTAATCCTGTTGAGGTAAGAATGAGAGACAGGAGAAGCAGGCTTCGCCGGTCCAGGATCGATATGGATTATAATGATTGGTTTGAATACAGAACAAATGTCGATTATGTGATGACAGACAAGGGAACCCTTGTTGATCCCAATAAGCCGACCGAGACGACATCTTCTTCTAAAACCCAAACCGGTGATTATCGTTATGAGGATGCTCAACCATCAACAATAAACAGTATAGAAGAACAGCGGAAAAAAGTACAGGAAGAGCAACAGAAGCTAAAAGAAATGGAAGAAAGTAAAAAACCTAAAAAAGATTCAATTAGCGGAAACAGCAAAAAAGAAAGCCTGGATGATGAAGACGACAATGAGGATGTTGCCGGATCACCCATATTTTCTCTTGTTCAAATATTTAATTAAAGTCGGTTGAAGTTGGAATCTCCCGGCATAGCTGTGAGAAATCGAGTCCCGCTTTAGCGGGACTTTTTTATTTTCAGTAACGTTATCTTTGCCCACCATAAATAAGATCATGAAGAATACACCCTTTACTAATAAGCATATTGCCCTTGGCGCTAAGATGGCAGAATTTGCCGGTTATAATATGCCTATTTCTTATACCGGCATAAATGATGAACATGCTGCTGTAAGAAAAAATGCAGGAGTGTTTGATGTTAGCCACATGGGAGAATTTATTTTAAAAGGCGAGAATGCGTTGGATCTTATTCAACGTGTCACTTCCAACGATGCTTCAAAGCTTGCAAATGGAAAAGCGCAGTACAGTTGTTTGCCAAATGATAATGCTGGTATCGTTGATGACCTGCTTGTTTATTGCATCGAAGAAAACAAAGTGTATATGCTGGTGGTGAATGCAAGCAATATTGAAAAAGACTGGAACTGGATAAGCAAACACAATACAAAAGGAGCGGAGATGCATAACATTTCCGATAAAACATGCTTACTAGCAATACAGGGCCCGAATGCTACTAAGATCTTACAGCCGCTGACAGAAATAGATATTTTGAATTTAAAATATTACACTTTTGTAAAAGGAAAGTTTGCGGGGGTTGATAATGTAGTAATAAGTGCAACTGGCTATACCGGTGCAGGCGGTGTTGAAATTTACTTTGAAGATAAGGACGAAGCTGCTGATAAAATATGGGATGCGATCTTTGAGATCGGTGGCCCGCAGGGATTAAAACCAATTGGACTTGGAGCAAGAGACACATTGCGACTCGAAATGGGTTTTTGTCTTTATGGGAATGATATTGATGATACCACATCGCCATTAGAAGCGGGCCTTGGATGGATCACCAAATTCACTAAAGAGTTTACGGCTAAAAATATTTTAGAAAAACAAAAGGCAGAAGGACTAAAAAGCAAATTGGTTGGATTTGAAATGATCGATAAAGGCATTCCGCGTCATAATTATGAAATTAAAGATGGTTCGGGAAATAGGATAGGGTATGTAACGTCAGGAACTCAATCTCCTTCTTTGCAAAAAGCAATTGGACTGGGATATGTAACAGTGGAAAATGCAGCGATGGATTCTGAAATTTTCATTGCAGTAAGAGATAAATTATTAAAGGCAAAAGTGGTGAAGCTGCCATTTAGTTGATAAAAGAATGTAATCCCGGTTTGATTTTTGTGTAAAGCGGATTATCTTACTACATACTTGCTATGCCGACAATTCACCTAACCTCATTTATTGCTGCCCCAACAGACATTGTGTTTGACCTTAACAGGAATATCAGCCTCCATAAAATTTCAATGGAGCACTTTAAGGAGGAAGCCGTGTCAGGTACCACATCAGGCTTAATTAATAAAGAGGATACGGTGACCTGGAAAGGAAAACATCTTTTTAAAACCAGATTCTTTACTTCAAAGATCATTGAGATGAAACCCTTTGAGACATTTACTGATAAAATGATCAAAGGAGATTTTAAATTTTTTGAGCATCACCATTTTTTTAAACCGGTTGATAATGGAACGATTGTAATAGATATTATCAATTATGAAACGCCTTATGGCTGGATCGGGGCGCTGGTAAATAAATTTTATTTGAATTCTTATCTTGAAAAACTGATTGATAATCGAAATAAAGTGATAAAACAATATGCCGAAACCGATAAATGGAGAGCATTGTTGAGTAACAGGCGATGAAAGTCTCCTGGCGGCTAAATCTTGGTTTTTTTATTATTTTTATTATACAGGCTTCTGATTAGCTCAAGGCTAAACCCTGTCAAAGCGAAAACAATAATTGTTTTGATCCCTCTATAATCTCCTATATAATAACTATATCCACCCCTATTTACTGCCAACCCAATAAATGCACCCAAAGCAAATCCTGCGATCAGCCTTGTTTTATTTTTGCCAATAAAAGAGGACATCATAAAATTATATACTATAAAAATAGGAAGTGAAAGCAATGCATATCCAATACAAAAAAATATTAAATATGCAATCAAAGAACCTTTATATCCTTCGAGTGAGCCGTACTCAATTTGAAAAAAAGGTAGATCGGATAAATAAGAATAGATAGCATATAAAATTCCTGTTAAAAGGAAGCCAATAAAATAAACTATTATTTGTCTCAAAACTAACATGATCAAGTTGTTTTAGTGCTAAGATTACTCGATTTTAGGACACCTCACCAACAACCTCTAACAACGGAGTAAAACAATATGCCGAAACCGATAAATGGAGAACATTGTTGAGCAATCGGAGGTAAGCAGTAACTTGGTTTCTATCAATCCACAAATTTTGAATTAACACCCTTCTCTTTTATTTTCTGAATTGTACCGTTGTTAAGGTTCGCCACTTGATTATTGCCTTCCATAAATTCAAACGATCCTTCTTCTATAGAGGTTATCATTTCTTTCATCGCTTCCATATGTATCCTTTCATTAGGGCGGGTTTCATCTTCCTCCTTGAAGCATGCACAATGAAAACTAAACAGATTCCAAAATATTTTCTCTTTAATTATTAAAGAAGGATAGCCGCTAATATGTTTACAGATGATTTGCCAATGAACATTATCGTAAGGGCCGGCAATTAATTTTTTTTCCGCAACCTCGATTGTTATTTGTGCAGCTTTTACTGCTCTTTGATAAGGAATCAGATCTGGTTCACCAGAATCTAAAGAGTTGACATTAAGGCTATCCTCAAGAGATTCATTGATGTTGTCATCTATTTCAGGATGGCGTTGCAACCAATCAAGTTCCTGGGGTGAGAAAATATTTTCATTCATTTACCTTTATTTTTTAAATAAAATCAAAAATCACCAACTCCTTGTTATCTTTTTATCTAATGTTTTTACAATTGAATCAAGCTGCTTGCTTTTATAGAAATTGAAACAATTAAAAAAAATAGCTTTTTTATTTTGGTAGTCGGCAATTTCAATCGGCTTGATCTCTGTTACCGATGCTCTTGACAAACTATCTATTTTATCATAAGCGCTAAAATTGTAATTAGCGATATCAAAATAAATGCTTAAACTCACATCTTGGATAAAATAGCTAGTGTCTCCAGATGCATTTTGAAAGCATTTACAATATGCATATTCCTTTAATAAAGTTCTGTTTTCTGTAACTCTTGAACTTGTGCATCCTTCCAAAAGGACAACAGAGAAAAGAAAAAATAAGAATTTCATCTTTTAAAGCTAACAAAGGAAAAGATATATAAAATTCCACTTTCGTAGTATTTTTCTAAACACCTATTTTTGCCTTACTTCAATTATTTTAATGAATCAAACTAAACCAACTCTTTTTACTACTCTTTCTCCAGCGTTGTTAAATCTATATGATATAAGCAGCGCTACCGTTGTAATTATTGATGTACTTAGGGCTACTTCTACAATAGCAGCGGCATTATATAATGGGGCAAAATCTGTTATACCCGTTGACACTGTGAGCCGTTGTATTGAGATTGGAAAACAAATTCACGGTATTACTGCAGGAGAGAGGGATGGAAAGGTAGCAGAAGGCCTTATTCATGGCAATTCCCCTTTCGAATATCCAAGGGAATTTATTGAAGGAAAGACGCTGGTTCTTACCACTACAAATGGTACCAGGCTTTTGCAAATGGCATTGGATAAAGGGGCAAAAGAAATTATTACAGGTTCCTTTCCTAATCTTTCAGCAGTATGTGATCATCTTGCAGAAAAGAAACAAAATGTAATTCTTGGTTGTGCTGCATGGAAGGATAGAGTGAATATGGAGGATATGTTGTTTGCCGGAGCTGTTATTTCAAAGATCCGAAAACATTTTTCTATCAATTGTGATTCATCACATCTTGCCGAAACGATCTATAAAAAAGCAGAGAAAGATCTTTTTGGTTTCATGAAAAAAAATGAAGCATCCCATTATCACCGGTTAATGGGTTTTGGTTTGGAAAAAGATATTCGTTATTGCTTAACAGCAGACGGGGCGAATGTAATGCCGATATATGATAATGGAACACTGGTTGTAAAATAAAACAAGATCGTGTTAGGGGAAAAACAAACCTATAAAGATACTCTTTTCCATTCTTAATTTTTGCTGATCGGGAAATAATTTATTTATTTCTATATCGCTGGAAATCAGAAATACATTCCTTTATTTTTGCAGATTACCCTTTTCTGAACGGAAAGGATTGCTATTAAAATCTAAACACACTTGGCCCTACCACATCTTCTCAAATACGTATATACCCATGGAACTGATGAAGTGATTCGCCGTGGAAAAAAAATTCATGCAATTGGATTTGTTGAGCTGGTGGAGTATGATAATCTTTTTGCATCTGCAGTGTTTCGTGTAAAGGATGACAGCTATTCCACTTTTTACAAAGTTTACATTCAAAAAATAAACGACCCGCAACACGTATCCATGCGTTGCGCCTGCCCCTATAATCTTGGGGATATTTGCCGTCATGAAGCAGCTTCCTTGTTTCAATTGCAGGAGATGCTGGATAAGAACCTGCTGAAAACAGGAATGTCAAAATATGATCAACGGCATACAGTTGCCAAGATGAAACATATTGATCTGAAAACCCTGCGTCTTCTTTCTTCTCAAACTACTTACCAGGATGCAGAGCAATATTTAAGAACGGATAAGGCCAATATTGAATCGGCAAAAGAGGAGACAGTAAAAGCAACTGTTATACTCGATGGAAAATCTTACAAGGTTATTATTAAAAAGAATGAAGAAAGGAATTTTGATACAAGTTCCGATTATGAAGACATCGACCATCCCCTGAACCTGCCAAAAATGATCGTGTTCCTGCAGCTATTAAATTCACATGGTCCTTATTATTTCGATAGCATTCGCAACTGGGACAAAGAAAAAAATAAATTACTGGAAGCGTATGGTTACTCACTAAGTGATGATCTTATAGGGAAGTTTGAATTTTCTTATAAGGATGGAAAACCGTTTTTACGGGTTCTTGATACAAGTATTAAAAGAGTAAATACGCCGGCAACTGCGTCGATGCCAAAACCGGTCGTGGCCCAAGAAGAAGTTTTTACTGAAGCATTACCAAAACCTGAAACATCAGTAGTTACTCACAGGCTGGGGTTGGTTATTAATTTCAATAAGAAGAATTATCCATATTTCACCATCGATGCAATAAGCGGTGAAGCTGATGAAAATGCAGATGTGTTTTCCGGCAAAATTGAAAAGCTTGATCTTTCAAAATATGTGGAAGCTGAAAATTTTAATGAAGATGACAGGCAGATGCTGAATGCAATAAGAAAATTGCAGGAGCAGGAGATCAGCAAATATATCAGCCGCAATTCGCCCTTCTCGGGAATTTGGGAAAATATCATTCACCAGGAAGAAGACGATCTGCCGGATGATACCCGTGCATTGGTAAGAGAATATCTTTTCCCAAAACTGAAAAAGCTTTTTTTATCAATTGCAGGCAAAGGATTGATATTTCAGCTTGCAAAAGGAAAACCATTCCGCACATCGAATCTCCAACAGGTAAATATTTCATCTGATGATATTAAGCCATCATTTGACATAATAAGAAGTAATGGATCAATTGAAATAAAAGCGACCGTGAAAGCCGGCGGTCTTTTGCTCGATCTTAAAGATAATGAAGCAGGCACGCCCATTTTTTATTTATACAATCATCAATTATTTTCCTGGAAAGATCAGCATACAA
>Ga0209486_10001324_pt1 | contig 10779 bp, 10 predicted proteins | sample NCCompost_FD_187518 | JGI IMG/M metagenome (GOLD analysis project Ga0209486, IMG submission 187518) | Agricultural soil microbial communities from Utah to study Nitrogen management - NC Compost (SPAdes) (version 2) | ecosystem: Environmental > Terrestrial > Soil > Agricultural land | place... | reverse complement strand
GCCCTAATAACCCTGAGGCCTGAGGCCTGTTGCCTGGGCCCTATTCCTTGGTCACTGCCACGAACGTCTCCTGGCCGTTGCGAAGCACTCGCAGGAATGCTGTGCCGCCCGACGGGATCTGTCCGAGCGCGCGGCTCGCTTCAGCCGCCGTCGTGACCGCCTCGCGGCCCACTCGCATGATCACGTCGCCGGCGGTCAATCCCGCGCGTCCGGCGGGGCTGCCCTGCTCGACGTCGGTGACGACGGCGCCCTGGGCGTTGCGGTCGAGGCGCAGGCGGGTGCGGACGTCGGGCGTGATGTTGCCCAGCGTCAACCCGAACCCGCTGGTCGTTTCCTCGGGTCCGTTGCCGTTATTGCCGTTGTCGCTTCGCTGAGTCGTTGTCTCGGCCTCGAGGTCGAGTTCTTCAACCGTGACGCTGATCGTGCGTTCCTGCCGATCACGAACGACCCGTACCGGCACGGTGCTGCCCGGCTTGGTCGCCGTCACCAGCGCGACCAGCTCGTCGCGATTGCGGATCGGCTTGCCGTTGTAGGAGATGATGACGTCGCCCGGTTCGATCCCCGCCTTCGCGGCCGCGCCGCCCGGCGCGACGTTCAGCACAACCGCGCCATTGCGGTCCTTGAGGCCGAACTCGTCCACCGCGTCACTGGGCACTGCGCCGATGCCGACGCCGATGCGGCCGCGCGTGATCTTGCCGGCGCGCAGCTGCGGCAGCAGCTCGCGCACGACGTTGATCGGAATCGCGAAGCCGATGCCGACGTTGCCCTGCTGCTGGGAGCCGCTGATGATCGCGGTGTTGATCCCCACCACTTCGCCGCGCAGGTTCAGCAGCGGTCCGCCGGAGTTGCCGGGATTGATGGCCGCGTCAGTCTGCAACACCTGCTGGGACCGGCCTTCCGAGACCGGAAACGGCCGCTCGACCGCGCTGATGATCCCGACGCTCACCGTGTTGGCCAGGCCGAAGGGGTTGCCGATCGCCATGACCCAGTCGCCCGGGAAGATCTGGCCCGAATCGCCGAACTTCACTTCGGGCAGCGTGTGGTCCGGTTTTTCGGTCAGCTCGATCAGCGCGCTGTCGGTGAGTGGATCGCGTCCGACGACACGCGCTTCGTATTCCTGACCGTCATCCTCGCCGTAGAGCGACACCACGATCTTCGTGGCACCCTCGACGACGTGGTTGTTGGTGAGGATGTAGCCGGCCTTGTCGATGATGAAACCGGTGCCGGCCGCCTGGACGAGCTGTTCGCGCGGGCGCTGCGGTTGTGGCTGGGGCGTCCGCTGGTTGGGATTCGGCTGGCCGAAGAAGCGCTCGAACAGGTCGCCGCCGCCGCCCCCGAAGAAGTCGGAGAGGTCCTGGGCGCGCTGCCGCGATTCGGTCCTGATGTTGACCACCGCGGGGGACACGTTCTTCGCGATGTCGCGGAACGTGGTCGCGGTGAGCGGACCGGTAATCGGCGCGCTGTTCATCGGCGGCGCCACGGTCTGCGCGGTGGAGACGGGAGACATTCCCAGCCTCGACGCGATCACCATCCCCACGGCGAGCGAGGCAATGGCAATCAGCACGGCGTAGAAGAAGGTGGTTTTTCGGTTCGACATGAGCAACATCCTCAGTTTGTCAGTTCCCTAACGTGATTATCTCCATCTGGCGCGGCCCCGTCACGCGCGCATCCTGAACGTCCCGATACATATTGATCTCGGTTCGAACGCCGAAATTCTCGAAATACAGTCCCGGTTCAATGGTAAAGCCCGTCCCCGGGAGCAGCCGGCGGTCGTCGTGGGTCTCGTAATCGTCCATGTGCACACCGTTGCCGTGCACGCTTTCGCCCAGGCTGTGCCCGGTGCGATGGAGAATTTCCCGGCTGTACCCTGCCCGTTCGAGCACGCCCCTCGCAGCCCGGTCCACTTCCCATCCGCGCAGGTCCCGTCCTGCGGCAGCAGCATCGGCGACCAGGGCGGCCGCGGCATCGCGCGCCTCGGCAATTGTCCGGAACGCCCGGGCTGGTGCCTCGGGGACGGTGGTTCCTGTAAAGGCAACCCAGGTGATGTCAGCAAACACCGCGCCTTCGCGCGCCTGCTTCCCCCACAGGTCGAGGAGCAGCAGATCGTCCGCCACGATCAGCTTGGAGCCGCTGGCAGAGGGCAGGTAATGCGGGTTCCCGGCATTGGGGCCAATCGCCACCACCGGCGCCGAATCGCTGACGAGCCCTTCCTCGTCGAACCATTTCACCATCTGTTGCTGCAGGTCATACTCCGTCAACCGGTGCCCGCTCTTGACCGCGGCCGCGGCCGCCGCAAACGCCTTGTCCTTGATCCGGTATAACGCCTCAGATGCCGCCACGTGCGAGGCCAGCTGATCCGGTGTCCAGGCCGCCTCGAATCGCTGAACCAGATCGCCAGACGACACGATCGTCACGCCGCGGCGGCGGACCGCCTCGGCCGTCCCGGCATCGACGCGCGACAGGTAGGGAATGGCGCCCTCCGGCGAATACTCCATCGCGACGGTCGACAGCCCGGTCAACAGCTGCGTCAGCGCGGCATCCAGCTGATGGCGGCCGGCATACACTGTTTTCAGCCCCGGCAGTCCGTCGAGGTTATGGCGCTCGATGGCATGCACCACCCCCCGCGGCTCGCCCGACGCCGGGATCAAGTAGTACCAGCGGCGAGTGGTCATGTGACCCCCGCCGTTGAGCCCGGCCAGGCCCGCGGCGATGGGGTTCGAGCCGTGAAAGTCGTAAAGCAGCCACCCATCGAGGCCGTCGGCGCGAAGCGTCCGCTGGATGGCGGCCAGATCGAGTGCCATGGCGTCAGTATCCTTTAATACCGGCGCCGCCTGATCGGACAAAATTGCCGGCCCTGTACCGTCTGACGCCGCGCCGGTTGCAAAAGTCGGCTTTTATAATGAGACCCATGCGTATTCCCGTTGCCGTGCTCCTTGCCTCGCTCGGTGCGGCGACGCTGGCCGCCCAGCAGGCGCAGCCGCCGCAGCCGGCGCCCCAGGAACCGCCGCCACCGACCTTCCGCGTCGAAGTCAACTACGTCGAGGTCGACGCGGTGGTGACCGATGCGCAGGGCAATCCGGTCACCGACCTCACCATCAACGACTTCGAGGTGCGTGAGGACGGCCGGCCGCAAAAGATCACCGCGTTCTCGACCATCAACCTTCCAATTGAGCGCGCGCAGCGGCCGCTGTTTGCCAACGCCCCGATCGAGCCGGACGTGCGGACCAACACCGGCGCCGAAGGACGCATCTACATGATCGTCCTCGACGATCTGCACACGACCTTCACCACCACGCCGCGCGTGAAGGCGGCGCTGAAGAATTTCATCGACCAGGACTTCGGCACGAATGACCTGGCCGCGGTGGTGTTCACGAGCGGCGGGCCGGACGGCACCGAGTTCACCAACAGCCGCCGGCAGCTGATCGCGGCGATCGACCGCTTCTCAGGGCGGAACCTGCAGCCCGAGGCGCTGGCGATCGCCGAAGCCCTCGGCAATCGTCCGCCGGAAGACTTTCGCTCGGCGCCGCGCGGCTCAGGCGCGGCTAATCCGTCGAACCTGTCAGGCATACCTGGTGATCCGTTCGAACAGGAGCGCGCCTACAACGCGCGGACGACGCTGACCCAGATCCGCAAGCTGGCGGAATTCATGGAAGGGATCCGCGGGCGGCGGAAGTCACTGTTGCTCATCAGCGAAGGCATCAGCTACGACATCCTGGATGTGTTCTCCAACAGCAGCGCCGGGCTCGTGAACGACCTGGCGCGCGATGCGGCGGCCGCCGCCACGCGGGCCAACGTGTCGATCTTCGCCATCGATCCGCGCGGGCTGTCGGCGTTCGACGAGCTGATCCAGGTGTCGGGCAGCGTGCCGAGCGACATCTCGCCGTCCGACTTCAACTTGAACAGCGCGATGCAGAATTCGCTGCGGGTCTCGCAGCAGAGCCTCCAGGTGCTCGCCAACGAGACCGGCGGATTCGCGGCGGTCAATCGCAACGACTTCGCCGGCGCCTTCGATCGCGTGGTGCGCGAGAACAGCAGCTATTACGTGCTCGGCTATTACCCGGCGAATGACCGGCGCGACGGCCGCTTCCGCCGGCTGGAGGTGCGCGTGACGCGACCCGGCCTTCAGGTGCGCGCCCGCCGCGGCTACGTCGCCCCGCGTGGCCGCGCGCCGCAGCCGCCCGCTGCGGTAGCGGCCGACGGCGGCAGGCTCGGCCCTGCCGCAAGCGCGGCCTTGAGCAGCCCGATTCCCACCGGACGCATCCCGCTGACGGTGTTCGCCGCGCCCTACAAGGGAACCGCGCCCAACGCATCGGTGGCGCTCGCGCTGGAAATGCGCGTCAACGACTTCCGGTTTGCCGATCGCAACGGAGTCTTCAGCGATCGCGTCGAGGTGGTGTTTACCGCGATCGATTCGAAAGGCACGATCCGCCCCGGCGACCGGCACGTGCTGTCGCTCGACCTCCGCCCGGAAACACTCGCCGTGACCCGCGAGCGCGGCCTGCGTGTCGTTTCGGAAATCATGCTGCCGCCCGGGCGCTACCAGTTGCGCGTGGCCGCGGCTGAAGAGGGCGCGGGACTGACCGGCAATGTGCTCTACGACATCGAGGTTCCCGATTTCTACGCGCCGGGGTTGTCGATGAGCGGGCTGGCGTTGAGTTCCGCGCTTGCGAGCGCCGGCCCGACCGTGAAGCCTAAAGATCCGCTCGCAACCGGCCTGACCGGACCACCTGCCGCGCTGCGCGAATTCGATCGGCGCGATACGCTCGCGCTCTTTGCCGAGTTCTACGAAAACCTCCGCAACGCGCCCACGCACATGGTGGACGTCTCGACAACGATGCGCGACGAGACCGGCCGGGTCGTGTTCGAGCATCGCGAGCAGCGATCGTCGACCGATCTGCAGGGGGCCGCCGGCGGATATGGGTACGGTATCCAGATACCGCTTCGTGACATCGAGCCCGGCACCTATCTTCTCCGTGTGGAGGGCGATTCCCGCGCGGATAACACCGCCCCCCTCGGCCGCGAAGTCCTCATACGAATTCGGTAAGGGGGTCGGGAGTCATTTTTAGAGGACACTCCGGAACGGAACAGAAATTGGAATCCTCGACGACATGAACCCCGCTCCTGGCCACAGCTCGACCGGTCTGTCCACGCCTGTCGCCTCGGCGCTCGCCTACAGCGCGTGGTGGCTCACGGGCGGCATCTTCTGCTGGCTCGAGCGGCGCGATCGCACCGTTCGCTTTCACGCGGCGCAGGCGGTCGTCACTTTCGGCGCGATCGCGATGCTGATCGTGATGTGCGCGGTGTGCGCGGTGGCGTCGCTCTCGCTGATGCCATCGCTGTTCGCGTTCTTCGCGATCGCGGCGGCCCTCACCTGGACGGTTGGCGTCGTGCTGTCGGGGATCTCGATGTGGAAGGTGGCTCGCGGCGACGAGTGGAGGATCCCCGTCGCCGCTGAGTGGGCCGAACGGCTGAACCGCGCGTCCCTTACAACTTCGGCTGCAGCGTTGCCTTGATCTCGCCGTTGGCGTGCGAGAAGTTGTACTGGTTCCGGTTCATCGCCGGGTTGCTCGGCGTCTCGAGCGTGATCGTGATCACCTCGCCTGGCTGGATCGGCCGCGGATGCCGGTAGTTGTCGCCGGTCACGGGATTGCCGCCCTTGTCGTACCAGAACTCATCGACCTTCAGGCCGGCGATCGCACCGGTCGCCATGTTCTTCACCTGGATGGTCGTGATGATGAAGTCCTTGCCGCCGATCTTGCCGCGCTTCACCACCGGCTTCGTATATCCGAGCTGGGCCACGCCGCGGACGGGAGCCACCAGCCGGGGTTTTGCGGCGGGCGCCTGTGCCGCGGCGGGAGCCGCTGCCGCCGGCTTCGGGGCCTGGGCGGACGCACCCGCGACGGCCACGACGACGCCGGCCAGCGCCGCCAGGAACTTATGAAGCTTCATTGAAGGATTCCTCCCGACGGGAGAGCAGTCGCCCGTCACCCGGATTATAGGCCGGTTACATTTCGCCGTTCCAGTCCTCCGGCTCGGGATTGGCGGCCTTGAAAATCTCGAGATGCCATTTGCCGCCGCCCCACGGCTCGATCACTTCGGTGGCGACGACGTCGACGAGGATTTCGCCGAAGGTGCGGCCCTCAGGGTCGCCTTCGAGGTGATACGCCTCTTCCTCCCAGCCGAAGTTCGGGTAGAGCACCATGGTCAGGAACAGGTCGTAGCCATCGTCGACGACGATGATCTGGCCGCAGGGACGCTTGATGGTCGAGTGGTAGACGAGGTACTTCTCGGCGCTGTGGGCGCGGATGTAGCGCTTCAGCGCGAACTCGCGGGCGACGATCTCCTCGACGGCGATCTTCTTTTCCCAGCAGTCGCGGCAATACCGCTCCTCGCCGCGCGGCTCCGATACCTCCTTGGCGCCGCAGAGCGCGCACTTCGACTTGGCGACGGTGGACTTCCGGGCCATGAATGAATCTTAAACCACGACGGACACGACGTTCACGACAGTACAGACTTTTTTCGCGGCCGTCGTGCTTCGCGTTTATCTCGCCACGGGCTGCTGCAGCGCCGGGATGTACATCTCCCGCACGTACTGTTTCACCATCCGCCTGGTACTGAAACGCGGCAGCACCGTGCGGATCGACTGCTTGACCACCTGCAGCCAGCGCCGGGGGATGCCCTGGGCGTCGCGCTGGTAGAACGTCGGCACCAGCTGCTGTTCGATCAGGGCGTACAGCGCCTGCACGTCGGCCCAGTCCTGTGCGCCGTGATCGTTGGGGTCAGCCTGCGCGTCGATCAGCCAGCCGTTGTCGCCGGTGTAGCCCTCGGCCCACCAGCCGTCGCCGATCGACATATGCGGCGTGCCGTTGATCGCCGCTTTCATGCCGCTGGTGCCGCTGGCCTCCAGCGGCTTGCGCGGATTGTTCATCCAGACGTCGCAGCCCTGGACGAGAAAGTGGGCGACGTGCAGGTCGTAGTCCTCGACGAACGCAATCCGTCCGCCGAACTTGGGGTCCAGCGCCCGGCGGTAGATACGCTGAAGGTGATGCTTGCCGACGTCGTCGGCCGGGTGCGCCTTGCCTGCGAATACGAGCTGCACCGCGCGCCCCGGCTTGTTGAGAATCGCCGCCAGCCGATCGGCGTCGGTGAAGATGAGCTCGGGACGCTTGTAGCCGGTGAACCGCCGGGCGAAGCCGATCGTCAGCGTGTTGTGATCGAACATCGTCCCGGCGGCGACGATCCTCGCTGCCGCGATACTTTCCGCGGTCCAGCGCGTGCGCGCCCGCTCGCGGATGAAGTTGAACAGGAACTCGCGCAGCGACTGCCGGGCCGCCCACAGCTCTTCGTCCGGTATCCGCAGCACACCGTCGCAGATCGCCGGGTCGTCGTGACGGTCCATCCAGTCGGGCCCGAGGTGCCGCTCGAACACGTTGGCGATTTCCGACGAGATCCACGTCGGCACGTGCACGCCGTTGGTCAGGGAGCGAACCGGCAGGTGGTCGCTGGGCGTATCCGGCCAGATCGGCTGCCACATCTGCCGGGTGACCTCGCCGTGCAGTTGGCTGACGCCGTTGACCCCGCCCGCGGTGCGCATTGCCAGCGCCGTCATGTTGAACAGCGGCCCGCCGCCGTTGTCGTAATGGGCGAGCCCGAAGAACTTCTCGCGGTAGTCGCCCAGGTCGCCCCATGCGCCCGAGAGGTGGGTCTCGACCATCTGGAACGGAAAGGCGTCGTGGCCGGCGGCCACCGGCGTGTGGGTGGTGAAGACCGTCGTCCGCCGCACCTCCTCGAGTGCGGTCTCGAAGCTGGCGCCGCGCTCGCACAGGTCGCGGATGCGCTGCAGCACGGCGAACGCCGCGTGGCCTTCGTTGAGATGAAAGACCGCCGGTTCGATGCCGAGCGCCTTGAGCGCGCGCACGCCGCCGATGCCGAGCACGATCTCCTGCTGCACCCGCGTCTCGCGATCGCCGCCGTACAGCCGTGCCGAGAGGTCGCGATCCCAGGGCGCGTTCTCTTCGAGCCCGGTGTCGAGCAGGTACAGCGTCACGCGGCCAATCTGGACGCGCCACACAGCGACGAGGACTGTTCGATTGCCGAGCGGTACGGCCGTCACGCACGGCTTGCCGTCGGGCGTCATCGCCGGCTGGATCGCGGTATCCGGCCAGTGCAGCCGTTCGTAGACCTCCTCCTGCCAGCCATCAGCCGACACGCTCTGGTGGAAATAGCCCTGCGGGTACATGAAACCGACGCCGACGAGCGGTACGCCGAGGTCGCTGGCCTCCTTGCAGTGGTCGCCGGCCAGCACGCCGAGCCCGCCCGCATAGATTGGCAGCGACTGGTGCAGCGCGAACTCGGCCGAGAAATAAGCGATCAACTTTCCGCCGAGCCCCTCGAATTCGCGTTCGTACCACGTGTTGTGGGCGGCCCGCGCGGCGTCCAGCCGCTCGATCGCATGGTCGTACGCGGCGAGCCACTGGGGATCCGACAGCGCGCGCCCCAGAATCTCGGGAGTCGCGAGCCGCAGCATGCGTACCGGGTTGTGCGCGGTCAGGCGCCAGAGAGGGTAGTCGAGGGTGCGGAAGACGCGCCGGGCGACGGGCGTCCAGCTCCACCAGAGGTCGTGCGCCAGCTCGTCGAGCCGGTGAATACGATCAGGAAGGTCCACGCGGTCGGTGCTCCTTGGGTCTACGGACAGGCGCCCGTGATCGACGCGAATGTCTTGAGGTCGATGTTGCCGCCAGAAACGATCGCCACAATCTTTCCACGAACGCGCCCCGAAAGGGCAGCGGCCACGGCACAGCCCGCTGCTCCCTCAGCGATGACATGACAACGGTCGGCGACCATCGCGATGGCCTGCCTCACTTCGGTCAGCGATACCACGATCGATCCCGACACCAGGCGCGACAGGAGCGGCCACATCGTCGGCAGCACTGATCGTCCGCCGGCGCCGTCGACAAACGATGCCTGCCAGCCGTCGAACCGGCTGGCGTGCCCATTGGCAAACGATGTGTGCAGAGGCGCCGCCGTTTCCGGCTCTGCGGCGAAGACCTGCACCTCCGGCTTCCGTGCCCGAATCGCGGACGCCACTCCCGAGAGCAGGCCGCCGCCGCCGACCGCGGCGACCACGGCATCGACGTCGGGAAGATCCTCGAGCACTTCCAGACCGATCGTGCCGTTGCCGGCGATGAACCGGTCGTCATCGAACGGGTGCACGAAGACGCCGCGCATGCGATCGGAACCGTGCTGCTCCACCGTGCGCCAGCATTCGTCGTACGTGGTTCGCACGATCGTGGCGCCGAGCTGTTCGATTGCGCGGATTTTGATCGCCGGCGCCGTGTCCATGACCATCACCGAGCAGGGCACGCCCGCGACGCGCGCCGCCAGCGCCACTCCCTGCGCCGCGTTGCCGGCGCTCACCGTCCACACCCCCTCGGCCAGCGACGAACGAGGTGCCTGACGGATGACGTTCCACGCGCCGCGGATCTTGAACGAGCCAACCGGCTGAAGCGTTTCGAGTTTCAGAAAAATCTCAGCCTCGTGCGGCACCGCGCCGGAGGGGAGGTGCAGGGGCACCAGCGGCGTGCGGACAACCGGGTTGTAAATGGCCCGCGCCGCGGCCTCCACGGCGGCGAGCGGGATGTCGCGCGCCGTAAAACCGTGCGGAAAGCCACCCACCAAGAAGATGGTATCCTGAGCCAGCCGCCGGAAGCTGAGCCCGCCTACTGCGCGTACGGATTCGAGCCAGTTCGACTCGCATCTCCTGCGCTCACGAGCCAGTGCCAAGGCATGCGCAGGAGACGCATATGAGCCGCAAACTCTTCGTGGGCAATCTGCCGTACGAAACTATGGAGCAGGATCTCGAGACGCTGTTCGGCCAGGCGGGCCAGGTGGAAACGGTCACCGTGATGCGCGACCGCGTCACCGGCCGCGCCCGCGGATTCGCGTTCGTCGAGATGGCCAGCGACGATGATGCGCAGAAGGCGATTACGCAGTTCAACGGCCATCAGCTCGGTGGACGCGCCCTGACGGTGAACGAAGCGCGGCCGCAGGCGGCGCGGCCAGGCGGCGGCGGTGGTTTTGGCGGAGGCGGCGGCGGCGGCCGCGGCGGCAATCGCAGCGGCGGCGGCCGGCCGGGGCGCCGCACAGATCCGCGCTGGTAACATAAATAGGGCCCAGGGCTCAGGCCACAGGTCTCAGCCCGGGTTCAAGATCGAAGGCCGTTCCGGGGCCCGAGGCCCGGGCCCCAGGGCCTACTGGAGTGCACCATGGCACGCAATGCACGACCCACAGCCGCAAAGCGCGAGCGTGAGAAGACGCTCAACGAGCGGCGCCAACAGAAGGCGGCGCGGCGGCAGGATGCCAAGCAGCGTAAGGGCACGGATTCGCCGCGGCCCGACGGCGTCGACCCCGACATCGCCGATATCGTCCCCGGTCCGCAGCCGCTGGCCGACTGGCAGCTCGAAGAGTAGCCCCGACGCGCTCAGGCGCGTCACTCGTCGTACTCGTCGGATCCCATTACCCAGATAAAGGATGCAAATCGATCATGTCGCGCGGCCGGAGGTCTCGCTGGCCGCGCCGCACCAGCCGCTATTCCTGTCTTTTCGCCAGCCACGCCTTGCGGCACTCGAGGCACGCATACCACGCGCGGCGCATGCTGGCGAAGTCGAAGCTGGTCACGCCGGGATGATTGCAGTAGGGACAGTGCGTGTTCGGCCACTTCCGGTTCGTACCGGTCTTGAGCAGGTCGATTCGTTCGGAGAGATGACATGACTTGCCAAG
>Ga0209486_10001321_pt1 | contig 10796 bp, 11 predicted proteins | sample NCCompost_FD_187518 | JGI IMG/M metagenome (GOLD analysis project Ga0209486, IMG submission 187518) | Agricultural soil microbial communities from Utah to study Nitrogen management - NC Compost (SPAdes) (version 2) | ecosystem: Environmental > Terrestrial > Soil > Agricultural land | place... | reverse complement strand
GAGCGCGCTGCGGCCGGAGGACCGCGGGGACCCGCTGATGGACCCGCTCACGATGAACCAGCTGTGGCGGGTGGCGCTGGTCTACGCGGCCAGTAAGGTCGTGCCGGCCCACTTCCAGGGCAAGCCGGACGACGTGTACATCGTGCTGCGGATGGCCCGTCGGTACAAGATGGACGAGCACGAGCTCCTCCAGAACCTGTTCGTGGTCCACGGGCGGCCGAGCTGGATGACCGAGTTCCTGGTGGCGCGGGCCCGGTCGCAGGGCATCGACATCCGGTGGAAGGTCGAGCGGGGGGCCGGGGCCCTCAAGGTCCAGGCGAAGAACGTCGCGGAGATGACGGTCACGGCCTACGTCTGGAAGGACGAGGACGCCGGCCGTCAGGTGACGTTCACCACCCAGGACGCGATCGACCTCGGGTGGACGAAGAGCGAGCAGTACCACTCGACCGCCGGCATGGAGAACATGCTGATGTGGCGCAGCGCCGCGCGGTTGATCGCCAGGTACTTCTCGGAGATCAAGCACGGGCTCCCGGCGGCGGAGGACGTGCAGGCGATCGCCGCCGATGAGCACGTGGTCGAGAAGCCGCAGGTCCAGCGCGGGGCCGCCGGGCTCGCCGAGCGGCTGGCCCGGGGGCTGGAAGGCGACACGACCCCCACCGGCCCCAGCGACGAGGTTCGGACCGCTGCCGCGGCGGCGACGGGCGGTCGCCCGGCCCCCGACCCGTCCCCGCCGCCCAAGCCCGCCGGCGGGTACCACGCGATGACCCCGAAGGGGAAGCAGGAGGCCGAGCTCAACGCCCGACAGCTCGCGGAGCTGCTTGGGAAGACGCGCACCCCCGGGGCCATCGTGCCCCGGGACACCGCGAAGGACTCGCTCAAGGCAGCGATCGGGGCCTCGCGGATCTCCCCCGATCGGGTCGATGCCGTGCTCGCTGCCGGCGTGACGATCGAGCTCTGGACCCTCGACCCCGACGGTGACGTGGTGCTCCCGGCCGCCGACCTGCCGCCGGAGGTCGAGATCCGGGAGCAGGCGAAGGACCGCTGGGCGGCGCTGGAGGGCCGCGATCTGCTCGAGGCGGTGCTCTCCCACGCCGAAGAGCGGAGCGTCAAGATCGACCCGGCGCTGATCGAGACCGGGACCGACGAGGACCTGCGGGCGTTCTGCAGGATGCTGTCGTGACCCTCACCCAAGCGCTGGGCGCGCTGCACAAGGCCGGCCGGATCGCCAGTCCGTGGCGTCCGGGGATGCGGGCGATCTTCGACCGGAAGATGATCGGCGGGCGCGTGCCGTTCCGCCGCTCGGACGACGGGCTCCGCTGGCTCTTCCCGAGCGACATCGAGCGGGAGAACTCGATCATCGACGCGGAGGCCGAGGTCGACCTCGCCGACGCCGCGACGGTCGGGTGCCTCGCGGCGCTCGCGCGGGAGGCGAGCGGGGATCCGTCCGCACACGCTCGGCCCCGCGGCGAGCTCTGGGAGGTGGTGGTTGGCAGCGGTCCAGACGACGTTGGAGTAGCGACCGAGGGCGAGGCCTGGGCCGCGGTCCTGATCGCGCGCGCGGGTGCGCTGTGACCCCCGCCAGCGGCGAGGTCCCGTGAACCACCACGCACGGCAGGTAGCGGAGGAGATCGCGCGGGGGACCGCGCCCGCGCGGGACTTGGCGCGCGAGATCACCCGCCGCGAACCCAGCGGGCACTTGGCGTTCGCGCTGCCCGATGGGCGCCTCACCGACGGGGAGGTCTTCGCCTCTCTCGGTGAGTCCCGGTGGTGGCAGTACGCGCTGACAGCGTGGGTGCTGTCCGTCGCGGGCGACCCGTGAACAGCTGGTGCCCCAACCGGACGCGCTGCATCAAACCTGCGGAGTGTTCTGGTTGGGACTGCGACATCGCCTGGACTCGGTCCTACGGGACCGGGCTCCAGTGCGCGACGTGCCAGACGCCGGTGGTGGTCCTGGGTCCGCTCGGGACCCCACCGCTCAACAACGACCGCACACCCCACGTGTGCGCGGGAGTCCAGATGAACGACGAGCTCAAGGCGGCCATCGCCGCCCGCAGGAAGCGGATCGCGGAGGCGGAGGGGGCGCCGCCGACGCCGGCAGGTCCAGCCGAGACCGGGGAGGCGGGAGGGGAGGGCCCGCCGGCCCCGGAGGACCAGCCCCCGGTCGTGGTTGACCACCTCGTCGGCCGGTGCGGCTCGCGCCACGGCTCGATCCTGGTGTGTGCGCGCCCGGCCGGACACGAGGGGGAGTGCGGCTCGGCGAACTGGCCGGACGGCCGGGCGGACGGTGTCCGGTGGTCGGGCGCCGAGTTCCGCGGGTTCGGCCCGGATGCGACGTTCATGCCCCCGGAGCGGCCGGCCGACGCTGACGACCACGTCGCGATCCCGCCGGAGGTCGACTTCGCTGCGGCGCGGGTCGCGGCGCTCCGCGAACAGATTCCCGAGCCCTGCCCGAAGTGCGGCCAGCCCGTCATCTACAGCTACCGCGGCACCACCCCGGTTCCGCGGGAACCCGGCACGGGGAAGATGCACCCGTGCATTCCGAAGGAGTCCCGATGAAGGACCCGTTCTAGGCCGGAAGGTAGGTCTTCCCGTTGAATCGGAACACCTGCCCGCACTTCGCCGAGGGCCGGTACGGGTGGCCGAGCGACAGGTGAATCCACGTCGGGACCCCGTCGCCGTCCCCGTCCTCGAGGATCAGCTGGCCGAACATCCCGCCGATCGGCGACGGTGGCGTCCGCAGCCGGTCGAACACCGCGGTCAGGTCGACGCCCGGGATGTGGAAGTCGGCCGCCTCGCCCAGGAGGTGCTGGCTCGTCTTCGACCCGCCGATGTGGTCGTTGAGCTCCCGGCACCTGAACGCCGAGTGGACGACCAGCGGCCGCCCCCAGATCCCCCGCACCCGCTCGAGCAGGGTGGCGAGCGCGAGCAGCGGTGCCATGTAGCCCTTCGCGCGCTCGGTGTTGAGCGCCTGCAGGTGGCGAACCTCGGTCTTCGTGAACTCCGCGAACGTGAAGTGGGGCGTCACCGAGAACCTCCGAGCAACCAGCCGAGCACGCCGAACAACACCACGTCCAGCACGCCCTGAACCGCGAGCAGCAGCATCACGCCCCCGAACGCCCACGTGGCGTACCGGGTCCGCGAGTCGAGCTCGCGCCAGATCCGAGGCACCCACGGCGGCTCGGGGACCGCCGGCCGCTCGGTCACGGCCCCCTCGTAGGAGTGCGGGTCGATGGTGTTCGGCCGGTTGGGCGTCTCGGTCACGGCTTCACCTCCGGTGGGATTTCGTCGTCCGACGAGAGGTCTACCGGGTCGGTCTCCGGCGTCCACTCGGGGAAGTGCACCTTCAGCTTGCCCAGGACGACCGAGTGCGCGCCGATCTGCCAGGTCAGCGCGCTGTTCGTCCGGTGAATGCGGCGCCGGGTCCACCGTAGCTCCCGGCCGATGAACTGCAGCTCGCGCTGGTGGGTCACGTCCCCGCGGTCGATCGCGTGGACCACCGCCTGCAGCTCGCGGGCGAGCGTCTCATCCGAGCGCTTGAGCGCCCCCTCGATCGAGCGGAGCAGCGCGTCCTCGATCGTCTTGTCGGCGGCGGCCGCGGGGTCCGACGCAGCAGCGGATCGCCGTCCGTTCCACTGCCCAAGGAGGCCCGACGCCACGGCGGCGAACAGCGTCCCGGCCCCGTACAGGAAGGTGGACCACGCGTCGCTGGCTGCCGGCTGTCCCTGCGCGCTGGCGCTGGCACACCCCCCCAGCAACACCGCAACGGCAACCCAGAACAGGAGGCCGAGGACTGCGCCCACCCCGGCAGCGAGCCAATACTGCGAGGTCAGCCCGGTGTGCTGCACCCTGCACCTCCAGGGTCAGTCTACCCGAACGGCAGCCACTACGCCTTACGTGCCGCGTCCGCCAGCGCTGCTTCGAGCTCCAGGACGCGCTGCGCGGCGGCGTCCCGCTCGGCAAGCGCGGTACCCCGATCGGCGAGCGCCCGGGTGAGGGCGGCCGACTCGGCGGTGAGCCGCGGGGCCGAGACGACGACCGGCGTGGTCGCCTCGGCCGGGAGGGTGATCGGCAGGATCGGGATCCCGTCGGCGGTGGTCCCCGTCACGATCACCGTCCCGTCCGGCTGGACCACCCGCTGCGCGCCGACCAACGCCGACGTGATCAGCGTGAGCAGCCCAGCCGCATCGGGCGCCGGGCGGACGAGGACCACGTCGCCGAGGTGGACCTCGGAGATCGTCTTGAGGTCGCCGTAGACCGACCATCCCCCAACCGCCTCCTCGACGAGCTCGCGGTCGATCACCGGGACGCTGGCGCGGTCCAGGTGGTACTCGGCCACGATCGTCCGGGTGCGCTGTTCGGGCCGCTCTTCCACCACGACGAACCTGCCGGTCATGCTGCCCTCGCTCCGAACATGATGTCCGGGATCACAGTCGAGTAGGCTTCCGCCTTGATCGCGAGCCCGATCAGGGTCCCTTGCGCCGTCACGTTGGCACCACCGGATCCGCCAATCAGGATCTTGGTGGGAGTGAACGCCAGCGTCCGGGCGTCGACCTGTTGCAACGAGTACGGGTCGGACCCAATCCAGGACACAATCGCGTTGTCGCTCGACCGGTAGGAGATTGCAATCCAGGCCGGCCCGTTCGTGAATCCCTGGTCAGCCGCGTTCGAGCCCGCCGTGTGGCTCGTGAACGTCGCGGCCGACATGATGTTGCCGGCCGCAACGGTGCTGCGCATCCGGACCATATAGTGGTCGTCGTTGGCACCAGTCCCTTGGGACATGCCAACTCCGAAGAACTGGAGCGAGGAGGTCGCGAGGCCCGCGAGGCAGAAGCAAGCCGCGATCAGGAGGTCCTGGCCGAACGGGTTCGTGGTCGACTGCCGGCCAGCGAGCCGCGTACCGGCCGCGGGTCCGGGGATCGACAGCGTGAGGCCGCGGGGGGTCAGCGCGCCGGTGATACCCGCCGAGCCCGGATCGTAGTTGTTCGCCGCCGTGAACTCGCCCTCGGTCTGGTCGCGACCCGGGAAGAACGACGGCGCGATCAGCGTGTTCGTGCCGGGATCTGCCTCGTCCGACCACACCGATCCGCTGAACGCCGCGAGCGCGTCGAGGTCCGCGTCGTACGCCTGAACGTCGGCGCCGATCTCGTAGAAGTCGGGGTCGCCCGACCCGTCGAATCCCGCGAGCCGGTTCGCGGGTCCGGTGTGGGCGCCCGCAGTCCACCCGAGGTTGCCGAGGTCGTCGTGGTCCGACACCCCACCGGGCGCCGCAGCCGCGGCCTGCCGTCGCTGCCGGACGAGCGGGGTGACGTCGAACGGGGCCCACCTCGATCCGACCCACCGCTCGAGCCGCTGGCTCCGCTCGTTGAACCTGACCTGGCCCTGGTCGGGCACTACGCGCGGATCGCGCCGCGCGCCGTCGCGTCGGCGACGATGGCCGCGCCGTTGCCGCCGTTGAGGATGTCGGCCCGGGCCTGCCCGAGCAGCCGGACGGTCTGGTCGGCCACGTCCTCGACGAAGAACGGGCTGGCCGGGAGGTCAGCGTCGAACGCGGCCCGCCGCGCGTCGGGGACGATCCCCTCGGTGACGCCGCCGAACGAGGTCACGGTGGCCCCGACGACCGCTCCGAGCGCGGTGGTGACGGCGGCCGAGGTGACGAACAGGTACCGGCGCGGCATCGCGTCTCCTACGTCGGGGCCGCGGTCTGCGCGACCGCCGACCGCTGGAAGTCGATCGTCAGCGTCCGCGTGGTGACGTCGGTCGCCGACGTGCGCCCGATGAACAGGAACGGGCGGACCGAGCCGTTGCCAGCGGAGGACACGCCGTGGTCGCTGTTGCCCAGCGCTGCGGCCGCGATGATCGCGCGGGCGGCGTCGAGCGCCCGCCCCTGAACGCCCTGCCACCGCGCCGTGGCGCCGCCGCCGTTCCGGTAGAACAGCGCTTGCAGGATCCGGATGTTCGCGTCGGTCGAGCCGTTGTTGACGGTGACCGCCCCGTTCGCCACCGTCCCCTTCCGGGCGGTCCGGCTGGCCCCGCCGTACAGGATCCCCGCGAACACCCCGTCGAGCGTGCCCGAGTCGGCGCCCTCGTTGCACAGGCCGGCGCCGACGAAGATGTCGGACGACAGGTCGGGCGGCGTCCGCTCGATGATCGAGACCTGCCACATCCACGTAAGCGCGGTGTCAACCGTCATCGCCGGGCCGATCGCGTGCGGGCCATCGAACGGGTCGGTGGCCGACCAGTCCCCCTCGAGCTCGAACGCGATCCCCGTGGCGCCCGGCACCGGCGCCGAGGCGAACCGCCCGCCCGTGTCGACCCACGTGAACCCGGTGGGGCCGAGCTGGACCGCGGGCACCGAGAACCCTCGGGCCCCTCCGCCGACGATGGTGTCGGCGAGCTGCCTCACCGGAGGGTGATCGTGCAGGCGCCAGCGCTGGCCCCCGCGAGGAAGAGGGGATCGGCGGTCCGCAGCTCCCACCGCCGGGTGGTGCCCGCGAACACCTTGTCGTAGTGCGTGGGCAGGGCGTCGCCCTGCACCGACGTGCCGTTCTGGACGATGTAGCAGTCGACCTCGGGCGTGATCTCCAGGAAGATCGGGATCTCGCGCGAGCCGGTCGGCCAGATGGCGTTCTCCGCCACGTAGTCGATCCGGTCCAACGTGGTGGAGAGCGTGAACCGGTAGGGGTAGACCCCGCGAGGATAGGTCTGGGCTGCCATGCCTCGGAGCTTACCTCGGAGTGCTCCGGTCCGGGAGCCGGATGTTCTTCTCGGCCTCCCGGAACGTGCGCTCGCGCTCGTAGAGCTCCCGCCGCACCGCCTCGCTCTCCGCCAGCGCCGGGCGGTACCGAAGGCCGAGCAACCACGCGGTGGTGCTCTCGTTCTGGGTGAGGCTCGGGGGCACCGGCTCTTCGGTCCCCGGCAGCGCCGACATGATGGGCACCGGGAGCCCACCGGCTGCCTCGGCGGTCTGTTGCAGCGTGGCCACCGGGCGCCCGAACCACTGGAGGAACAGCTGCCACCGATCGCGGGCGCGGGCCTGCTGCTCGGGGGTGAGCGATCGGTTCCCGCCCGCCGCCCAGACCGCGGGCTCCCCCGACCCGAGCTCGTGGCTTGCGTCGTCGTCGGCGAGCAGCACGTCCTCGTTCGCCCGCAGCGCCACCGGCCCGACGGCGAACGCGTCCATCAGGTACGGCCCGAGGAAGCTGTCCATCAGCACCGGGGGGATCCGGTTCGCGTGCGGGCTGTCGTACTCGCGATCGAGCTTCCGGCCCTGGGCCAGGATCCCGATCGTCTGGAGCAGCGGGTTCAGCGACGACAGGCCCTTCTCGGCGTCGGCGCCGAGCAGCATCTTCATCGTCGCCATGAACTCGCCCACGCCCAGCGGCGTGCTCTGCAGGCGGTTCATCCGGTACAGCGGGTGGGGCCGGCCCTGGTCGTTCACCACCTCGTCGTCGTCGTAGATCGTGAGGCGGGACACGTCGTCGTCGCGCATCGCCCCGAGTTCGAGCGGGGACAGCCCGGACAGGTTCGCGAGCGACGCGTGGGCGAGCCGCATCTGGCCCATCACCCGGCCCGGGTTCCGGAACAGCGCCTTCACGTAGGCGTCGCTGTTCTTCCGAAGGAAGGCGTAGAAGGTGAACACCTTCCGCATCCACTTCGCCTCCCAGTCCGTGAGGTCCCGGAAGTCGAGCGTCGCCTGCCGGGCCTGCTGAGCCGCCACGTCGATCGGCACCCCGCGCTGGACCAGGTCGACGTACACCGACATCCGCCCGGCCTGGTCGAACGCGCCGGCTCCCTCGCGGATCATCCGCTGCCACCATGCGGCGGGCATCAGCAGGCGCCGCGGATCGAGCCACCGGTAGTCCGCGCCGTCCCGGGCCACGACCTCCTTCAGCTGCTCGGCGGTCTCGAACGACGCCGGCGTGTCCTGCAGCCCGTTCCGCCGAGCTCCCGCCTCGAGGTCGTCCATCGTGTAGTAGGTGCCGTCGGCCGCCCGGATGAGGTCCTGCTCCGCCACCCGGCTCGCGAACGTGGGCGACCCGCCGGTCGCCAACCGCTTCATCAGCCCGCCGACCGTGAGCGGGTGCATGACCAGCGTGGAGCCGGCGCGAGCTGCCTCGGTCAGCCCGCGGGTCGTGACCATCGTGGGGAGCAGCGAGAGCATCTGGCCGGTGAAGTGCGTGTGGTTCGGCAGGATCACCCCGTGGGTGGTCCACTCCTTGAACGCCCGGAGGAGGATGTCGACCGCGTTGCCCTGGAACACGCCGCGGCTGTCGAGCTGCGCCGAGCCCACCATCGCGTTGAGGTAGTCCGCCAGGTACTTCGGGACGGTCAGCTGCCGGTGCCCGATCGCGGTGTCCGCGAACGCCGCGCCGCTCCCCGGATCGATCCCCCAGTCCCGCAGCCGGTCGAGCGCCCACGTGATCTGCGCCTCGGGGAACCTGTACTCCCAGCGCTTGAGCTGCTCGTTCCAGTCCGCGTGCTGCCCCAGGGACGCGGCGTGCAGCGCGCTCCGCCGCGGGTCGGTCTTCTGGAAGGCGACGCCGGCGCCCATCATCTCGTCCAGCGTCTCGATGATGAGCGCGTCGGCCCGCATCCCGAGCGCGTGCATCACGAGCGCGTCGGTGGGCTTCAGCTTGAGGCCGGGGAACCCGAGCTGGCGCAGCGCCTCCTGCAGCGCCGGGCTCTGCAGGTCGCCCTTCTGGAACGCCTCCCGGTAGACCTGGAGCGCCAGATCGCGGTCCATCTTCCGCACGAGGTCGCCCAGCACCGTCCCGCTGGTGTCCTTCCCGGCCACCGCCAGATGGCTCTGCACCCACCGGCGGCCCGCGTCCGCCGCGGCGTTGATCACGCCCTTCGCCCACGCGTCGAACCCGGCCTTCTGGATGGTCGGGTCGGTGCTGTCCAGCCACCTCGGCCGGAACCCCTTCCACGCGTTCCGCAGCTCGGTCATCGAGCCGGGGTTGTACCCGCCCGTGGCCCGCTCGAGCTCGACGGCGGACCCGGGGGTGTAGCGGTGGATGATCGACAGCAGCCGCGCGGCCGGCGTGAGCTCCTTCGACGACCGGTACTCGAGCAGCAGGTCGTCGGAGTTCCGCTCGAACCGGATCCGCCACTGCCGCATCCGGCTCCGAACCTGCGGGGGCAGCCGGGCGAGCTTGTCCTCGGCGAACCCGCGCGCAATCCAGGCGAGCGGGCTCTTCTTCATCCACTCGCCCATCTTCCCGTAGTCGCGCCGGTCGAGGTGGAGGTCCTGGAACGCTCCCCACAGCTGGTCGACCCACCGCTCGGTCCCCTGGAGCCGGTAGCGCGTGTCCGCGAGCACCCCTCCCACGTCGCGCAGCGCGCCGTTCCGCAGCTCCATCAGGTCCCGGGTGGTCAGCTTGCCCGGCTCCCGCGCGACCTTGTGCCGGGCCGCCAGCGCTGCGAGGCGGGCCTCCTCGTCGGGGGTCGGGGTGGCTCCACCGAGCAGCTTCCGCCGGCGCGCGTCCGGGATCCCGAGGTGGTCGTCGGCCAGCTTCAAGATCCGCGCGTGATCCTGCTTCGGGACCAGCGCCCCGTTCGGCAGCGCCTTGAACACATCGGCGCCGAGCGAGTCCCGGACCGCGAGCCGGGTCGCCTCCTCGACCACCCGCCCGAGCTGGGTCGCAGCCTTCGAGCCCGGGGGCGCCCCGGTCATCACGTCGGCCAGCGTGGCCCCTGCCGCCTTCCCGGCCCGGTTCGCCTCGCGGGCCGCCTTCATGTCGGCGACCTGCCGGAGCCGCGCCGGGTTCGCGCGGACGTCGGTCTCGCGGACCGACTCGACGATCCGCCGCTCGACCGGCGACGACCACAGCCGATCGTGGGTCCACGTCACCGGCGCCCGCCCCTCGCGCTGCGTCTTGCTCCACCGCGCGACGGGGCGGTTCCCGTCCCACACCTCGTCGCCGTCGATCTGCCGCTTCATCGCGGACTCGATCGCGTCCTCGTAGGTCCCGGTGCGGATCACGTCCCCGGTCATGTTCCGGAGCGCGTACGTCGCCCGGTCGGGCGTCATCTCGTCCTTGCCGAGCAGCCGCTCGAACCCGGCGTGGTCGCCGATCGAGTACCCCTTCGGCGGCACGTCCCCGCGCCGGTACAGGTCGGACACCTTCCGCCACCACCCCGCCGGCGAGGTCGCTTCGAACGCGGGCAGGTGCCACCGGTCTCCGGCGGACGCCGCCTCCGCCGCCGCCTCGGCCCGCGCAGGGCTCGCCGCCACCTTCCGCCGAGCGGCGAACGCGCCGGGGTCGATCCCAGGTCGCGGCGACTTCATCACCTCGGCAGCTTCTGCCTCCGCTTCGGCGAGTTCGTCTGCATGAGCCAGGTCCGAAGCCTGGACCGAACGAGGTGCACCCACGCCTTCGAGGTTCGCGAGTTCGCCCAGCGGAGACTCGGTCTCCCGAAGAGCGACCTCCTCCGCTCGTGCCCGGATCGGCGCCGGAAGGTCATCGATCGATCCTCCTCTCGTCTCGATGTGGTCGACGAGCTTGCTGCCGTACCACTCGGCCAGCTGGAGCTCGTTCTTGCGGAGCGCGGTCCACAGCGCCTCGGGGACCGACAGCTCGGGTGCGATCTTGCGCAGCGCCGCGGTGTGAGCGGCGAGCTTCGGGCCGAGCGTCGCCCCCTTGACCGCCGCGCCCTCCCAGTTCGTCAGCGTGTCGAGCGCGAGCCCGACCCACCACCCGGTGTTCTTCCACTCCGGGCCGAGCCGGGTCGCCGCCGCGAGCTCGAGGTCGCCCTCCAACCCTCGGCCGTCCTCGATCCGCTCGAGCACCCCC
>Ga0209486_10001320_pt1 | contig 10800 bp, 12 predicted proteins | sample NCCompost_FD_187518 | JGI IMG/M metagenome (GOLD analysis project Ga0209486, IMG submission 187518) | Agricultural soil microbial communities from Utah to study Nitrogen management - NC Compost (SPAdes) (version 2) | ecosystem: Environmental > Terrestrial > Soil > Agricultural land | place... | reverse complement strand
ATGAACAGGCGGGGTTGGTTCGTCAACTGGCTCCCTTGACAGCAAGGTCGCGCAAGGGCCGCATCGAGTATGAGATCGATTTTGATGTCTTTAACGCGGCATTTGACTCAGAGAATGCTCAGACGCGCATGTTCCTATTCTGCAATCCACATAACCCAACCGGTACAACATATTCACGCAAGCAACTGACACGCATGGCGAAGGCCTGCCTGGAACGCAATGTGATCATCTGCTCGGACGAGATTCACAGCGAAATTCTGCTTGGCAGGGCGCGACATATACCGATTGCCACGCTCTCGCCTGAGATCGAAAACCTGACCATTACACTCATTGCCGCCAGCAAGGCTTATAACGTCCCTGGCTTATTCTGCGGATTCGCAATCATTCCCAACCCTGAGCTGCGCGCGAAATTTAAAGCGATCGTCGACCGTGAATTTCTTCATCCGAACAGCATGGGGCTTGCCGCAGCCAATGCCGCTTTTTCCGGCAAATCTGACCGGTGGCTTGCACAAGCGAAAAAGTATCTCACTGCCAACCGCGATTTTCTCGTCCATTACCTGAAAAAAGAATTGCCCGAGATCAGCTATACAGTTCCCGACGCCACTTATCTGGTGTGGCTCGATTGCACTGCGCTCATCAGATCCGGGAAAATTGAAGGCTCACCTTTCAAATTCTTTTTGGAAAACGCAAAGGTGGCATTGGTGGAGGGTGCCGAGTTTGGTGCTGGCGGTGAAGGCTTTGTACGCCTGAATTTTGGCTGCCCCCGAAAGACGCTCAAAGAAGGCCTGGAACGAATACGCAAGTCGCTTAAATAAAAGGACGGATAGGGGGTACCCATCCGTCAAAATTACTTATGTCCCAGGAAGAAGTGGGGAATTGCCGCTTTCTTTTTCGTTCGGGGAACGTCTGGTGCAAAAGCCGAAAGCTTTTGCCAGGTCAGGGCGTCCCAGTCCTTCCCTTGATTTCGTTGTCAGGTGGTGTCTCTATAACGACCTCCTTTCCATTAAAGTCATCGTACTTCTCAAGTATTGGAGTCACATTAAAAACACCATACGCTTCCTTTAAAATTTCTTTATGCTCTTTTATTTTGATCTTAATCAAATATACAACGAATCATGCTTTACTCATTCTATTGATGAATCGGCCTATCAGCACTCCTGCTGGAGCGGCGAGCGCGAAGGCAAGGCCTGCTCCAATCAGCAGGCCAATTATCGCAAGGAGGCCTATCCAAAGAAAGGCAAAGCTAACAGGGTCTTCCTTCACAACGTTGCCACTTGCATCCATGCACTCAAGCACGGAAGTAGTGGATGGACCACTTCCATAGGTTGCGAATGAGCGGATCTTCGGGGTTGAGTTGTCAGGACAAATGATTGCGCCCGTCTGCTCGACTGCAAAATCAGTTACAGAGGTAATCCCACCGACCGCTATTGAAACTGGCAGAATGCACATGCTTATTACCACAAATGTAATGCTCCATACCAGACAACCAGAAATTGCGCCTGTTGTTGCTTCTTTCATTTTGTCTCCTTTATTGCTGCAGTGTGAAGTTACAGTACATTCAAACAATTGGAATAGATATAGGATAATGGTCATTCTACTGGAGCTATGGTGAAACTGATTGTTTTTTCTGGTTTGCCCGGAACAGGGAAGAGCACTTTGGCAGAAAACGTCGGCAAACAGCAACGCGTTCCGGTATTTGCAAAGGATTGGCTGGAAGCAAATCTCTTGAGCAATGGGCTGGTGCCCACCATTACTGAAAAGCCCCTGGGCTTTGCAAGCTATGACTTGTTGACAACTTTGGCTGAACGTCAATTGATGCTTGGTCAATCTGTCATTTTGGATAGTGTTGCGAGTACTGAAACGATACGCGATGCATGGCGTCAGATATCAAAACAATATGGTGCCGATTGGCGTGTGATCGAATGTGTTTGCTCAGACCAGGCCATGCACCGCGCCCGCCTGGTTAGGCGTAAACGTAATATTCCTGGCTGGCACGAACTGACATGGTCTGATGTTGAAAAAGTAAAACAATATTATGCAGTCTGGGATGAGGACCATCTCATATTGGATATGGTCAACCCTTTTGAAGAAAACCTTTTCAAAGCCAGCGCATATTGTGAGTGAAATTGTTGTACGCTACAATATGCCTATCCAGGAGAACCCATGACTACCATTGACCTGACCATTCACAAGGAACGACGCGCGCGCGCCATTCAACGCGCCAGAGAAAAGAATATCATCATTCCCACCTATGCACAAATGAAAGATCCCTCGAAGATCTCTGCGAAAATACAGGATGAATTGAAGGATATTGGACTCTGGGATATCCACCCACGGAATCTATTTCGGATCAACTGGCACAACCAACCCAACAATTCAGGCGGGACTTTTGGCGGGGTCAACTTTCTTGAACTTCCTTCTACATTGACGGGTGTACGCGCTCGGATCATTGCCATCGTTGGAAAATGGTTCCCCACCGGCGCTCACAAAGTGGGTGCTGCGTTCAGTTGCCTGGTGCCTCGGCTGGTCACGGGTCAGTTTGACCCAACGACGCAAAAAGCAGTCTGGCCCTCCACTGGGAATTACTGCCGCGGTGGCGCGTATGATTCCGCTTTACTGGGATGTGAGTCCATAGCCATCCTGCCCGAAGGCATGTCGAAGGAAAGATTCGAATGGTTATCTCAAGTTGCCGGCGAGACTATCAAAACTCCGGGCTCTGAATCTAACGTCAAAGAGATTTTTGACAAGTGTTGGGAACTAAAAAAATCTGGCCAGGATCTGATGATCTTCAATCAATTTGAAGAGTTTGGCAATTATTTGTGGCATTACGAAGTGACAGGTAACGCCATGGAGGAAGTCTTTAAACAAGTGGCGGGCAGGGATGGACGCTACCGCGGCATGGCATCTGCTACCGGTTCGGCAGGGACAATTGCCAGCGGCGATTATATGAAAAATCTGTTTCCTGATGCCAAGATCGTCGCCAGTGAAGCGCTGCAATGTCCCACGCTGCTGGAGAATGGATTCGGTGCTCACCGCATCGAAGGCATTGGCGATAAGCACGTGCCGTGGATCCATAACACGAAGAACACAGACGTTGTCACTGCAATTGACGATAACGCCGTAGTCAACCTTGCCCGCTTGTTCAACGAAGAATCGGGCCGCGAATACATCTCTCAAAAAGGCGTTCCCGAAGCTGTGATCTCCAATCTCGATCTTCTTGGCTTTTCAGGTATTTCAAATGTCCTTTCCTGTATCAAGACAGCCAAATACTACGAGATGGATGAAAACGATATCATGCTTACCGTCCTCACTGACTCAATGGAACTCTATCGCTCACGCCTGCACGAAATGCAGCAGGAATTTGGCGAATATACTGAACGCGACGCGGCAGCAGACTTTGCGCGTTACCTGCATGGGCAATCTACTGACAATATGCTCGAACTGCGCTACCCCGACCGCCGCCGAGTACATAACTTGAAATACTACACCTGGATCGAGCAACAGGGACGAACGTACGAAGAAATCCAGCAACAATGGTACGAGCCCAACTATTGGACAGATGTCCAAAAACAGGCTGATGAGATCGATGAGTTGATCAATGAATTCAATCAGGAAGTTGGGTTGAACTAATCGGCTTAAAACCATAGGATAGAAACGAGAGTAGAACCCGCTCACTATTTTCCACTCTCTAATTCCCTCATGCCTCTCTCTCCCACCTCTCTAATTCTCGTTTGTCTTCTCCCAACCCCGCGCGACCTTGAAATCGCACGGCTATTGGGATGGTATCGTATTCCACTGCGCACCGCCCCGAAAGTGATTGCTGTGGACTACCTTGCTTTTTACCAGCCATCAGCCTTTGGCAGTCATGGTGGAAAGATCGAATTTGTTTCACAGGTGCGTGGTCACGAACTAACCACACGCGCTGAGTTATTTAAGGATGAGGCAGACCATCCACGCGCAAAAGAGGAATATTACAAAATCCAATTAGGGGATTTGGAAAAATTAGCCCAACCTATCATTGCCGATAAATGGAAGCGATTAACATTCCTGTACACAACAGGCGAATATCTGCTCAATGCAAAGCTGTTGAATGATCTAGTTGTCCAAAACGAAGAACGCGACCTTCTCTGGAAGAGTCTACGGGAACGCGCCGAGAATGAGCAAATGTATAAGGTAGACCTGCCCGCAACGGATATTCCACCCGAGGTGCTGATGGCATTGTTGGGGATCAAAGAGTTGCAAGAACCCTATTCAGATGATGGTTCAGAAGAGCCAGATGTTCTATGATCACACTCATAAAAAATGGAACTCTGATTACCGCTTCCAGCACATTTCAAGCGGATGTCTTAATTCAGGATGAAAAGATCGCTCGCATCGAGCCTGCCCTGGAAATGGCTTCCGTTGAAGTTATAGATGCTACGGGCAAGCTCATCCTCCCCGGCGGAGTTGATCCGCATGTGCATTTGGATCTAACCATGTTCGATACTGTCTCATCGGATGATCATTACACCGGCCACAAGGCTGCTGCGTTTGGTGGGACAACAACAGCAATGGATTTTGTTCCCCTCACCCCAACCCCTCTCCCATTGGGAGAGGGGCAAAGGGGTGAGGGGAACTTCAAATACTCAATAGAATTATGGATGAAGAAAGCAGAAAAAGCTGCCATAGATTATTCCTTTCACATGAACCTGACTACATTCAACGAAAAGATTGCGAAAGAGATTCCACGATTGCGCGAGCTGGGTATTCAAACTTTAAAAGTATTTACCGCCTACAACGGACGTTTACGCCTGGATGATGCCAGCATCTTCAAAGCGTTAAGAATCGCTAAAGAGAATGGAATGCTGGTGATGGCACATTGTGAAAATGGGGATGTCATCGAAACGCTGGTTGCTGAAGCATTAGCTGCTGGTCACACAACTCCCGAATATCATGCGTTGACCCGTCCTGCCTGGGGCGCGGTGGAGGCGACCCTGCGCATGGCTGCCATGGCACAGCAAGCCGATTCGCCAGTATATATTGTTCACATGAACGCGGGCGGCGAAGTGGATATGCTCCAGTACGCGCGTGAACACGGCGTCAAAGTGATGGGCGAGACTTGCCCACAGTATTTGTTCTTTACCATTGAAGACCTGCGGCGCACAGATGGAGCCAAGTGGGTTTGTTCTCCGCCCATGCGAACAGAGCAGGATAACGCGCGCTTGTGGGAAGGCCTGTCCGCTGGTGTTTTGCAAACCATAGGTACTGATCATTGTCCATTCTATTTTGACGGGACCCGGCCCATCGTCTACGAAGGAAGCGAGATCTCCATCTCTGGTAAAGAGCTCGGAAAAGATGACTTCACGAAAATCCCGAATGGCCTGCCAGGAATCCAGGATCGTATGCCTATCCTGTGGACATTTGGAGTGCGGGCGGGGAAGATCACTGCGAACCAATTTGTGGCGTATACCAGCACGAACCCGGCGAAAATATTTGGCCTCTACCCACGTAAAGGCGCGCTGCTGGAAGGTTCAGATGCAGATATTGTGCTCTGGGATCCGGAAAAGCACGTGAAGTTTGGCATAGCACATTCGCATCAACGTACTGACTACAATTTGTATGAGGGCTGGGAGTTGGTAGGATACCCGGAAAAGGTTTTTTTACGGGGAAAGTTGATTGTGGATGGTGATGAGTGGATGGGCAAACGCGGGGATGGCGCGTTCTTGAAAAGAGACGAAGGAGAAATTTTATAATGGCGAAAAAACCAGTTCTACAGTGCGACGCGCTTGTGGTGCATTGCATGGATTATCGCCTGCAGAAATATTTACACCCGTGGATCATGAGTCGATTTGGCGCGGACAATTTTGATATTATTTCACTTGCAGGTGGAGTCCATGATTATGAAATGGTCTTGAAGTATGTGCAGCTGGCAGTGCAGGTCCATTCGATCAAACAGGTGGTGCTTATTAACCACGAAGACTGCCGTGCCTATGGCCGAGATGGAACGTACAAACGTCACAAACATGACCTGATGGATGCCGAACAAAAAATCGAAGTGTTATTCTCGGATCTTGAGGTGGAAACTTTTTATTTGCATTTGAATGGTACTTTTGAATTGATATCCAGAACGCAGTGATCAGCAGTCACTTTCCCGATAACTCCTTCAGCATTGGATGCTGCGCATACACGCCACGATATTTTTCTGGCAATAGCACCGCGATGCGGCACATGATCTCATCTGTATATTTTTGAAGTGCTACGTCGCGGTCTTTATTGGGCAGTGGAGGGATGATGAAGGGCTGTCCACCCGTGAGCGTGATATATGATTTTCGAAATCGCCTGACATTTGCAAGAACAACTTTATCTGCAGTTCCTGTGATTGCTGCGGGAACAACAGGAAAGCCCGAACGCGCGGCGAGGTAGGCGACTCCTGGCTTACCTTCGTTCAACGAGCCTGTGAGTGAGCGCGTCCCCTCCGGTGCAATGACAAGACATTTCCCATTTTCCATGAGAGAGATCATTTTCCGTATCGCTTTCAAGTCGGGGTTAAAGCGATCGACAAATAGAAAGTTCAAATGTTTTCCCAGCCAGCGTATCCAGCCAATCTTCCCAAACTTTTCAGCAACAGGTATGAACAGATCCGTTCGATCTATTGCAAAATAGACCATGACGATATCCAGGATGCCAATGTGATTGGACGCCAGAATCATTCCACCAGTGAGCGGAACATGCTCTGTTCCGTGTATTTCCACGCGTGCAATGAGTCTCAGCAGGCTGCGGATGAGGAAGCGTAGAACGCGAAGCGTGGGATCAATGGGAGCTATGTTGCTTCTCCAGTTCTTTCAACCTGGGATGGTCTGCATAAACGCCGCGATATTTTTCCGGAAGCAGTGAGCCAATCTGGCACATGATCTCATCTGTAGCCAGGCGCATCGCTTCCTCGCGTCCTTTCCCTTTGGGAATCTGAATATAGAATAGTTCGCCGGGCCGCACCACCACTTTTGATCTTTTGAAACGTTTCATGTTTTCAACAACGGCTCGATCCTCGGTTCCTGTGACTGCGACCGGCAGAACGGGATATCCACTCTTGCTTGCCAGAAAAGCGACTCCCAGCCTGGCCTCCTGTAAAGCCTCTGTCTTTGAGCGCGTCCCTTCTGGCGCGATAACCAGCATACCGCCCTGCTCCATACGCGCAAGGATCTGACGCAACGCGGCATAGTCTGCTTCAAAGCGGTTCAGCCAGATGGCGTTGGCCGCACGTCCGATGGCACCGAAGATGGGATGGTTCTTATATTTTTCAGCAACCGGCATAATCAGGTCTTCCCGGTCAATAATGCATAATAGCGCGGCAGTATCCAATCGTCCCAGGTGATTTGCCGCAACAATGACATTTCCACTCGGAAGTTTTTCCATCCCATGCACTTCTATATCAACAATGAACTGCATAAAGAATCGAACAAGGGAACGTAATGTTCTAAAATTCATAACATCCATTTTACAATAAAAAACGGACGGCATTGCCGTCCGTTGAATGTTGCTTCGTCTTGATTTTTATCTCCACATGAAATCGTTCGAACTCTTGCCCCTGATCGAGTTCTGCGAACCATATTTTTCGAACATGCGCTGGAAGATATCCATATCACTGGGAGATATATTGATGATCTCAAAACCCACGTTGAACGTATTTGGGTCCACATGATCGCGACGGCACCACTTGCTGCGGGCAATAAAAACCATGGAGGTCTTGTCAGCGATCTCAGCTGTGAGGTCGATGTGCAGGCGAAAATCCTGTCCCGGGCGAATCTCCTTCTGACTGTCGAGCTTGAATCCGCCAGTGCTGATATCTGAGAGATATCCAACGAGCTGTTTGGTTAAGTCGTCCGTCACCTGCATATAGTAGGTAAAATCGCGGCGGTTTATTTTTCGTTTGTTAGCCATTTCAGGGATCCTCCTTGCCTGCCAATAGTATAAAATGGATTCAGGAGACTGTACAGAACAAAACGCAACTGCAATTTGCTTTATACCACATCTGGTAGGGAAATTTCCAGTGGGTGAGCGAGCTTACTTCCGGCGCATTCTTGGCGCATCATCAAAGAATTTCCCCGTGGGCTCTGGCGCAGGGTAAAATTTCTTTTCTTAGACCTATAGACCTAGCTATCAGGAGCCATATTTTGGAAACAAATCCTCCCTCACGCAAGCCGATCCTTATCTGGCTGATCGTATCTCAGCTACTGGCAGTGGCATCCTTATTCTTCTGGCTGGTCATGGCAGGGCTATCGGTTATGGCCTTTGATTCAGGTGTTACGCAGGAAGCCTGGAACTTTGTGATCGTAGTCTGGTTGTATCCGGTCTGGCCAATCTTGTTTGCCATCGCAGCCTGGATCGCCTATGCCCGTAAAAAAGACAAACTGGCAGGCGTACTTACCACGCTTACATTCCTTCCCATCCTTGTTTTGATGTTGATTATCGCGGGCGCAAATTTCTTTGTTTAGCTTTCACTCTGCCTTTAAGATGTGAGTGATGATTGTTGCTCCGGAGCCGCCGATATTTTGTGCCATTCCGATCCTGGCACCGTCTACCTGGGTGCCGTTGCATTCACCGCGTAATTGCTGAACTACTTCTACCACCTGATACATCCCGGTTGCACCCACCGGATGCCCACGCGCTTTCAACCCACCTCGTGTGCAGATCGGCAGGCGTCCATTCGGACCGATCTCATTATCCAGCCCCAGCCTCACGCCCTGTCCACGTTCAGCGAACCCACAAGCCTCCAGGGATAATGCAGACATGATCGAAAACGCATCATGCAGTTCGAACACATCAATATCCTTCGCTTCGATATTCGCCATCTCATATGCTCTTTTGGATGACTCGTACGCAGCAGATAAAAACAGCGGATCTTTTCTTGAGTGCACTGCAAGCGTATCCGTTGCAGACGCTGAGCCAGCCACCGTTACCCGAGGCTTTCCCTTAAGCGACGCCACTTTCTCGGCGGGGACAATGACGACTGCCGCGGCGCCGTCCCCGATGGGGGAAGCATCCATCAGGTTGATGGGGGTGGAGATCATACTTGATCTTTCAAATTGATCTGCATTTAGCTTCTGATGCAAACGCGCAAATGGATTGTGCATGGCATTCGCATGGGCGTTGATTGAGAACGGCGCGAAGTCTGCGTGTTTCCAGCCGAATTCATGCATGTAACGCCGCATGATCAATGCATTAATGCCAACGAATGATATGCCCTGTTCCACTTCGTAATCTGCATCTGCGGCAGTTGCCAGTGCGGCAGTGATGTCATGACCAGCCTTATCTGTCATCTTTTCAACTCCCACGATCAGCGCAGATTCGACCTCGCCCGCGGAAACGGCCATCAGTCCTGCCCGAAGCGCTGCCGCTCCAGAAGCACAGGCAGCCTCCACCTTTACAGCCTCCTGTTTCCAGAGCCCGATCCAATCCGCAAAAAAAGTTCCGAGTTGATTCTGCCCATTCACCATCGGAGAAAGCATGTTGCCAACGAACAATGCGTCGACCTGATTCATGCCTGCATCCTGAAGCGCGGCAAAGGCGGCATTTCCACCGATTTCGCGCAGGGATAGCTCCCAGTGCTCATCAATTTTGATCTGCCCAATTCCAAGGATAGCTACTTGTCTCATGTTACCTCTACAATATTTTACCGCTTGATGCTATCAGTAGCTATCAAATAAAAAGGAGCGACGAGAGTCGCTCCTTTTCTTACAGGCTGGCTAGGGTTTGTTCTTGTTTTTGTCCTTACCCTTACCATTGTTTTTATCTTTATCCTTGCCATTCTGGTGTTCCTGCTGCGCGGAGGGATTAACACTATCATCAACCTCCGCATTTCCGGAGACAACGATTCCCAGATTATTCTTCTTTTCTGAGACTGCTTTCTTGAACTGGCCCCAGTTGGTGGGAGTGGAGCCATCAGGTAATATGAATTCGCTGTAGTCACCGCTCTTTTTAGCATCCAGAATCAGGCCAGCAAGTGTGGCATCTTCGTTCAGGTTTTTAGACATCCACATGGCCTGGGCAATGACGCCGAAACCAAAACCATCCTGGTGATAATCATTTACCACACTGGCATCTTCACCAAAGAATGCGGCTAACAGCACGGCGATGGGATGGACAGGCTCTTCCGACGTTTCGTCTGGGATGACCGTAACCGGATCGATCTGGACTGGTTGACCGATCTGCGGTTCATTTACAACTGGCTCACTGGTAACAGGGTCCAATGTAACCAATCCCAGTGAAGCAGCTGTATCCACGCTGAGGCGAACAGTTTGTGTCGCGCCCAGATCATCCAGCACTGTGACAAGCACGGTTGCTACGCCGTTTGCATCAATCTCAGTAGTAATGCTTTGAATTGTGCCAGTAATGAGGGTGGTATCCTGCGCAGTGGGTGCCGCGGCTGCCAGGCCAACCTGTGCGAATAAGATCGCGCTGGCCAACAGGATGCTTGCAAGTAATTTTGTTTTTAACATTTTGAGTCTCCTTTTCAAATATCTCTATACACATTCTAAGCACCTTAGACGTGTTTGTACTTAACAGGGCTGTAAACGGTACGAATCTACTAGTTGTATTTGCGGGACGGAAAGGCCAGCGCCCGTACCTTTGGGCTAATGACTGGGTTCTACAAAGTGCCGCATAGATATCTAAACTGGAAATTTGAATTTTAGCCTGCAAATTATCCGGAAAGTTTGGTTATCTATGAGACAGCGGTAAAAACAAAAAAGCAGGTGTGAAATGGATCATGCGGTTTGGTTGGACACACTTTTGGAAAATGTTGGTCAGATCGGGGAAGAGGGC
>Ga0209486_10001319_pt1 | contig 10819 bp, 7 predicted proteins | sample NCCompost_FD_187518 | JGI IMG/M metagenome (GOLD analysis project Ga0209486, IMG submission 187518) | Agricultural soil microbial communities from Utah to study Nitrogen management - NC Compost (SPAdes) (version 2) | ecosystem: Environmental > Terrestrial > Soil > Agricultural land | place: USA... | reverse complement strand
CCGATCATCTCCGCCTGCGCGGCGAGCGGCCCGAAGTTGCCGTTCGTCGCCGCCTCGTGCAACACGAGCGGCAGGATCGAGGCGGTCCCGGGCGAATACACCAGCATCCGCGCCATTGTCACAAGGTTCGCGCGCGTGACTTCGATCGTGCCGCTCCCGCCCGTCACCGGGTCGGCGAGCGTGACGGCGACCGGACCCTGCGTGAGGCGCGCGTCGAGCTTCGCGAACTGCGCTCCGAGCGCCGGGAAGCGCCGGTCGCATTCCGGGTCGGCGGCGCAGCGCGCATAGACGCGCTCGAGAGCGCGCTGGGATTCGATGGCGATGTTCGGCACCAGCGCGAGCGCCGGCGGGACGACTCCGTCCAGCACGACGGCGCGCGTCTGCTGCGGGTAGCGGCGCGCGTAGTGCTGCGCGACGCGCGTGCCGTAGGAGCCGCCATAGACGTTCACCCGCGGATAGCCGAGCGCTGCACGCACGACGTCGAGGTCGCGCACGGCGATGCTCGTGGTGTAGAACTCCGGCCGGCCGCGGAGCGTAGGCAGGCACTCCTGCGCGAGCTCGCGCAGCTGTGCGGGCTCGAGCTCGCCGCTCTCCAGCGCGTCGTCCGGCATGGCGCAGTCGAGGCGGTTGGAACCGCCCGTGCCGCGCTGGTCCACCATCACGATGTCGCGCTCGCGCCGGATGCCGGCGAAGGCCGACAGGAGCGGCGCGAATCCGTGGATCGATCCCTGGCCCGGGCCGCCGGCGACGAGGAAGAGCGGGTCCGGCTTCGCCTTCGTCGAGATCGCGGGGACGACCGCAATGGCGAGATGGATCTTCGCGCCCGCCGGGTCGTCCGGGTCTTCCGGCACCGGGAGCATGCCGCAGTGCGCCTCGGTGGAGACGAGGCCGTCGACGTCGGCGATGCGGCAGGGCTCGAGTTGCATCGATGGTTGCGCATTCAGCCGGTGCGATCCAACGAGTGCGCCAAACGTGCACGCGACGAGCAGCGAAATGCGGCATGACATTCTCATTCCTCGAATCCTACAGAATCTGGTGATGGCGGCTTATTCGGATTCCTGCGCAGCGCGTCACACTGCACGGAATAATGGTTTCGCGACTTCAAACTCTCGTGCTGCTGTTCGTGGCGGCAGCCACCAGCTCGGCCGCCACCGGCGCGCATGCCGAAGCGCTCAGTCGCGGGCCGTATCTGCAGAACGTCACGACGACCGCGGCGACGCTGCGCTGGCGCACGGATGATCCCAGCGACAGCCAGGTGTGGCTCGGCTCGCGGCCCGATAGCCTGTCCGTGGCCGCAACCGATGTCGATCTCGGCAGGAATCACCAGCTCCGGATCACGGGGCTAGAGCCGGGCAGCCGTTACTACTACGCGATCGGATCGAGCGACACGCGGCTCGCGTCCGGCGCGGATTACTACTTCGAGACGGCGCCCGCAAGCGCCGAGCCCACGCGGATCTGGGTCCTGGGGGACTCCGGGACTGGGACATCGGGCCAGCGCGAAGTGCGGGACGCCTACTACGCCTACGGCGGAGCTGCCGAGACCGACCTGATCCTGATGCTGGGCGACAACGCGTACGAGCACGGCACCCACTACGATTACCAGACCAAGCTGTTCGACGTCTACGAGAGCATCCTGCGCCATACGCCGCTCTGGCCGACCTTCGGAAACCACGACGGCATCACCGCTTCCTCGACATTTCAGGCGGGTCCGTATTACGACCTCTTCATGCTGCCGCGGGAGGGGGAAGCGGGTGGCGTCGCCTCCGGAACGGAGGCCTACTACTCGTTCGACTTCGGCAATATCCATTTCGTCTGCCTGAACTCGTACGACGTGTCGCGCGCCACGGGCGGTTCGATGCTGAGCTGGCTGAGGCGCGACCTGGCCGCCAACGACCGCGATTGGACCATCGCCTATTTCCATCACCCGCCCTACAGCAAGGGATCGCACGACTCCGATGCCAATGAGCGGATGAGCGACATGCGGACCAACGGGCTGCCGGTGCTCGAGCAGTACGGCGTCGACCTCGTCCTCGCCGGGCACAGTCATTCCTATGAGCGGTCGATGCTCGTCGACGGGCACTACGGCCGGTCGAGCACGCTGACGCCGACGATGATCCTCGACGACGGCAGCGGCCGGGAGGGCGAGCCCGGCGCTTACGCCAAGCCGGCCCTCGGGCCCGTGCCCAACTCCGGCACCGTGTACGTGGTGGTCGGGGTTTCGGGAGAGATAGAAGAGGGCGGCGACTTGAATCATCCCGTCATGTACACGTCGAGGTACATCCTGGGGTCGATGGTGATAGACATCGACGGCAACCGGCTCGATGCGGCCCAACTCGACAATACGGGCGCGACGGTCGACAGCTTCACGATCCTGAAGGACGTCGACCCGGTAGCCAACAGTGCGCCCGCCGACGACACCTCGTTCCACCTGCCGGCGGTCATACCAATCTCGGTCAGCGCCGCGGATCGCGACGGCCGCAGCGCGCGCGGCCTGCAGCCCTGGAACGGGCTGAGCCCGTAACAGCCGACCGGCAAGCGGCCTCCCCGGCAGCGATCGCCACTTGGGTATCATGGCGACCTTCGAGAAGGTGGTCATGGATCAGTACGACGTCATCGTGATCGGCGGCGGCCACGCCGGCACCGAGGCGGCCCTGGCGGCGGCCCGGATGGGTGCGTCGACGCTGCTCGTGACGCAGAGCCTCGCCACCGTCGGGCAAATGAGCTGCAACCCGGCGATCGGCGGCATTGGCAAGGGCCACCTGGTGCGCGAGATCGACGCCATGGGCGGCGCGATGGCGATTGCAGCCGACCGCGCCGGCATCCAGTTCCGCACGCTGAACGCGAGCAAAGGCCCGGCCGTGCGCGCGACGCGGGCCCAGGCCGACCGCGCGCTCTACAGGCAGGCGATCCGCGCGCTGCTGGAGTCGCAGCCCAACCTGGCGCTTCGCGAAGCCGAGGTCGCCGACCTCGTGGTGACGAACGGGCGCGCCGAAGGCGTCGTGACGACGGACGGCACGAGGATCGCCGCGCGCGCCGTCGCGCTGACCGTCGGCACTTTCCTCGGCGGTCGCATCCACGTCGGCCTCGACAGCGCCGAGGGAGGGCGCATCGGTGATCGGCCTTCCAACGCGCTCGCCGCGCGCCTGCGGGAGCTGCCGTTCGCGGTCGGGCGCCTCAAGACCGGCACTCCGCCGCGCCTCGACGGCCGCACGCTCGACTACGCCGCCATGCGCCCGCAGCCGGGCGACGAGCCGCGGCCGGTGTTCTCCTTCCTGGGCCGACGCGAGGACCACCCGGCGCAGCTGCAGTGCCACATCACGGCGACGAACCCGCGCACGCACGAGATCATCCGTGGCGCGACCGACCGCTCGCCCATGTTCACCGGCCTGATCGAGGGCGTCGGCCCTCGTTACTGCCCCTCGGTCGAGGACAAGGTCGTGCGCTTCGCGGCAAGGACCTCGCACCAGATCTTCGTCGAGCCGGAAGGCCTCGACACCCACGTCGTCTACCCGAACGGCATCTCGACCAGCCTGCCCGCCGACGTGCAGCTCGAATTCGTGCGGAGCATCGGCGGTTTCGAGCGTGCCGAGATGACGCGCCCCGGCTACGCGATCGAGTACGACTACTTCTGCCCGCGGGGCCTGCGCGACTCGCTCGAGACGAAGCCGCTGGCCGCGCTCTTCTTCGCAGGCCAGATCAATGGCACGACCGGCTACGAGGAGGCGGCGGCGCAGGGCCTGCTCGCCGGCATGAATGCGGCGCTGCTCGTGTCAGGGCGCGCGCCCTGGTCCCCGCGCCGCGACGAGGCCTATCTCGGCGTGATGGTGGACGACCTCATCACCCGCGGCGCCATGGAGCCGTACCGGATGTTCACCAGCCGCGCCGAGCACCGCCTGCTCCTGCGCGAGGACAACGCCGACGAGCGCCTCACGCCCGTCGCGCGCAGGTTCGGACTCGTCGAGGACGAACGCTGGGCGTTCTTCGAAGCGAAGCGTGAAGCGCTCGCGGCGGGCTCGGTGCCAGGATCCGCCGACCCGCGCCTCGCCGAGCAGGTGAGGCAGGGGCTGGAAGCACGCGAGAAGTACGCGGGCTACATCGAACGCCAGCAGGCCGAGGTCGAGCGCCAGCGCAGGAACGAAGAGACGCGCCTGCCGGCGGAGATCGATTACACGGAGGTGGCGGGACTTTCGAACGAAGCGCGCCAGCGCCTCGTCGAGTCGCGGCCGGGCACGCTCGGCCAGGCCTCGCGACTGCCGGGTGTCACCGCCGCGACGATTTCGATCCTGCTCGTCCACCTCAAGAAGCGCGCGCGGGCGGCATGAGGGAGCCATGAAGAAGACCTACCAGGGAAGCTGTCATTGCGGCACCGTCCGCTTCGAGGCCGACATCGACTTCGCCGAGGGCACGGTCAAGTGCAACTGCTCGATGTGCGGCAAGGGCCGCAACTGGCTCGCGGCCGTGAAGGGCGATGCGTTCCGGCTGCTCGCGGGCGAGGCGGAGCTCGCCGAATACCAGTTCGGCCGCAAGGCGATCCGGCACCGCTTCTGCAAGCGTTGCGGCCTGCGCCCCTTCTCGCAAAAAGCGGGCGGCGAAGCTTTCTACGCCGTCAACGTCGCCTGCCTGGACGACGTCGAGCCCGCCGATCTGGTCGCCGCGCCGGTCATCCACGTCGACGGCCGCCACGACGACTTCAAGAACCCGCCGAAAGAAACGCGCCACCTCTGAAGTAGGGCGTCCCCCGCCAAAGGGGCGCGTCCCCTTCGAACCGTCCGGAAAGTGTCCGGACACTGTCCGCGGACAGTGCCAGCAAACTCCCGTGCTGGACATATCCATAAAAATCAATGTGTTACGGTGCACTCCAAGTTGGCACGCGCCGTGCAGTACCTAAGGCGATGAGTCGACAAACATGAAGATCACGAACTTACGTCCCTTGTCGCCCGGCGGGCGGGATACGACGCCCGCCGGCGACGCTTCGATCCGCGGCACCGCCGCCCAGGACCTGGCCGTCGCCGCGAAGCCCGACCGCACGCGCCAGAAGACGATCGGCCTCGCCGCAGGCGGCCTCGTGCTGGTCCTGGTCTTCGGCCTCCTGATCCGCGGCTGGAGCGCCACCGAACACACCGTTTCGCGCGAGCGCCTGCGCATCGCGACCGTGACCGAAGGGCCGTTCGTGCGCGACGTCTCCGCGCAGGGCACGGTCGTCGCCGCCGTGAGCCCGACGCTCTTCGCCGTCGCGCCGGGCAACATCAGCTACGCCGTCCGCGCCGGCGACACCGTCAAGTCCGGCCAGGTGCTGGGAACCCTCGCGAGCCCGGCGCTCGAGAGCGAGTACCAGCGCGAGCGCACGACGCTCGACAGCCTCGACACCGAGCTGCAGCGCCAGGCGATCGAGATCCGCCGCCAGAAGCTCGCCACCAAGGAAGCGGCCGACCTCGCCAACGTGCAGATCCGCGCCGCCGAGCGCGAGCTCCAGCGGGCAAAATGGGCCTTCGACAAGGGCGCGATCCCTGAGCGCGACCTCAAGGCAGCCGAGGACGCCCGCGAGTCGGCGAAGCTCACCTCCGACAATGCGATGGAGACGGCGGGACTCGAGCGGGAAAGCCTCGATCTCGACCTGCATGCCCGGCGCCTCGAGCGCGAGCGCCAGGGCTACGTGGTTTCGAACCTCAAGCGCCGCGTCGATGAGCTGACCGTGCGCTCGCCGGTGAACGGGATGGTCGCGAACCTCGCCGCGGCCGAGAAGGCGAGCGTCGCGGAGAACGCGCCGCTCCTCACCGTCGTCGACCTGTCGGCCTTCGAGGTCGAGTTCCAGGTCGCCGACGTCTACGCGCGCGACATCAAGTCCGGCATGGAAGCCGAGATCTCGCTCGACGGGCGCGAGTACAAGGGCCTCGTCACCGGCATCTCGCCGGAAGTGCGCTCCGGCCAGGTGACCGGCCGCGTGAAGTTCGCGGGCGAGCAGCCCCCCGGCCTGCGTCAGAGCCAGCGCGGCTCGATCCGCATCGTCATCGAGCAGCGGGCGAAGGCGCTCAAGTTCCAGCGCAGCTCCGACATCGTCGCCGGCACGCGCGCGGTCTACGTCGTCGACGGCGACCAGGCCGTGCTGACCCCGGTCGAGCTCGGCGCCGCCTCCGTCGGCGAGATCGAGGTGTTGAAGGGGCTCGAGCCGGGCGACGAGGTCGTCATCTCTGGCTACGGCGACCTGGACGACGTTCCCGAATTCCACATCGGCGGCTGACCGCCGGAACCACACAACGACCCTGGAGCGACACGACATGCTCGAGATGCACGGAATCAGCAAGATCTACCGCACGGACCTGATCGAGACGCACGCGCTGCGCGACTTCTCGCTGAACGTCGGCGATGGCGAGTTCGTCGCGGTCACGGGCCCCTCCGGCTCCGGCAAGACGACGTTCATGAACGTCGCGGGCCTGCTCGAGACCTTCGACACCGGCACGTACAAGCTGGACGGCCAGGACGTGAGCCGCCTCTCCGACGAGGCGCGCTCGAAGCTCCGCAACGAGAAGATCGGCTTCATCTTCCAGAGCTTCAACCTGATCCCGGACCTGGACATTTTCGACAACGTGGACGTGCCGCTGCGCTACCGCAGCCTCGCGAAGAAGGACCGCGAGCAGCGCATCAAGAGCGCGCTCGACGTCGTGGGACTGACCTCGCGCATGCACCACATGCCCTCGCAGCTCTCCGGCGGCCAGCAGCAGCGCGCCGCCATCGCCCGCGCGCTCGCCGGCGACCCGCGCTTCCTGCTCGCGGACGAACCGACGGGCAACGTGGACTCGCTGATGGCGCGCCAGGTCATGGACCTGCTCGAGCAGATCAACGAGATGGGCACGACGATCATCATGGTCACGCACGATCCGGAGCTCGCGCGCCGCGCACACCGGAATGTCCACATCGTGGACGGCCAGATCTCCGACCTGCAGCCGTACGAGACACGCGATAGCGCGATCATGAAGCCGGTGACCGCCGCCACGGCAATGTCGCCGGCCTGAGGGGGAAGCGCACATGTTCGGTTACTACCTCGAGCTCGCGTTCCGCAACCTCAAGCGCAATCCCGGCCTGACGGCACTCATGATCGGCGCCATTGCGCTCGGCATCGCGGTCTGCGTGATGACCCTGACGATGTACCGCGCGATGTCGGGCAACCCGATCTGGTGGAAGAACGACGTGCTCTATGCCGTCACGATGGACTTCTGGGATCCGCAGGAACCGTACTGGGATGATTACCCGGACCTGCCGCCGGAGCAGCTCACCTATCGCGACGCGACGGCCGTGTACGCGTCGGCCATCCCGAAGCGCAAGGTGATCATGCACAAGGCGGTCGGCATCGTCTCCGTGGACGGCCAGCAGGCGAAACCGGAGCGCACGCCGACGCGCGTGACGACCAAGGACTTCTTCGCGATGTTCGACGTGCCGTTCCAGTACGGCGGCACCTGGACCGATGCCGCGGACAGCGGTCCCGAGCCCGTCATCGTGCTGTCGCGCAAGCTGAACGAGAAGCTGTTCGGCGGCGCCAACAGCGTCGGCCGGCGGATCCGCTGGAACGACAACGAGTTTCGGGTCATCGGCGTCCGCGACCACTGGATGCCGTTGCCGACCTTCTATGACGTCAACAACGGCCCGCTCGAGGATCCCGAGGACGCCTACATTCCGTTCGGCTGGAGCGTCGCGCTCGAGCTGGAGAGCGCCGGCAACATGAACGGCTGGAAGCCGGAGGACATCAAGAATTACCAGCAGCTCCTGAACTCCGAGAACACCTGGATACAGATGTGGGTCGAGCTGCCGGACGAGGCCACCCGCGATCGCTTCCAGGGCTTCATCGACAACTATTCGCAGGAACAGAAGCAGGCGGGCCGCTATCAGCGTCCGCTCAACAACCGCCTGACCCGGCCCGACCAGTGGCTCGAGGACAACCAGGTCGTCGGCAACGACGACCGCGTGCTCGTCGGCCTCGCCTTCGCGTTCCTCGCCGTGTGCCTCCTGAACACCGTGGGCCTCTTGCTCGCGAAGTTCCTGAACCACGCTCCGATCACGGGCGTGCGCCGGGCGCTGGGCGCGAGCCGCAAGCAGATCTTCCTGCAGCACCTGGTCGAGGTCGGCGTGATCTCCTCGATCGGCGCCATGCTGGGCCTTGCGCTCGGCGGTCTCCTGCTGCTCGGTATCCGGGCGCTCTACACGTTCGACCCGACAGAGAGCGCCGGCACGCAGGCCATCGCGCAGGTCGACGTGACGAGCGTCATCACCGCCCTCGCGCTCGCATTCTTCGCGACCATCGCCGCCGGCCTGTACCCGGCCTGGCGCATCGGCCGCATCCCGCCAGCTTCCTACCTGAAGGCACAGTGACACATGACAGCCTGGAACATCCGTCCCATCGCCTCCGCGCTCTGGCGCAACCGGACCGGCGCACTCCTGGTCGCCGTCCAGATTGCGATCGGCCTCGCCGTGCTCGTGAATGCCATCTACGTCGTGAAGCAGCGCGTGGAGCTGATCGGCCGCCCGACCGGGATGGACACGGCGAACATGATCTGGGTCGCGAGCGCGGGATTCGCGAAGGACTACGACTACGAAGCGACCTGGCGCGAAGACATCGCCGTGCTGCGCGGCATGCCCGGCGTCAAGGCGGCGAGCCTGTTCAGCAACATTCCGTTGTCCGGCGGCGGCAGTTCAACCGGCTACCAGGCGCGGCCGGGCGAAGTCAGCCCCAAGGAAACCATACCGGGCAACAAGTACGACGTCGACGAGGCGGCGATCGCCGCGCTGGGCGTCAAGCTGGTCGCGGGCAGGCCGTTCGAGGCGAGCGAGATCCTTCCGCCCTCCGAGACCTTCGAGGACGCGCCACAGGCGATCGTCACGAAGACATTCGCGAAGAAGCTGTTCCCTGGCGACGAGAACTTCCTCGGCAAGACCTTTTACAACGGGCTCAGCGAGCCGACCGTGATCGTCGGCGTCATGGAGCATATGCAAGGCGCCTGGGTGGGCTGGGACGACCTTGAAAACGTCGTGCTGTTCCCGCGCCAGAAGAATGGGCCGACCTCGATCTATCTCGTCAGGACCGAGCCGGGCCAGCGCGACGCCATCATGCGCGACATCGAGGCGAAGCTCGGCGGCTCGAATCCGGACCGCCTGCTGCGCTGGGTGCGGCCTTTCGACTACTTCATCGACCAGTCCTACCTCCGCGACCGTAACATGGCGATCTTCCTCGTCAGCGTGACGACCGCACTGCTTGCGATCACCGCCCTCGGCATCTTCGGCCTCGCGACTTTCAACGTCTCGACGCGCATCCGCCAGATCGGCACGCGTCGTGCCGTCGGCGCGCGGCGCATGGACATCGTCCGCCACTTCCTGGTCGAGAACTGGATGGTCACCACCGCGGGCATCGTCGCCGGTTGCGGCGCTGCGCTCGGCATCGGCTACTGGATCTCGGTCGAGTATGAGCTGCCGCGCCTCGACCTCTACTTCCTGGTCGGCGGCGTGCTCGCGATCTGGCTGATCGGGCTCGCCGCGGCGCTGCAGCCGGCGCGCCGGGCCTCGACGATCTCCCCGGCGGTCGCGAGCCGCACGGTCTGAGGTCGAAGGCATAGACTGTGGGAGGCGTTTCAACGGTTCCGGGATACGGCGCATCCAAGCCCATGAAGGACAACCAGCAGCAGGGACTTCAGGACAGCTTGGGGGAGCGCACCGTACTCGTGATCGACGACAGCGAGGCCGTGCGCACGGCCCTCGACGTCCTGCTGTCCATGCACGGCGCCCGCGTCATCGCCGCAGACTCCGCGGCGGCGGGGCTCGACGCGCTCGCGCGCGAATCCGTCGACCTCGTGGTCCAGGACATGAATTTCCGCCGCGAGGCAACCTCCGGCGAAGAAGGCATCGCGCTCTTTCGCCGGATCCGCGAACTGCACCCCGAGCTCCCGGTAATCCTGCTGACGGCCTGGACCCACCTCGAGACCGCCGTCGAGCTGGTGAAGGCGGGCGCGGCCGACTATGTCGCCAAGCCCTGGGACAACGCGCGGCTCCTGACGACGGTGAGGAACCTGCTCGACCTGCATGCCGCGCGCGCGGAGAACCAGGCCATCCGCAGGCGTCGTGCCTTGGCACGCAGCGAGCTCGCCTCGCGCTTCGACCTGAAGGGCCTCGTCTACGAGAGCGAGGCGATGCAGGCGCTCGCCTCGACCGCCGCGCGCGTCGCGCACGCCGACGTGCCGGTGCTGATCACCGGGCCGAACGGCGCGGGCAAGGAAGTAATCGCCGACGTCGTGCAGGCGAACTCCGCCGTCAAGGGCGGCCCATACGTGAAGGTGAACGTCGGCGCGCTGCCGGACACGCTGATGGAGTCGGAGCTGTTCGGTACGGAGGCGGGCGCCTTCACCGGCGCCAAGGCGCGCACCGGCCGCTTCGAGGCCGCGGACGGCGGCACGATCTTCCTCGACGAGCTCGGCAACCTGTCGGCGCAGGGCCAGGCGAAGCTGCTGCGCGTGCTGCAGACGGGCGAATACGAGCGCCTCGGCTCGAACACGACGCGCCGGACCCGCGCGCGCGTGATCGCCGCGACGAACTCCAGCCTGCCGCAGCTCATCAAGGAGGGCCGGTTCCGCGAGGACCTGCTCTACCGCCTGAACGTCATCGAGCTCGAGGTGCCTTCGCTCGCCGCGCGCCAGGAGGACATCGTGCCGCTTGCGCAGCACTTCCTCGAGCCGGGCTTCACGCTTTCCCAGGATGCGCTGCGTGCCTTGGCACGCTACCACTGGCCGGGCAACGTGCGGGAGCTGCGCAACGTGATCCACCGCGCCTGCCTGCTGTCGGT
>Ga0209486_10001318_pt1 | contig 10821 bp, 19 predicted proteins | sample NCCompost_FD_187518 | JGI IMG/M metagenome (GOLD analysis project Ga0209486, IMG submission 187518) | Agricultural soil microbial communities from Utah to study Nitrogen management - NC Compost (SPAdes) (version 2) | ecosystem: Environmental > Terrestrial > Soil > Agricultural land | place... | reverse complement strand
CTGGGCTTGCAGTGGCAGTTGATGCCGGGCACCGTGACTCAGGACTCGGATGTGGTCCTCGACGGTGGCGAAGTCGCGGTGAAGACGATCCCGCTGCAGACCGTAGGGCCTACCGAGCGGGTGATGTGTCTGCTGATCCCCAGTGACGGGCTGATCTACGTGATCGGGGCACTGGGCAACTTCCCCCCAGTTGGGGGGCTGGTGGCCCGGCTCCGTCAGGCTGCCGGTGCACAGTCGTTCACAACGGCCGTGGATGATTTTATCGACTTCGACACCGCCGACTATGACCCGTGGGGTGGCTGGACGGACACCGCTCCGGACCGGTGGACGGCACCTTTCACTGGAATCTTCGAAATCTCTGCTCGTATCGTATGGAGCACTAACGCGACGTCTCGAAGGGCAGCGTTCATCAACACCAACGGAAGCACTTCCGGCGACGGGACCAGAGGTGGTGCGTCTCTTCAGGCGGCTGCAGCTGGTGGCACCCAGTGTGGAGGGACGGGCGTCGCGTTCATGGGTGCTGGCGAGTTCGTGGGGGTCCGTGGGCTGCAGAACAGTGGCGGAAACTTGACCACGTCGTCCAGTGACGGCGGACCCGTAATGGAGATCAAGTATCTAGGTCAACGGGTGGACTAAGTCCTGGCATACTGCCGCATGTGAAGGTTTATGTGATTCCTGCGGACATGCAGGGGTGTGGGTTTTACCGACTGGTCTGGCCGGCGATGATCCTCAAGCAGGCCGGTTATAGCGTGGAGATCCTGCCGCCACGCAAGGACGGGCAGTCCGGTTTCGTGGCCACCACCCAACTCAACGACAAGGGACAGGAAGTTCTCCAGTCGGTAGGCGTGCCAGCGGACGCTGACGTACTCGTGATCCAGCGCCCAGCGCACCCGTTGCAGGCACAGATGATCACCATGTTGCGGTCCAACGGAATCGCCGTAGTGGTAGACATGGACGACGACATGTCCACGATCCATCCGGACAACGGGGCCTATCACATCTACCGACACCGGTCAGCGTCCCCCATGTCCTGGCGCTATGCGGCTACCTCGTGTCGGGTCGCCACCATGGTGACCACGTCCACTGCCCAACTGCAGAAGGTGTACGCGGGCCACGGTCGTGGCCGGGTGCTGGACAACTACGTTCCGCAGCAGTACCTGAGCATGCCGAAGGTGCCCACCGGGATGTACGGGTGGGCTGGGACCACCAAGTCGCACCCTAATGATCCACAGGTAACCGCACCGGCTGTGGATAAATTGATTGCCGAAGGTCACATGTTCCAGGTGATAGGCGGGGACAAGGGTGTGCAAGCTGCGTTCCGGACCAAGTTCCCAGTGCCGATGACGGGCAGCATCCCGCTGTCGGATTTCGTGGCCACCATCGGTACGAGCCTGGACGTGGGGTGGGCCCCATTGGCGGCCACGTCATTCAACTCGTCCAAGTCCCGGCTCAAGCCACTGGAATACATGGCGGCTGGGGTAGCATGGGTAGGATCACCGCGAGCCGAATACCGCAAGCTCCACAACGAGTCGAAGTGCGGGCTACTCGCGGACACCCCGAAGCAGTGGTACCAGTACACCAAAGAACTGCTCACCAACGACGCGTTCCGCGAGGAACAGATCCAGGCCGGCTACGAGTACATGGCTGACCAGACCTACGAGGCACAGGCGTGGCGTTGGTGGGAAACCTGGGAAGCGGCATCCCAATTCGAAAGGAAGCGTGTGGGACTTGAATAAATTCGCACTGATCCTGGCCTACAACCGGCCATCAGAACTGGAAGATCTACTCGGTGACATCGATGGCGAAGTCGACTATATCCTGATCATTGACAATGCCTCCGAGCCGCCAATGCATACCTTGGTCAACAAGGAAGGCTTCGACACTCCGATCACCTACCTGCGGGACATGACCCAGCCGGCGAACCTGCCGAGACTGTGGAACATCGGCTTCGACCAGATCAAGATGCTGGCTGACGAAACCTGGAAGATCGCTGTCCTCACCGATGACGTCCGCGTGCCTGCTGGCTGGTTCGTGGCCGTCTCCGATGCGATGGACCGCCATGGTGCCGCCGCCGGCTGTTCCACCCCGTTCCCGGACCGGTTCACCCGTGACGTGGTGAAACGGCAGCCGGACCGGGATCTGTTGCAGCGCTTGTTCGGTCCCGCGTTCGTGATCCGTGGCGAAGCCGGGCTACGGGCTAACGAGGATCTTAAGTGGTGGTGGAACGACACTGATCTTGACTGGAAGGCACGCGGTGCCGGGGGCATGGTGATCGTTCCCGGCTACACGGTGACCAACCGGTATCCGAACGAGTCCACTGTAGGTGAACTCGCTATCCAGGCTGGCCGGGACCGGGGGGCATTCAAGGAGGCTTGGGGATGGTTGCCATGGTGAGTGCGTGCCCTATCTGCAATCTGTCGGACGGCTTCCATGACAGGGAGGTTCACGACAAGGTCCAGGTTGACCCGAAGCTGACGTGGCGTTCTGGTCAAGTTCCTGTCTACCTGCGTAAGGGTGCGACGTTACGGGTGGTGCCATGACCGGATGGTACGACGACGCCCTCTCCGAGGAACAGCTGGAGCGTTTCGAGGAAGACTGGCTGAAGGTTTGCGGTCCCTGCGATTACGGACTCAATGAGTACGGCTGCAACTGCCCTTCGGGCGACCCTCGTTACGCGATCTCCCGCTTGATCCAGGAAGTGAAACGGCTTCGAGAAATCGAAGCCCGAATGAAGGACCTGGAGACATGAAGCGGATCTTCGCCTGGCAGACCGACACATCCACCTGCCATCTGTACCGGACCGTGTTCCCGTTCCAGGAATTGGAGAAGATCGGTTACGAGGTGTCGTGGGGTCCCCCGCCACCAGACATTTTCGACTTCGACATCGTGGTGGGGCAGCGGATCACCGGAAATAACAAGCTGTGGCGGGACCTCAGCCACGACTTCAAGGGACTTCTAGTCCTCGATCTGGATGACGACCTGGTAGATGTGGACCCACGTAACACGGTCCCATACAACCTGTACCAGCCCCAGCGCCTGGGTACGATCGCCAACATCCAGATGTCTGACGTGGTGACGGTGTCCACGTCGGCCCTGGCGGAAAAGGCGAAAAAGCTTCGCGGTGACGGTGACGTTGTTGTACTCCCCAACTGCGCTCATCCCGACTGGATCAAACCGAACATCCCCAACGGGCTCACTGTCGGATACGCCGGATCCCCGTTCCACGCACAGGACTGGACACTATCGGTTCACGAAGGCATCCACCGGTTCGCCACCAGTCACCCACAGACCAGATTCCACAGTCTCGGCGGCAGGTACCTACGTACTGGCCGCTTCAGCGGCATGCGACCGGTCGAGGCGATGCTGGAAGCCCTCGACTTCTGGGTGGGACTGGCACCGCTTACCCGTAACGAGTTCAACGAGTCCAAGTCGTGGGCGAAGGCACTGGAGTACGGCTGTCGCGGCATCCCGATCATCGCCTCGAATGTGGGACAGTACCCTGAGTGGATCCAGTCCGGCGGGGGCGGACTGTTGGTGGAAAACGAGTCGTCTAACGACTGGTTCCACCGGCTGAAAATGATGATGGACCCACAACTGCGAGCAGACCTGTCGCAGAAGGCTTTGGACCGGGCATCCGCCCAGACCATAGACAAGCACGCCCACCTGTGGGATGCGGTGTACCGGGGAGAGTGGTAAGTGAGGACCGAGTGCATCGTCTGCTCGCATCCAGTGGACCAGTTTCTGGACCTTGGAGAGACACCACTGGCGGACCGGTTCCCCACTGCCGAGGATGAGATCGAGAAGCTGTATCCGCTGCGGGTGGGCACGTGTTCGTATTGCAAGTTGGTGCAGTTGCTGGACATCGTGCCGGACTCGGAACTGTACAGCGACGACTACGCCTACTACACGGGGGCTTCAAAGTCGCACAACCCTTACTGGGAGGCGTATTCGACGAACCTGAAGACCCGCTTCGGTTCCGACAAGTCGGTCCTGGAGATCGCTTGTAACGACGGATCTTTGTTGAAGCACCTGGACAGGGACGGCTTCAAGGTGATGGGTATCGACCCAGCATCCGGACCACTGATGAAGGTCCCCGAGAACATTGCAACTATCTGTGCCGCATTCACGCAAGAAAAGGCGACCAAGATGCGGGCACTGTTCGGCACCTTCGACATTGTGGTCGCCAATAATGTCCTGGCACACGTCGCTGACCCAAATGATTTCGTGCAGGGACTGCGGGCCATCACCCATCGTGAAAGTGTCGTGGTGGTGGAGGTCCAGTACCTGGCTGACCTGCTGGCAGGCAACCAGTTCGACCACTTCTATCACGAGCACCGGTCGTTTTTTTCGGTGCGGACACTGTCTCGACTGTTCATGCTGCACGGTTTCTGGATCACCGACGTGCAGCAGACCGAAGCTCAGGGTGGCTCGATTCGGGTGTTCTTCACCCGCGATCATGTGGGATACGAAGACTCCGCGCAGCAGGTGTACTGGGCACAGGAGAAGGACCTGGACGAGTTCTACGTCTATGACGCGTTCGGCTCCCGGGTGGAACATATCACCCGAACCTTGGTGTCGATGGTGGACCGGCTCATTGACCAGAAGAAGATAGTTGCCGGGTATGGGGCCACCGCGAAGTCGTGCACGCTACTGAACTACGCCGGTATCGGCCGGGATCATCTGCGCTGGATGCAGGACACCACACCATGGAAGCAGGGCAAGTTCACTCCTGGCACGAAGATCCCGGTGGTGTCTCCCGCGCAGGAAGTTGATTTTCCGGATGCCTATCTGGTGACGGCCTGGAACTATCTGCCGAAGATTTTCCGTATCGAAATGGACTACCTGCAGGCTGGTGGTCAGTTGATCGTTCCCCTACCGAAACCGGTGATCCTGTGACAAAAGTTCTGCTGACCGGCGCTGGCGGCCAGGACGGCTACTACCTGGCTCACAAGCTTTGCAGGCTCGGCTACGAGGTGTACGGGGTGGTCCGTCCCGGCGACCCGGCCCGGTACAAGTACCTCACCGAGGTGCCGTTCCTGTCTCTGGTGCAGGCGGATCTATTGGACTACCCCTCCCTGATGAGCGTGGCCACCGTCATCTACCCGGACATCATCATCAACACTGCGGGTCTCACGTCCCCGGCGGCCTGTTGGGGTACCCCGGAACTGGCGTTCCAGGTCAATGGCCTAGGTGCCGTCCGGTTGCTGGAGACGTACGCGAGTCCCAACATCAAGTTCATCCAGTTCGGATCGATCGCAGACTTCGGTCCATACGGTGCGTCCAAGCAGTACGCCCAGGTCATGATGGACGACTACCGGAATCGGGGTTTTGCCACCACCACGATCCGGTTCGCTGGTCACCACAGTCCCCGCCGTTCGGGGCAGTTCTTTTCGAAGAAGGTGGTTTCAGTGATCGCCGGCATTAAGCGGGGGGAGCAAGGTCAGTTGCATCTGGGTGACCTGTCCCGCAGCCAGGACTGGGGGGCTGCGCCCGATTTCATGGACGCGGTCATTGAGATCCTGGACATGGAACCCGGCACCTACACGGTCGGCACGGGTGACCCGTACACGTTGGAAGAGTTCGTGAAAGCCGCGTTTCTGATCGCCGAACTGAACATGGACGATCACGTTGTGTCAGAGTCTTTCCACGTGCAGCCTTACGATGTCGCGTCGCTGTCCGCCGGCCCAGATGCTCGCCTGTCCTGGCGTCCGCAGGTTGACTTCCTGCAGCTGGTGGACTGGTTGGTCACATCTGAACTGGAGGTTCCTGGTGTCCGTATCAATGTCTGATCCGTACGTTTCGATTGTCACTCCGACTTTTCCTGGTCGCGAGGACCTACTGATGGACCGGTGTGTCCCTTCGGTGGTGAAGCAGGAGGGTGTCCGGATTCAGCATGTGATCGTTTCGGACCGGAACCCCGATTTGGCGGCGAGGATCTGGAACTTCAACTTGGGTCGCCAGGGGGATCCACAGTACGAGATCACCTTCGTGGAGATCAACGAGTCCTGGCGTAACGCCACCACGGAAAAGTCAATCGGTGCTATCCCCTGGTACATGGGGAGCCTGTTGGCTTTGGGTGACTTCGTCGGTTTTCTTGGCGACGATGACGAGCTTCTGCCCGGCCACAGCGATCGTCACGTGCGTGCCCTCATTGAAACGGAGAGCCACTTTTCGTTGTCCCAGATCGAATTTCGTGCCGGTGGTGTTCCACAGTTCCATGTAGGTGACGCCTTCGAACACGGTCGTCTCGACGCGACCGGAATCTTCTGTCACAAGGATGCCCTTCGGGTGGCGAACTGGACCGCCAACGGGGAGAACGCGGCTGACTGGCGGCTGGTTCGTGACTGGGTGAAAGCCGGTCTCAGGGGTACAATACTACCTGCCCCGCACACAGGAATCCACCACGACGGGTGGCTGTCCGGGGCTACTGGTCGACCCGATCGACCGCGCTAGCTCGCTTTTTCTGTCGACGCAACCGATTCACCCGTACTGCACATACACGACACTGCCGTCCATGCTTCTTCCATAGTGTGTTGTAGGCGGTGTACTCATGACCGTGGGGGCAGTGAGTGAGATTGAAGGACGAGTGTCGCTGTCTCTTGACCATGTCCCAAACGTTGTCAGACTGAGTTCCTGCTTCAAGATGATCTAAACGTACGCATGGTGGATTATCGCACTTGTGACGGATTACTATCCCGGAGGGAATGGGGCCATGCTCCAGTTCGTATGCGGCTCGATGAGCTTTCAGGGATCCCTCGCCACGTCTACCTCGACCGATAACTCCGTAGCCATGAGAGTCCTTTCCGCCAGTAAAGATCCAGCAACCCTCTCCCCTCAGTGTTCGAGCTTCCAGACGCTCGCGCAACGTTCCTCTCATGTGACGGATGGTACCCTGAAAGACGTGACCAGGTGGTGCAACTCATGTAGAAGCCACCTGCCCGTAGAGAAGTTCGCTAGAGCACTTACCAGAAAAAGTGGATTTCAATCCTTTTGCCGTTCTTGCATGTCTGCAAGATACGGTCGACACAACCCTGCCCGTCAGTTGAAGTTTCGTTATCGTTTAAACGTTCAAGAGTACAGCGAAAAGTTGCTTAAGCAACAAGGCTTGTGCGCAGCTTGCGGGATCATGCCGCCCCCAGGAAAAGGGCTGGAACTTGACCATGACCACAGTTGCTGCAACAAGGAAAAGACCTGTGGAAAATGTTTACGAGATTTCCTATGCCCCCCCTGCAATAAAATACTGGGACACGCAAAAGACAATGAACATCAGCTGCTAGCACTAATTCACTACCTAAATAAATGGAAAATAGACCAGACAGGAAGGCCAGACAAGTGACACCACAGTTACAGCCTCTAGATCTGTTCATTCACTTCACGGACGGAAATGTTGGTAGCTATCCGATCATCGGATGGGTCGACACCATTGACCCGAACACCAAGGCTCCCGTCATCGTGGTCTGGGATAACCGAGTCGCTGTTGCCGTACACCAGACCACCAACAGCCTTCGTTTCGGTGACGTCAACCGAGAGATCAAGTCGGCTTATCTGGGACGGGCGAAAGCGTGACCGCGATTCTGCAACAAGGCGACAAGGTCCACGTCACCATTCCGCTGATAACCAGAAACGGTCTAGAGAACTATCAAGCAACCCAGGACTTCGCTGACGAATTGACTCGCACCTACCGGCATTACGGCGTCGAAGTAATCATGTGGTCTGCAACAACACTGTCACCTGGCGTGCTGATCACAGCTATCTTCCGGGAGCCGGCCCCTCGTCTCCGCAAACGCACCGATGGACTCTGGGAGGAAGCGTGAGCCATCCTCAGATCACTGTGGTGATTCCGTCCATCCCCCCACGGCAGGTACTGCTCCGCAGTGCACTGGCCTCCGTGGCCGTCCAGACACTCGCCCCCGCCGCCATCTCCGTGGCGGTGGACGTGGACCGCGAAGGGGCCCCAGCGACCCGTCAACGGGCCCTGGAGGCCGCCCGGACAGAGTGGGTGGCGATGCTGGACGACGATGACGCGTTCAAGCCACAGCACCTGGAGAAGCTGCACCGGCATGCGATGGAGACTGGGGCCGACTACGTGTATTCGTGGTTCGAGGTGATCGGGGGTGCTGACCCGTTCCCGTCGACGCATTACACGGAACCGTTCGACCCGGAGAACCCGATCGAAACCACGGTCACCGTGTTGGTGAAGCGTGACCTGGCCATGAGCATCGGGTACAAGTCTTTGGACCGTGGCCACGACACCAACACCGGCGAGGATTACCGGATGGTGCTGGAGGCGGTGAAGGCTGGTGCCAACATCCAGCACCTGGTGGACCGTACCTGGTACTGGAGGCACCACTCAAAAAACACTAGCGGCCTTGCGACCAGGTGGTAGACAGACGTCAGCCAGGACGAAGAGAAGCACCGTGGCGGTACCTGGCACTGGCCGGAAAGGACTAATCCCAGAAACGTCAGACACCCGTAAGATCACCATGAGAACCCCCGCGCGAAACTGGAGTTCCCATGGCAATCGGTGAAATCATAACTACCGTGCTCATTTCAGGCACGTCCGCAGCGATTCTGACAAAAGTGATCGACTGGTTACGGCATCGGGGTAAAGACGAGGCCGACGTAGCGGATCAACTGTCGGAGTCAGCGATGAAACTGGTCCACGCCGCATACGAGCACGCTCGGCAACAGATAGAGTTGGCTCGCCTCGAAGTTCACGCCGCCCGCATGGACGCATCCGAGGCCCGCAACGAGGCAGCTGCTGCCCGCAACGAGGCCACCCAGGCTCGGCGTGAAGCCATGTTCGCTGTCGCCACCCTCCGCCAACGGGATCTGGCCATACTCAGCCCGTACGCGACACTGGAGTCACTGCGGGACATGGTTAACTCTGGTCCCAACGGTTTCGGAGGGGCATCGGTGAACCAGACATGAAGGGTCTAGGTGACGTGAAGATCCGTGAAGCATCAACTATCCGATTCATTCAAGCCACCGTGGCAGCGCTACAGGGTGTCATGGGTATGGCCATCTTCGGGGAACTGCTACCCCACAAGGTGGCCGGTGGCATCGCCTTGACCACGGCGTTCTTCGCCTTCTGGCTGGCCGCCTGGGACTCGGGACTGCACAATCAGCCGGTGAAGTCCTACGAGCCGCCTAAGCCGTGACCACGCATCGTCGCTACTACTTCGTTCACGACGGCCGCTGGGAGGTGCCCGATGGGTGGGGACTGATCCTGGACGAGTTGACCCGTCAATGCGAACGGAACTGGTGGTACAACAATCCCCAGGTGCTCGGTGAGCCCCTGGGGTTGCTGGAGTTCCGGTTCACCGCCTCCGGGGAAGACCAGTGGCGTGCCCACAAGCGGGCCATGGCGCTGGCTGAGACGTGCTACCGGATCTGCGGGTTGGGTCTGAGCGAAGTTCCGGAACCGATCTGGGAACCGCTACCGCCCCATTCCAATAGGGGCTACTCCCGGATTGCCTAGGTCGGGATATCGAACTCGCGGGACTTGACTCCGTCGACGAAGTCGACCCACTCGTCGACGGTGAATGTGAGCGTGCTTCCGGTCGGATCCTTCGAGTCGCGTACCTGCACCTCGGTGTCACCGAGTAGCACCTCGACGCAGGAGGCGGTGTCGCAGGAGGTGCTGGACCGCCAGTTCGGTTCCAACTACCGCATCCCGTCGTCGTGAATGACCCGACTACCGTCGTCGTGAACGACGCCATTGTAGCTACTGATGCCGGCAACGACACCGGCTGCAGCGACTACCGCCAGGACCAGGACTGCGATCTTCCGCTTCATGGTGCGTTCCTTTCTGCAGGGATAGAAGCGGGTTCCCCAAGTTTAGACAAAGGAGTTTCAGGTACCCGCAAACTCCGACTCCTTGTGACGCGGTCGGATTTGAACCGACTTCCCTCCATGAATCAGGTGCACCTGATCTCTGGCGCTCTAACCATTTGAGCTATCTACGTCTCCAACAGAGGTTGAGTACCGTCCCTGTCATCCGGCTAACGTCCTGCGCTTTACGGGCCCAAGACACTCGTGGCAGGTGTCCGATTTGCACGGCGTCTCTAGGTTATGAGCCTAGCGTGGTACTACTCCACCACACCTGCACCGGGGAATCGGGCGGCCACGGCTCTCCAGACGCAGCCGCCCTCTTATCCCCCTGCATCGCGCACCTCGCGGTTCGCTTTACGAGGGCAGTCTACCACGCTACTTGGCCTTGTCGTATGCCTTCTGGGCATCCTTGACCCGTTGCACGTCGGCATCGGTGGCCTTGCCGGCCCGCTGGTTCTCACGCAGGGACTGACGGGCGTTCTCTTCCTCGATGGCGGCTTCCAGCTTCTTGCTCACGCGGCATCCTTTCGATAAATCTGGCCACGAGTTACCTGGCCATGGACAACGGACCTCGGTAGATGCCCCAGGTGCCACAGGTGCGTCACCACCGGACATGGGTAGGCATTCATTTTCCGGTCGACGACCTTGGCTCGTTTACGCGCCTCGGATCGGGACCGAAACCACCGCTTGTTGCAGTCATTACAGGTAGCGACAAAGACTCGTTTCACCATGTTTTCTCCTAACCGACCAGTTCGTATGCTCCTGTCCTACCTACCAGGGCCCGTAGTTGTGCGGTGCTGTAGCCAGGGGCGGGGGACACGGGACGCGCTTCGATCGGGATCGGATTGTCTTCGGCACGGCGACGGCCAACAAGTCGCAGTTCTTCCTCGGTCCATGTGGGCCACTGCTGAGTCGGAGCCTCGAAGGACTGGAACTGGTAGCGCTGCGACGGGTAGGGCTCGTTGATAACGGTGTCTTCGCGCCAGT
>Ga0209486_10001317_pt1 | contig 10825 bp, 10 predicted proteins | sample NCCompost_FD_187518 | JGI IMG/M metagenome (GOLD analysis project Ga0209486, IMG submission 187518) | Agricultural soil microbial communities from Utah to study Nitrogen management - NC Compost (SPAdes) (version 2) | ecosystem: Environmental > Terrestrial > Soil > Agricultural land | place... | reverse complement strand
CATTACGCCTTTCTGGTAACCGAGGCCGAATTCGACGAGATATTTGCGCGCATTCGGGAACGGCACCTGCCCTATTGGGCCGATCCGCGTCGCAGCCAGCAGGACCGGATCAACGAGTGGGATGGCGGCCGCGGGGTCTACTTCGAAGATCCCAACGGTCATGTGCTCGAAGCGCTCACGCGACCCTACGGCAGCGGCGGGACGACGGCGGCTCGACCGCACCCGTTGCTCGCGTCCAAGCGGGAACCTCGCACCTGAAACCGCCACAATGATTCAGACCGTGAGAGGTGAAGGCGCTCATATGGCGACCGCAGAACGGCCCGATCAGTGACCCGCATGAAAGACTTCATGAGCGAAAAATATTTTCTTTCAGAGGACAACGGGTTTCTCGACGAGGCTTTCGGTAACGAATGGAAAATTGTCCGCGAGCCAGGCGTCGATCCCGCCTTCGAGCGGGCGAACCCTGGTGATTCCTTTGGCCCGCAGCAGCAGCGCCACACGGGCGCTGGTCGCTTCGTTGGGTCACGAACAGTAGAGAACGACGTCGCGATCCCGGGGAATCTCGCCGTGGCGCTCTTCGATCTCTTCCATCGCGATACGAAGGGCGCCCGGGATCATCTGAGGAAACGCCTCGATATCGATGGGCTGGCGCAAGTCCACGATTGAAATGTTTTCTTGGGCCGTGAGTTTGTCCATGAGCTCTTTCGGAGTGATGCGCGCAATCCGCAGCCGACGGAGAAAGCGTCGGCGCTGGATGAACTTCCACAAAACATAAGCTGCCAGACTTCCGGCCAGGATTGCGACCAGCCAACCGCCCCAGCGCAGTGCGATCTCCTCGAGTTGTTCGCTAAAAATCAAGCCCAAGCTCGTGACGGTGACGACCCAGAAGAATGCGCCGAGGGAATCGAAGATCAAGAAACGTCGCACGGGCATGCGAAAGATTCCCGCTAGAGACGGCGCCGCGGTATTCAGGCCGGGTATAAATTTGGCAACGAGCAAAGAACGGACGCCATGCCGGACGAAAAGGTTCTCGGTCCGCCGCACGCAGGAGTCCGGTTCGAGAGAAATGCGGCACAGCAGTTTCAGTATGCGGCCGCCGCGGTAGCGGCCTAGAGAGTACCAGAACAGGTCGGCCAAAATAACCGCGATGAACGCCACGGTCACCGCGAACGTCAAATTCATCTTACCGGCGCGGGCCAGCGCACCGGCGGCGATCAACAGAGGAGCAGCCGGGATAGGCAGACCGAGCTGTTCGAGCAGCACCCACCCGAACAGCACGGTGTAGCCGTGCCTGATCAGGAAGTCGGCCGCTTGTTCCAGGCTCAAATTCTTGAAGGAGCTGGCCGCCTCGGGCAACACGCTCGTAAAAAAGAAACTAAGGACAGTTAGTATCAGCGCCGCAATCGCCGATTCGACATAGATCCGACGAGCCTGGGAGCGGAGTCGTTTCTCGGTGCCTTCATCTCCGACCGGCTCTTCGGTGCCGCTCATCTTGCGCGCGCCGCGCGCGGCCAAAGCGACTCAGGTCTTTTTGCGGGCCTGGGATAGAGCGAGGGTACCTATCCAGAACGGCAGAAATAGCGCCGCATACCACCCGCGGCTTACATCTGCATGGGTGAAGACGACCGCCAGGACGACGCCCATGGCGAGCATAGCGACACCCATGAGCAGGCGCTTACGGGTCTCCTTCGGCCCGATATTGGCGAGCTCTGCTTTTCCGACGTTCATCGAAAGCCACCGGTACTGTTGTTCATTTTTTCGATCTCCGCTCGGGTTTCACTCTTAATAGCCGACAATCGTGCATCCGGCTAGAGTGCCCTGATGCGGACCAGGTAGATTTCTCTTTCTTTTGCGGATGGGCTGTGACCAAAGAATGCAGACTTTTTCGCCGTGTTGAAAAAGGCGGTTATCGTCTTGTTGAGATAGGTCTTGCAATCCACATGGCGGTTCCTTCTCCCGCGGCTCCATCGGGACCGTCGGTTTTGTGCGGCGGATTTCTCAGTTTGCGGTTTTCCGGTTATTCCGCCGGAAGCGCAACGCCGGCGACCTTCCTGAGGCTGAAGCAGGAGACAGCACCTGACATGGGGCTCAAGACAGATCTTCGGAACTCCTTGCACCGCGCGGGCCGATCCAACAGGCAGCGAGTCCTAGACCGCGCGCACCCTCAAGCGCAGACCTTCGTTTTTCTGTAAATAGGGCGACGATCTCGAAAAAATTGCGAGCTTGAGGCTTGCCCTTGGGGCCTAACACGCGCATGAGGTTCTTAGGCGATTTTTCGTGGCGCTCGCCGGCTTTGGCCTGAGTATTGACTATTGACCCGGCGCGCTCTTGTCGCCCAAATTCATCACGCCCGACACCGGCCGAAGTTTTTTCTCGACGAACTGTTCCAGACCGGGCCGGCCACCGTGCTCGCGGATCGTGCGGTCGGAAATCAAGTTCGAAACCTCGAACGCGACATCGGGCGGCGAATAGGAGCTGTAGTACCACGCCTCCTTCACGGCCTTGAGTGCCGGCGGGCTTTTCTCGGCGAGGCATTTGGCCAGCTCCGCCACTTCCTTGTCCAGATCCGCCCGCGGCACGACCCGCGATATGAGGCCGAGCCGCTCGGCTTCGCGCGCGGACATCATCTTGCCGGTGAGCGCGTAATAGAGGCCGTGCTTCGGCTGCAGATGCTCGGTCATCACGTAGGTGGTTTCACCGGCCGGAAAATGACCGAAATTGACCTCGGGCAGACCGAAGAGCGCTTCCTCCGAAGCGATGGCAATGTCGCAGCCGGCAGTGACCGTCAGCGCTCCACCGAGGCACCAGCCGGTGATGCGGGCGATGACCGGCTTTGGCAGAGTTCTCAACATCTCGCCGCGCCAGCGCCGCACTTTCTGGCGCAGCTCGTCGCGCACGCGCTCGGGCTGCTTGTCCATCTCGAGGGAATACTGTTTTAAATCCTGGCCGGCGCAGAAGTTTTCACCGGCGCCGGTGAGCACGATCACCCGCGTCTCGGTGTCGTAGCGCAGCTCGGTGAGCAGATCGAACATTTCGTTGTGCAGCTGCGGGCTCATCGCGTTGCGCTTTTCCGGACGATTGAAGGCAATCGTCGTGATGCCGCTTTCTTTGGTCACTAATAAGGTTTCATAATTCGACGCCATGCTTTTCTCCTCCTGGTTGATGTTTTGCCCTTACTACAATTGACATAGCACCGCGTTAGCGAATATTGAACTAGGAAGAACAGTTCAAGCCGTTCAAATCGTTCAACCGCTTGCGCTCCGTTCAAAACGTTTGACGAGCTTCAACAGAGGTGTCAAATGAAGTTTTTCGTTGCGATTCTGCTTGTAATGACCGCGGCCGGAAGCGCGTGGTGCCAAGCCGCGCCGCCCAAGACTGCCGCGGAGCTGGCGAAGTATATGGGCGCTGACCGCGAGCGGGTGCTTTACGACGGCGCCAAGAAAGAAGGCAAGCTCGTCTGGTATACGTCGCTGACCATCTACAAAGAGATGGCGAAATCTTTTGAAGCCAGATATCCCGGCGTTACTGTGGAACCGTATCGGGCCACGGCGGTGAACCTGGTCAGCCGGATACTCAGCGAGGGGCAAAGCAAGCGTTACCTCGTCGATGTCATCGAAACTACGCCGGGCTCGCTGATGCTCGTGCGCGACAACAAGCTGCTCCTGCCCTACAACTCACCGCATCTCGCCGCGTATCCCGAAAACTCGAAAGACAAGGCGCCGGGCGGTCTGTTTTACACCAGCGTGGATCGCGAGTCGTACGCCGGTATCGGTTACAATAAGAATGCGATTCCCAGCGCCGACGTGCCGAAAAACTGGAATGACCTGCTCAAGCCCGCTCTCAAGGGCAAAATCGCCATCAGCAATGAGGAAATCGCCACGCGGGTCGTCGGCTCGATGCTCAAAGAAAAAGGCGACGGATTCATCAAGAAGTTGGCGGCCCAGGACATCAAGCAACACGGGCTGCCGGCGCTGGGCCTGAATGAGTTGATCGTTTCCGGCGAGGTGCCGCTCTCGTTTACCGCCGTCGACAGCAACGTTCGATTGGCCGCCGGCAGAGGCGCTCCGGTGGCGTGGCTTGCCGGCGACTTGGTGCCGGCCAACGCGGGCAGCTTGGGCGCATTCTTACACACGCCGCATCCGCACGCAGCGATGCTGTTTATCGATTTCATGATCGGTCCGGAAGGCCAAAAATTGTTCTCGGAAAAATACGGCTACGGCAGCCCGCGCAAGGAGCATGGCTTCAAACGCTGGTATCCGGAGCAGGGCTTATCGAGCTACGACTACGCCAACACAATCGAGAGATGGAACAAAGTACTGCTCCAAATCTCGCGCAAATAAATTTACACGCCCGATCGCGAGCACGGTGATTTTGCGAAACTGTTTCGCAGGCGCCGCAAAGTTCCCGCAATTTGAAAAATTGTCCGGATTTCCGGACAAGTGTATTGCCTGTTGCATGTTTTCCATACACATCAGATTCGAATAAAGCGCCAAAATCTCCCTTCAAACGTAGTTTATCGACATCTTCCGCGCGCTTCGCATTGGTACGTGCATTGCGTTTGCGCATCGCGCCTTCACACTTTATCAACGAACGGAGAACGAATGCGCATAGTGCAACTCGCTTGCAACTTCGCGAGCATGACGACGCTCGTCTTGACTCTAGCATCTTCCGCTGTGGCAACGGTGAGCATCGGCAACGTCACCAACGCTACCGGCGGTGGAACTTTCACCCATAGCAACAACGGCAATCTTCTCATTCTGATCGGCATGAGGCGGGCTTCGCTGAGCTACAATGTCACCAGCGTTACCTACGATGGCAGGTCGTTATCCGCGGTGCCTAGCTGCCGGCGCGAATACTCCAGCGGCGCGAGTATCATTGCTTATTACCTGGTCAACCCACCGCAGGGAAGCTACACCATCTCCACTACAGGCGGGAGCGGTACCCCTCTCATTCGAACTGCGGTGTCGGTTGTTGGCGCCAACACCGCGGGCTCGCCGTTCGGCTCGTGCATAACCAGCTCCGGCCATTCCACGCGGGCTTCGGTATCTCTGTCTTCCGCCAGCGGCGAGTTGATCCTCGCTGCGACGGCAAAAGGATACGCGACGGAAACCGTGACCGCCGCCTCGGGGCAAACACAAAGATGGAACGTGAAGTCCCCGGGCGCAACCAACGACAGCCCCACTACCGGTGTCGGCAGCACTAAAGCGGGCGCAGGATCGGTCGTGATGAGCCATAGCTGGTCGGGGACGACGAGAAACTGGGCCATGCTCGGCATCCCGCTAAGACCGGCAACAGCCGCGCAACCACCCGTTGTTAGCGAACCGCCGGTCGTCAGCGAAACACCGGTAGTTACCCAACCACCGTCTAGCCCATCATCAACCGGCCAATCATTTTTCTTTTCACCGGACGCGCCGTCGGTGAACAGCTCTTGTACCGACACGGCTCCTTGTCGCCTTTCGCTGCTTCCGCGCAAAGCCATGCCGGGCGCGCAGATGATTTTGAAAAACGGCACCTACCGAGGCAGCGGGACGGTGTTGACGTTGGATTCGAGCGTCAACACGGTGAACGGAACGAGCAGCAGTCCCATCACCGTCAGGGCGCAGAACCCCGGTCAAGCGTTGATTATTGGCAACGGCACCGTGGGCCAGGTCGTCCGCCTCAAAGTCGACTGGTGGATCGTTGAAGACCTCAGGATCGAAAACGTCAATAACTCTGCTTATCGAGGTTCCGAAGCCTCCGTGCTGCGCTGTACGTTGTGCAACAATGTCATTATCCGCGGCAACATCATCCGCAATCCCAATGCTTGGGCCAACAATGCCGCCGTGTCGATCACAGGCACGCACAATTTGATCGTGGACAACGACATACTGCGATTTCACCGCAGCGGCTTCGAGTTATTCGGCTCCGGCACGAGGAACAACGTCGTGCGGGGAAACTATGTCGGCCAAACGGTGAACCGGCTGTATTATGCTCCGGGCGCTCCGAACGACGCGTTCGTTGCCTACAACGCTCCCAGCAATGTCTGGGAGAACAACATCTTCGAGCAGACCGGCAGTCCGGGCGGATCGACGGCTTCCGACGGTTTCGTGGCCTGGGCCGCGAACAACAAATACTACGGAAATATATCCATCGGTGCGACCAACAACGCGATGGTACTGGTCTCAAAGGGAAGCACTACCGCTGGCGCCAATAATTATGTCGTGCGGAATCAGGTCAGCATTGGCATGAGAAGAATGGGTCTGTACCTGCGCTCGCCGATCAACGCCGATGTGAGAGGATTCACGGCCCACACATCGAGAGGTCTCGATCGGGGAGTGGTCGCAAACGACGCTGACGGCGCTCCGTCGACATCGGTAATTCTGCGCAACATGTTGTTGATCGACACCACGGGCGCGAGTACTTCGGCAATCGACTCGTTGACTCTGTCGCACTCGCATGAGTGGGGAATCTCCAGCCTTTGGGGCCCGGGCACGACCGGGAAAGTCTTTTCGCCGCCTCCTCCAGGCGACGTTAACCCGAATCTCGGCGCGTGCCGCGTGTTTGTTCCGGACACAAGTCCGTACAACGGCGCCGGATACAATGGCGAGGATGTGGGCGCTAACGTGTTGCACGCATATGTGAACGGCGTGCTTACAAGCGAGAAACTTTGGGATGAAAATCTTACCGGCGCTAACCGCGGGAAGTTGCGCTTTGGTCCACCGGTGATATTGGGGGTAAACGATTCCAGCACAGGAAGCGTCCGCGACACAGTGCATCAGCGGCTGGGATTCGGCAACGGCAGCTGTGTTTTCCCCGCGAGTTACTGAGGCGCGAGAAGATTCCAAGCGATCTTCGTTCCAGTCGGTTGAGTTCCGACCGGTTCAAAACATTCAAGCCGTTCAACCACTGCGCTCCGTTCGAAACGTCTAGAGCTCCGGTTCCAAACGTTCCAGCGCTGCGTGTTGTTCCAGTCGTTCACGAAAGGACCGTTCAAAACGTTTTGAACGGCTTGAACGGAGGCGTCCACGCCGATTGAACGAAGTGACCGAAGGGAACGGTTGAACGTACTAGTTGCCTCCGATGATTCCCTTGACACCTTCGCTACGCCCGCCCTATGATCCGCGGGTGTTTTACGTCCTACAGTAATTGGTTCTCATGCCTGGACCCAGGCAGTCCGGAGGTTGCGATGAAACGGTTCGCGTGCGCGCTGTTGTTGCTGCTGGCGTCGGTAACGAACCTTGAAGCTCAGGCGCCCTTTTATCAAGGAAAAACCATCCGGATCATCGTCGGCAATCTTGCCGGCGACGCCTACGATCTTTGGGCGAGAATCTTCGCCCAGCACATGGGCAAGTACATACCGGGAAATCCTACCTTCATCGTGCAGAACATGACCGGAGCGGGAGGAGTGGTCGCGGCCAACTACGTCTATAAAGTGGCGAAGCCGGACGGGCTCACCCTCGGCACCTTCGGGCCGTCGATGTACTTCGACCAGCTGGCCAGGCGCCCGGAAGTGCAGTTCGACTGGGCGAAATTCACCTGGATCGGCACGCCGGAGCAAACCGAATTCATCCTGATCATGAGAACGGACACGCCGTACCAGTCGATCGAGGACGTGCGCAAGGCGGCACAGCCGCCCAAGTGCGGCGCCACGGGCACGAGCACTTCCGGTTACTACATGCCGAAATTTCTGGACGAGGGCCTGGGCATCAAGTTCAACATCGTCACCGGCTATCCCGGCGGCGGCGAGATCGACCTCGGTATCGAGCGCGGCGAGCTGCAATGCCGCAATCTAACGATCAGCACCTACTTCGCCCGCGAGCCGTTCCTGACCTGGCACAAGAAAGGATTTATCCGGCCGATCCTGCAGACGGGGAAAAAAAGAGATCCTCTGGTCCCCGACGTGCCGTCGATCTATGAATTGATGGATCAACTCAAAACACCCGAAGCGACCCGCCGGGTGGCCACTGTGCTGCTCGCCCCCGCAGTTTTCGGCCGGCCGATGGTGGCCACGCCGGGCGTGCCGCCCGATCGGGTGAAAATTTTACGCGACGCTTACCATCGCTCGCTCAAAGATCCCGCGCTGCTCGAAGACTTGAAGAAGCGGCGCTGGTCGGTCGACGCGATCAGCGGCGAAGAGCTGGCGAAGCTGGCGAAAGAAGTGGTCACACAGCCGCCGGACGTTGTCGATCGGATGATGAAACTGTTGGGCAACTAAACCTGAACGTTCAAGTGCGCCGCTATTTCTTCATCGTCAAGCTTCGTGCTTTGAAGGCGAAAGCGAGTAAGCTCGACGCGAAACGAGCGCGCGCAGCTTGCGCGCGACCGTCGCGGCTTCAAGGACTCGCACCGGAAAGCATAGCCGCGCCGATGCTCAATAGCACATTCCCGACAGGGAATTGATGTGTGACGGTAGGCTAGAACTCCTCTTTCACCCGCTGCGCTATCGAGCAGACTCGCGCATGGCATTCTTCGATAGCTTCATCCAGGAATCGCTCGAGCTCCGCATCGAGAAAATATTCAGGGATGGTGGTTTTATCCTTCGGCAGCGCGGCGTAGATCTTGCCAATCCAAACAGCTCTTACCAACTCCTGAGCGCGGTTCATCATCTCATGCCTAGCCGGAAGAATATCGACGAAGGCGGCGGCAACTCTGGCGTCGATAGTTTTTTCCACATCCGATTTCATTGGAGCACCATGGCGCTTTTTTTGCGGCTGGCTTGATTACGGTCTTTCTTTGCCCGGCATACTTGATTTCGATTTGCTTTGAATGTTTACTGCCGACATGAACTTACTCGACCTCACATCGGAACAACTCAAACGTGCTGCTTCCATCAAAGAACAAATCGCGGCGCTCAACAATGAGCTTGCCAAGATTTTTGGCATTTTAGCCGATGGGGCAAACAATCACCGAACCATGAGCGCGGCGGCGAAAAGGAAAATTGCAAGCGCGCAGAAAGCGCGCTGGGCGCGGCTTCGGGGCGCTAAACCGATAGGGCTTCCAGTCAAGGCTGCGGCGAAGACGAAGACCATGAGTCCCGCAGCCAGACGGAAGTTGTCGGCCAAATTGAAGGCTTTCTGGAAGGCGAAGAAGGCCGGAAAGAAGTAATCTTCGACTCTGGTTTGACCGGTCCAACGCCCCGCGCCCCGCGTCGTGCGTCTGGCGATTGCAGGACGCCGGATTAAGAAATCGTTTTAGATAGCTTTATTGCCGCATTGAATCTCTACGAATGCCTTCCTCGATCGCATACTTTCGTGTTAGACGATGCCTATGGACAACGCGAGTAAAGCATCCGCGCGCCTGCCGTTGTCCGTTCCCTTTTATTATGGCTGGTTCATTGTCGCGCTGAGTTTTCTCGCCAATTTAACCGCAGCGGGCATACGTTCCGCGCCCTCGGTGCTGATTCACCCCTTCGAAGCCGAGTTCGGTTGGTCGCGAACGGCGATCGCTTCGGCCGCAAGTCTCAATCTCTTGTTGCTCGGGTTGTTCGCACCCATCGGCGGGTGGCTGATCGATCGTATCGGCGCGCGCCGCGTCATCCTCGGTTGTCTCTCCACCATCGTCGCGGGTTTGATCGGTACGGTCTTCGTCCAGGAACTTTGGCAGCTGATCGTTCTCTGGGGAGTTGTCTTGGGCATTGCGACCGGCGTGACGCCGCCGCTCGGCGCGAGCATCGCCAGCCGATGGTTTGTCGACCGGCGCGGCCTCGCCATCGGCATCATGACCAACGCCAACGCGGCGGGACAGGTTGTCTATCTGCCATTGCTGATGGCGATCATCGTCTGGAGCGGCTGGCGCAGCGCGCTTTGGGCGATGGCGGCAGCCTCGGCCGTCTTGTTGCCGGCGATCTGGTTTTGGATGCGCGATAAGCCCGCCGACGTGGGACTCGATCCCTACACTGCCGCGCAACCAAGCGATTCAGCGAAGCGGCGGACTTACGCGCGCGGCGACATTCGCCCGATGTCGATATCGAGCATCTCCCAGGTCTTCAAGACATCGACGTTCTGGATTTTGAGCGGCTGTTTCTTTATTTGCGGCGTCACCGCCAACGGGCTCATCGGCACGCACTTGATCCCGCACGCGATCGAGCGCGGCATACCGCAGATGACCGCCGCCATGGCGGTGGGGATCATGGGCGGCGCGAGTTTTGTCGGCACGACGTTTTCCGGCTGGATGGTCGACCGGGTCGATCCGCGAAAAGTGCTCGCGGTCGTCTACGCTTTGCGCGGCTCATCGCTGTTCATTCTACCGTACGTGTCCGAATCGCTGGGTCTATTCCTCTTCGCGGTTCTCTACGGCCTTGACTGGTACGCGTCGGGCCCGGCGACGACCACGATCATCGCGCGCATCTTCGGGCCGGAGCGGGTCGGCCGGATTTTCGGCCTGGTCTTTGTCTTCCATCAACTCGGCGGCGCCAGCGCGGCGATTGGCGGCGGCTGGGCGCGTGTTCACTTCGGCGATTATCAATACGCCTTTCTCGCCGGCGGATGTCTAGGCTTGCTCGCGGCTTGTCTGGCTCTTACGGTGCAGTCGACCGAGCGGCCCGCCGCCGCGATGCCTTTAAAAACAGAATTCGCCGAAGCGTAGGTCGGATGTGAGCACGTTCAAGCCGTTCAAATCGTTCAAGCGCTTCGCTCCGTTCAAGTCATCATCAACGCAGGCAATCAGGCAGGAGGCAACAGGCAACAGCGAGGAGGAGTCGTTCCAATGGTTCCAAACGTGCCACCGGTGCGCTTCGTTCAAGTCGTCTTAGCCGATGGGTGGAATGTTTAGCGCGCCTTCACGGCGCGCTTCCCGTGGCTATCCTGCGGCACGCCGCGCGCCAGCGACATGTGCGAATGAACGCCGA
>Ga0209486_10001316_pt1 | contig 10828 bp, 9 predicted proteins | sample NCCompost_FD_187518 | JGI IMG/M metagenome (GOLD analysis project Ga0209486, IMG submission 187518) | Agricultural soil microbial communities from Utah to study Nitrogen management - NC Compost (SPAdes) (version 2) | ecosystem: Environmental > Terrestrial > Soil > Agricultural land | place: USA... | reverse complement strand
TCGGTCGTCGTGGTGATCGACGGGTTACAGGCCGCATCGGGCGCCGACGACCCGCCGACTTTCTCGGGAACGCTGAACTCGGATGTCTTGACGGAAGGCGGTATTTTCAACGATTCCGGCCGCGTCACGATGCGCGTGATCGGGAAGGACCCGACCGATGTCCTGAGCCTCGGCAACTCCGTGACGTTCAGCCGCTACCTGGTGACGTTTCGCCGCAGTGACGGTCGCAACACCCCCGGGGTCGATGTCCCGTTTCCCTTCGACTCTGCGGTGACGTTCACGGTCACACCGGGGAGCCAGTCGACGACCGCTTCATTCGAACTGATCCGGCACACGGCCAAGCTCGAGGCTCCGCTTTTCGGTCTTCGCAACAGTTTCAGCATCATTGCGACCGTTGCCGACATCACCTTCTTCGGCCGCGACCAGGCCGGCCGCGAGGTCAGTGCAACCGGCAGCATCGGTGTTCAGTTTGGCAACTTCGCAGACCCCGACTAGGCACGAGGATCAACGATGAAGACCGTACTCGGTGTTCGCACGGTAATCGCTCTTTTCGCCCTGGGCGTGAGTCTGTCCCTGGCCGGCTGCGCGCTCGACGGAGCCGATGCGCCGGGCCTGACCGGACCGTCCGAGTTCGGGTTGTTGGTCACGGCGACGGCCACCCCGAATCGACTGCCACGAGACGGCTCGTCTCAGTCAGTGGTGGTGTTGACGGTTACCGACGCGCAGAACAGACCGGTTGCCGGACAGCGGCTGACGCTGACCAGCAGTCCTCGGTCGGCCGGGTTATCCGCCACCGAGGTGGTGACTGATTCGAGTGGACATGCGTCCTTCACATTGACGGCACCACCGGCATCGGCGATTGCGGGAAACACCGTTGTCGTCGAAGCGATGCCAGTGGGCATCGTCAGCGGCGGTACGGTTCCGCGCACGATCGAGATATCGCTGACCGGGGCTGCGAATACGACTCTGCCGGCGCCGTCGTTCACGGTCACGCCCACGTCGCCAGAGGTCGGCCAGGTTGCGTCGTTCAACGCCTCTGGCACCACTGACGAAGGCGCGGCCTGCATGGAGGCCTGCTTCTATACCTGGACACTTGGCAACGAGGCGGTCAAGAGCGGCCGCGTCATCACGCACGCATTCCAGACGCCCGGCATTCACAGCGTCACGCTCACCGTTCAGGATGCGGCAGGTGGCACGGTGTCGGTGCAGCAGAACGTCACGGTGACCGCGCCGGCACGGCCGACGGTTACCGCGATTGCCGCCACGCCGGCGACACCGTTCGCGGGCCAGGCGGCATCATTCACTGCCGCGTTTACGGTTGCGCCGAACCATCGCATCGTGTCGTTCAACTGGCAGTGGGGCGATGGCCAGACGACGACGACCAGCAACGCGTCGACGACACATGTCTTCGACCGCAACGGCATCTACGTGGTGACGGTTACCGCCACCGACGATCTCGGGCAGTCCGCGTCGGCGAGCACATCGGTGACCGTTGGCGGCGGGGCGACGGCAAGCTTCACCTTCTCGCCGACCAATCCGCAGCCGGGAGACACCGTGTTCTTCAACGGATCTCCGTCGACGGCCGCGGGCGGCGCCACGATTTCGTCCTACACGTGGGACTTTGGTGACGGAACCACGACAACGACGTCGGATCCGAATACGTCCCATGCCTACGCGGTGGTGGAGCGAGCGTACGTCGTCCGCTTGACGGTCACCGACAGCGCCGGACGGAGCGGGACGACGACACAAACGGTAGACGTCAAGCTGCCGTAAGGAAGCTCGCGCCAGTCGTGGAGGTGCACAAGCGGCTGGACGAATTACGACGCCGGGTCGACAAAGACCCGGCGTCGATCGCCTTCGCACCGCTCGCCGAGGAACTACGTAAGGCGGGCGAGTACGACGAGGCCGTTCACGTCTGCCAGGCCGGACTCGGGCACCATCCCACATATCTTTCGGCCCGCGTTACCCTGGGGCGGGCCCTTCTCGAACTGCAGCGCTATTCGGAATCACGGTCTGAGCTCGAGTACGTGCTCCAGTCCGCCCCGGACAACCTGCTGGCGCAGAAGGGCATGAACGAGCTGGCGGACCGGGAGAACGAGCTCGCGGAGCGGGAGGGTCATGTCCCGCGGGAGCCTGAACTGCCGGTGGAGGCCGTCGTCGCAGAAACGCCTTCAGCGCCTATGCCGGAACCGGCATCACTCTCCGCGCCGGAGCCGCCATCGCTGGCGGCGCCGCCTGAGCCGCCGGCAACGCACCCGGCGCTCGACGAGCTCGAAGGGTGGCAGTCACGTATCCGCGCCGACCGCGCACAGCGAACCGGCCGGCCGTAGCCGGATCTCATCATCGATGTTTCAATCGATGAACAAATCATCGATCATCATTCACCACCTTGGCACAGCCCACATCCCTCGAACTTGCCGCCCGGCATTCTCGCGTCAGGCAGACGCTCGACACGCTCAGCCTCGACACACTCGTTGTCAGCGACGCGTCGAATATCCGGTATCTGAGTAATCACGCCGGCTCGTCGGGCATCCTCGTCCTGACCAACGATGCCGTTCATCTGCTCGTGGACTTCCGATACCGAGAGGCGGTGCAGATGCTGCAGCAATCGCCGCACGCCTGCCCCGGCATGGTGGTGCGGGACGTGCCGGCGAGCTACGACGAGGCGCTGCTCGATTGCCTCGGCGAGATCGGCGTCTCCACCGTTGGTTTCGAGGCGGCGCACGTGCCGGTCGCCAAGCACGACTGGTGGCTGCGGACATCGGCGGCGCGTACCATGGCAGTGACTTGGAGGGCCACCGAGAGGGTGGTCGAGCAGGCGAGGGTGGTGAAAGACAAGGCGGAGGTGGCTACCATACGCGAGGCCGCGACACGGCTCGGGCCGGTTGCGGATGCGGTCTTCCGTGCGGTACGTGCCGGACAGCGTGAACGCGCCGTCGCCGCCGTGCTCGAATCGGCGATGCGCGACGCCGGGTACGAGCGGCTTGCGTTCGACACGATCGTGGCATCGGGACCGCACGCCGCGCTGCCCCATTACCGCGCCGGCGACCGGATTCTGAAGGCCGGCGACCTGGTCGTGCTGGACTTTGGCGGCGTCTTGGACGGATACTGCTGCGACTTGACCCGTACCGTGTCGATCGGGCCACCCTCACCCGAGGCCCGCCGGCTCTACACAGCCGTCTACGACGCGCACCAGGCCGCCATCGCCGCCATCCGTCCCGGCGTTGAGTCCACGGCCGTCGACGCCGCCGCACGCAGCGTGCTCGAGAGCCGCGGCCTCGGCGAGGCGTTCGGTCATGGCACCGGCCACGGTCTCGGCCTCAACGTTCACGAGGAACCCCGCATCACCCGTCCCCGTTCCGACGTCCCGGCCGTGCCGCTGGTGCCGGGCATGGTGTTCACCGTTGAACCGGGCGCTTACCTTGCCGGCTTCGGCGGCGTGCGGATCGAGGACGACGTGCTGGTGACGGAAACCGGCTGCGAGGTGCTGACGAGCGTGCCGCGCGAGCTCATCGCGCTGTGACCATGGATTTCGACGAGATCACGAAGATCCTCGACATGATGCGCGAGCACGAGTTGAGCGAATTCGAACTCGAACGCGAGAACTTCAAGATTCGGCTGCGGAAGCACGGCGCCGGCCAGTGGGTGGCTGCCGCGCCGGCGCCGGTCGTCCATACCGCCCCCGCGATCCCGGGCGCCGCGCCGGGCGGCTCGGCGCCCGCCGGCGCCCCGGTGTTTTCGGCCGCTGACGAGGAGATGGAGCTGGCGGTGGTGAAGTCGCCGATCGTCGGCACGTTCTACCGCGCGTCTGAGCCAGGCGCCAAGCCATACGCGGAGGTCGGCGACACCGTGAAGAAAGGGCAGGTGCTCTGCATCATCGAGGCGATGAAGCTCATGAACGAGATCAACGCCGAGATCGATGGCGAAGTCGTGAAAGTCTACGTCGAGAACGGCCACGCCGTACAGTACGGCGAACGGTTATTCGCGATAAAACCAGCCTGATGTTCAAAAAGATACTGATCGCCAATCGTGGAGAGATCGCGCTGCGCGTGATCGTCGCGTGCCGCGAGCTGGGCATCAAGACCGTCGCGGTGTATTCCGAAGCCGACGAGAACTCGCTGCACGTCCGCTTCGCCGACCAGGATGTCTGCATCGGCCCGCCGCGCAGCGCCGACAGTTACCTGAATGTGCCGGCGATTATCAGCGCGGCCGAGATCACCGGCGCCGACGCGATTCATCCCGGCTACGGGTTCCTGTCGGAAAGCGCGTATCTGGCGGAGGTATGCGAGGCCTGCCACATCCGCTTCATCGGCCCCGACCCGAATGTGATCAAGCTGATGGGCGACAAGGCCCGCGCGCGCCGGGCGATGAAGAAGGCCGGCCTGCCGATGCTGCCGGGGAGCGACGGCCCGGTGGAGAACGAGGAGAAAGCCGCGAAGGTCGCCCGGGAGATCGGCTACCCGGTCATCATCAAGGCAGTGGCCGGCGGCGGCGGCCGCGGGATGCGCGTCGTCCGCACCCCGGCCGACCTGGGCAACGCCCTGCGCACCGCGCAGCGCGAAGCGGAAGCCGCGTTCGGCGTCGGCGACGTCTACGTCGAGAAGTACCTCGACAATCCGCGGCACATCGAGTTCCAGATCCTCGGCGACCATCATGGCAACCTGGTGCATCTCGGCGAGCGCGAGTGTTCAATCCAGCGCCGCCACCAGAAGCTGCTGGAGGAATCGCCATCGCTCGGGCTGACCGACCGGGTCCGCCGCAAAATGGGCAGCCTCGTGGTCGATGCCGCCAAGGCGGTGCAGTACACCAACGCCGGGACGTTCGAGTTCCTGATGGATGCGGAAGGGAAGTTCTACTACATGGAGACGAATACGCGGCTCCAGGTGGAACATCCGGTGACCGAGATGGTCACCGGCATCGACATCGTCAAGGAACAGATCCGGATCGCCGCGGGGGAACGGCTGTCGTTCAAACAGAGCGAGGTGACGTTCACCGGCCATTCGATCGAGTGCCGGATCAACGCCGAAGATCCCGACACGTTCTCACCGTCCCCCGGCGTCATTCACGCGTTCAGCGTTCCGGGCGGGCCGGGCGTGCGCGTGGATACCTTCGCGCACTCCGAGTGCACGGTCTCACCGTATTACGACTCGATGATTGCGAAGATCATCACCCACGGCCGGGATCGGGCGGAAGCGATCGCCCGCATGCGGCGCACGCTCGAGATGACCGTGGTTGACGGCATCAAGACCACCGTGCCGCTCCACCTGAAGATCCTGGCAGAGCCCGATTTCGTCGCCGGCCGGCTCGGTACCGGGTTCATGGAACGGTTCGCGCCAAAGCCCAAGCCGGCAGCCGGGACGCTGGCCGAAGCGGTCTGAACCTTCTGGATCCGGGAACACGCTCGCTCGCGTCGATTCGCCTTCACGCCATCCTTGACGTTGACGCCGCCGCCGCGTCGGGCTGGCAACCGCCAGACCTGGCGATGGCCTTTCTCGACGGCGGAGCCCCGCTGATTCAACTGCGTGCGAAGCAGCTGGCCTCGGGCGCCTTCCTGGACCTGTGCGACACCGTCGTGAAGACCGCCGAGCCTTACCGCTGCACCATCATCGTCAACGATCGCGTCGACCTGGCGGCGATTTCGGGAGCCGCCGGCACGCACGTGGGGCAGGAGGACGTGCCTCCGGAAGCGGCGCGCCGCATCCTCGGCGATCGCGCCGTCATCGGCTACTCGACCCATACGACGCCGCAGATGGAAGCGGCGGCGCGCGCCCCGATCAGTTACCTTGCGATCGGCCCCGTCTACGGCACTCGTACCAAGGCCACGGGCTATGACGCCGTCGGCCTCGCACGCGTGAGAGAGGCGGTGCGTCTCTCGGGCGGTATTCCGGTAGTGGCGATTGGCGGCATTACGCTCGAGACGGCTGCCGATGTGATCGCGGCCGGCGCCAGCGGGGTCGCCGTGATTGCCGACCTGCTGGCCGATGGACGCCCAGGCGAGCGGATCGCAGCGTACTTGCGGACTCTCGCCCTATAATCGCGGCGCATGGATTCCAACCTCCTCAAGACCAAGTCGATCGAACAGTGCATCAGCGCGGCGGAGGATCGCGGCAAGTCGCTGCGCCGCAGCCTGACGGCGTGGGACCTCACGCTCTTGGGTATCGGCGCGATCATCGGGACGGGCATTTTTGTTCTGACCGGCATCGCCGCGGCAAACCAGGCGGGACCGGCGATCGTGGTGTCCTACATGGTCGCGGGACTGGCGTGCGCGTTTGCCGCTCTGTGCTATGCGGAGTTCGCCTCGATGCTTCCGATCGCCGGGAGTGCCTACACCTACGCCTACGCCACGCTCGGGGAAGTATTCGCCTGGATGATCGGCTGGGATCTGATCCTTGAATACGCCGTTGGATCCATGACGGTGGCGATTGGGTGGAGCGGCTATTTCCAGCGGATCCTCGCGGGTTTCGGCCTCCAGCTTCCGGCGTGGATGACCGCCGCGCCAGGCGCAGCGCCGGGATCGCTGATCAACCTCCCGGCGATGATCATCGTCCTGCTGATCATGGTGCTGCTCGTCGTCGGCATCCGCGAGAGCGCCCGCTTCAATGCGGTGATGGTCGCTATCAAGATCGTGGCGGTCCTGTTCTTCCTGGCGACCGGCGTGTGGTACGTCGAGCCGGCCAACTGGACGCCCTTCATGCCCTACGCCTGGTCGGGCGTCATGACCGGCGCGGCGGTGGTGTTCTTCGCCTATATCGGCTTCGATGCGGTATCGACGACGGCGGAAGAAGCTAAGAATCCGACGCGGGACCTGCCGATCGGGATCATCGCCTCCCTGGTGATCTGCACGCTGCTGTATGTCGCGGTGTCCGCCGTGCTCACCGGCATCGTGCCCGTCGTCGAGTACCGGGAGGACGCGCAGTTTTTGAACGCGCCGGTCGCGTATGCGCTCTCGGTCATCAACCTGGACTGGGCGGCCGGCCTGGTGTCGGCGGGTGCCGTGGCCGGCATCACCAGCGTCTTGCTCGTGATGCTCATGAGTCAGCCGCGGATCTTCTTCGCGATGAGCCGCGATGGACTGCTGCCGCAGGGCGTCAGCGCGGTTCACCCCCGATTCCAGACTCCCTACATCACCACCATCATCACCTGCGTGGTTGTCTCGATCGTGGCGGCACTTGTGCCGATCCAGGTCGTGGGTGAGATGACGAGCATCGGGACGCTGTTCGCCTTCGTCGTCGTGTGCCTGGCGGTGATGGTGCTGCGCGTCACCCGCCCCGATGCACATCGGCCGTTCCGGGTCCCGGGCGGCGCGGTGATTCCCGTGCTCGGCGTGGTGTCGTGTCTCTACCTGATGGTCAGCCTGTCGGTCATGACCTGGGTGCGGCTGCTGGTGTGGCTCGACCTCGGCATGTTGATCTACTGGTTCTACGGCCGCACGCACAGTCCGCTGGTCGATCCGCGCGAAGCGGCGGCGCGCAGCAGCGGGGAAGGGCTTGCGAATACGCTGAAGGTCAGCGGCTACCTGCTGATGTTCAACGGCGCGGCCATCACGCTGCTCGCCCTGTTGACCGAGTGGAACGTCACGACCGAAGCGCTCGCGCGTTGGAGCGAGCTCGATGCGCTGACGAGCCGGGTCGGCATCAGAGTCACGCCGGAGCTCGCCGATCAATTCGGGCTGACGATTCTCGGGATTGGCGCCGCGGTTACAGCGGTGGGCTGGGCTATCGGGAAGGCGGCCGGCGCATCGCCAGGAAGACCGGGATCCCCAGCAGCACGATGACGAACCCCGGCCAGGTGGTCGCGGGCCGGTAGAGCAGCAGCACCCCCAGAATCGTCAGCGCGCCGACGATGTAGAGCGCCGGGATCACCGGGTACCCGAACGCCCGGTAGGGACGCTCGACATCGGGCCGGCTCGCCCGCAGCCGGAACACGCCGGCGATCGTCAGCACATAAAACAGCAGCGCCGCCGAGACCACATAATCCAGCAGGTTGCCGTAGAGATTTCCGTACTGCTGCGTCGCCGTGTCGTAGGTGCGCGGCAGCACCAGCGCGGCCGCCCACACTCCCTGCAGCAACAGCCCCCACGCCGGTACCTTTGCGGCGTTGAGCTCGCCGGCCCGCCTGAAGAACAGGCCATCCCGGGCCATCGCGTAGTAGGCCCGCGCCCCGGCGAGAATCAGCCCGTTATTGCAGCCGAAGGTCGACACCATGATCGCCGCCGCCATCAGGGCCGCGCCCAGGCCGGGGAAGATGGCATCAAGCGTCGATGTGGCGACCCGGTCGGACGGCGCCTGTTGAATCGCGTCGAACGGCAGCGTCACGAGGTAGGCGAGGTTGGCGAGCAGGTAGAGCGAGATGACAATGATCGTGCCGAGGGCGAGCGAGAGCGGAATGTTGCGCCGCGGGTCTTTCACCTCTCCGGCGGTGAACGTGATGTTGTTCCAGGCGTCGGCTGAAAACAGCGAGCCGGTCTGCGCCACGCAGAGCGCCACGAATATCCCGAACGCGGACGTGACGGCGACGCCCTCGGCAATCGGTTCGAATCCGCGCGGCGTCCAGAACTGGCCGAAATTCGCGCTCACCGCTCCCGCGTTCCAGCCGACGACGAGACCCAGAAGAATGAGCGCGACCAGTGCGCCGGTCTTGGCCGTCGTGAACGTGTTCTGGATCACTTTGCCGTAGTCCAGCCCACGTGTGTTCGTCCACGTCAGGAGCACGATCAGGACGACGGCGAGGAGCTGCGCCGTCGACAGCGACAGCGCGTAGCCGGTCGAGATGTGGATCGGGGCAATCAGATACTGGTTCTCGGCGATACCAGGAAACAGCACGCCGGTAAACCGCGCGAAGGCCACCGAGACCGCGGCGATGGTCCCGGTCTGGATCACCATGAACAGCGTCCAGCCGTAGAGAAACCCCCAGAGCGGCGAATACGCCTCGCGCAGGTAAACGTACTGGCCGCCGGCACGCGGCATCATCCCCGCCAGCTCGCCATACGAGAGCGCGGCGGCAATCGTCAGCACGCCGGTGACGAGCCACGCGACCAGCAGCCATCCCGGGCTTCCGAGCTGGCGGGCCATCGCCGCCGAGACGATGAAGATGCCGGAACCGATCATCGATCCGGCCACGACCATCGTCGAGTCGTAGAGGCCAAGGCCGCGCTTGAACTCTGTGTCGAGGACCGTTGCGGTATCGGCCACGGGCGTTGGACGCATGGGCGTCATTCTAGCCGGTGACGCTCAACCACGACGAACACGACGACACGAAGCCGGAGTATTGGTCGTGATCGTCGTGACCGTCGTGGTTTGGTCGGTATTTACGAGGCTACGTACTACCGGCTGCCAGCTGACCAGCCCGAAGCGTATTCGTCATCAGCATCGCGATCGTCAACGGACCGACACCTCCCGGCACCGGCGTCAGCGCGCCGGCGATGTCGGCGACCGATGGATGAACGTCGCCCACCAGCAGGCTGCCGTTCTTGCGGAATGTCGCGAGCCGGGGGTGTCCTTCCGGATACCAGCCGGCGGCGACGGCAGGATCGGTGATGGTGTTTATTCCCACGTCGACGACGGTGGCGCCCGGTTTGACGAAGGCGGGCGTCACCAGTCCGGCCCTGCCGACCGCGGCAACGAGAATGTCCGCCTCGCGGGTGACGGCGGCAAGGTCGGGTGTCCGCGAGTGGCACACGGTGACGGTCGCGTCGCGTTGCAGGAGCAGCAGTGCCATCGGTTTTCCGACGATCTCGCTGCGGCCGATGACGCACGCCCTCCGGCCCGCGATCTGAATGCCTTCGCGCTCCAGCAGCTCGATGATGCCGAACGGCGTGCACGGCACGAACAGTGGACGTCCTTGCACCAGGCGACCCGCGCTGTTCGGCGTCACGCCATCGACGTCCTTTTCCGGAGCGACGGTGTCGAAAACGCGCGACATCGCACCCTCGCCTACCGCCTTCGGCAGCGGCGCCTGGACGAGGATACCGTCGTACACCTTGCTCTGATTCAGCCGCTCGACCAGCGCCAGGACGTCGGCGATCGACGCGTGCTCCGGCAGCCGCTCGAGATCGGCGCGAAGCCCTGCCTCGCTGCCGGCTTTTATCTTCAGCCTGACGTAGATCTCCGAAGCGGGGTTCTGTCCCACCAGGACGATCGCCAGACCCGGCGGCCGGCCGTTTCGGGCGGCGAACTCGGCAACGCGCGGGGCAAGCTCCGCGCGAATCCGTGTCGCGAGCCCCTGCCCATCAAGAATGCGCGCACTCATCTGGGCGTCCATTCTAGCTGGCAGTCGGTAGGCGGCAGCTGGTAGCCGGTAGCTGGTAGCTGGTAGCTGGTAGCTGGTAGGCAATAGCTGATAGCTGATAGCCTGACGAGGCGATGCGGCGAATTGCGCTTACCGGCGGTATCGCGACCGGCAAGAGTCATGTGCGTGCTCGGTTCGAAGCGCTCGGCGTGCCGACGATCGATTCGGACGCGCTGGCCCGTCAGGCCGTCGCGGCGGGCAGCGCGGGGCTTGCCGCCGTGGTGGCCCGATTTGGTTCGATCGTGCTCGATTCCCAGGGCCAGCTCGATCGCAAGCGGATGGCCGAAATCGTCTTCTCCGATCCCGCAGCGCGAAAGGCGCTCGAAGCCATCATCCATCCCGAGGTTCAGCGGCAGACGAATGCCTGGTTCGCCTCCCTCGATTCCCAGCGACACGCATTTGCGATTGCCGACATTCCTCTGCTGTACGAAGTGAACCGGGAACGCGATTTCGAAGCGGTGATTGTCGCCGCCTGTCATCCGGACGTTCAGCTTCGAAGGCTGATGGAGCGGGACACATTGTCCGAGGCCGACGCCCGGCG
>Ga0209486_10001315_pt1 | contig 10832 bp, 11 predicted proteins | sample NCCompost_FD_187518 | JGI IMG/M metagenome (GOLD analysis project Ga0209486, IMG submission 187518) | Agricultural soil microbial communities from Utah to study Nitrogen management - NC Compost (SPAdes) (version 2) | ecosystem: Environmental > Terrestrial > Soil > Agricultural land | place... | reverse complement strand
TTCGATCGATCGTCTCGAGGCAACCCTGGATATGCGCACGGGCGTCGTCAAAATGCTGTTCTTGCATAGACAATTCTGTAGCCAGGGGTCCGCAGTCTGGATCATCGACCACGACATCCAGCAATCGACGAAGTCCCACCCGACCGTCCGGTTCAAGATGGACCAGCGCGGTTTCAACGATCCGGCGGCAGGCTGGCATCGAAAACGCTTCAGGCCGCAATCGACGGACGTCGGCGGCGGACAAGTGGCCATGGAGCAACAGATAGATCAAGTCCCGTTCCTCCGGAGCCCCCTTCGACGAGGCAACGGGCGGAGTCTCACTTTTGGAGACAGCCGAACGCGACGGATGTTTTTCCCGCAAGGCCGGATACCGGTCAATAAGCCGCTGCTGATTGATGCCGAAGCGCTCGGCCACCAGACGAATCCGTTCTTCCCGTTCGATGGGATGCTCGCTCTTTTGCAAAATGCGCAAGATTTCGTCCACGCTTTGGATCCGCCCTTCCATGGTACTGCTCTCCGCAGTCTTGACGCTCTGCTCAAGAGCAAAGTCCAGTAAACTCGGGGCCTGTTGTTCCAAGCGGGTAAAGGCGTCTATTCCTTCTTTTCGAACGTACGTATCGGGATCTTCTCCGGCGGGCAATGTCACCACCTTCACGCCCAATCCGCTGTTGACAAAGAGATCCAACCCTCGCAACGCCGCCCGGACACCGGCCGCATCGGGATCGAACAGCAACACGACTTTTGAGGCGAACCGCCGGAGCATCTGAACATGGTCGGGAGTGAGCGCGGTCCCAAGGGTCGCCACCGTGTGTGTCAACCCCGCCTGATGCAGCGCGATCGCATCGAAATAGCCTTCGACGACAATGACCGTCTTCGTCCGACTGACGGCCTCGCGGGCGACATCAAGGGCAAAAAGCGTTTGCCCCTTCTTGAACAGCGGCGTATCCGGCGAATTCAAATATTTGGGAATCCCGTCGCCAAGAACGCGGCCACCGAATCCGACGATACGCTTACGGAGGTCGGTGATGGTGATCATCACTCGGGCGCGGAATCGGTCGTAATACCCCGTCCCATTGTCCCGCGCGATGATCAAACCGGCTGCCGCCATGTCTTGCTGGGTACACCCCTGCTTACCGAGCCACCTGATTAATCCATCCCATTCCACCGGCGCGACACCGATGCCGAAACGCTCGATCGTGGCCTCCTGAATGCCTCGCCCCGCCAGATAGGTTCGCGCCTCAGCTCCGGACCGATCGTTCTGCAAATTTTGCTGAAACCATTGTGCAGCCATCCGGTTGAGCTGTTCGAGACGATGGCCTTGGGCGATCTGGGGTTCTGGAGCGGAGACGATGTCCTGAATCTCAATTCCCACCTTGCGACCGAGATCCTTGACCGTTTCTGGGAAACTTGCTCCGGTGATTCTGGTCAAAAACGTGAACACATTACCTCCCGCGCCACAGCCAAAACAGTGAAAGATCTGTCGGCTGGAGCTGACGGTGAACGATGGAGTTTTTTCTTGGTGGAAGGGGCAGAGACCCTTCAAATTCTGCCCAGCACGGGTCAAGCTGACATGCTGCCCGACAATCTCGGCGATGTCGATCCGATCCTTGATCTGATTGATGACATCGTCAGAAATCAGGCCTCGACCCATGGGAGACGCAGCTCCTCACTCCCCCAAACGCGGTGGGGCTGGTATGCGTAAGTGATCGGAAAAATTGACCGGTCAGGTTAACAGAGACACGGGAAACCTGTCAAACGCGAGACGATGACGATCATCCCGGCGGCCAGGTCATGTGTCGTCCACCTAACACATGTAGATGGAGGTGAAACACCGTTTGGCCCGCGTCGGGGCCTGTATTGGTCACGATACGGTAGCCTGACAGCGCGAGGCCCTTGTGTTTCGCGACCTTGGTGCAAGTGAGCAACAGTTGAGCCAAGAGTCCGGATTCGGTCTCCCTCACGTCTCCCACCGCCTGGACATGTTGCTTCGGAATGATCAGGACATGAACAGGCGCCTGCGGATTGACGTCATCAAAGGCCAATGTGTGCTCGTCCTCATGGACAATTTTGGCAGGAATCCGTTTTTGGACGATCTGACAAAACAGGCAGTCATTCATCGGAGATGCCTCATTGTTTCCGTTTGAGACCCGACTTCCCATATCGTGAACCCAGCTCTTGATACACCTCTTGCAGAGAGACGTCGTGGTAACCAAGCACCATCAGGGTGTGGAAGAACAAATCGGCGACTTCATAGATAATCTCTTCTCGCTTGCCCCCTTTTGCAGCAAGGAGAACCTCGCCGGCTTCCTCTGCCACTTTTTTGAGAATCGTATCCTGTCCGCCCTCGAAGAGCTTGGTGGTGTAGGAATCGGGCTGTGGCTGGGCGCGGCGATGTACAATAATCCGCAGGACACTTTCAAGTATTGCACCGAACGCTTCGGATGACGGGTGCTCCTCAGCGTCTCCCTCCAGTTTCGAGAAAAAGCACGCTCGCTCTCCCGTGTGGCAGGTGGGGCCAAGCGGTTGTGCCTTGACCAGGATCGTATCCCGGTCACAGTCCACGAAGACCTCCTTCACGAGCAACTTGTTGCCGGACGTTTCACCCTTTTCCCATAGGGTCTGCCGTGATCGGCTCCAAAAGTGCACCGATTTCGTCGATAACGTTTTCGTCAGCGCTGCTTCGTTCATGTATCCGAGCATGAGGACGGTGCCATCCAGCCAGTCCTGCACGATAGCCGGAATCAGGCCCGTCCCGTCGAATTTGATATCGCGAGTGGTCATGTCCGCCACACATCCTTCGCCTGTTTGAGACAAGCGCCGTCATAGGCCGCTGCATTGCGAGAGATCAGCTGGACCCTCTCACGGCCGCGAGAACGGTTATTCACACTCCTGTCATACGCACAGGTACTCCGCGCTGGTGCAAATAGGCCTTGGCTTGCGGAATCGTAAAGGTCCTAAAATGAAAAATCGAGGCCGCGAGCACCGCATCCGCTTTACCGGTGACGAAACCGTCATAGAGATGTTCCAGCGACCCGACGCCTCCGGATGCGATCAGTGGGATCGACACGCGGGCAGAGACTGAAGCCGTTAAATCCAGATCGTAGCCACATTGCCGGCCATCTTCATCCATACTGGTCAATAAGATCTCGCCGGCTCCAAACCGTTGCATGCTCTGCGCCCAGTCGATGGCATTCAAACCGCTCGCCTTCCGTCCGCCGTGCGTGAACACCTCCCAGGACGACGATCCCGATCGCTTGGCGTCAATCGCCACGACAATGCACTGCGTGCCAAACCGTTCGGCTGCCTCCCTCACGAATTCCGGCCGCTCCACGGCAGCGGTATTGATACTGACCTTGTCCGCCCCGGCATTCAACAAGTGACGGATGTCGTCGAGCGTCCGCACCCCGCCGCCGACCGTGACCGGCATGAACACCCTCGCAGCCGTCCGCTCCACCACGTCGATGATCGTCTTTCGATTTTCGTGGGACGCCGTGATGTCCAGAAAGCACAGCTCGTCTGCACCCTCTCGATCATAGACCGCCGCCACCTCGACCGGATCGCCGGCATCTCGAAGATTGACAAAGCTCACGCCTTTGACGACACGGCCGTCTTTCACGTCGAGGCAGGGAATGATGCGCTTGGTCAACATAGCTTGTACTGCCCCTAGACACGTGCCGTTACCCGTCAGCACGGCGAAGGGCGGCAACGGCCTCCCGGTAGTTCAACTTTCCGTCATACAGCGCCTTTCCCACGATTGCGCCTTCCACTCGAGGGCCGAGCGATTGGAGAGCTTGCAGGTCCTCGATTGTGGAAATACCGCCGGAGGCAATCACGGGAAAGGCAGAAAATGTCAGGATTTCCCTCAAGGCAGCAATGTTCGGTCCGCTCAGCATACCATCTCGCGCAATGTCGGTATAAATGACGGCCCCGAGATCGAACCCCGCCAACTCCTTGAGTAGATGCGTTGCCGTCGTCTCCGACAGCGAGGTCCAACCGTTGACTGCCACCTTGCCGTCGCGAGCATCCAAGCCGAGCAGGATCCGCTTGGGAAACTCTTGACAGGCCTGTCGCAAGAAGGCGCGATCCTTCAATGCCCCTGTACCCAGCACAATGCGGGAGATGCCTGACTTGAAATACCGCCTGACCGTGGTCATGTTCCGAATGCCGCCGCCGACTTGCACCTGGACCGGCGCCGACCGAACGACAGCCTCGATCTGCGTCAAATTCCGCGGTTCTCCTTCTACGGCCCCGTTCAGATCCACGAGGTGAATGATCGTCGCGCCGGCCTGGACCCATCGTGTTGCCATCGATGGAATATCGGTGCCATACACGGTTTCAGCGTCCATATCGCCCTGACGCAACCGGACGCAGCGGCCATCCTTCACATCAATCGCCGGTATCACCACCATGGGTTAGTCTTGCTTCGCTCCGAACGGAAACGTCTTGAGCACTTTCTCTGTCCCATATTGAGCGAGCTCCTCGGCAGTCACAAATCCTCCACCATGCTGGATGAACCCCAGAAAGTCCTCTGTCAGCGGCTTCTGCCGCTCATAATAATTGCCGACCCATAGCACCTGTCCGTCGGCCGCCACGGCTTTCACTTCAAAGCCTACTGTCGCGGGAGGATTCGCTCCCATACGGCTTCCCGATCGTTCTTGGTAGACCAAGACCTGCCCCATCAGTGCGGCGTCGGCTTGGAGCTTCGCTGCCAGCTGAGCTGCCTGGGCTTCCGGCGTCGCCTTCGAGGTCTCAGGGGAGGACTTGACCGCCACCCTGGAGGTTTCGCTAGGCGAAAGTATGACGAGGCCCTGCCGATCTTTCAGTCGCGACCAAAACAGCTGTGTCACCTTCTCAGCCGCAAAGGCCGGGACCGCGGTAGTTTGTCGCAATTGTGGTTCAACGTTGGACGGGATGCCCAAGGAAATATCAGAGCGTTGGACACTTTGCGGCGTTGAAAGATACATGTCTCCCGCATCACGGACCTGTGGAGTCGTCAAAGTCGTAAAGGGCAATAACGCAATGCTTCGGATGTGATACCGAGGCAGTTCACTCGACGTCTGCGCCGTGACCTTGGAACCGCTGCAGGCGGAGCTGAGAATCAGCAACAAGGCGATGGTTCCAGTCAAGCAATTACGTGATGCCTCACCGATGCTATGCACGCCAGGCCCCAAAATTTTTCATCAAACGCAAGCCCACTGATTGACTTTTTTCCGGATGGAACTGACAGGCCACGATATTGTCCTTCCATACGGCCGAGACGAATGGAGTGCCGTAGATGGTTGTCGCGGCTGTGACCATCGGATCAACCGGCTGGACGAAGTAGGAATGAACAAAATACCAGTCAGAACCCGAGACGATATCCGCAAACAGCGGACAAGGCCGCTCGACGTTGACCTGGTTCCATCCCATATGTGGGATCTTCAGGGCGGGATCCGGGACAAACCGCTTCACTTGGCCGGAAATGATATTGAGTCCCTTGTGCGCACCGAACTCCTCACTTTCCGTAAACAACAGTTGAAGCCCCAAGCAGATGCCCAGAAAGGGCTTGCCCGATTGAACCGCTGATCGAATGGGTTCAACTAGATCAAATCGCTCCAAGTTGGCCATACAATCGCCGAAAGCGCCCACACCGGGGAGGACCACATGGCCGGCACTTGTAATCGCCGCGGGATCACGCGTCACTAACGCCTGGTGCCCCACCGACTCGAAGGCTTTCCAGACGCTGCGCAAATTTCCCATCCCGTAATCAATAATCGCAATCATGGGCCACCCTGAGCCATGGCTCCTAACCATACCGCAATCGGCTGATAAAACAGAAGGACAGGTTTCCCGAAGGAACCTGCCCACACCGGCCCGCATTGTTCTGCGATGATCAGATGGCACGGACGACGAAGATAACGCCATGATCCGCTGCAGGGCGTGATGCCGTGTCACCCCGTCGACAGGAATGCATGGAGATATGCACGAGACAGGACTTGCGACGCCTTATAACGTGCCCTTTGTCGAAAGCACTTTTCCCGCCAATCGCTCTTCCAACATCGTCGCCTGATCAAGAGCTTTCGCTGTCGCTTTGAAGATGGCTTCCATGATGTGATGCGGATTGCGTCCATACAACAGATTGATATGGAGATTTAACCCGCCCTGGGTCACGAAGGCCTGAAAGAAGTCTTCGAAGAGGCCGAGGTCGAATGCTTTGATTTTGCGGTCCGGCAAATTGACGTTGTACACGAGGAACGGCCTGCCGCTGAGATCAACGGTGACTTGTGCCAACGTCTCATCGAGTGGCGCCGAAGCGAAGCCGAATCGCTTGATGCCGGCCTTTTCTCCTAGGGCCTGATGAAGCGCCTTGCCCATGACAATCCCGACATCTTCCACTGTATGGTGTTCATCGATGTCGAGATCACCTTTGGCCTGAACAGTGAGATCAAAAAATCCATGCTTGGCCATCAACTCCAGCATGTGGTCGAAAAACCGAATGCCCGTGTCGATCTTGCTCTCTCCGCTGCCGTCCAACGTCCACTCGACGCGAATGTCGGTTTCCTTGGTCGCTCGATGCAGCGAGGCCTGTCTGGGGGCGGCATCTTTTTTCATGTGAACCTGCTTTGGGCGGATTTGGCGTGCGCATCGAACCCTTCGATGGACGCCAGCCGGATAAGGTGATCCTTGACTTTGCTCAATTCTTCTTTGGTGTAATACACAATGTTGCTGATCTTCGTATAGTCGTGGATCGACAGAGCCGAAAAAAACCTCGCCGTGGCCCCGGTCGGCAAGACGTGATTCGGCCCCGCGATGTAATCGGCGACGGAAGGCGGGGTATAGCGCCCCAGGAACAGTGCGCCGGCATGTCGGATTTTCTCCAGATAATCAAACGGCTCGTCTACGGACAGGGTGAGATGTTCGGCCGCGATCTCGTTCGCCACATCGATCGCTTCATCGATCGTCGTGACCACGAAAACGACGGAATATTTCCTGACGGACTTGGCCGCGATTTTCTCACGCTGTAATCCCTTCAGTTGTTTTTCGACAAGAGAGACCGTCTCTTTGGCAAGCGAGGCGGACGTCGTCACCAACCAGACTTGTGCCTCCTCATCGTGCTCAGCCTCGCAGAGTAAGTCGGCCGCCACATGCGCCGGTTTGGCATCGTTGTCCGCCACGATCAACAACTCGCTCGGTCCCGCCACCATATCAATGCCGACAGTCCCGTACAACATGCGTTTCGCCGTGGCAACATAAATGTTCCCCGGCCCGACGATCTTGTCCACTTTTAAAATGGTTTTCGTGCCGAACGCCAGCGCGCCGATCGCCTGCACCCCGCCCACGCGATAAATCTCGGTCACTCCGGCAATATCCGCTGCGACAAGCAAATAGGGATTGATGCCGCCTTTCTGAGGAGGGGTGCACATGACGATCCGCTTTACCCCCGCCACCTTGGCTGGAATGGCGCTCATCAGTACGGTGGAAGGATAGACGGCTTTCCCGCCCGGCACGTATACGCCGACGGCATCAAGGGGAGTCACGACCTGTCCCAACGTCGCCGCTCCATCCTGGTACATCCAGGTTTTGGTCCGTTGCCGCTCGTGGAAGGCCATGATCCGTTGGGCGGCAAAGCGCAAGGAGTCGCCTTCCTCTTTTCGTATCTTGTTATAGCTTTCTTTGATTTCTTCGGAAGAAACTTTCAGCTGAGTCGGGGCGAGCGACACGTTGTCGAATCGCTTGGTGAAACGGAGAACCGCTTTGTCTCCACCCCGCTCCACGGCGTCCAGGATGGCCCTCACGGGTTTTTCGGCTGCCGCCCCTTGAACCCGCGAACGCCCCGCCGCCTTTTTCAACGTGGGAAGGAACGCCCGATCTGTGGAGGCAACAATCTTCATGTCCGCATCCGCTTAGGCTTTCCAGTCGCAGACCGTGCCGGCTTTACCGATCCGTCTTTTCGAGCCGGTCCAGGAGTGGCGCACGCATGCCGGAGTTTGCTGAGCAACTCGGCGACGGCCTGGTGTTTCAATTTGAGACTAGCCCGATTGACGATGAGGCGTGCCGTCGATCGGGCGATGCACTCGACTTCGATGAGGCCATGGGCTTTGAGCGTGTTGCCTGTTTCAACCAGGTCGACGATGCGATCGGCCAGTCCGACAATCGGCGCCAGCTCAATCGAGCCATAGAGCTTGATGATTTCGACCGGCACGCCGCGCTGGTTGAAATAGCGCTCGGTAATCTTCGGGTATTTTGTGGCGACGCGGATTTTTGACGAGAGCCGGTCGCGTGGTACTTGCCCTCGAAAAGCGGCGACGGCAATTCTACACGCTCCGAACCCTAAATCCAATGGCTCATAGACGTCACAGTCCTGTTCAAGCAACACATCTTTGCCGACGACACCCACGTCTGCCGCTCCGTGTTCCACATAGGTGGGCACATCGGTCGGCCGCACGATGAGAAACGTCATCCCGATCTCCGGACAGGGGAACAACAGCCGGCGGCTATCAGCAGCGGGCTGCGCCGCGCCATATCCTGCCTTCGCAAACAACTTGAGCGTTGGCTCGATCAATTTCCCTTTGCACAAGGCAATCGTCAGCATCCGCTATCCTTTTTGTCGGTCGATGACAGCGCCGAGAGCCCTAAGCTTCTCTTCGATTCGTTCGTAGCCACGGTCGAGATGATAGACGCGCAGCACGTCCGTCGTCCCTTCGGCCGCCAGGCCCGCGAGGATCAACCCAGCACTGGCACGCAAGTCGGAGGCCATGACTGGAGCGCCTGCAAGACGTTCGTGCCCCGTGATAACGACACGATTGCCCTCGACGCGAATATCCGCCCCCATACGGCGCAGCTCCTCTACATGCATGAAACGGCTTTCAAACACGGTCTCCGTAATGATACTGGTGCCTTCCGCCACCGACATAAGCGCCACCATCTGCGCCTGCATATCTGTCGGGAAACCGGGGAAAGGCAAGGTCCGGACGTCGACACCCTTCAATCGTCCCCGCTTTGACGCGTCGATATGGACGCGCTCCTTTTCGACTCGAATGGACACGCCGGCTTCCCCGAGCTTGTTCAGCAACGGCTCCAGATGCTCCGGCCGGCACCGATTGACTGAAATCGATCCTTTTGTAATGGCCCCAGCAACGACATAGGTTCCGGCCTCGATGCGGTCCGGAATGACCTCATGATCGCTGCCTCGCAGCTCCCGGACGCCTTCGATGGTGATGACGTCGGTGCCTGCTCCGGCTATTCTGGCTCCCCGCTTGACGAGAAAGTTTGCCAAATCGACGATTTCCGGTTCCTTCGCGGCGTTCTCAATGACGGTGGTCCCCTGAGCGAGTGAGGCCGCCATCATCAGGTTTTCAGTGCCCGTCACCGTCGGCACATCGCAATAGATCGGGGCACCTTTCAGCCGTTTGGCTTTGGCTCGAATGTACCCGTGTTCGATGGAGACTTCGGCACCGAGCTTGGCCAACCCGGCGAGATGCAAATTCACCGGCCGCGAGCCGATCGCACAACCGCCGGGCAAGGACACAACGGCTTCTCCCCAACGGGCGACCAGTGGACCAAGCACCAGCACGGACGCACGCATGGTCTTGACCAATTCATAGGGTGCCTGTGTCGACCGAATCACGTCGGCCTTGATGACTGCGCGGTTCCCTTCATGATGCACGTCCGCACCCAAGATCCCGAGCAGCTTCCCCATCGTGACCACGTCCACGACGCGCGGGATGTTACTGATCACGCACTCGCCGCCACCGAGAATTGTCGAGGCCAGGATCGGCAGCGCAGAATTCTTGGCTCCGCTGACCTGGACCTCTCCCTGAAGCACGTGCCCGCCGGAGATGACGATTTTGTCCATACCGTTGCCCGCCCTTCTACCTTGCCCGCCTGACGATCACCATCCGATTGATGCCTGCCTCGTCGGGCACCACCTCCACCCGTTCGTAATCCGGCATCGTCGCGATTTTTGAACAGAGCTCCAGGCTCTGCCCCTCTCCCACTTCCATGGCAAGCCATCCGCCCGGCATGAGATAAAACACTGCTTCGCGTAGCAGCCGCTCGTGCACTTCGGTTCCTCGTGGACCTGCAACAAGTGCCAGCCGAGGCTCATAGCGGCTCACTTCCGGTTGGAGTCCAGCCCAATCGGATTCACGAATGTAGGGAGGATTTGCCAGGATGGCATGCACCATGCCCTCAAGGCCCAAGCCCCGCAACGGACCCAACAAATCTCCATGCAACCAGGTAATCGATGAGTCGACGCCGTGACGTCGGGCATTGCGCATGGCAGTCTCGAGCGCCTGCGTGGAGATATCTGTCGCGAGAATCCTCGCCTGGGGAATCGATCGAGCCAGTGTCACGGCCAAACAACCGGATCCCGTACCGACATCCATGAGGGTGGGAGGCGTGCCTTGTGGCAGCCGACGGATGATCTCGTGCGCCAGCAACTCAGTTTCAGGCCGGGGAATGAGGACGGTTGGATTGACTTCAAACTCCAGCCCGCAGAATTCCTGGGTCCCCAGAATGTATTGCAGGGGCTCTCGAGCAACCCTTCGGGTCGCCACGTCATGTAGTTTCGCGATCTCACGGTCGGTAAGCACGCGGTCTCGGTCGACAATTTGATGTAATCCCGTGAGGGCCAATGCATGCTCGATCAACCACAAGGCCTCCTGCTCTGCCGACTCGATACCGGCAGCCTCGAGCCGGCGGCGCATGTCCGGGACCGCGGAACCAAGCGTAGGACGATGCACAGCTTTGTGCTGAACCGACGGACTCATGAGGCCTCCGCCGCAGCGTGATCGCGTTGCGCGCGCAAGGCTTCGACCAATTCGTCCATATCACCTTCCAGTACTTGTTCC
>Ga0209486_10001314_pt1 | contig 10833 bp, 6 predicted proteins | sample NCCompost_FD_187518 | JGI IMG/M metagenome (GOLD analysis project Ga0209486, IMG submission 187518) | Agricultural soil microbial communities from Utah to study Nitrogen management - NC Compost (SPAdes) (version 2) | ecosystem: Environmental > Terrestrial > Soil > Agricultural land | place: USA... | reverse complement strand
CCTTGTAGCTCAGTGTCTTGCGCAGGGCTGAGACATGGACTGCAAGATTGTTTTCTTCGATGTAGGTTCCCGGCCAAACCAGGTTCATGAGTCGTTCCTTGGCGACGATTTGGCCATGCTCAGCCACCAGGGCAATTAACAAATCGAAAGCTTTGGGAGTCAGCTGGACAGGCTGGGCGTCGCGAAACAGCACCCGCGACCGCGCATCAAGGCGATATGGCCCAAATTCGAAGGTAGATTGGAGTTGACCCATTCTCGAATTAAGAAATTATTAATAACTCTTAAAGCTGGGCTAAAGGACGCCCCCGAGTTTTACCGGTAAGGTTTTGGTCTCAGATCGTACCCAGTTAAGAGTCATACGAGAACGGCCCTTTGGGTGGTTGCGCTGCATTCTAGTTTCAGGACTGGGGAAGGGCAAGACAATCCACGGCCAAACGGCATCCAGACTACGGTAATCACCGTTGAACGCTTAATCGCTAGTGCAACCCTTACCGCGAACCAGGTGAAAGCGATGTTTAGGAGGACCTCTCCCTTGTTGCCCAACTTTCCAATCAGAACCCGAACGCGCCGGTTTGCATCGAGCGCTTACAGCGTGGCTATTGTCATTGCCATCCTCTCTACTCAAACTCGGGCAAATGTTCCAGACGAGCAAATGCCGGATCTCTCGAAGGTGTTTGCCGCTGCCCGGGCCCGCCAGGGCAAACGGCCAATAATTCTGGTTCCCGGCATCCTCACCACTAAACTGGTTAACTCAAAAACAGGCGAAACTGTCTGGCCCAGCGCTTTCCGGTCCGACGACGATGAACTCAGTCTGCCCATCAACGGCGATCCGCTGAACAGCCGCGATAGCCTGGTTGCCACCAAAGCTATCGAAAAGACTCGCTTCCTTCCGCTAACTCCCAAAGTAAACATTCTGGGAGGAACTCTGGAGGCTCTTCGCAATCACGCCGGCTATAAAGAAGGTAACTGGGAGCATCCTGCGCCGGATGGCGACCGCGACACCTTCTACACCTTTGTTTACGACTGGCGGTTAGACAACGTGCAGATGGCGCAACTACTAATAACGCGCATCGCGGCGCTCAAGGCCAAACTCAACCGGCCGGATTTGCGTTTTGATGTCGTTGCCATATCCATGGGCGGGTTAATTGCTCGATACGCGGCTATGTACGGCGCGCAGGATCTTCCCCCAAATGGTGCCGTTCCCGCGCTTAACTGGGCCGGTGCGGCCCACTTCGAGAAGATATTGATGTTCGGAGTACCGAACGAAGGTTCAATGGAGGCGTTTGCCACGATCCTCAATGGCTATTCGATCAACGAGGGGGCAGACAAGCCGCGGCGCTTATTTCGAAAGTTGTCGCGTGAGGACGCGTTCAGCGGGTTAGCAGTTTTTCAGTTAATGCCGCATGGACCAACCGTCCGATTTCTCAATCAGGATTTGCAGCCGGTGAAGATCGATCTCTATGATCCGGCAAACTGGAAGTTGTACGGATGGTCAATAGCTCACGATCCGAAGTATGTCAAGCGGTTCGCCAAAGAGGAAACCGCCAGCAATCATTCGAGCGTATCAGTCCTGCAAGTTCATCTGGCCGCCATTCTTAACCGGACCAGACGCTTCCACGAGGCACTTGATGCTCCGCTTGCGGGTGCGCCACCAATCCCCTTGCTCGCATTTGCTGGCGACTGTGCGGACACCCTTAATGCAGCCGTGGTTTTCTACGACAAGAAAAAATCCAGATGGGTGACGGTCACCTCGCCAAAAGCACTGCGCGCTTCCAATGGACAAACAATCAGTCGCGACCAGGTCCAACGCGCGATGTATATTCCGGGTGACGGCCGCGTGACGCGGGCCTCGGTGTTGGGTGAAACCCGGACCGTGACAGACGTGCATCGGGTTCATCAGCCGCTGCCTGTGGCTCATAGTTTCTTTGCCTGCGGAGGCCATGGGAGCCTGCACAACAATCGGATACTACTGAACAACGCTCTTTCGATCCTCGTGCGGTAACCGGGGAAATGGTGCGACACCAGTTTGTCGATGTAACAGCTTTGTAAAAGCAGTATCTGGCGGGCGGGAAATTATTGCTTAACGAACTTTGAGAGAGTAAAGTAACCGCGAATTCGCGATTCTCTTCGGCTCCAACCACACTGCTGCTCTCCGGTTCGAGAGCTTCTACCGAAGCAATAGGCAATTAAAAGTTCTTGCAGAAATACCTCGAAGCGGTGCTCGCAGGGGAGACTATTTGATGCGCTCAGAGCTAAACGCCATTAAGCCTTCGAAGGCAGTTTTGCCGCGCAAGCGCATACTGATCGTCAATTGTTATTTTGACGATACGCGCCAGCCGCTGCGCCGGACCACCAAAGTTCCGCAGGCGGTTGGTCCAATCTATCTGGCCGGCGCTTTTGATCGCGAGCTTTGCGACGTGCGTTGCTACACCGAAGTGGCCAGTGGTCCACTCGAAGACGAGGCATTGCTGTCATGGCCGGACATGCTGGTGTTGACCGGTCTCACCAACAGCTTCGATCGGATGTTGCACCTGACGGCGTACGCGCGAACAAAGAACCCGAAGGTGATTGTTGTTGCAGGTGGTCCCCCTATTCGAAATTTGCCACTGCTGTCCAAGCGGGTGTTTGACTACAGTTGTCAGGGCGACATTGAAGAGATGGGCGACGTCATCGCTGAAGCATTCGGACGCGAATACGTCGCTGACGACATGATGCCGCGTTACGATCTGGCCTACTGGTTAGGCCGCATCGGCTACGTCGAAACCACCCGTTACTGCAATTTCCGCTGTGGATTTTGTTCACTGACCGGCGAGGGCCGCGGTTACAAAACTTACGAGCTCGATTACATTCGGCGTCAGATTCTGGCTTCAGGCAAACGCCGGCGCATGTTCTTCCTGGACAATAATTTTTACGGCAGCGATCGGGGTCATTTCCACGCGCGTCTTGACCTGATTAACGAGATGCGCGCGGCCGGTTACTTCAACGAGTGGGGTGCGTTAGTCACCAATGACTTTTACAGCCGTGAAGAAAACCTGAAACGCATTCGTGAAGCCGGATGTGAGTTGTTGTTTAGCGGGCTGGAGTCTTTTGATAACGATTGGTTGCGCAATTTCAATAAGCTGCAAAACACCAAAGCGCCCCAGGTGGAAATGATTACAAAGTCATTAAACGCCGGCGTGGTGTTCTCGTATGGTCTGATGCTGGATGTCACCACGCGCTGCGTTTCCGACTTGCGACGCGAGCTCCACTTCATCACCGGCACACCGGAGATCACAATTCCATCGTTTGTGACGCTTTCGATACCGCTGCTGGGGACTCCCTACTTTTACGAGTGCGTCCGCAAAGGCACGATGCTGCCGGATACCAAGCTGCGGGACATGGACGGAACCACAATCATGCAGCGGCCGGTGGACGACATGGGTGAGGTGGTGAAATTTGTTGAAGACTTGCAGAGTCTTCGTGGTTTCCAAAAACGCGTCATCAGGCACTCGATTAATTTCACCAGGATTTACGGCCGCAAACTGACAAAGATGCAGTTAATCTTCGCGACCGGCGCCGGCTTGCTGGTGTGCGCGCAGCGTCTGACAACATCGCTGACGGGTTTGGGTTGGGCCAGGCGTCCAATTCAGCCGCGCACTTTCATCAGCAGCACGGAACCTCTGGATCACATGTATACCCCAGCTTTTCGCGTCGACGCGCGTTATGAAAGTTATTTCCGTCCGACGATGGTTACCGACAAATGCGGCGAATTACACCAGGACATGCTCTCTTCGGGATTATTGAAGGAAGGCAAAGTTGTTGCTAAGGCCGTGTAAGTCAGGCAGTACGATAAGGTGGGTTTATCATTTGTCATTTCACATTTGTCATTTGCTATTTAAAGCAAGCCGGGGGCGAGCTACGTTCTAGTTCAGAACCATCCAATTTCTAAACCGCGAAGACGCAACGTGGAACAGCAATGAAAAATGACAAATGTGAAATGACAAATGATAAATCTTCTTTCTTAAGCTTGCTCCTTCAACACTCTTCGTAAGATCTTGCCTGCTGGATTCCGTGGTATTTCCGAAACAAACGAAACTTCTCTGATTCGCTTGTACGGCGCTACGCGTTCAGCCACATACTGAATAATCTCTTCCTCCGTCGCTTCCTTTTTCAAAACCACAAACGCCCGCGGTACTTCTCCAGCGGCTTCATCTGGCCGCCCGACCACTGCCGCATCCGCAATCGCAGGGTATGAAAGTAGCAGCGATTCGAGTTCAGCCGGCGCCACTTGCCGTCCGTTGGTCTTGATCAATTCCTTCAAACGATCAACAACAAAGAGCTGACCGTCCTCATCGCAGTACCCGATATCGCCTGTGCGTAGCCAACCTTCCGGCTTAATCATCTCTTCGGTAGCGGCCACGTTGCTGAGGTAACCCTTCATAACTTGTGGTCCACGTACACAGATTTCACCTTCACTTCCCGGTGGTAGCTCTTCTCCCGTCGTGTAATCAACTATCTTGCATTCAGTGTTCGGCAAACAGAATCCAACCGAGCCCGGCTTGTGCTTCTCAGGTTCCACGAGACTCGCGTGAGACAACGGGCTGACCTCAGTCATTCCGTATCCATACCTGATTTCAACACCGAGCCGCTCCCGACATGCTGATGCAATTTCGTGCGATAACGGCGCGGCGCCACAGTGAATCATACGGAGGGCCGACAAGTCGTGGTTCTGCACCTGCGGAGCGCGAGTGAGTGCGAGCACTAACGGCGGCACCAGCGGGGCGATGGTGACGCGGTATCGTTCCAACACGTCAAGAAATTGTTCAAGATCGTAACGCGGAACCGTAACAATGGTCGCGCCCAGGCTTAACCCGAGATTGATAACCATGTGCAGGCCGTAGAGATGCGACATCGGCACAACGCACACGAGTGTGTCAGTTTCAGAGACTGGTTCCGTCGCTTCCATCTGACGCAACATCGCCACCAGATTTCGATGCGTCAGCATCACGCCCTTCGGAAACCCTGTGGTCCCACTCGAATAAGGCAACGCCACAATGTCCTCGTCCGGAGTAATTTTAACCTCGGGAATTTTCGTCCCGTCAGTTAACAGAGACTCGAACGAAATCGCTCCTTCAGCTTCACCGATAACAAACAACGTTTTGATGTTGTTGCTTGCCGCAGCGGCCCTTGCTTTCTCCAGCAGTGCCGGAACAGTTAGAAGGTACCTGGCGCCGGAGTCGCGCAGCTGTTTGCTGGTTTCTTCTTCGGTGAAAAGAGGCGGCACCATGGTGGTCGCCACGCCTAGCGTCGCCGCCGCGTGAAACGCAATCGCGTATTCAGGCACATTCGGGCTGTAGATTGCGAGCACGTCACCTTTTCTTAATCCGTGGACAGCGAAGCCTGCGGAGACCTGCTGAATCCGTTGCGCCAGTTCGGCATAGGAATAGGTGCGGCCGGTGACGCCGTCGGTCAGCGCTGCTTTGTCTTTCAGGCGCGCTGCCTGACGCAGGACGTAATCGGTGATGGAAACGTCTGGGATGGTTACTGCAGGGTGAGGACTATGGAAAATCATATTGTTTCTCGGATGTTATTTGGCGTCACCGAACGGTTCGTCTCGTTCTTTAACGGCTTGTTTGAAACCGGCTTCGGCGGCTCGTTGTTGAAAGGCGTAACCTTCCCGGGTGTGGCGGGCAACACCGTCGAAAAGTGTGCCCAGTAACTGCGATGACTGCAGTCCCTGCGCTAAAAGAGTTTGATTAACCAGAAGCTTCATCATCACAAGTTGATTAACCGGCATGCGTGCGACACGTTCCAACAAGCTTTCAAAATGCTGATCGAGCTTGTCGGCGGCGACGGCTTCTGAAGCGAGTCCCCATTCAACTGCCTGTTTGCCCGTCAGCGAATCGCCGGTAAATAACAAACGCTTGGCTTTCTCTGGTCCAATGCGATACGCCCATAAGGCTGTAGTGGGAACGCCCCATACCCGCGCGGGCGGATAACCAATCGACGCCGTCTCTTCAATCACCAGTAGATCTGAACAAAGCGCCATGTCAGTCCCGCCGGCGACGCAGAACCCGTGCACCTTACAAATCACAGGTTTGTCGCTGTAGAACAGGCTCATGAAGCCGCGCACGTTGCGACTCATCATCGCGTAATCCAGCATCGGGTCCCAGGTTGACTCAGGATCATGATTAGCGAGTTGAACTCTCGGATCCATCACCGAGCCGGTAGGCCAACGAGGTGTTTCCCCGTCGTTACTAACTCTTTGTTCGGCTGTCAGCACCAGGTCATAACCACCACAAAAGCCTTTTCCGTTACCGGCCAATGCAATCACGTGGACCGAAGGATCGAGATTGGCGCGTTCCACACATTCAGCCAACTCTGCCGGAGTATCGAAGGTTATTCCGTTGCCGCGTTCCGGACGGTTGAGAGTTATGCGCGCGATTCGACCCGTAACTTCGTAGCTTAATGTTGTTAGAGTTTCCATGGTTCAATCGAATCCAGGCGCCATCATGCGAGTCATCGCCGCCGGGTTTAGTATTTGGCGAGTGCGCATCCACGTGTCGGCTTCGTCGATATGCCGCTGACCGCGCTCATCGCCTAAGAGTTCACCGAGCCTGCGTCGAGAGACGGCTTCATACAAATCGATGTCGGCCAGGTCGAAGCTCTCGATCGCCTGTCTCAATAAACCTGTTGATTTAGATTTGTCGCCCTTTTGATGTGCCACTGCCGCACGAATGAGCACCGCAAACGGCTGTCCCCATGGCACTTGTTCCGCTGCGATCCGGTTTGCAAGCTTTTCGGCCAGGTGGAGACGGTGTCCATTTTGGCCCCTGGCCGCTGAGGCCAATGCGGCTCGCGCTTTCAGATGAAATGCTTCGATCCGCAACACCTGTATTCGCATCAGCATTGAATCTTCCAGGGCCTTCCACTGACCCTGAATGTGTTTCCAGGCAACTTCAACGTCTCCGGTGTAGAGCTCGATCTGGCCCAACGCATGCATCGCTGTATAGTGCTGCAGATGAAATCCTTCCTGCGGCCACGCTTTTAGACCTTCAATAACTTCAGCACGCGCTCTCGTTGGATCGTCCGCCGCCAACCAGATCACGTTGAGACGCGTGCGGAGATCCATCGCCGCAAAAAGATTCCCCTGCTCCAGCGCCGCCGCCAGCAAGCCCGGCACTCGCCGCGACACTTCACCTATTTCACCCATGTAGATCATCGCGCTCAGCATGAACCGGTTGGCGGTCGTTAACTCCCAGGTGACACCCGTGCACTGATCACGCAAAACTTCAGCGGCACGCTCGCATAATCGCGCTGCGTTCTTCCAATGGCCCACCAGGTACGCAGCCACGCCACTGGCCCATATGGCCAGTCCTATGGCCTGCGGATGGTTGACTTTCAGCGCGAGCTCTTCTGCACGCTGCGCAATTTGCAAAGCACGTTTACGCGTCGGCGCTCCGCGTGCGGCAGTCTGGGTCGCTTCGAAACTCATGGCGCGGGCAACTCGAAACGGCTCGCCGGCCCGCAAAGCGAGCAGTAACTGCCGGCACTGGAACTCCGCGGCGGTGATTAAGTCGACCATGCCCAGTCCTGCCGCGACCGCCCAACAAATGTCGATGCGAAACAGTTCTCTTTCGGAAATCTCGCTGGCTTGCCGTTCTGTAAAGCTAAGCCCGCGCAAACGGATTTGAATCTTCTTTAGAATCAGCGAGAGTAGTGCCCGTTTCGGTCCGCCCGGCAGCGTGATCCCGACCGCACCCAAAACGGAACGAATAACTGCAAGGCCTTCTTTGATGTGGCCGCCCATCAAAAGTTGTTGTGCAGCCAGCCGCTTAAAGTCAAGGCTGTGGCTGGCGGACGTGCCCTCAGCAACTTCCAGGTATGCTTCCGCTGCCTCCGCCGGTCGGCCGGCGTTCGCGAGAGCTTCCGCCAGACCCCGTTTCAAGTCGATCAGCTCTGCGCCTCGCACTGGGGCCATCTCCAGCGCGCGACGGTAAAAAGCAGCCGCCCGATCAAATGCCAACGCGCTTGCGGCTTTCTTTGCCGCTACTGCCGCATGCGAGGCCGCGCGTACTCTCTCGCCCGCACCCATGTAATGCTCAAAGAGCGCTTCCGGATCGTCTATGCCGCGCGTCTCAATCGCGTGGGCCAACCGCCGGTGAATCTGTATGACTTTCGAGGGATTGAGCTGACTGGCGAGCGTTTCTCGTATCCGGTCATGATACAGCTCGAGCGCATGGCCGGCGCCGCCGGTTCGCAGAAACTGGGCGGCCCGCAGCGTTGTTACCAGCGGCAGTTCATCTCCGGAGAGCTCCGCGGCCTGAAAAACAACTTCGGGATTAATCGGACGACCCGCTACAGCCAGGGCATCCAAAAACTGCCGCGCTCCCTTCGGCAAATGGCGCAGACGTTCGTTGAGCATCACTGCCAAAGTAATGCCGGTGGTCGCGGTCATCGCACTGGTCGAAGCGTAACGTGCGAGCTGTTCCAGGAGAAACGGATTACCGCGAGCTTCTCGAATGATGGCGTCGACAAACGGATCGATGAATCCCGCCTTTGAAACTAACAAGTCGCGAACAAGCTGATTCGATTCACTTTTCGAAAGCGCTCCGATATGTACTTCGCCAAAACCTTCAGTGCCAGCCTTGGCAATTAACGTTTGCAGGAACGGCTTAGTCTCAATGTCCTCGCTGCGGAAGCTCAACAACAGCAGTAGCGGAGGAGCATCGGGCGGGCGCAATAGATCTTCAAGCAGAGACGTGCTGTCCGCATCGGACCACTGCAGGTCATCGATGTAGAGAACCAGGGGTTGCCGATCGCTGATGCGACCCAACAATTCACGCAATGCTGCGAAGGCTTTGCGCCGCAAGCTGAATGGATCTGGAATTTCCTGTTCACGCTGCGGCGCGTTGAAAACCGCATCAACCTGCAACATGACTGGAAACAGGCGGGCCAAAGCCAAGACCTCACGCGGCATTAATGCATCGGCTTTCGCTTCAGGCAGGGCGTGCAAATACTTAGTGAGACTGTCGACCACTCCGTCCAGTGCTTTATAAGGAACAGATTCGCGCTCATAACAACGCCCTTCAAGCACAACGACGTCCTTCTGCGTGGCCTTAAGCTCATCCAGAAAATGCCGCGCCAGCGCGCTTTTCCCCATCCCGGAACTACCGTGCAGATACACGGTCATCGTTTGACCGCGACGCGTGGCTGCAAAAGCATCCTGCAACTCGCGCAACTGCCGATCACGTCCAACGAACGACGAGGTCTGCGTGATAGATGGAGCAGGCACCGCTACCACCGGTTGAGGAGATGGGACGACCTTACCGTGACCCAACTCACGGAGAATGTCTGGGCCATGGGGCCGGTCTTTCGGATTGCGTTTCAATAAGGCAACGCAAAGGTCGTTGAGATCTTCAGGAATGTTGCGCACCAGCTCTGACGGCGTTGGCGGGTCGAAGTTCTGTTTGTTCATCATTACTTCAAAGAACTTCCCCGAGAACGGCAGGCGGCCCGTCAGGGCCTGATAGAGCATGACTCCCACGCTATACCAATCGCTCGCCGGAGTGATTGGCAATTGCGCGCCCTGTTCGGGTGACATGTAGTCGGGTGTCCCGGCGAGGGTAATGCTTTCGTAAACTTCGTCACCGTGAACTTCGGCTACCAAGCCAAAATCGAGGATTACCACCCGGCCATCTTTCGTAACCAGAACATTCGAGGGCTTGATATCGCGGTGAAGCTTGCCTGTCGCATGGAGCCCGTGTAGCCCTTCCGCAACCTGTCGCAGCGACAATGTCAACCGATGGACGTCCAGCTTGGCACGCGACAACGAGGTTTCAATTGAGCTATGGGTGTTTCCTTCATCGGAACCTTCTGCTGTTTGAATTGAGTCGAGTTGCCTGGTCTCGGCTTCGTAGTCCGCCAGCATCTCCTCGCCGCTTGGTGATTGACTGCCTTTTCTTAGCGTGGGCGTACGTGATGACTGCGTGCGCCTGGCGTGATAGCCCGGCCGGACGTATTCAAGAAAATTGACGCCCTGCACGAGTTCCATGGTGAAAAACCAAAATTGTCCATCCGCCATGAATTCGTAGAGGGCGACCAGGTTTGGATGAGAAACATCGGCGAGCGAACGAAACTCGTTTTTGAAACGCGAGATGTGCGAAGCCTCAGCGCGCGTCAACGTTTTCAGTGCCACCAGTTTATCGGTTTGCACATCAAGCGCTTCATAGACCACACCCATGCCACCCGAACCGAGGCGCCGGCGGATGCGATAACGTTCTGTACCCAGAAACTCGTTAGAGTGTTGGCTCATTTGACGATTGCGCGAGATAAGGAAAAGGCATTTGATTGTAAGCTGAGAGGTTAAAGCCGCCAAGAGCAATCGCTTTGTTCGATCCGCGCCTGGGTAACGGGTATCATCCGTCGCGTCAACATAACTCATGCTCTGGATCGCCCGCATCTGTGACTTAATAGATTGGAGACTACATGGACTGGCGCGTGTTTCTAACAACCTTCGGAGTGATATTTCTCGCCGAGATGGGCGACAAGACGCAACTGGCGGCGATGACAATGTCAGCCCAGACGAAAAAGCCCTGGGCGGTGTTTATCGGCTCCGCGTTGGCCCTGACTGCTGTTTCTGCGATCGGCGTAGTAGTGGGTGGCTTCGTCGGAAACTACCTTCCGCTCGAATGGATTAAACGAGCTGCCGCCGTGGCCTTCATCGTCATCGGTATTCTGATTCTGCTGGATAAGTTCTAGTTTCATGTGCAGACAATGTTAAGAGTTCAACCTTAGGTTGCCGGTGGCAGTGGCAGCAAGCTGAAGCTTGCACTCTGAACATCGTAATAGCTG
>Ga0209486_10001312_pt1 | contig 10840 bp, 11 predicted proteins | sample NCCompost_FD_187518 | JGI IMG/M metagenome (GOLD analysis project Ga0209486, IMG submission 187518) | Agricultural soil microbial communities from Utah to study Nitrogen management - NC Compost (SPAdes) (version 2) | ecosystem: Environmental > Terrestrial > Soil > Agricultural land | place... | reverse complement strand
CGTGCCGATTCGATCGCAATGCGTCACACCCTGCTCGATGAGGTGCGATGCGAACACGGACAACGCCGTCCCCAGCAGGCTCGTCGCGACTTCCTGACCTTCGCCGGTGCGCTCCCGATGCATGAGCGCCGCCAGCGTGCCAAGGGCCGACAGCACGGCCGTGCTGAAGTCGACGTAGGGCGCCGCCGCCTTTACGGGTGCACCCGGCGTGCCAGTGATATACATCGCGCCCGACATGGCCTGGCCGACGCCGTCGAAGCCGCCAAGCTCGGCATACGGTCCGTGATCGCCGAACGCCGTCTGCGACGCCAGGATGATGTCGGCCTTGATGCGTCGCAGGCTCTGGTAGTCGAGGCCGAGCAGGGCGAGCGTCGCCGGAGGCAGGTTGGCGACCACGACGTCGGCCGTGGCGACCAGCCTGGCGACGATCTCGCGGCCGCGTGGCGCCGCCGGATCGAGCGTCAGGGATTTCTTGTTGCACGCGGTCTGGAAGAAGACGCCGCCTTCGCCGCTGGCACTGACGGGTGCGATGTAGCGGTCCTCGCCGCCGTCGGGCTTCTCGATCCGGATCACCTCGGCGCCCAGATATCCGAGCAACGTCGCGCAGTACGGACCCGCGACATAGCGCCCGAAGTCGAGCACGCGGATCCCGGTGAGAACGCCCATCAGCGCCGCTGATCGAAGCGCCGGCCGACCATTGCGCTCGCGATGTTCACTTTCTGGATGTCGACCGCTCCGCCGGCGATGCCCCAGCCCCAGGCGTCGCGCAGCCGCCGCTCCATCGGATACTCGCGCGAATAGCCGTATCCGCCCATGAGCTGAACCGCGTCGCCACAGCACTCGCGCGCGGTCTCGTTCGCGAAGCACTTGGCGACCGACGACTCGAGAATACTCGGCGAACCATCCTGCGCGTTGCTCGCGGCACGGTGAATCAGCAGGCGCGAGGCGTCGACGCGCATCTGCATTTCGGCCAGCTTGAGCTGTACCGCCTGGAAGTCGACCAGTGGCTTGCCAAACTGGTGGCGTTCCTGCACGTAGGCGAGCACGTCTTCGAGTGCCCCCGCGGCCTGCGCGAGCGCCATCGTCGCGTTGCCACAGCGTTCGAGGTCGAAGGCCTCCATCAGCTTGCGGAACCCGCCCGCGGGCACCACGACGTTGTCCGCCGGCACTGCTGCGTTCTCAAAGTAGATGTCGGACGAAGGCACGCCGCGGAAGCCCATGAGTTCTTCCGGCCGGCCGAAGCTCACGCCCGGCGTGTCCTTCTCCACATAGACCGCGCCGAGGCCGCGCGCGCCTTCGTCCGCGGACATCCGGCAGTACACGACGTAGCCGTCGGCGTGGCCGCCACCGGAGCACCAGCGCTTGGTGCCATTGAGGACGACCAGATCGCCCTTGCGCTCGGCGCGCGTGGTGAGATCGGTCAGCGCGGAGCCGGCCTGTGGCTCGGACATCGACACCGCGATCTGGATCTCGCCGCGGCACACGGCGGGCACGACGCGCTGCCTTAGCGATTCGGACGCGAACCGCTCGATGGCACGAACTGGTCCGACGCAGGATTCGAAAACCGGGAAGGCGACCGCAGAGGAGATCTTGCCGAACTCCTCGAGTATCAGCAGGGCTTCCAGGTTGCCGAGGCCGAGCCCTCCATACGCCTCCGGGACATTGACTCCCAGAAACCCCATCTCTGCGTAGGCGCGCACGATCTGCCGGTCGGGCGGCCGCGCGGTTTCCTCGCATTGTCGAGCCACCGCCGGAAGCCGCTCACGCGCAAAGCGTCGCGCAGAGTCCTGAAGCGCCCTCTGTTCGCTGGTCAGCTGGAAATCCATCGACGCTCCCCCCGCTTTCACCGCGTCAGTCGAACCTCGATGTATCCGTCCGCGGCGCGCGACGCGTGGCTGCGCAGCGACTCGGTTGCCGGCGGGCCCAGCACGGCCCCGCTTCGCACGTCGAAGCTCGCGCCGTGAAGCGGGCAGATCAACCGGTAGCCGCGCAGACGGCCCGCGTCGAGCCGCGCAAAGGCATGCGTACAGATTGCGTCCACGGCGTGCAGACCCTCGCGGGTGCGGCACACGAGCACAGCTCGCCCGTCGATCTCGACGCAGCGCATGTGTGCGTCCGCCAGTTCCCGCTCGGCGAAAACCCTGACATAGCCATCCTCGGACAACGTCCCGCTCCCATCGATGCGCCGCCGGTCAATCTACCGGATCAGCTACAAAAGAAACAGGCATGACTGTTTCTTTTCAGATCTTGCCGGTGCTAGTATCGGGCACCCCACGCGCGCTGCCGCGAGAATTCTCCGGATGCCACGCATTACCTTTATTTCGCGCATGACCGTCAAGGCCGGTCGCGAGCAGGAGTTCGAGCAGGTGTGCCGTGCACTCGCCGAAACGGTGCGTCGTCGCGAGCCGTCGGTCATCTACTTCGAGTTCTTCCGGCTGCGTGAGCCGCGGCGCTACGCGGTGCTCGAGTCCTTTCCCGACGAGGCAGCCGAGCATGAGCACATGAACTCATCCTGGCTCGCGGAAGTGCTTCCCACGATCGTCGCCTGCGTCGACGGTACCTGGGAGCGCGAGTACCTGGATCCGCTCCCGGGCTGAACCTCGAGCGAGAAGCGGATGACCGGTCGCAAGCGAGCGGGGCACACGGCGCGCAAGCGCCGTCGAACGCCAGCGGCTCCCCGCGCCGAGTCCCTTCGTGACGTCCGGATCAGGGTGACGACGATCGGGGACCTGCTGCTCACGGCTGCCGACGAGCACCCCGATGCGGATGCGCTGGTCTTCCCCGGTAAGCGCGTCGCGTACGGCAAGCTTGCGGAGCGCGCCATGGCGCGAGCGCGCCTACTGAAGGCCCTCGGCGTACGGCCGCGCGAGCACGTCGGGCTGCTGCTCCACACCTGCCCGGAGTTCGTCGAGTACTTCTTTGCGATCGCGCTGTGCGGCGCCGTCGCCGTGCCGATCAACGCGCGGTATCGCGCGCACGAACTGGGTTACGTGATCGAGAACGGCGACCTCGTCACGATCGTCACGACAGGACGCGTCGCCGATCAGGTCGATTTCATCGGGCGGCTGACCGATGCGCTGTCGGAGCTCGCCGCGCAGCGCGACCCTCTGCGCCTCACGATCGACGCCGCGCCGCGGCTCCGCAACCTGCTGCTGCTCGGCGCCGTAGAGCACCAGGCGTTCGTATCCGAGCGCCGGGCACGCGAGCTCGCGAAGCGCGTCCCGCTCGACGACGTGCATCGCAGCCGCCTGGGCGTGCGGGTTCGCGACGTCGGTCTGATGCTGTACACCTCCGGGACGACTGCGAATCCAAAGGGCTGTCTCATTTCGCACGAGGCAATCGTGCGCAACAGCATCGCGCTCGGCCGCTACCGGTATCGGCTGACCGGGCGCGACCGGTTCTGGTCGCCGCTGCCGATGTTCCACATCGCCGCGATCCTGCCCATGCTCGCCATCTTTGATGTAGGCGGCGCATATCTCACGATGACGCATTTCGAGGCCGGACCCGCGCTCGAGATGCTCGAGCGCGAGCGTGCGACGGCCACGTACCCGTCGTTCGTCACCATCCTGTCCGACCTGATCTACCATCCGCATTTCCGCAAGACGGATCTGCACCGTATCCGCCTGATGAACTCGAACTTCGCCGTGCAGCCACCCGGCATCAAGGAGACAATGCTCGCCGCGATGCCGCAAGCCGTGCAGGTCGGCAGCTTCGGCATGACGGAAGCCGCGGGGACGGTCTGCACCGGGATGCTTACCGACACTCTGAAGTCGCGCGTCACCCGGCTCGGGCACCCGTTGCCCGGACTCGAGCTGCGCATCGTCGATCCGGAGTCCGGCGCCGACACGCGGATCGGACAGCGCGGCGAAGTCTATGTGCGCGGTTACAGCACCCTGGAGGGTTACTACAAGGACGCGGAGAAGACCGCCGCGGCGCTCGATGCGGACGGCTGGTATCACACCGGCGACATCGGTTCGCTGGATGCGCGGGGTACGATCATGTTTCATGGGCGCACCCGGGACATGCTCAAGGTCGGCGGCGAGAACGTCGCTGCAGCGGAGATCGAGGCCTGCCTGCAGCGCCACCCCGCGGTCCGGCTGGCACAGGTCGTCGGTCTGCCCGACCCGCGCTACGTCGAGGTGCCCGCCGCATTCGTCGAGCTGAAGCCCGGCCAGACGGCCGACGAACCGGAACTGCTGGCCTTCTGCAGGCGTGAGATCGCGAGCTTCAAGGTGCCGCGCCACGTGCGCTTCGTCAGCGAATGGCCGATGTCGACGAGCAAGATCCAGAAGTTCAGGCTGCGCGAGCGATTGATCGACGAGCTGCGTCTGGCCTGACGCGGTGCAGGCGCCGGTCGGCCAGGGGCTGCCAGGGGAGTGCCATGACCTGTTTCATCGCGACCTTGCGGATAAAGAAGGGGCGGGAGGCCGAGTTCGAACGGCTGCAGCGGGAATTGTCTGAGCTCACCCACGCGCAGGAGCCCGACACACACGTGTACGACATCATCCGTCACCGCACCGACCGCGCGGTGTACGTGGTCTATGCGCGCTTCAAGGATGAGGTGGCATTTCAGCTGCACCAGTCGACGCCCTTTCATCAACGGCTGGTACCGCCGATCATCGACTGTGTCGATGGGCAGATGGATCTGCAGTTCTTCGACTGGATCGGCTAGGTCGCCGCCGCCTTCATCGAGGCGCTGATCTCCCGGGGCGAGGGGTTGCGCCGCAAGGTGAGGCCGCCGTTCACCTGCAGCACCTGGCCGGTCAGGAAACTCTCGTCGGTCGCGAGCCACAACGCCGCGTTGGCGATGTCCTCGGTCGTGCCGATCCGGCCGAGCGGGTATTCCTTGCGAAAGGCGTCTTCCAGTCCCGGCAGCCCGGTGTCCCGCTCGGTCATCGGTGTGACGGTCAGTCCCGGCGCGATCGAATTGACCTTCACCCCGCGCGCACCAAATTCGTTCGCGAAGCAGCGCACCAGCGCATCTGCGCCGGCCTTGGTGCCGATATAGGCGGCGTGGTTGTAGAGCAGCGCATACACCGATGCCGAGGACATGGTGATGATCGAGCCACCACCGGACTGCGCCATCAGGCCCGCGAAGACCTGCAGGAAGAAATACGGACCCTTGAACTGCAGCCCGGTCAGGCGGTCGATCTGCTCCTCGGTGGTATCGAGGAGCTTCGCCATCAGGCCCCAGCCCGTGCAATTGATCGCAACGTCCACCCGGCCACAGGCGTCGACGGCAGCTTTCGCCAGCGCTTCGACGTCGGCCTTGCGCGTGATGTCGCAGATCGCATGCCGACCGCCGAGTTCGGTTGCGAGCGTCTGCAGCGGTGCGGCCTGGCGTCCGGCGACGACGCACCGCGCGCCTTCGCGCGAGAGGCGCCGCGCGATGGTCTGTCCCATGTTGCCTTCACCGGCGGCGCCCAGGATGACCGCCACCTTGCCCTCGAGACGTCCCATCGGAACCTCCAGTCGATCGGCCGCGGAGCCGATCAGCGACCCAGGCGACGCACCGGATCGCGGCCGTCCCAGTCGCGGGACGCTTTCCGGACGTGCTCGTAAAAACGCTTCAGCTGGTCCACTTGCTCATAGATCTCGACCATGTGCCCGAGATCCCTGCTGGTGTCGATCATCGCGAACTCGACGCCCGTCGCGGTCCGGGCCTCGAGTGCCGCCTCATAGCCTCCCCCGCGAAACGCAGCGACGGCGGCCGCGAGATCCGGTACGAAACTCGCGACATGGTGCAGACCGGATTGAGTGGCGGAATACAGGTCGCGCAGCACAGACGGCTGGTCGCCATGCTGGGTTATGAACTCGATCATGAGCTCGCCCGCCTGCCCGTAGGCCGAGCTGTGGTCGAACACGGCCGGTCGGCCACGATACAGGCTGCGTTCGAGCGGGATGTGTTCCATCAGGAAGAACGGTCCCCATCCGAAAGCCGCGGCGTAGCGGCGCGCCGCTGCATCCGGGTCCGGGACGTGATAGGCGAACTGTACGGGCACGAATTCGGAATCCGCCATCGCCTGCATGCCCTGCTGCAGCGACCCGGCCGGCCGCCGGCTAGATCGGCAGCTCCGCGTCGAAGACGATCACCGCATCGCCGGTGACGCGCACGGCCGTTGCACGCCGGCCCGACGCAGTCACCTCGACGTCGACACGCCCGGGACGATCGACGAACCGACCCTGGTGACCGACGAAACGGCTGGTCCGATCGGCGCTCGGGGTGAGCAGGCCGTTGTGCACGAGATAAACACCAAGCATTCCGTGCGCGTTCCCACTTACGGGGTCCTCGGGCACGTCGATGACCGGGCAGAACATCCGTGACTCGGTGGCCGCGATGCCGTCCTGGCTTGGCTGCAGGGCGAACACGAAGAAACCGTCCGCGCCGACATGCGGTGTCAGGTGCACGAGTTGATCCATCTGCGGACGCAACGATTCGAGACACGCAGCCGACTGCAACCCGATCAGCAGGCGCGAGCCACCTTTGACCATCACCTGCATCGGGCACGACGGATGCAGACTCGAGGAACTGATGCCGAGCGCGTCGAGCACCGGACCGCGTCGCTCCTCTGGCACGATCGGACCGAAGGTCGCCGGGCTCTGGATCATCGACACGCGAAGATCGGGCGCCTGGCCCGTGACCTCGACTTCGATGATCCCCGCCCCGGTTCGTTGGCGCAGCCGCTTTGACGGCAGGCCGTTCACGAGCGCGCGCACGTATTGCGCGGCAACGGTGGCGTGGCCGATGAAGGCGACTTCACGATGCGGCCCGAAGAAGCGCACCTCGAGATCGTAGTCGGTGGATTCGGACGGAATGACGAACGCGACTTCCGTGCCGTTTATCTCGCGGGCGATGCGATGCATGTCCTCGTCGGTGAGCTCGTCTGCATCGAGCACGACCACGGCGGGGTTGCCCGCGAATCGGTCGCGCGTAAACGCGTCGACGTGGAACAGCCGGCAGGAGCGTCTGGCCATGCAAGGGGATCCGGGGCGGGCGGGATGCGCATTAGTCCCCGACGCGCGGGCCTTCGTCAACAACAAGCCGTACTCATCACCCCACGCTGGATGTAAACTGCGCGCCGCCTAAGGGGTGGCCTGAATGGCCTGAGATACCGAACGCGGCTCCCCCGCTCATCGGTGAACCCGTTGAACCTGATCCGGTTAGCACCGGCGTAGGGAGCAGGTATGCGAGTTGCCAACAGATTATTTTATTGTGCTACTACAGGAAGTTACGACTGCTTTCTGTGGGGAGTGTCACGTGTGCTCCCGAGCACCATTTTGGTGCTCGGCCTCGGCTCGCCGCCCGCCTTCGCTGCGACACCCGACGGGCTCGAGGAGATCGTCGTCACGGCGTCGCTCAGACCGGCGCCTGCAAGCCGCATTCCGGTCAGCACCACCGTGCTCGACTCGGCTACGCTCCGCGCCGCGGGGTTGCAGCACTTCGCAGACGTACTCGGCCTCGTACCGAACCTGAACTGGGCGGGCGGCACGTCGCGACCGCGTTTCTTCCAGCTGCGGGGCATCGGCGAGCTCGAGCAGTACCAGGGTGCGCCGAATCCGTCGGTGGCTTTTCTGATCGACGAGATCGATTTCAGCGGCGTCGGGATGCCAGCGACGCTGTTCGATGTCGATCAGATCGAGGTGCTGCGCGGGCCGCAGGGCACGCGTTACGGCGCCAACGCCCTGGCCGGCCTGATCAAGCTCAACACCCGCGATCCGGAACCGGTGTCGTCGCTGCAGGCGCAGGCGATGACCGGCGAGGACGGCATGTGGAGTGCAGGCGTGCAGGCGGGCGGCGCCCTCGAGCCTGTCGGCGACGGTTCAGCGTGGCGTCTCGTTGCGCAACGTCTCGAATCGGATGGCTTCCGGCGCAATACCTTCCTCGGGCGTGACGACACCAACGGTCGCAGCGAAACCACGCTGCGGGGCAAGCTCCACCTTGGACTCGACGACGGCTGGCAGATCGATCTCGCCGCGATGCACGTCGATCTCGACAACGGTTACGACGCATTCACACCCGACAACTCGCTGACGACGCTGGCCGATCGCCCGGGGCGCGACGCGCAGCGATCATCGGGCGGATCGGCAGTCGTGAGCGGCTATCTTGGCCCGGCCCGGCTCGTGTCGACGAGCGCGGTGGCAGAGTCCGATATCCACTACAGTTTCGACGGCGACTGGGGTAACGATCCGTACTGGGGCGAGTTCGCCCCGTATGACTACTACACCAGCCTCGAGCGGCAGCGGCGCACGTTGAGCGAAGATCTGCGTCTCATCAGCGGTGCGACCGCGGAGGACGATGGCTTCGGCTGGGTCGCGGGTCTCTATGCACTGCGTCTCGAGGAGGGCGGGCTGCAGCGCGACGAGTTCGCGGGCCAGCCCCTGCGCGCGCCGCTTTCGAGCAACTACGATGCGACCAACGTTGCCGCCTACGGCGAAGCGGAGTGGCGCGTCGCGGCGTCGATGACGCTTTCGGCGGGGCTTCGGGCGGAGACTCGCTCCGCCGATTATGCGGACAGCGACGGCGCGGCCTTCGCACCCGACGACACGATGCTGGGTGGGCATCTCTCGCTGCGCGGCGAGCCCGGCGGGACGGCGAGCTGGTACGTCACCGCCAGCCGCGGCTACAAGGCCGGCGGCTTCAACATCGGACAGCTCGTGCCGGAGGACCGACGGACTTTTGCACCGGAGTACCTGTGGAACCTGGAAGCAGGACTGCACTTCGCTGCGCCGGTTGCAGCGCTCGAGGGTGAGCTCGCCGTCTTCCACATGTGGCGTGACGATCAGCAGGTCTCGACGTCTTTCCAGGTCGATCCCGGTGATCCGCTCTCGTACATCTTCCTCACTGACAACGCGGCCAGCGGGCGCAACTACGGTCTGGAGGCCGAACTGGGCTGGCGGCCGGTCGATTCGCTGCGGCTCGCGGGCACCCTTGGCTTGCTGCACACCGAGTACATCGACTACCGGTACGGAGACCGCGATCTCGATGGACGCGACCAGGCGCACGCGCCGGAGTGGCAGTATTCCCTGAGCGCCGAATGGCTGGGGCCGCATGGATTCAGCGCACGCGCTGACGTGGCTGGCACCGCGGCCTTCTACTTCGACGCGAGCCACGACCAGCGCTCCGAGCCCCGCACGCTCGTCAATCTCAAGGCTGGGTGGTCTGGTCGACGCTGGGCGGCCTGGCTCTGGGGTCGCAACGTGTTCGACGAGAACTACGCCGTGCGCGGTTTCTATTTCGGCCTCGAGCCGCCGGCGTTCGCGGACAAGCTCTACGTGCAGCGTGGCGATCCGCGTCAGGTCGGCATGACGGTCGAATGGCGGATCCGCTGACCGCCGCAATCCCGATCCAACCACCGGAGCAGCCATGCGTATCGCCGTCGAGATCAGTCTTTATCCGCTCAATGCCGAGTACATCCCACCGATCAAGGACTTCATCGACCGGCTGGCCTTGCGACCCGGGCTCGCGGTGCTGACCAACGCCATGAGCACGCAGATCGCGGGTGAGCATGCGCAGGTGTTTGCCGCGCTTGCCGAGGAGACGGCGATGACCTTCGCGTCGCCCGGGCGCGCCGTGTTCGTCATGAAGGTCCTGGGTGGCGGGACCGAGGCGGCGCACTGACCGTGAGCCTGCGGCAGTTGCTCGATGCCGCGGCGGCGGTTTCTCCCGCCGAATGGACCGGCGTCGGACTGGCACTCGCCTACCTCGTGCTCGCGGTGCGCCAGCACATCGCCTGCTGGTTATTCGCCGCGTCGAGCTCGGTCATTTTTCTCTGGCTCTTCGCGCGCGCGGATCTCCTCATGCAGTCGGCCCTGCAGGTTTTCTACATCGCGATGGCCGCGTATGGCTGGTATTCGTGGCGCGGCGGACTCTCGGCGGCCCAGGCGTCGCAGCCCGTGGTGCGCTGGCCGGTGAAGCGCCACCTGGCCGCCGCAGGCGGGATCGCGCTGCTCTCGGCCGCGAGCGGATGGCTGTCGAACTCGGAGACCGCGGCGGCGGTTCGCTACATCGATTCGCTTACGGCGTGGGGCAGTGTATTTGCGACCTGGCTCGTGGCGCGCAAGGTGCTGGAGAACTGGCTGTACTGGATCGTGCTCGATTCTCTGGCTGCCGGACTCTACTGGTCGCAGGGCCTCATCGCGACTGCGCTGCTCTTTGTCCTGTACGCAGCGATCGCCGTCCAGGGATACCGGAGCTGGCGCTCGAGCATCGCGGCCTCGCAACCGCGCGCGGCCGCCGCCTGATCCATGGGCGCCGAAGCCGACGAAGTACGGGTCCGCGCCTTGCTGCGTGCGCATCCGGACGGTCGCGAGATCGCAACCGCGCCGTTCTGGCCGATCGAGGGCGGCGTGCTCAACCGCTGCTGGCGTGCGGAGACTGCGAGAGGCCCCTTGTTCGTGCGGCTCGCGCACGGCGAGGCACGACGCCTGGGCGCCGACTGGGAGAGCGAGGCGGCGCTGCTCGCCATCGCGAGTCGCGCCGGCCTCGCGCCCGCACCGGCGCTCACCGTGCTCGCGGCCGGGTTGCTCGTGAGTGAGTTTGTGCCGGGTCGCATCCTGACGAGGGACGAGGCGCAGAGCCCGGCGCGGGTCGCCGCGATCGGCCACCTGCTTCGCGAGCTCCACGACCTCGCGCCGTCACCGGGCATCCGGCGGCTCGACTTCGCGACACAGGCTCGCACACTCGAATCGCAGCTCGGTGCCTCGAGCCACGCGGCGTTCGCGACACAGGCGGCCGCCGTGTTCGCGAGGCTCGAGGCGGGACAGGGAACGCCGGTGCCCTGTCACAACGACCTGCACGCTCAGAACATTCTCGAGCACGACCGCCGTCTGCTGCTCGTGG
>Ga0209486_10001311_pt1 | contig 10843 bp, 8 predicted proteins | sample NCCompost_FD_187518 | JGI IMG/M metagenome (GOLD analysis project Ga0209486, IMG submission 187518) | Agricultural soil microbial communities from Utah to study Nitrogen management - NC Compost (SPAdes) (version 2) | ecosystem: Environmental > Terrestrial > Soil > Agricultural land | place: USA... | reverse complement strand
ACCGACGCCGCCACTAATCGATTCGGCTCGTTGGTGCTCTCGCGGTCATAGACGCAAAAAACGATCTCGCCGGGGCGCAACAGCTTGATGCCCTCTTCCTTGGAGATGCGTTTGCAACCCGGCGGATAGATGCTCGACACCAAGACTAAATTGCAGTAAGCCAGCCCGGCCGACCGCAACGCCAACTCGAATGACGCCAACTTTTCCTTGTGGACGCCGACTCCTTTAGTGAAGAAACATTTTTTCGGAATCATGCAGCGCTGCTATAACATGAAAGGAACAGTGTGACAAGAATTTCACGCAAAAAATTGCCAAAATCAATCATTCGACAATCAGCAGCACGGCGCCGCCTTCCACCGTGTCGCCGGGCTTGACTTTGATCTCCTTAACTTCGCCGGCGATCGGGCTGCGCACCTCATTTTCCATCTTCATGGCTTCGACGATGACCAGCCCCTGCCCCTTTTCCACAGCGTCGCCCTCGCCGACGAGCACCGCGACGATTTTGCCGGGCATAGGCACGGAAACGCTTTGCCGTCCTTGCAACTCCAAGCCTGACTGCGCGCTGCCGACTCGCATGCGCCGCTCGTCGACCAGATGGATACGGTAGTTGCGCCCGTCGACGAGCACCCGGTATTCGTCGTCGGTGTTGTCGACCTCGATCTCGAACGATCGATCATCGACGATTAGGGAATAATTGGTCCGGCCGGTTTTTTTGCCGTCGACGAGAAACTCGTTGCCGTCGACCGACACCCGGTAGACCGACTTCCCGGTCTCTTCGATTTCGACGGTATAACTCTGCTCCCCGAGTTTGGCGATGAAGGCCATAGGAAATTTCTACGAGCGGCGCCAGCCGCGGCTTAGCGAGGCGATCTCCCGCCGCAAGGCGTTGCGTTTCCCTTGCTCGCGCCAGCGCGACTGTTCGGCGGCCCCTTTGGCGAGCAGCCCGAGAGTTTGCTCGTGCTCGCGATGCAGCGCGGCGATGGCCGCCGATGCCAGCGCGATCTCCTTGTGCGGCAGGACTTCCTCGCTGTTCGATGCGCGATACTCCTCATCGATAAACCCGGTATTGACGTCTCCGGACATAAAGCGCCGGTGGCGCAAAATCCACTGATTGAAAGAAATGTTGGTCTTGATGCCGCGCACCTGGTATTCGCGCAAGGCGCGGCGCATGCGCAGGATCGCTTCCACCCGATTCTCACCCCAGGTAATCAACTTGGCGATCATCGGATCGTAGTAGATCGGCACCTCGGCGCCTTCGTAAACGCCGCAGTCGTTTCTGAGACCCAGCCCTTCCGGCAGCCGCAACCCTTCGATCTTGCCGGGACACGGCATGAAGTCGTGCTCCGGATCTTCTGCATAGATGCGGCATTCGATGGCATGGCCGGTTTGCGTGATATGGCGCTGGCGCCACGGCAGATAACCGCCGGCGGCGATTTCGATCTGAGCCTTGACCAGATCGATGCCGACCACCCGCTCCGTCACCGCATGCTCGACCTGGAGCCGCGTGTTCATCTCAAGAAAATAAAAGTTCTGCTCCTGATCGAGAAGAAACTCCAGAGTCCCCGCGCCGACGTAGCCGACGGCGCGCGCTCCTTGAATCGCGATCCGGCCGATGCGCCGCCGCGTGCGGTCATCCATCCCCGGCGCCGGCGATTCTTCTAGAACTTTTTGATGGCGTCTTTGGATCGAGCATTCCCGGTCGTAGAGATGAATGACACGGCCGTAATTGTCGGCCAGCACCTGGATTTCGACATGCCTTGGTTTCTCGATAAACTTCTCGACGTAAAGCCGGGCATCGCCGAACGACGACGCTGCTTCCGACCCGACCGCGCGAAAAGCCGACGAGATCTCGCGCCGCGAGCGCACGAGTCGAAGCCCCTTGCCGCCGCCCCCCGCCACGGCCTTTAACATGCAGGGATAACCGATCGACTCGATGGTTTTTAGAACTTCGTCTTCGGAGGTTAAAATGCCGTCCGAGCCCGGCACGACGGGAACGCCCGCCGCCTTCATGACCTGGCGCGCTTTCACCTTATCGCCCATCTGGTCGATCACTTGGGGCGACGGGCCGATGAATACGATGCCTTCCTCTTTACAGCGCTGCGCAAACGCCGCATTCTCGGCCAGGAATCCATAGCCCGGATGCACGGCTTCGGCCCGGCTCTTTTTGCACACATCGATAATTCGATCCATTGCCAAATAACTTTGCGTCGACGGCGCGGGACCGATGCGGTAAGCGTAGTCCGCATACTTTACGTGGAGCGATTCTCGATCGGCATCCGAATAGACCGCGACGCTTTCGATATCGAGCTCGCGGCAGGCGCGGGCGATCCGAACGGCAATCTCGCCGCGATTGGCAATAAGAATGCGTTTAAACATTTGCAAGGAGGCGGTAGCCAATAGGCAATAGGCAATAGTTGAAGATCCGACCGGTCCGGCTGTGGCCTATTGCCTGTTGCCTATTGCCCTCTTTAGAGTGGAATATTGCCATGCTTCTTCGGCGGATTGTGGTCTTGTTTGTTCTTCAACATTTCGAGCGAGCGGATCAGTGTGGGCCGGGTATCCTCCGGGTAGATTACTGCGTCGATGTATCCCGACTCGGCGGCTTTGAAGGGGTTGGCAAAAGTTTGGCGATAGTGGTCGACCATTTCGTCGCGCACTTTGGTTGGATCGGCGGCCTGCTGCAGCGCATCACGAAAGACAATGTTGATCGCGCCTTCCGGTCCCATGACGGCGATTTCACCGGTCGGATACGCGAGATTGATATCGCCACGCAGATGCTTGCTCGCCATGACGATGTAACCGCCGCCGTAAGCTTTGCGCGTCACGACGGTAACTTTCGGCACCGTGGCTTCGGCGTAGGCGTAGAGCAACTTGGCGCCGTGGCGAATGATGCCGTGGTACTCCTGCTCGGTGCCGGGTAAAAAACCAGGCACATCGACGAACGTCACCACCGGGATGTTGAAACAATCGCAGAAGCGAATGAACCGCGCCGCTTTCACCGAGGCGTTGATGTCGAGACAGCCGGCCAAATGAGCCGGTTGATTGGCGACGATCCCCACGGAGCGGCCGCCGAGATGGGCAAACCCGACCAATATATTGCGGGCGAATTCCCGCTGCACTTCGAAAAAATAACCCTCGTCAACGACAAGTGCGATAAGTTCCTTCATGTCGTAAGGCCGGTTCGGATTGTCGGGCACCAGGTCTTTGAGTCTCTTGTCGCGCCGCAGCGGATCGTCGCTGCTAGCGCGAAACGGCGGGTCCTCCTGGTTGTTCGCCGGCAGAAAACCGACCAGCTCGCGTATCATCAACAGACAATCCTTTTCGCTGTTGGCGGCGAAATGCGCCACGCCGCTCTTGGCGCCGTGGGTTTCGGCGCCGCCCAAAGCTTCCTTGGTTACCTCTTCGTGGGTCACCGTTTTGATGACATCCGGGCCGGTGATGAACATGTAGCTGTTCGTTTTCACCATGAAGATAAAATCCGTGATCGCCGGCGAATAGACTGCGCCGCCGGCGCAGGGACCCATGATCGCGGTGATTTGCGGCACCACTCCGGACGCCATGACGTTGCGTTGAAAAATTTCGCCGTAACCGGCGAGGCTATCCACGCCTTCCTGAATGCGCGCGCCGCCGGAGTCGTTGATGCCGATCAGCGGCGCGCCATTTTTGATCGCCATGTCCATGATCTTGCAAATTTTATCCGCGACGACTTGGCTCAGGCTGCCGCCGAACACGGTAAAATCCTGCGAGTAGGCGTACACCAGGCGGCCGTCGATTGCGCCGTAACCCGTGACCACGGCGTCGCCCAAAAACTTTTGCTTATCCAAACCGAAATCGGTGCTATGGTGCGTGCGCAGTCGATCGAGCTCGACGAAGCTGCCACTGTCGAGCAAGATGTCGAGACGCTCGCGGGCCAATAACTTTCCTTGTTCATGCTGGCGGCGGGCGCGCTCTTCACCCCCGCCCGCCTCTGCTTTTTGGTTCAGCTCGCGGAGCTTGTTGAAGTTATCGATTGTGGCCATTAAAAGAATGTCCTCAGATGAGTATTCGATGTGTTCCGGCAAAAGAGTCGGTGAATCATAGCAAAAGCGCCTATCCTGTCAACCAAATTGGCCGCGGCGCGGCCGTGAAAACAGCGAAAGTTGCGCTCGTCGCCGGCTCGCGTTAGTATTCTTGCGACGGATCCCAAATTCAATTCTGCGAGTGAAAACAATCATGTTTGAATCCAAACGCAACCGTGCAGCCGCCGCGAAAAGCGCCAAGCGCGAACCGAGTCCGGCGCATCTAAAAGACCGCGAGGCGGCGCTGATCGTTGCGCCGAGCGAAGGCGACGCAAATATGCTTTATGCGGTCGGCTTCTTTGTGCCCGATCCATTTATTTTCTTTCAGCACAAAAAAACGAAATATGCGGTCATGAGCGATTTGGAAATCGATCGCGCCAAGAAGCAAGCGCACGTCGATCGAGTGCTCTCTCTTTCCCTGTATCAGAAAAAACTTCGCAAGCTGGGCAAATCCCCGGCGACCATGGCGGACATTCTGGATCTGCTGTTCCGTGAACGTAGCATTCGTTCGCTCGTCGTGCCGGCGAACTTCTCCGCATTGCTTGCCGATCAGTTGCGAGCGAAGGGTTACAACCTGACCATCAAACGCGACCCGTTCTGGGACGAGCGCGAGACCAAGAACAACCGCGAAGTAAAACAGATCGCCGAATCCTTGCGCATCGCGCGCCTCGGGCTCGAGGCGGGTATTCGCATGCTCAAGCGCACCCAGCGCAAGCGCGACGGGTATCTCTATCTAAATGGCGTGCGGCTGACTTCGGAAATGCTCAAAACCGCGGTGAATACGACGATCATGGCTCAAGGCTGGTTGCCGAGCCACACGATTATCTCGTCGGGCAATCAGTGCGTCGATCCACATCACGAGGGCAGCGGGCCGATCAAGGCCAACACATCGATCATCTTCGATATCTTTCCGCGCTCGCAACAAAACGGCTACTTCGGCGATTTGAGCCGCACGGTTGTGCGCGGGCGCGCTTCGGACAAAATCAAAGCGATTTATGCGACCGTGCAGGCCGGGCAGAAGATCGGCTACGACAACATTCGTGACGGTGTCAATGGCAAAGAAGTGCACCAAAAAATCCTCGATCTGTTCGAGGCGCGCGGCTTTCACACCGGTAGAATCAACGGACGGATGCAGGGATTCTTTCACGGCACCGGGCATGGTCTGGGTTTGGATATCCATGAGGCGCCGCGCATTGCGCCGGTCGACGCCACGCTGCGCACCGGACACGTGGTCACCGTGGAGCCGGGACTCTATTATCTCGGCGTCGGCGGCGTGCGCTTGGAAGACGTGGTTCTGGTCACGCCAAAAGGCAATCGAAATCTCACCGACTGCCCGCAGTTTCTGGAAATCTGAACAACCGCTCAGTCGATCAGACTAAAGTTGAAGTGTAGCCACGCTGCGGATTGAACATGGAAATCGACAGCGAAAAAACCGCTGCGCTCATCACCAAGCTCGACCACAACGACAAACCAACCATCCGCGCCGCCGTCGACGCGCTCATCCCTCTGGCCGCCGCTTCGCCGGAGCTTTGCAGCGTCCTGAATCGTCGTTTGACCGAGACGGGCCACAAACAATACTGGCCGGTCGCCTACATCCTAGGAAATCTGCCGCAGCCTTCCCGCGCTGTAATCACCGGCCTCCTCGACGCTCTCGATCACCGCGAACCGGATATTCGCTGGGCCATCTCCTTGCTGCTCGCTCGCATCGCAAAAGATAATCCCGATCTTATTAATTTGCTCATTCAACTTTGCGCGACGGGGTCGGACAATCAGAAAAGAATGGCGCTCTACTGTCTTCGCGATTTAACGCTATCCGACACCGTGAGCTTGACGGCTTTGCTCGCCGCGCTGGGTGATCATGAGCCGACCGTGCGAGTCGCAGCCGCCATCTGTCTTAAGACAAGACCGGATATCGACGATGCCGGCAAGAATATTCTGTTGCAAGCTTATTCGAACGATGCGGAATCGAGAGTGCGACACGCCGCTGCGATTGCGCTCGCGAATTTGGGATCGCCGGCGGCGGAGTTTTTGACGGCTTTGAGAACAAACAGCGAAAGTGAGAACGAACAAACGAAAAAGGCGGCGCTCGTCGCGCTAGACCTGCTGGAAAAAAGAAGGTCCGCTCCAAGCGGCAGCGCAAGCGACCGTTGAAGCGGACCCACTAGGTGGACTGAGGGGGATTCCCAGGCTCCAGGCCTGAATCCCCGTCAAAGATTCCGCCTAGAGCCTAAGTCTCAGCCACCTCGCAGACAGTACATTGATCAATCATGTCTGGACCACCTCCTTTCTCTGCTGAATATACTTTACGAAAGTGATTTCGAGCTGTCAATAAAAAACCAATTTTCGGCGGCATTTTTCCGAAGTCGCTGTTGCCGAACTTTTTCTTGGGGTGGTATCCGTGCAGTGATCGCCCCAGTAAAGCTTTGGTCGGAGCGCATCGGATATTTTTCCACCGGCTTTGCCCGCGGTTGACACCGCGCCTGCGCTTCAATTAGTCTCCTCGTCTAGTCTCCTCGTCGACAGCCAAGCATTATGGAGGGTTCAGTGAAGCGTTCATTGATGTACTTTCTTTGTTCTTTGTCACTGATCATCAGCGTTACCGACACGCCGCCGGCTCTGGGTCAAGCGGAGTCCTTCTATAAGGGGAAAACGATCAGACTCGTTGTCGGCTCGACGACCGGCAATTTTTACGACTCGTGGGGCCGCCTTGTCGCGCGCCATTGGGGCAAATACATTCCGGGCAATCCGGAAATCATGGTTCAGAATATGCCGGGGGCTGGATCGGTGACTGCGGTCAATTACGTTTATAGCGTCGCTAAACCGGACGGCCTGTCTGTTGTTTTGCCGAACAACAGCATCTACATCGAGCAACTCGTCGGCCGCAAAGAAGCGCAGTTCGATTTGCGAAAATTTCACTGGATCGGTTCGGCGTCGCAGGATTCGATCATCTTTTACATGCGCGCCGATACGCCGTTTAAGACCGTCGGCGATATCATCAAAGCCAAACAACCACCGAGCTGCGGTGGCTCCGGCACGACAAGCTCAGATTATCTCGTGGCGAAAATACTCGATCTCGCTCTCGGCGCGAAGATCAATCCGGTCTTGGGCTATCAGGGCGGGGCGGAAGCCGACCTGGCGGTGGAGAAAGGCGAGATCGTTTGCCGCGCGCATACGCTGGCGTCTCACTTCGGTCGCGAGCCGTTCAATTCCTGGCATAAGAAAGGCTTCGACCGCCATCTGCTGCAGAGCGGGCGCAAACGAGATCCGCGCGCAGCGGAAGCGCCGACGATTCACGAGATCCTCGACGAGTTCAAAGTCTCAAGCAACAACCGCAAAGTCGTTCAGGCGATGCTTTCCGGCGGCGAATTCGGCCGGCCGTTCCTCGTCACTCCTGGCACGCCGCTCGATCGCGTCAAAGCTTTGCGTGAATCATTCGTGAAAGTTTTGAAAGATCCCGAGCTGCTCGCCGAAGCCAAGAAAGCGCGAATGGAGGTCGAGCATACTCCAGGCGAAGAACTCGACACGTTAATCAAGGAAGTTCTCGATCAACCGCCGGAGGTTGTCGATCAAGCGAAAAAATTATTGGGGAACTGATTTTCACCTGCGACGCGTATTCGACGAAAGCATACCGATCGGCGTAAAAAACTGCCACTGATTATTCACCGTATCGCTTCTTGATGAATCCGTTCTGCTCCAGCGCTTTCACGTTCGTAGGCCTGCATCATGGGATAGAGCACAAATTGTGCTCCAAACCGCCGACCATACGATGCCAGAATCTCATCTTCTAGCGTTGAACTTTGAACGTTTGAACCTTTGAACTTGCAACTTAAGGATGTACGTCTTCGAGAAACCAATCCGTCGGAATCTCCCGCCCCACCCTTGCCTCGCGCGCGCGAGCCAGCACTTCGCTGCCTACGGCCGCGAACTGCAAGCCCAAGCCGACGTTGTTGCAAAAACAGCTGATCGAAACTTGGTTTGTTCGTCCGGGATGCTCGCCATTGACCAATTGAGAGAGTGTCGGAAAATCCCAGATCGCGCAGTCCTCGCGCGTGATCGGATGCTGCCAACCTTCCGCGATATCTGGAATTTTCTGCCGGTCGACACCGATAGCGATTTGAAACGGCTTAGCCTCCTGCCAATGAATGATCAGCGGATCGGCGCGCTTGTACGTGACTGCGTCAAGCTCACAGGGTTTGACGCAGGAAACGTGCATCCCGGGTTGTAAACTTTCTCCTGGGAACAGAGCGGAAATCGAGTTGGTCGTGCAAATCACCATGTCGGCTCCGTTGATCGCTTCGGCGGCGCTGCCGGCGTCGATCAACCGCGCAGAAACTTTTCCCGACCATTCCTCGACGAAACGGCGGCGCGACTCGGGCGTCGGGCTGAAAACCTTCACTTCCTTTAGTTCCCGAATCATTGACATCGTCACCAGGTGCGCGCTCGCTTGCCAGCCGGCCCCGAGCAGCGCCATCACTTGCGCATCTTTCCGCGCCAGAAACCGTGCCGCGATGGCGCTTGCGCCGGCGACGCGAAGTTTCTGCACATAACCGTCGGGAAAAATCGCCAACGGCTCGCCGGTTTCCGTGCTGAACAGCATAACCAGGCCAACATACTTATCGCCACCCGCCACCGGCAGCTTGTCTTTGCGCATGCCGCCCGCCTTTTCGTACCATTTGACGACGCTAGAATTCAGCCGCAGCGCGGCGACGTTGCGGCCGGGCAAGACGCCGCTCATGGTTTTGAACTCGTAGAATTCGTTGGGCTTGGTCGGGCTGAAGACATCGTAACGCGGCACGGTCGCTGCCATGCCGTTGCCGAGATCACGGTAAGCTTCTTCGAGCACGTCGATGCACGTACCCACCGGCAAAATCTTCTCGATGTCTTCGTTCGATAATATCAGCATTCGGATTCTCCTCGGAACCTCGTGAAGTTCATCTGAACGTGCATGCGGGAGGATCAACCATCCAAGAGTTCGTAAAAATCAGATTCTTCGACTTCGTCTCAGAATGACATTGTTGCGAAATAGTTTCCTCACGGAGCGATTCGAGCCAGTCATATGGTCATCAGTCGACTTTTTCAAGCTCGATGAGCGCCACGATCTGTTTGACAGCAATGTGAACGATGGTGTTTTATCGTGCGAAGGAAAGCTGCGATGCGATTCAACACATACACGGCGCACGTCGCGCTTGCTGCTTTGATCTGGATGACTGGCCTCGGCGCGCCGATCTCCGTCAGCGCCAATCCGTACCTCGCCAAACCCGGCGAGTCTATGACAACGATTTACGTTGCCACTTGCGCCGTCTCCGGCGGATTTATTCAACTGTACACGGCCATCGACAATAATCTTTTCGAAAAATATGGCATCGCCATCAAACATGTGGTGATTCGCGGCGGCACGAACATCAATCTCGCCGCGTTGGGCACCGACGAGATACAGTTTCTCTATTGCGCCGCGGATTCAACGCTGCCCGGCATGGCGGCCGGCCGAGACGCGACTCTCATCGCGTCGCCGTTGGTAGGTCTTCCTTACGTCATCATCGCGCGCAAAGAGATTCGCACCGTGCAAGATCTCAAGGGCAAATCGATCGGCGTCGGCAGCGTTGCCGGTCTTCCCTATCGCCTGCTGCGAATCTTCGTCAAAAAATTCGGCTTGAACGACACGCAGATCCGTCCGGTCGGCGGCAGCCAGCCCGAGCGCTACAACGCCATGGTCCAAGGCGTTATTGATTCCGGCCCGTTTACCCCGCCGATGGACGCGCGCGGGAAAAAGGATGGATTCAACCTGATCTATCACATGAATGACTTGGGCTTGCCGGCGATATACAGCTCGCTCCATACCAACGCTAAAGCGCTGCGCGAGCGACGACCGATCGTGCAACGCTTCGTCGCCGCCTTGGCCGAAGCCGTAAAATTTGTCGAGGACAATCCGGAAAAAGCCAAAGCATCGGTGGCGAGGATTCTACGCGTCAAAGACGAAGACGCTCTCCAAGCATCCTTCGACGCTTATGCAAAAAAACACGTCAACCGGCGCCTGATCGTGCCCATGGATGCGGTCGCCGACTCGATTGACGTCGCGCGCGATTCCGGTATCAAAGTGACGAAGAAGGCCAACGAGATCGTCGACAACAGTTTTGCCGAGAATCTGGAGAAGAGCGGATTCTTGAAAGAAATGTGGGGCGGCAAGCTGCCCAATTAACTTGCTTGGAGAAGTGCCATGCTCAAACCGACCGGACTGGTACGCGGCCATTACGAATGTCGCTCCTTCGAGGAATCTTTGCCTATCTTGAAAGAATTTCTCGCTCTCGAGGTCGTCGATGAACGCAGCGGACAAAAGGTCGTTCAACATCCGAATACCGGCTGGCAGCTGGTAGTGCATGCAAACGGCGCCGACGCGCCGATCAAATCCATGCGCAATCACTACGGCGTGCGAGTGGCGACCAACGCCGAAGTCGATTGTGCGACGGACTATTTGGAGAGCAAAAAGGAACAGTTCGGCATCAAAACCATCAAGCCACGCGAAAACCACAACGCCTATTCGGTTCACTTCTATGAGCCCGGCGGTAACTACTGGGAGATTGAGTCTTACGAACATGCCGTCGAGCACGGCATGGGCAAAACGACGAATCCGCATTGGTCCAAGCCGCTTTCAGCTGACGAAGTCCCCGGCAAAGGCTACGTGCCCCAGGCGCTCACCCATGGGACACTGGAGAACGACGATCTAGAAACCTCCGAGAGGTTCTACCGCGAAGCCCTAGGACTGGAAGTCGTGAAACTCTGGCCGAGTT
>Ga0209486_10001310_pt1 | contig 10843 bp, 10 predicted proteins | sample NCCompost_FD_187518 | JGI IMG/M metagenome (GOLD analysis project Ga0209486, IMG submission 187518) | Agricultural soil microbial communities from Utah to study Nitrogen management - NC Compost (SPAdes) (version 2) | ecosystem: Environmental > Terrestrial > Soil > Agricultural land | place... | reverse complement strand
GCACCAGAGGTCGTTGCTCTTGAACCGGAGCCGGTGCGTGAACCCGAGCCTGTGCCCGAGCCCGCGCCCGAGCCGGAGCCCGAGCCGGTGCGCGAGCCTGAACCCGAACCGGTGCTGGAAGGTGCCACGGCAGCCGAGGCCGAGAGCATCGCCGCGCTGACCGCGGCGGCGCAGAACCCGGCGCTCCAGTTCCAGGCCTCGGCGCAGCTCGGACGGCTGTTGCTGCGGCTCGGCCGCAACCGCGAAGGCCTCGAGTGGCTCGAGCGGGCCACGCAGGCGGCCACCTCGGCCCGTGAGCAGCGGCTCGACGTGATGTACGAGCTCGCGGATGCGCTCGAGCGCGCCGGTGAACGCGCGCGCGCGCTCGACGCGTTCGCGGATCTCGATTTCGACGCGGCCTCCTTCCGTGACGTCCCGGAGCGAATGGCGTCACTGCGCCGCGCGCTCGAGGAGGGCCGCGCTCGGTGATGCCGCTGCTCCTGGCGGCATTCTTCCTCGAAATCGGGTTCGTGCTCCTCGTGGTGCCGTGGTCCTCGTACTGGGACCGCAATTTCTTTGCGCAGTCGTGGCCGCCGCTCCACGCGCTGCTCACCAGCAACTACGTTCGCGGCGCCGTCTCGGGCCTCGGAATCGTCAACGTCCTTGCCGCCGTCGGCGTGATCGCCGAGCTGTTCGAGGGCCGTGGCTCGCCCAAGGTGACGCCGCCGGTGCCCCCTGCCGGCCCGACACCGTGACGCCGGTCATCTGCCTGATCACCGATCGCGGCCGCCACGCCGCCGGCGCCGACGCCACGGTTGAGCGTGTGGCGTGGGCCGCACGCGCCGGGGTGCATCTGGTGCAGGTGCGCGAGCGGGACCTCGACGGCGGCCCGCTCACCGCGCTCGTCCGCCGGTGTGTCGATGCCGTCCGCGGCTCGCGCGCCCGAGTTCTGGTGAACGACCGGGTGGACGTCGCGCTCGCCGCCGGCGCGCACGGCGTGCACCTGCGTGCCGACTCGATGCCGGCCGCACGCGTGCGGACGCTCTGCCCGCCCGGGTTCGTCCTGGGCCGGTCGGTGCATGCGCGGGACGAGGCGGTGGAGATGGCGGCGGCCGGCGGGCTCGACTATCTCCTGTTCGGGACGGTGTTTGCGACGTCCTCGAAGCCGGGACACGCGCCGGCCGGCGTGTCAACGCTGGCCGAAGTGGCGGCGGCGGTGAACCTGCCCGTGCTGGCGGTGGGGGGCGTCGCACCCGATAACACCGGTGAGGTGGCCGCGGCCGGCGCCGCGGGATTCGCGGCAATCGGCCTGTTCGCCTCGCCGTCGGAGGCCGAGCTCGTGCGCTCCGTCGCTGCCGCCGCCGCGGCATTCGCCTCTAGGACTCCTTGAACGGCACAAATGGTTGTGAAGAATTCGTCCGGACGAGCCGTTCAAGTCGCCCGCCCGGAGGGCGGGCCAGCAGATACTGCCCGAGCGAGGCGGAGCCGCCATGCCGTTCGCTGCGAGGCGCAGCCTCGCGAGGCGTAGCATGTCGAACAGCCCGCTCCTGGATACCTTCAAACGCGGCGAGGTCAATCGCGAGCTGAAACTGCTCGCCGCGCAGGCCGTCGTGGCGCCGCGCGCCGATGAACAGCTCGAGCTGCTCGTCATGCTCGCTGGCGACGCCGATCCCGAGATCGCCGCTACCGCCGAGCGGACACTTGCCGCCATTCCGCCGGCGCAGCTGGCGGCCACGCTTGGCAGCGTGTCGGCCGAGGTGAAGGCGCGGTTCGTCGCCACGGGCATCCAGCCGGCCGACACGGCGACGGCCGTCGACGCGCCGCTCATCGACGCGAGCCCGGAGGTGGAAGAGGCGCCCGCGGACGAGGAGACGCAGTCCGCGCTCCAGCGCATCTCGAACATGAACGTGGCCATGCGCATCGCGCTGGCGATGCGAGGGAACCGCGAGGAGCGCGCCATCCTGATTCGCGATCCCAACCGCATCGTCACGGCCGCCGTGCTGAGCAGCCCCAAGATGAACGACACCGAGGTGGCGGCCATCGCGAAGATGCAGAACGTCTCGGAGGATGTCCTCCGGACGATCGCCAAGAACCGCGCGTGGCTGAAGAACTACAGCGTGGTGCTCGCCGTGGTGAAGAACCCGAAGACGCCGGTCGCGCTCTCGATGAACCTGATGGCGCGTCTGGGCGAGAAGGACCTCAAGCTGCTGACGACCGATCGCAACGTGCCCGACGTGCTGCGGATGCAGGCGCGGCGGAAGATGGTCGGCGCCGACAAGTAGACGTCAGCGCTTCTTCCGAGGCGGTTTGGCCGGTTTCGGGGTCCACTCCTTCCGGAGCTCGTTGATCCCTTCCATGAACACCGACGCCTTCTGGCGGTCGTCTTCCGACTCGATCGTCTTGAGCAGGCTGATGGCGTGCGCGAAGTCGTGCTCGATGGTCTTCTTCGTCGTCTTGAAGTAGATGCGGCGCAGCTCGGCCAGCGCCGCCGTCGGGTCGGCCGCCGCCGGCTTCTTCTTCAGCGAACTGAGCGCCACGAATCCCAGATCCTCTTTACGCACGTCAGGCGGCTCCTCGATGCCGGCGCAGCAGCGGCCGGAGTTCGGCCAGGCTGCGGGTGTTGAGGATGTCTCCGCGCGTCGCCCAGCCGCGGCGCGCCATCCGGATCCCCCACTGTACCCAGTCGAGCGCGCTCAGGAAGTGGGCGTCGGACGACACGACGAGCCGCGCGCCCTTCTCGAGCGCCAGCTTGACGTGGCTGTCGTTCAGGTCCAGCCGTTCGAGCTGGCTGTTGACCTCGAGGGCCACGCCGGCGGCAGTGGCGGCGGTCACCACATCGTCCATGCGGACACGGATGGGGTCGCGCTGCAGCAGCCGCCGCCCCGTCGGGTGTCCCAGCACGTCCACCCAGCGGCACTCGAGCGCCCGCAGCACGCGGTCCGTCATCTGGGCCTCGTCCTGGGTGAAGTGCGAGTGGATCGACGCGACGACGATGTCGAGCTGCGCCAGGCAGTCGTCGGCGAGATCGAGCGTGCCGTCGGCGAGGATGTCGCACTCGATGCCGGCCAAGAGCGTCAGCCCCTCGAAGCGGCCGTTCAGGGCGCGGATGCGCGCGGCGTGCTCGAGTGCGCGGCGCTCGTCGAGGCCGTTGGCCATCGCCAGCGACTTGCTGTGATCGGTGATCGCGATGTACTCGTAGCCGAGGCGATGCGCGGCGGCGGCCATGGCCTCGAGCGGCTCGCGGCCGTCGCTCTCCGTCGTGTGCATGTGCAGGTCGCCGCGCAGGTCGGCGCGGGTGACGAGCGCGGGCAGGGTGCCCTGCTCGCTCGCCTGCAATTCACCGCGGTGCTCGCGCAGCTCGGGCTCCACGAACCGGAGGCCGAGGGCGCTGTAGATGCCTTCCTCGGTGTCGCCGGCCACGCGCGAGGCGTCGTCGACGCGGAACAGCCCGTATTCGTTGAGCCGGTAGCCGCGCTGCAGCGCGCGGTCGCGCAGCTCGATGTTGTGCGCCTTCGAGCCGGTGAAGTACTGCATGGCCGCACCGCGGCTCTCGGGTTCGACGCGGCGCAGGTCGGCTTGGAATCCCCCGCGCAGCCGGACGCTCGACTTGGTGTCGCCCTGCCCGAGGACGCGCTCGACGCGGGGGTGAGAGACGAACGCCGCCATCACCGCCTCGCCGTTGCCGCCGACGCAGAGCACGTCGATGTCGCCGCAGGTTTCGCGCCCGCGGCGCAGGCTGCCGACCGGAACGAACTCCGCCGCGGCGTCGTGCGCCCGGAGGTGGCTCAGAAGCTCGTCGCAGACGGCCGCCGTTTCGGCCAGCAGGTGCCGGCCCTGGTCGCGCTGCCGGTCCTCGACGGCCTTGAGGATCTGCGCCTCCTTCTTGGCGCCCATGCCCGGCATCTCGCGGATGCGGCCGGCCCGCGCCGCCGCGGCGAGATCGTCGAGGCTCGCCACGCCGAGTGTCGCGTGCAGGCGCGCCACCGTCTTCGGCCCGACGCCCTGGAGGCGCAGGAGGTCGAGCATCGTGGGTGGAAACTCCTCGAGCAGCGTGCGGTGATAGGTCGAGGCGCCGGTGTCGGCGAGCTCCCGGATGCGGGCGGCGAGGTCCTTGCCGATGCCGGGAATCGCCCGGAGCTGCGTGTCCTTCATCCGCGCGACGGCGTCGCCGGTCGTCGCGATGGTGTCGGCCGCCGAGCGGTAGGCGCGGATCTTGAACGCGTTCTCGCCCTTGATCTCCAGCAGGTCGGCAATCTCGCCGAGCACCTGGGCGATCGAGCCGTTATCCACGGGCGAGCCCGTGGCGCTCGAAGGTGAAGTCGATCAGGCGGGCGCCGCCGCCCGCGAGCGCCTCGCGGATGGCGGCCGCCGCCGCTGGCGGCCCGTAGCAGAAGAGGCACCCGCCGCCGCCCGCGCCGCACACCTTGGCGGCGGTCGCGCCGGCCGCCCGGGCCCGCGCGATCAGCTCCTCGATGAGGGGGGTGGTCACGCCGGGGGCCAGCCGCTTGCGGTTGTCCCACTCCTCGTCAATGGCGCGCCCGGTGGCGTCCCAGTCGCCCCGCACAAGGGCCGTCCGCATCGCGGCGGCGGTGTCGCGAATCCGCTCGAAGCACTCGAACACGTGGACGTCGCCGTCGATGTGCTTCTTGGTGATCTCCCAGTTGTTGGTGCCGGAGAAGTGCGGCTCGCCGGTGTAGCACAGGACGATGCGCCGGTTCAGCTCCTTCAGGTCCACGTCGAGCGGCACGCGGTGGATGCCGTCTACCTCGAGCTCGAGCGCGGCCAGCCCGCCATAGAGCGCCGGGCGGTAGTCCTGGAGGCCGGTGGGCACCTTGATCGTCTGGGCCTCGACGTTCATCGCCACCTGCAGCAGCGCCTCGGGCTCGTAGTGCTCGCGTTTCCACTCCGCGAGCGCCGCGCACACCGCGACATTGAGCGCCGAGGAGCCGGCCAGGCCGGCCCCGGCCGGCGACTCGGACGTGGTCGTCAGCGTGACGCCCCGCGCGCTGAAATACGAGGCGAGCAACGACAGGAGGCGCAGGCGTGGCTCGTTCCGGAGCGCCGCGGGGTCGTCGGCTTCCACCGTCACGCCGGTGTCCTCCGACCGCAGCACGATGCGCCTGTCCTGCCGCGACTCGACGCGGGCGCGGGCGCGGACGCTGATCGCGGCGTTGATCGTCTGCGCTCCGGGGTGGAAGAGGTAGAGAGGCCAGATGTCGATCGTGCCGCCCGCGAGGTCGATGCGGGTCGGCGCGGAGGTCTCGATGCGCACGCGCAATTATAATGACGGCGTGCCGGGAGCCTTGCGACGCGAGATCGGACAGCTGCTGATCGGCAGCCTGCCCGGGCAGACCATCACCGCGGAGATGCGCTCGCTCGCGCGCGAGTTCGAGCTCGGCGGAGTCATCCTCTTCGCGCGGAACATCGAGGCGCCGGAGCAGGTCGCCGAGCTCGCGTACGACGCGCAGCAGCTCGTGCCCGCCGTCCCCCTGTGGGTGAGCGTGGACCAGGAGGGCGGCCGCGTGGCGCGCCTGAAGGCGCCGTTCACCGAGTGGCCGCCGATGGCGACGCTGGGCCGGCGCGGGGACGAGGTGCTCGCGCGCCGCTTTGCCGGGGCGCTGGCCGCCGAGCTCCGGGCCGTCGGGATTGCGCTCGACTACGCCCCGGTGCTCGACATCCACACCAACCCGAACAACCCGGTCATCGGCGACCGGGCGCTGTCGGAGGACGCGGCGATGGTGGCGCGCCTCGGGGCGGCCATCATCGACGAGCTGCAGCGCCACGGCGTCGCGGCCTGCGGCAAGCACTTCCCGGGACACGGCGACACCTCGGTGGACTCCCACCTCGAACTGCCGCTCGTCGAGCACCCGCCCGACCGCATCCGGCGCGTCGAGTGCGTGCCGTTTGCCGCGGCCATCAGGGCCGGGGTGGCCTTCATCATGACCGCGCACGTGCTGGTGCCGTCGCTCGACGAGGAACGGCCGGCGACGCTGTCGCCGCGAGTCGTGCAGGCGATGCTGCGCGAGGAGCTGGGATTCGAGGGGGTCATCCTGAGCGACGACCTCGAGATGAAGGCGATTGCCGCGACCTACAGCGTTCCCGACGCCGCCGTGCAGGCGATTGCCGCCGGATGCGACGGCCTCCTCATCTGCAGCGGCGACGTCGAGGCGCAGGCGGTGACGCTCGAGGCGCTGGTGCACGCCGTCGAGGACGGCCTGATCCCGTTCAAGCGTCTGGAGGACGCGCACAAGCGGCTGCGCGCCGCCAAGGAGCGCATCCTCGCGCCGAGGCTGCTCGCCGGTGCGCCGGCGGGCCCATCCCAGGCCGTGCTGCGGCAGCTGCTCGGCTGCGAGGCGCACCGCCGCGTGGCCGACGACATGGCGCGCGACGCGTGATGGTCCGCCCCTCCGCGCTTCGCCCGGGCGATCGGATTGCCGTGGTCGCGCCGGCCAGCGGGTGCTCATCCGACGAGCTCGATCGCGGCGAGGCCGAGCTGCGCCGCCTGGGGTTCGAGCCGGTCCACTCCGACGCGGTGTTCGAGCGTTCCACGTTCTCGGCGGGCTCGCCGGAGACGCGCGCCGCCGATTTCATGCGCTGGTGGGCCGATCCTTCGGTGGCGGCGCTCGTGGCGCTGCGGGGCGGCTACGGCAGCGCCGAGATCCTGCCGCTTCTGATCCATCTGCGCCCGGCGCTCGCGCCGAAGCTGTTCATCGGCTACAGCGACACCACCGCCCTCCTCGGCTGGTTGACATGCGCATGCAACGTGACGGCGCTGCACGGGCCGATGATCGATGCGCGGCTCGCCAAGGGCGCCGAGGGCTACGACGAGCGGTCGTTTCTGAGCGCCGTCCGGGGCGAGGCCGGTGTCGAGCTCGTGCCGCCGGGGCTGACCACCCTGCGATCCGGCGAGGCGATCGGGTTTCTCTTCGGCGGCACCATGGCCACGCTGACGGCGTCGCTGGGCACGCCGTACGCGTTCATGCCGCCGGGGGAGTGCATCCTCTTTCTCGAAGACGTGAACGAGCGGCCGTATCGTCTGAGCCGGATGCTGACGCAGCTGCGGCAGGCGGGCGTGCTGGCGCGCGCGCGGGCGCTCGTCTTCGGCGAGATGCGCGGATGCGACGAGCCCGATGGGCGCGTGACCGCGGCGGACGCCATCCGCGAAGCGACGCAGGATTTTCACGGCCCCATCCTGTTCGGCTTCCCGTCTGGGCACACCACCGGCCCGTGCTGGACGCTGCCGCTCGGGGCGCTCGTCCGCGTCGTCGGTGCGCCGTCGCCCGCCGTCGTGGTTGAAGAGCCGGCCGTGGAGCCTGCCCGTGGCTGACGCGCAGCACGTCAAGCGCATCCATCTGATCGGGATCTGCGGCACCGCCATGGCGACGCTGGCGGCGCTGCTCAAGCAGCGCGGCCACGACGTGCGCGGGTCGGACCAGAACGTCTATCCGCCGATGAGCGACTTTTTGGCCGCCGAGCAGATCCCGGCGTTCAGCGGCTACTCGGCGGAGAATCTCGCGCCAGACATCGACCTCGTCGTGGTCGGCAACGCCATCTCGCGAGGCAACCCCGAGCTCGAAGCGGTGCTCGAGCGCCGCGTCCGCTACTGCTCGCTGCCGGAAGCGATTCGCGATGTCTTTTTGTGGGGCGCGGCGCCCGTTGTCCTCGCCGGCACGCACGGCAAGACCACGACCACGTCGCTCACCGGCTGGCTCCTGACGGCCGGCGGCCTCGATCCCACGGTGCTCGTCGGCGGCGTGGCGTTGAACTTCGGCGCGGGCGGTTCGAGCTACCGCGTGGGCGGCGGCCGCCATTTCGTGATCGAGGGCGACGAGTACGACAGCGCCTTCTTCGACAAGACGGCCAAGTTCCTGAAGTATCTGCCCGAGGTGGCCGTGGTCAGCAACGTCGAGTTCGACCACGCCGACATCTATGCGGACCTCGACGCGGTACGCCTGGCATTCCGCCGGCTGGCCACGCTGGTGCCGCGCAACGGCCTGCTGCTGCTCGGCGCCGACAGCCCGGACGCGCTGGCGCTGCAGCGCGCGGCCGTGAGCCCGGTCGAGACCTTCGGGGTGGGAGAGGGCGCGACCTGGCGCGCGGTGGACGTGTCGCACCGTGATGGTCTGACCCACTTCGAGGTCCATCGCGACGGCCGCCCGTTCGGCCGCTTCGCCTCGCCGCTCCTCGGCGTCCACAACGTCCGCAACGCGCTGGCCGCCGTGGCGGTGGGTGCGCGGGCCGGCCTCACGGCGGCGGCGCTCGCCGACGGGTTGCGTGCCTTCAAGGGCATCAAGCGGCGGCTGGAGATCGTGGGGGAGCAGCGCGGTGTGACGGTGCTCGACGATTTTGCCCATCACCCGACGGCCGTGCATGAAACGCTGCTGGCGCTCAAGACCGGCTACCCGGGGCGCAAGGTGTGGGCGGTGTTCGAGCCCCGCTCGGCGTCGTCGTGCCGGCGTGTGTTCCAGGACGACTTCGCGCGCGCCTTCGGCGCCGCCGATGAAGTGGTGATCGCCGGCGTGTTCCGCTCGTCGCTCCCCGAAGAGGAACGGCTGTCGGCCGGGCAGCTCGTCTCGGATCTCGAGCACGCCGGCCGCCGGGCCCGCCACATTCCGGCCGTCGACGACATCGTCCATGCGGTGGCGGCCGAAGCCGGGCGCGGCGATCTCGTCGTGCTGATGTCGAACGGCGGCTTCGGCGGCATTCACCAGAAGCTGCTGCAGGCGCTCGGCGCGTGACCGCCCCGCGCATCCGCGTGGCCGGGGACTCGGCGATCGTCGTCGAGCTCGGCGATGGCATCGACGCGGCCGTCAACGCGCGCGCGGTGGCGATGGCCGCCCGCCTTCGCGCCGAGGCGCCGGACGGCGTGCGCGACGTCATCGCCACCTTCCGGTCGGTGGCCGTGTTCTTCGACCCGCGGCGCGTCGAGCTCGAGACGCTGAAGGCCCGTCTGCTGCGTCTGCCCGCGGGCCCGCCCGCCGCGGCCGAACGGCCGGCGATCGACGTGCCCGTCGAGTACGGCGGGGACGCGGGACCAGACCTCGAGGCCGTGGCCGCCGGCGCGGGCCTGTCGGCGGCGGAGGTCGTGGCGCGGCATGCGGCGCGCGAGTATCGCGTCTTCATGGTCGGCTTTCTGCCCGGCTTCGCGTACCTCGGGCCGGTGGACGCGTCGATCGCCGCGCCGCGCCTCGGCTCGCCGCGCGTGCGCGTGCCCCCCGGCTCGGTGGGGATCGCGGGGCAGCAGACCGGCATCTATCCGCAGGCCTCGCCTGGCGGGTGGCGGATCATCGGCCGCACCACGACACGCCCCTTCGACGCGCACCGCGTACCGCCCGCGCTGCTGGCGCCGGGCGACCGCGTGCGCTTCGTCCCGGTGCCGCCCGGCACGCTGGGATCCTTCGACGCGGCGTGGCCGGCGACGCCGACGGAGGCAGCACCGGAATCCGTGCCGGGCACCGTCCACGGCGCCCGCGCGGTGAGCGTGGTGCGCCCGGGGCTGATGACCACCGTGCAGGACGACGGGCGCTGGGGCTGGCAGCACGAGGGTGTGCCGGTGAGCGGCGCCATGGACCGCGTGTCGATGCGCGACGCCAACCGCGCGGTGGGGAACGCGTTCATGGCCGCGGCCCTCGAGGTGACGCTCGGCGGCGTGGAGGTGCGGCTGGAGCATGCCGGCGCGCTCGCGGTGTCCGGAGCCGACCTTTCCGCGACGCTCGATGGGCGCGCCCTGCCGCTGAGCACTCGTGTGGAGCACGCAGCGGGCAGCGTGGTCCGCTTCGACGGGCGGCGCCGCGGGACGCGCGCGTACCTGGCGTTCGATGGTGGTCTCGACGTCACGCCGTGCCTGGGCAGCCGTGCCACGGACCTCACGAGCGGGCTGGGCGGCGTGGCCGGCCGGCGCCTGCGCGCCGGCGACCGCGTGCCCGTCGCCGTGCCGTCGCCGGCAAGCCGCCCCGCCGAGCCGATCGCGCTGCGACCGCTGCCGGCCGGCGGCGCCCGCGTACGCGTCCTGCCCGGGCCGCATGGCGAATGGTTCCCGCCCGCGGCGCTCGATCTGCTGTGCCGCACGCGCTACGAGGTCAGCCCCGACTCCAACCGCATGGGCTACCGGCTGCGCGGGGCGGAGCCGCTCCCACGCGAGGCGCGCGAGATGGTTTCGGACGCCACCTGTCCGGGCGGACTGCAGGTGCCGCCGTCGGGGCAGCCGATTCTGTTGACGGCGGACCGCCAGGTGACTGGCGGCTATCCGATCATTGCCACGGTGATCACCGCGGATCTGCCGGTGGTCGGCCAGCTCGCTCCCGGGGACTGGATCGAGTTCGACACCTGCACGCGCGCCGACGCCTTGGCTGCGCTGGCGCGCGAGGAGTCCTCGGCTGGCGGCCGTGGCTGAGCCCGTGATTCAGCAGGGCGTCCCGCTGGCCCCGCGCTGCTCGTTGCGCGTGGGGGGGCTGGCGCGCTGGTTCACCGCGGCTTCGTCCTCCGCCGACGTCGCGGCCGCGCACGCGTGGAGCCGATCACGCGGCGTGCCCATGATCGTGCTCGGCGGCGGCACCAACGTCGTGGTGGCCGATGCCGGCCTCGATGCGTTGGTGGTGGCGGTGGAGCCCCGTGGTCTGGCGATCGACGACGAGGGCGACACGCTGGTGGTGACCGCGGCAGCGGGCGAGCCGTGGGACGCGGTGGTGGAGTCCGCCGTGGCGCGCGGCGGCGCCGGGCTCGAATGCCTGTCGGGGATTCCAGGACTCACCGGCGGCACGCCGATTCAGAACGTCGGCGCCTACGGGCAGGACGTCGCCGGCGTCATCGAACGGGTGACCGTGTTCGACACCGTCGAGGGAGCGGTGGCCAGGCTCCCGGCGTC